>Ga0256913_10000010_pt1 | contig 76020 bp, 62 predicted proteins | sample Axial_MatmetaG_FD_185970 | JGI IMG/M metagenome (GOLD analysis project Ga0256913, IMG submission 185970) | Deep-sea worm associated microbial mat communities from Axial Seamount, Juan de Fuca Ridge, Pacific Ocean - Axial_Mat | ecosystem: Environmental > Aquatic > Marine > Oceanic > Microbial... | reverse complement strand
CCATTATGAGCAATAAGACAATTTTTCGTCTGTTCATTTCTTTTCTACCTCACACTGAAATAACTTTATAACAATAATTATAGTTCATTTGCAGTAATTGTCAAGTTCTTCAAAGAATTTTTTTGCCTGGCTAGCTTGAATCATTGATTTTCTGGGCTTGCAAGTATTTTACACAGCTAGCTATTTTGTTGACACTTTTGGACTATCTATAAGATACTAAGATATAAACCATGTGTGAAAATAAGTTTAAACGATTAAGTTTATCCTCATCTTCTCACTATCGAGGAGTGGAACGTGTAGCACGGTTTCTCTTATTGCTAGATAAAGAAGATGCAGCAAATATACTTAGGCAATTACCTGAAGATCTGGTGGAAAAAATAAGCACTGAGATAGCCAATATTGATACCATTAGTAAAGAAGATGCAAAAACACTCTTACAATCTTTTGATTTAAAAACGCTCATTCCTAGTATAAAGGGTGGAAAATTGATTGCCGAAAACATCCTGAAGAAAGCATTTGGAGAAGTCTATGCAAGAGAAATGATTAAAAAGGCAATACCGCTTGCAAACAGTTTTGTTTTTCTCCACACACAAAGTGATGATACAATACTCAGATTAATAGAAAAAGAAAGTGTTGCCACAATGGCACTCATACTTACTCAAATTCCCGCAAAGAAAGCAGCCACTGTATTGCGCTTGTTACCTGCTGAAAAACAGGCAGTACTTGCCAAGCATATGGCTCAAACTAAAGAAATAAACAGCTCAGTTATACACCAAGTAGCGCAATCCATAAGAAAGAAATTACATTCACAAGAATATGCACCGTTAGTTGAAATAGACGGAATAGAACGAATATCAGAAATACTGCGATTTACAGACGAGGCGACACAAGAAAATATTTTAAAGTATTTTGAAGATCATGATAAAAATCTGGCTGAGAAAATAGAAGAATCATTATTCAAAATCGAACTGATTCCTCATATAGATGATAAACAATTACAACAAGCATTACAAAAAACAGAAGATTCACAGCTTGCACACTTTATTCAAGGAAAAGATCCTGAGATCGTAGAAAAAATTCTTTCAAATATTTCAGAAAGAAGAAAAACGCGCATCGTAGAAGAGCTTCCTCCTCATAAAACAGTTACCAAGAAAAAAATAATAGCTGCCACCAAAGAAATGCTTGCATTTTTCAGAAATCTGGAAAAGAACGGCGAAATAATAATAGAAGAATAATAGCATAATGACTGCTCATACATTACGAGAAAAATTTATTGAGTATTTCATATTACACGGACACACGCACATCAGCGGAAAATCGCTTATTCCCGAAAATGATCCAACTGTGCTATTTACCACAGCTGGTATGCATCCATTAGTTCCTTATCTTCTTGGACAGAAACATCCATCGGGAACACGTCTTGTAAATTATCAACGATGCTTACGTACTGGCGATATTGATAGCGTGGGAGATGATTCACATCTCACCTTTTTTGAAATGTTGGGAAACTGGTCATTAGGAGCTTATTTTAAAGAAGATGCGATTGCAATGAGTTGCGAATTTCTTTGTTCAGATAAATGGTTAGGAATTCCTAAAGAATCCATCAACATTTCAGTCTTTGCAGGAGATCACACTCATAACATTCCCCCAGACGCCCTTTCTTTTTCTTTATGGCAAAATATAGGCATTCCTTCACACCGAATACACCGGTTGAACAAAGAAGAAAACTGGTGGGGGCCAACAGGCAAAACAGGCCCTTGTGGTCCCGACACGGAAATGTTTATCGACATGGGAGGAAATACGAATGAGTTCCCAGGATCTCGATACTTGGAAATTTGGAATGATGTGTTTATGGAATATTATAAAGATGAAAGGGGTATGTTTTCCTTGCTCAAGCATCCCTGTGTAGACACAGGGATGGGTATAGAACGCATGATCTGTATATTGCAGAAGAAAAAATCGATATATGAAACAGAGCTTTTTCTTCCTCTTTTACAAGCGCTCATAGAAAAAACACCTTATCGATACGGACACGAGACTTCTACAGACCGAGCATTGCGCATTATCTGCGATCATTTAAAAACAGCAGTATTTCTAATTGCTGACGGGGTGCTCCCTTCCAATGTGGGGCAAGGATATGTGTTAAGACGATTGTTACGAAGGAGCATCAGACATGGACGAAAACTTGGATTTTCTGGCGCATTTCTTTTTCAACTTGTAAGTATCGTGCAAAATATTTACGCAACTACCTACCCATTTCTTAAAGAACAGAAAACATTTATAGAAGAAGAAATTCTTTCTGAGGAAAATGCGTTCAATAAAACACTTACACGAGGAGAACAAGAATTCTTAAAAATGTTAGGAAAAACAACAACTTCGCACATAAGTGGCAAAAATGCTTTTCGATTATATGATACATTCGGTTTCCCTTTAGAACTTACATGTGAACTAGCTCACGAACATGGTGTATCGGTTGATATAGATGCGTTTCATGCCGCATTTGAAGCACATCGAAACCTTTCACGGATTGATGGAAAAGTAAAATTCAAAGGAGGACTTGTAGAACAATCTGAAGCAACTACGAAGCTTCACACTGCAACTCATTTATTACACCAAGCTTTAAGAGAAGTCTTAGGATCTCATATTAGTCAAAAAGGAAGCAATATCACGTCCGATCGTTTACGGTTTGATTTTTCACATCACGAGAAAATGTCTGCACAAGAAATACAAAAAACAGAAGATATTGTAAATGATAAAATACGTGAAGATCTACCTGTTACCATACAAAAAATGTCTTTAAAACAAGCAAAATCACTTGGCTGCTTATCCGTATTTAAAGGACCAGATGATGAAATCATAACAGTGTACAAAATAGGAAGTTTTTCAGCCGAGGTATGCGGGGGGCCTCATGTAATCCATACTGCAGAACTAGGATCATTTCATATCCAAAAAGAACAATCTTCATCACGCGGAGTACGTCGGATTAAGGCTATTTTGAAAGAATAACAACAATAGAGAATTACTAGGTAATCTCTTTCCCTTGATCAACGCCGATATGCGATTTTCTTCCCAATTTTGCATATGCATCGTTTCGTAAAACATACCTAATCCCTTGTGCCATCTTCTTCGCCATGTATTCAACTTTTTGTCTGTCTCCTGCTTGCCAATAAAGCCGGAAGGCTTCAAAGAAATCTCCCTTTGCTTCATAATGTCTTCCCATACGCAATAATCCGTCTGAGTAATGTGTAGTAATATAAATACGTTTAGCTATATCAAATTTCTTTTGATTAAACATTTCGTTTCCTTTCCGAATTAATGCAACACGATTAACAGAAGAAATGCGGGGAAGTTTTCCCTTTTTAATAAACCCTTCAGAAGCTGGCAATTTCATAAAACTCCCTTAGTTGAACGCAGTTCTGATAGAGGAAGAAGTGCTTGAGCCAGTGATATCCCAAATGCTTTGTACAAAGATTCTGCCATATGATGACTATTCAACCCTTCACGTAATATAATATGCACATTCATTTGTGCCTTACTGCTTATCGCAACAAAGAATTCGCGTAAGAGCGCTACTTGAAATGTACCTGCCATAGGTTGAGGAAATATATCACGAAATAAAAGATAAGAACGTCCACTAATATCAAGAACAACTTCACTTAATGCATCATCCATAGGAATAACTGCATGCCCAAAACGAGATACCGTATGTGCTTGCCACCATTTTTTAATACATATTCCTAACACTATGCCTATATCTTCTACTAAATGATGTGGATCTACTTCTATATCTCCTTCTGCCTTAAGAGTAAGATAAAACTTACCATGGTAGAAACATGTCTCTAAGAGATGAGAGAAAAAAGGAAGTGAGGTCTGTATCTTAACTGAGTCTTTCTCGTCATACGTTTTTTCTTGTTTATAATCAAATACACAAGAAATATCTGTTTCATTGGTACGCCTTTGATATTCAATCATGGAAAAACAACATCCTTATAAGATTATCGACCACACGATAATGAACCTTATAGAAAGACCTATTTGCCACGAAAACTACTTTTGTTTTGATTAGTTCTTCCACGATGCTCAAATTATTAGCCTTTAATGTGTTGCCTGTTTCAACAAGATCGACAATATATGGAGCAAGCCCCAACAAAGGAGCAAGTTCAACTGACCCATGAAGAGGTAAAATTTCCACTGGTATACAGCGTGTGTGAAATAGATTATAGGTAAACCGAGGATACTTTGTTGCTATTTTAATTCTTTTCTCAACAGGAAGAATGTTTTCTTTTCCTGCTAAACATATACGTGCATTGCCAAACGGTAGTGTTGCCAGGTTAAAAAAAGAATACTCAAATTCAGTTAATATATCTGTTCCCACTATGCCCATTCCTGCAATACCATTGTGCACATATCGAGGTAAATCAGTATTGCGGACCATAATTGCGCGTATCTGATGTTTTCTGTCATATGATATGTATTCTCTTTCCTTCATAGAAAGATCAATACCTTGGTTGGCAAAAAAATGTACACTGGACTCATAAATTCTTCCTTTAGGTAGTGCAATGGTAATGGGAGCACTCATAATGTCGTAATATGCCCCTGTTCCCTATATTTCTTTGCATGACGATATTTCTCTAAAATATTATTTCCTTTAGCTGTTTTTATTGTATTATCTGCAAGTATTTCCTGTGTACACATTTTATATGGATAGATGGAAAATCCTGCAGCAGGAGTAGGATGGGAAAAATGTGCCAATAACGCATCGTATCTTCCTCCCGATGAAACTGTTGCATTCGCATCGGGATCATATGCACTAAACACAATACCAGAATAATAATCTCTCATCGCAGTTTCTGAAAGATCTATTCGAAGCCGTGCTCGGAAATCAGTCTGTGCAATTATGTTCCCAATACGTAGTAGGTAATCTAATTCATGAGCAAGGCTATCGTCAAGCAAAGGTAATACCAAATCTACACATGCGGTAAATTCATCTACAGTACCGATAAAAAACAACACGGATAACAATTTTTGCATGGTTTTAGGCAATATGTGTGCTAGCTGTGTTGCATCTCTTTTTTGTATCGCTGATACAAATGTATTACGTTCAATATGGAAAGACTGTGCACACTTTGATAAAAATGACCATGACCCTAAATGTACTACCACATTTTTTCCTCCAAGGGCATCTAAAGCTTCAAAAAGTAACAATAGGATTTCAATATCGCCTTCAAGTGCAGGAGCTCCTATCAATTCTATTCCACTTTGATGAATATCACTGTTAACAAAATCACCTCCAGAACTATGCCGCAAAATCTCACCAGAATAAGACAGCCGCAAAGGTAAGGTAACATGTGGAATCTGAATACCTATTTGTCGAGCAAGAAATAAGGTAATATCAGATCGAATGAGAAGTAATTCACCCTCTCGATCAAGCAAACGATACGTTGATCGTATCTCCTCAGGAGTAAGCATTTTTTCATAAATAGAGAAGAAATCCACCAGGGGGGTTACTACAGAAAGATATCCCCATAATTTAAAAATACGTTCAAGTTGCTCAAAACGATAACGCTCATCAAGATATTCGCGTAAAGATAATTGAGCGACCCCACGTGGCAACGATACATTCTTTTTTCTCATATTCTATCATATACCTGAACATGAGCTTAGCAAAGTTCCCAACTATTTTCTGCTTTTCTTAATTATAAGAAAATACTATACTTGTAGTAAGGATTATGAATACTATCGAAAATCTTCTTCTACAGAAAGAGCTTGTGCAATACCCTGATGAACGCATCAGGGTATTAGTTTTTCCCAGTGTATCCATTCTGGGAAAGTCAGTAGCCTTACGATTTATATCTTGGGTTCAAGAGCATCCAGAAGGTGTTGTTTCCCTTCCCACTGGGAAAACCCCTGAATGGTTTATCAAAGAATCTACCCGCTTCCTTTCCCAATGGACGACAAAAGATGTACAAAAAGAACTTTCTCGTTTTGGCATCAATACCTCTAAACGTCCTACATTAAGGGGGGTTACATTTGTACAAATGGATGATTTTTTTCCTATCAATCCAGAAAGAACAAACAGTTTTTATCACTATGTACATCAATATTATTTAAAACCTTTTGGATTTGGAAATGCGATGCTTATTAACGTCAAAGATATTATTTCTAATACCGACGTGGAAACATTATGGACCGATGAACAAGTAGACCTTAATTTGCGATATCGACATCCAAAAACACGTAAAGAATATGCACAAAAAGAAGCCTTGCAAAAGGTAGACGAATGGTGCATGCGCTATGAAGAAAAAATCAGGCAAAAAGGAGGGATCGGGTTTTTCCTGGGAGGAATAGGTCCTGATGGGCATATCGCATTTAACATCAAAGGAAGTGATTTCCACTCAAGCACCCGGTTAACCGAAATAAATTACGAAACTCAAGCTGCTGCAGCTCAGGACTTAGGGGGTATAGAAATAGCTCGTAAACGTCTTGCAATTACAATCGGTTTAGAAACCATCACATATAATAATGATGTATTAGCGATCATTATGGCGGCAGGTTGCGCTAAATCATCCGTGGTAGCTTCATCCATACAATCCGCCCCTACTATCAAATATCCTGCCACCGTTTTACAAAAATTACCCAACGCATGGTTTTATCTCAGTGAAGGTGCTGCTAGCGCACTGAATGAAAGAAGTATTGTGAAAATTAGAGCCCTCCAGCAGTTGTCCGACTCTATAATAGAACGTATTGTTTTTGATACTGCTTTAGCCACCAAGAAAGCATTTGGTGAATTAAACTCAAAGGACTTTCGTGGTTCTGCATTAGGAAAAGTTTTACTTTCCCATCACAAAGATATTAAGAAAATAACGCAGACAATACAGCAACGTTTTGTTAAAAAGCTAGATCGAGGTATACACACTGTTACCGATAAAGTATTCCTACATACCGAACCTCATCACGATGATATCATGTTGGCCTACTTACCATTTGTAGTACGAAATATTCGCATTCATTCAAATACCCATTATTTTGTTACATTAACCAGCGGATTTACCGCAGTAAGCAATCAGTATATCGCTTCATTATGCAAAAGACTTCTGCGAAGTCTAAAAGAAAACTTGCATAATTTCTTCGTGATCTTACGTACAGAATATTTTTATATCAATTCTCATGACCATCTCAATGCAGATGTGTGGCACTACTTAGATGGATTAGCTCAAAGCTCAGTTCACGAACAAGAGCGTGGTACATTAGGCAGGTTTTTGCGCAATATTATCTTAGTGTATAACGTAAAAACAAAATCAGAAATTATGACCGTATTAGAAGAAATATCTCATTACTGCCATACACATTATCCCGGTACAAAGGATAATAAAAAAATTCAAGAACTGAAAGGACACTGCCGCGAATGGGAATCAGCATGTCTGTGGGGGTATTTTGGATGGGAAAGTCGTAATTTGGAGAACATGAATCTTGGTTTTTATAAAGGAGATATATTTAATGAAGCTCCCACCATTGGCCGCGATGTCGAGCCAATCCTTGCCTTGTTACGTAGAGTTAGACCTGACATTATCTCTCTCGCATTTGATCCAGAAGCGAGCGGACCTGATACCCATTACAAAGTACTGCAAGCATTAAGTGAAGCGACGCTACGATATCAAGAAGAATCAAATAAACCTTTAGAAATTATTGGATATCGTAACATATGGTCACAATTTCATCCTTCAGAAGTAAATATTTTTGTCCCTGTATCATTAAATATGTTTGCATTACAAAATTCGTCCTTTATGCATACATATCTCTCACAAAAAGATGCCTCCTTCCCCAGTTATGAATATGATGGTCCTTTTTGTGATCTTGCACAAGAAATACAAAATCAACAATATATCGATATGAAAACATGCCTAGGTGAAAAATTCTTTTATGAACATACAAGTGCATTAATCCGAGCTACAAGAGGATTAGTTTACTTGGTGTCAATGACAGTGGAAGAGTTGAACCAGTACTCGCAATCCTTACGCAAACATATAGAAGAAATTGGATAATACTATAACCCTACTACAAATGTTGATTCAAAGAGACAAGCTGTCTAAAGAACAGTATAACCCTGATATGGCATACGCACTCATACACCATAAAATCTGCCAAGAAAGAAACCAGTCTCTCCATCTTGATCCTTTTTCGATTGTTTTTCTTGGGATAGATATACAGTCCGATGCTACATTTAGTTTTGTACTCATTGACGCACAAGGAAGAAAATTATTTAATCGGTTTATGAAAGTCAGCTCATCATCATTGGCAATGCATATTGAACAAGCAATTCGATACACCGTAGTGGAAATAAAGAAAGAAGGGTACCATCCTCTAGCCTGCGGCATCTCATTACCTGGTATTTTTAATACACATACATTGAACATTGATGTACCAATACTACATCAAAGTGTTAATATCCAGCAAAACCTACAACTCTACGCAAATATTCCCATTATATTTCTTAGCAGCACCCATAGTTTGCTATGGGGAGAATTTTTTCTACAATCTGAGCATACTCCATTACAGGGAATTGTTCTGCAAAAGTCTAATACTAATTGCTATCTTATAGAATGTTCTGGCACATATCCTAAACTATCTTCAGAAAGATTACACAGTTGTCCACCATCGTCATGGCTAACACATTGTGAACGCTTATATAAACACAATCATTCTCTATATGTGCATAGCGATTTTCAGAATCAAACTATCAGTATAATACATAAACCACAGTATGAACCCTCCACATTTTCCATGGGAGCTGCGTTATATTGCCAAATGTCGCTTGCCCGAAGAGATTTTCCTCATGATACTGGTATCATCAGTAACTTGCAAACACTGCTTACTGCTCACTAATGCCGGGATTTTTTTTCATAAACTCCTTATTACGCATTTCACATTGCATTCCCCAACATCGAGCAAGTGAGACCGCCTCTTTCCATCCTGCGTATTCTTTTTCTGTGTAATATTCTTTTTCACCATTCGGGTGAAACGTATGTTGAATAGTATACATATGATCAATTGCTTCTTTGTCCCACATGCCGATGATAATACCTACCAACCACGCAACTCCTTGACTGGTTGTGTCAAGATTTTGAGGTCGTATAATGGGGACTTTTGCAATATCGCTTTGCAGCTGAAGAAGAAAATCATTTTCAGCAGCTCCTCCATCAACATGTAATGTCTTAACAACCATTTCCGTATCTTTTTCTATTGCTTCTATCACATCTCTACTTTGATAACAAATAGCGTCAAGCGTAGCACGGACAAGATGATATATATTGGAATCAAAGGTCATCCCCAAAAAGATTCCTTTCGATCGCATATTCCAATAAGGTGCACCCAGCCCAAAGAATGAAGGAACCAAATAAACTCCTCCAGAATCCTTTATCCGCGAGGCATAATATGCCGAATCATCCGCAGTATGAATAAGCCGTAGTTGATCCTTAATCCACTGTATTGCGAGTCCTCCCACAAATATGCTACCCTCCTGAGCATACTCCACCTTATCCTTAATAGCCCAGGCAATAGTCCTCAAAGTACCGTTCTTTGTAGCAAACCTTTCATTACCTGTGTTCATAAGAATAAAGTTTCCTACTCCATAAGAATTTTTTATATCGCCCTTTTTTAAACAGTTATTTCCAAATAAAGACGCCTGTTGGTCTGCTATGATGCATGCTATGGGTATCTCCTTCCCAAATATCGACACATCCGTCATACCATGTATTTCAGCAGATGGTCGTACGAGGGGAAGAATGGAAGAAGGAATTCGAAACAACTTCAATAATGATTCATCCCAGTCGAGAGTTTGGATATTAAATAGCAAAGTGCGTGAAGCATTAGTATAATCTGTAATATGTGTTTCCCCTTTGTCAGGTGCCATACAATCCAACTGTCTACAGTTCCAAACAATATTTCTCCTTTATCCGCTCTAAGCCGTAATCCTGGAACATTGTCTAAAACCCACTGAATTTTACTGGCTGAAAAAAATGGATCTATTTTTAAACCGCTGATTTTCTGAACCTGCTTTTCCACTTTTTCATTCAACATTTCTTCACATACACCAATGGTCCGTCGATCATACCATATAACAATATTGTAAACAGGACGTCCAGTAGCTTTTTCCCATAAGACTATGCTTTCGCGTTGATTCGTCACTCCAATAGCAGAAATTTGCTCTATGCGTACATCATTTTGTTCCATAACCTGCCGGGCAAGAGAAATTTGTATTGCCCATACCTGCATGGGATTTTGTTCAATCCATTGCGGTTTAGGTGACATACAGAGTATTGGTTCTTTTACAGAAAAGGATCTGATTCCATTTTGATCATATAATCGTGCCCTAATAGTATGTGTTCCTGCATCAAGTATAAGTATAAAACTATTCATATAATAGATATTATATATATTTTAGATGTATGGCAATAGAATCCTTACAATCATATTAGTTTTTCTTTTCTGACAAGAAAATACAATATTGACAAGTTTAGAAATTCGTGGTTGTATATATAAAGAAGAAATATCAATGCCGCTGTAGCTCAGTCGGTAGAGCAGAGGACTGAAAATCCTCGTGTCATCAGTTCAATTCTGATCGGCGGCAGTTTATTTAACTTATTATTGTCAGGTATTTGCATCATCCAGCACAGCCTGCTGCGCTGCTGCAAGTCGAGCTGTGGGTACTCTCAGTGGGGAACACGACACATAATCAAAGTTTTGTTCATAACAGAACGCAATGGAACGGATATCCCCACCATGCTCTCCACAAATACCTATTTTGAGTTTCTTATTAACTGATCTTCCCTTCCGCACTCCTATCTCCACAAGCTGCCCCACACCTTCTACATCAAGCGTTTGAAATGGATCCTCATCAAGTATTCCTTCCGTAATATAAAAAGGGAGAAAAGTATTTACGTCATCCCGGGAAAATCCAAATGTCATCTGAGTAAGATCATTGGTTCCAAACGAGAAAAAATCAACATAAGGTGCTATTTTTTCTGCTGTCAGTGCAGCCCGAGGAATTTCGATCATAGTTCCTATGCTATAAGGAATAGAAATGTCAGAGGGTAATTCCTCCTTGATGACACTTTCTACCAATTCTTTTGTTTGGCGTAGCTCCTGCCAAGCGCCAATTAATGGTATCATAATCTCAGGAATTGCCCGCTTACCTTGCTTATATACTGCTATTGAAGCACGTACAATAGCTCGAACTTGCATTTGATATATTTCTGGATAAGTAATTCCTAACCGACATCCCCGATGTCCCAACATAGGATTTTGTTCACTAAGTTCCTGAATTTTCACTCGTAGTTGTAATTCAGTCATTCCTGTTTTCTCTGCAAGTTCGCGTATCCGAGCGTCTTCCCTAGGAAGAAACTCGTGCAACGGTGGATCCAGTAGCCGTATGGTAACTGGCAAACCATCCATCGCAGAAAATATTCCTTCAAAATCACTCTGCTGCAAAGGCAACAACAATGATAAAGCCTGTTCTCGATCCTGTTTATTGTTAGCAAGAATCATGCGGCGAAATTTCATAATACGTGTATCTTCAAAAAACATATGCTCAGTTCTACATAATCCAATACCTTCAGCTCCCATTTCCCGAGCCATTTGCGCCTGCTGTGGAGTATCCGCATTTGTTCTTACCCGAAACTCAGTTCTTTCTTTTCTCTTGGTATTCAATCTAAATTCATCTGCCCAGTTCAAAAATGTGTGCAGTTCATTGCTCACGGAAGGTTCTATAAACGCAACCTCACCAGCAAACACTTCTCCCATATTTCCATCGATGGTAATTATTTCTCCTCTTTGGAACTTCTTGCCTTTTATTTCCATGTATTGTTCATACACATGCATATCACGACAGCCCACCACACAAGGCCGTCCCATCCCACGTGCAACCACCGCAGCATGACTTGTCATTCCCCCTGTGGCTGTAAGAATACCCTCGGCAACATTCATGCCACCAATATCTTCTGGAGAAGTTTCATTACGCACGAGAATAACCTTATTTCCATTTTCCACAGATTTTTCTGCCTCTTCCGCAGAAAAAACCATCTTCCCACTCGCAGCTCCTGGTGACGCATTGAGTCCCTTTGCTAACACGATACTCTTTTTCCTCGCCTCGGGATCTATCATTGGATGAAACAATTGTTGAAGTTGTTCACCACTTACTCGGATAATAGCTGCTTTCTTATCTATGAGATTTTCCTGTACCATATCAACTGCTATTTTAACTGCAGCAATGCCTGTACGTTTGGCATTTCTTGTTTGTAAAATGTACAATTTTTCTTCTTCCATGGTAAACTCAATGTCTTGCATGTCCCGATAATGAGCTTCCAAACGATCCTTAATTGTTACTAATTCTTCATAAATATGCGGTCTATCTTTCTGCAAGAAAGATAGCGGTTGGGGCGTGCGTATTCCTGCTACCACATCTTCGCCCTGTGCATTCTGAAGGTATTCGCCGTAAAACACCTTTTCTCCAGTAGAAGCATCACGAGAAAAACAAACGCCTGTACCAGAACGCAATCCATAATTGCCGAATACCATTGATTGTACGTTAACTGCGGTTCCTTCCAAACCAATAATTGAATTGATTCTTCGGTATCGAATAGCTCGATCATTATTCCAGGAACGAAATACCGCTTGAACAGAAGCCCATAGTTGATGATACACATCTTGAGGAAACCCCTCCCCATGATGGGCAAGTACCACTTGTTTGTATGCTTCCACCACCATTTTCACGCTAGTTATATCAAGTTCAGAATCAAGTGATGCTTTTTTTTCCTTTTTTATTCTTCCGATTTCTTTTTCAAAATGATGATGTGATATACCCAGCACTACATTACCAAACATATTGATAAATCGCCGATACGCATCCCACGCAAAACGTTCGTTCCCCGACTTCTTAGCAAGTCCTACTACTGTTTCATCATTCAGACCAAGATTTAACACAGTATCCATCATACCCGGCATGGATACAGCCGCCCCTGATCGCACAGAAACCAAGAGAGGATCATTCACATCACCAAAATGTTTTCCTTGCACACGTTCCAACTCCCGAAGATGCTGCAAGATTTCGTCTTGCAGAGATTCAGGAAAATTATGATTATTTCGATAATACTGTGCACAAACCTCGGTAGTAATGGTAAATCCTGGAGGAACTGGTATCCCCAAGTTTGTCATTTCCGCAAGATTTGCACCTTTACCACCAAGTAATGTTTTATCTTCGGCAGACCCTTCCGCCTTAGCATTTCCAAAAAAATAAACTTGTTTTCTACTCATGATACGTCTCTTTTAGTATTTCTTGACTGTAATATATATATCGCGTTCAGTCAAGTCTAACAAGAAACGTAAAAAATTAGTTTAGCTAAGACAACCTAAGAGATAATGCGCGTTCCTTTTTCCGGTATGATGCACGTATTTTTCTGATAGCTCTTAATTCTATCTGTCTCACACTTTCCTTGGTTATTCGCAACTTTGAGCTCAGTTCTCTGAGAGTTTCTTTCGGGCGTTTAATGCCAAAACGGCGAAATAATACGTACATCTCTCTAGAATTAAGCGTCGCCTTAATTATATCGTATAATTCATTTTTTTCGTTTTTTTCCATTATGTATTCATCAGGCAATGCATCATTTGATTGAGGAACAAAACCATAACCATCTAAAGTATTGCTATCATTCTCAGAAAAACAAAGACTATCAAGAGAAAGACATGTTCCTTGATACTCATAATATCTCTTAAGTCTCATCTTACTCATACCTAATGTATCAGCAACATACTCTTGCATTTTCTCTGGTGCTAATTTCTTTTTTTGATGTGTAAGATCTTCCTTAATACTGGATATCTTGTACAGTATTTTCTTAAAACTACGTGGAACTCTAATAACAGTTGTCGTATTGATTGCCACAATCATTTTTTGCCGTATAAGCCATCCTGCATAAGATACAAAATTTGAGTTTCGAGTAACATCAAATTGATAAATAGCATCAATTAACCCCAAGGTTCCCTCGCTCACTAATTCTTCTACTGGGAGCATTGATTTATAATTTTTAGCAATTTGCACAATTAAACGAATATAGGATTGAATTATCTTCCGTTGAGCTTTAAAATCGCCTTGTTGAGCTTTTTTAATATAGAAGAAAAGCTGCCTAGAATCCAAAAAGTCCTCTTTCTTGCTATGTTTTAGTAAATTACCTATGTTTGACAAATTATGTGTCTCCTTACCCATTACACCTCCACCCATCATACAGTAATATAGCAATAATAATGCCAAACTTATAATTATGTTTTGCAAAGAGACTTACAAGATAAATCAATATATCTTTACAATGATACAAAGCAGAAAAAGAGGCAAATTGTGTCATAATTATACACTTTAAGGAAACAGGAGCACACATTGTGTCCCTTTGAACCATTTATTAAAAAAACAATCTAAATGTGTATCATTGCATGTAACATAGACAAAGAAACTCTGCACAAACTGAATAATAAAGATACAACATACGCCATCAATTAGATACATCATATGACAGTTGACACAAGTTCCTTATTTTGATAGCTTTAATTAAATCAATTATTTATCTATTGGAGGATATTATGATAGTAACACCTATTGGAGATCGGGTCGTTGTCAAGGCCGAGCTTGAAGAAACAAAGACAAAGGGAGGGATTATTATTCCCGAAACGGCAAAAGAAAAAACCCAGATAGGTCTGGTAACTGCTATCGGTGATGATGTGGATAAAGCAAAAGTTGCCGTGGGAAATCGTGTTCTCTTTGACAAATATGCGGGCACGCAAATAAAGATTGACAACAAAGATCATCTGGTACTTAATATAAGCGATGTCTTAGCAAAGGTAAAATAAAAAAACAGCCTTCGGGCTGTTTTTTTTTGCTCTCATTCATTTGGTACATAAAAAAATTGTTGAATATGAGAAATGATTTTTTGTTGATCCTGGTAAAAAGCATCCATATGAAATCCCTCTTCCAGTACTGGAAGAATCTGTTGGATCCGTGGTAATGACGCAAGAAACATCCGTCCATAGTTTTTAGTACATATCCGCTTGTCACATATAAGAACAATACCTCTATCTTGCTCTTTTCTTATTAATCTCCCAAAGCCTTGTCGAAATCTGAGTACCGCATCAGGAACCCTTACTCCCATAAATGACGTTTGCATACCATATTTTTGTTCAAAGATGTCACATCTTGCTTTAAGTATAATATCATCTAAGTTGCCAAAAGGAAGTTTAGTAACTATCAATAATCGTAGTGATTGTCCTGGAATGTCTACACCTGCCCAAAAACTATTTACTCCTAATAGTACACTATGAACATCTTGAGCAAACTCCTTAAGCAAAATACTTCGTTCCTTATCACCTTGGCTGAGTAATGTATAGGGAAGTTTCTTATTTTCCAAAAGATGACGACACTGTTGCATAAGACCATATGCAGTAAACAATACTAATGCGCCTCCCTGACTCGCCTGTAATGCACCCGTTATAAGCTCTGCTAATTGTCCCACATAGTGTGATTCATTTGGTAATCCCAGATTCTGAGGCACATATAGTTGGATTTGTTGATAATCATATGAGAATGGAGATGCAATACGTTCATAATGCGCCTCATCTAATCCAGTCTGTTGAATCCAATACCTAAAATCACCATTTACTGTAAGACTGGCACTGGTTAGTACAGTACTATAAAGTTGGTCCTGGATACATTCACGAAGCAACTGAGCAATAGAGATAGGCGTAATGACCAATGGATAACTTCGTTCCTTCTGTTCAATATATCCTATATAGTCTTTCTCGTTGTCAGAATCATTATTTTTAAAATAAGACGTGTCGAAATTTTCCAAGAAAATACGCCATTTCTGTAAAAGATTCATGTATTGTTCTACTATAAGTACGTCTTCAGCGCTTTTTAAGATATCACTCACTTCTCGCAACTTTATTTGCAACATATATAAAGCATCACTAATATACACGCATAGAGACGAGAGGTTTTCTCTAGCATTATCATCTAGTGCATGAAGATGAAAAGATCGTTCTTTTTCTTCTGCAAATGTTTCGTGCATCAGTACATTAAGCCGCTTAGCATAGGATTCAAGATCATGAATAGTATGTTCTATACTCTCTAACTCCTTCTGAGACAATGCATTGTTTTTTTTCAATATAAGAAGTGTTGTTGTTATTTTATCAAGATATAACAATAACCCCTGAGAGGAAAAACGGGTGCTAAATACCGCACAAATAATATCATGTATTGTATGTGCCTCATCTATTATTAAGTACTTGAATGAAGGCAAAATAGAGTATCCATGTGTGTCATTGTCTTCTTTTTTAACAGAAAGATCCAAGAATAAATATGCATGATTTGTAATAATAATGTCAGCTTCTTTTATTTCTTTCCTTGCCCGCATAAGAAAACAGTGATCCTTATGCCGGCACTTTGCAACACTACACAACTCATTATCCGCTGCAAACAATTTCCACTGTGCATCGCTTACAGAAAATGGAAGTTCGCTCCTGTCTCCTGTCTGACTGTTTTGTGCCCATTCGTAAATCTGTTCGATATCAACTGATGATGGCCACAATTTTGGGATCTCCATATAATCCCGTAATCGCCCGTGGCAGAGGTAATGAGTCTTTCCCTTTGCAAGTGCTACTTTAATTGAGGTGGAAAAAAGTTGTGCAATTATTGCAATGTCTTTGTGATATATCTGCTGTTGCAAGGGTATGGTCGCGGTGGAAATAACAACCCGTTGGCCTTTATTTAAATGCACTAATGCTAATGCCGGAATAAGATACGCAAATGTCTTTCCAATTCCTGTCCCTGCTTCAACAACAAGCATATTGCCTGTATTAAAAGTTTTAATAACCTGTCGCATCATGTATTGCTGTCCTTCCCGCGGACGAAAATCAGATATTATCTTTTGTAAAGCAGACGGCAATTCAAGTAGCTTAAGTAAATGCTCCTCATTAAGTAATACAGGTTTTTTTTCTTTCGTATTCACCGAAGCCGTTTTATGAACCACACGCAAGTACGCATCAATCCATAATGTCCACGTATGTTCCACATCCAAAAAATTATTTTCACCATATTGATCGTAGCATACCACAATATCATCGCTCTGCGCCTGGGGAAATGTATCATATATATCAGCAAATCGAAATTCTCCTTTTTTTGTTTTTTTAAAATGTATATAACATACAGTTCTTTGCCGTATAGCTTCCGCAATTAAACGAATATCTTTATAACAGAAAAGTTCAAAGAGTGAGTGCATGTAGCTTTACTCTAGGTTTCACAGACTGCTATGTCAATTACACCATAAGCAATAAATTTAATTGACATAGAATATTGTTTGCACTATGCTAAAAAGCAATGAATAAGATCCCAGTAGCTATCCTTGGTGCAACAGGCGCTGTAGGGCAAAAATTTATATTATTGTTATCAAATCATCCACAGTTTGTGATACACGAACTTGTAGCATCAGAAAAGAATGAGGGAAAACGATATCAAGATGCAGTGCATTGGATACAGTCGACAGATATTCCCCCTCAAATATGCAATATTATTATAAAATCGACAGATGATTCATTGCATAGCCCTCTCCTCTTCTCAGGCCTCAGCAGCAATATTGCAGGACCAATTGAAACGAAATATGCTCAATCAGGACATATTATTATGAGCAACGCACAGGATCATCGAATGGATGATACAGTTCCTCTCATTATCCCTGAAATCAACCATGAACACTTTGAATTAATTCACACACAGCCATATCGTGGAAAAATAATTACAAATAGTAACTGTGTTACTATGTTACTCTCTCTTGTGCTTGCCCCTTTGCATACAAAGTTTGGTATAGATCATATAGCAGTCACTACCATGCAGGCAGTGAGTGGAGCTGGGTATCCAGGAGTTCCTTCTTTCGATATTATGGGAAACATCCTACCGTATATTCCTATGGAAGAGGAAAAAATAGAATCTGAACCACAAAAGATTCTTGGCACACTCAAGGGAAAAAAGATATCTCCTGCTCCGATTAACATCAGCGCACAATGTTATCGTACAGCAGTTCGGGATGGACATACATTTTCTTTAGCTATTAAATTCAAAAACAAACCCAAACAGAATGAACTTGAGAATACGCTGACCACATTTATCGGATATCCTCAAATCCACTCGCTATACTCCGCTCCCTCACATCCTGTACATGTTTCCCATACACAAAGCCGCCCCCAACCACTTTTAGATGCTTCTAAGGATCGTGGGATGGTTGTAACAGTAGGAAGGATACGTTCGTGTACTATCTTTGATTACAAAATGACTGTTGTAGGGCATAATACAATTAGAGGAGCGGCGGGAGCTTCCATACTTAATGCCGAATGCTATTTAGATCTCGGTTATCCCCTCTCATGATAGTACTCAAATTTGGTGGTACTTCGATTAAAGATGCACAGACAATAGATCAATGTCTTTCTATTATAAGGGAAAAAAGCCTATCCAATGTGTTACTTGTTGTGTTTTCCGCTTCGGGGAATACCACAGACATACTAGAACGTATTGCGTTTTATATTCCAGAAGGTAATATTCACTCTGTAAACAGTTATTTTGATCGTATCCAGAAACATCACCAAACTATTCTTAAAGATTTTTCTCTCCCCTCAAGATGTATTGACCCCTTGCTTCAAGAGTTGTCAGCTTTCGTGCATGGTTTAACATTATTAAGAGAATGTACTGCTCGTTCGAAAGACACGTTGTTGGCATTCGGTGAACTTTTGAGTTCTCACATTATCACAGAACGTTTCCTACAACAAGGACATTCAGCACATTTGGCTGATAGTAGATCTTTGTATATTACCAATGAAGATTTTGGCAACGCAGTTCCACTCATGAAACAAACAAAACAAAATATAAAAAAACTACCGCTGAAAGAAGGAACCCCCTTATTCCTCCAAGGCTTTATCGCAGCTAATAAACATGGTGTAACCACCACTTTAGGAAGAGGTGGATCGGATTATACCGCAGCAATCGCAGCAGCTGCCTTACCCTGTACACATTTAGAAATATGGACTGACGTGCCTGGCATTATGACTTGTGATCCGCGTATGATTCATAATGCAAAGACCGTCAAGCAAATCAGTTACGATGAAGCGGCAGAGTTAGCATATTTTGGTGCTAAAGTACTACATCCCGCAACTATACAACCTGCAGTAGAACAAAGCATTCCTGTATATATTAAAAAAACGAGCGCTCCAGAACAAGAAGGTACTTGCATTCATACCCATTCTCCCAAAGGAATCAAAGCCATCGCAAGTAGAAATAATATATATCTTATCCAATTACGTTCTTCCCGCATGTTAAATACATACGGATTTCTAAAAGAAATGTTCAGCATATTTGCACTCTCAAAAATTTCAGTAGATCTTGTTAGCACCTCTGAAGTCTCAGTAACAGTGAGCACGGAAAGAAAACCTGATGCTGGTCTGATTCATGCCCTTTCCCAACTGGGGAAAGTGGTTGTAGAAAAAGATATGGGTATTGTTTGTATCGTGGGCCTTCATGTATGGAAAAATCCTCGTATTGTTGGCAAAATTTTTTCTTCCCTGAATCCAGCATCACGTATACAATTAATTACACTAGGTGCATCGGATACTAATCTTAGCGTTGCGCTTCCTGAAAAAGATATCAAAGACGTTGTGAAAAGATTACATGATACACTTTTCTGAATAATCCCCTAATATTAAGTGGTGTTAAAGTAGTCTATCTTAGTTTTCTAGTGAGTATAACTGTATCTTCCGATGCAGAGTCTTTCGTCCTATCCCAAGCGTTCGAGCTGCTTTACTTTTATTCCCCTTATGGGCAAACAAAGTTGCACGAATTATTTCCCGTTCTGCTTCTACTAAAGAGGCACCTTGGGGAATACGTATAACATCCAACTGTTCTTCTGCATGTAAGTAGGGAGGAAGATCTTTAGGAAGTATGAGAGGCCCTTTTGCAAGTGCCACTGCACTCTCGATACAATTTCGCAACTCTCTGATATTTCCTGGCCATGAATAATTATATAACATCGCACGAGATCTTTGATCTGCTCCTTCTATATTTTTATTGTTTTCCTGCGCAAACTCTCTAATAAAATGTGAAACAAGAAAAGGAACATCTTCTTTACGCTCCCGTAGTGGAGGTACGTGAATATTTACCACATTGAGACGGTAAAAAAGATCCTGCCGAAAAGTTCCTTCTTGAATTCTTTGCTCCAGATTACAATTCGTTGCAGAAATTATACGCACATCAACTTGTATGGATTGTTCGCCTCCCACTCTTTCAAATGTTCTTTCCTGCAAAACACGTAATATCTTTACTTGCGTGCTTAAAGGAATATCTCCAATCTCATCCAAAAAAATACTCCCTGTATGCGCCAGTTCAAAGCGCCCTTTTTTTTGTGCGATAGCTCCAGTAAAAGCACCCTTCTCATGTCCAAATAACTCACTTTCCAATAGTGATTCGCTTAATGCTGCACAATGTACTTTTATAAAAGGATTGTCCTTTCGAGTAGACAAATTATGAAGAGCATCCGCAATAAGTTCTTTCCCTACTCCACTTTCTCCAGTAATTAATACCGATGCTTTTACAGAAGCTACTTGATCGATAAAGGATAATATATGTTGTATTTTGGAACTTTTCCCCACAATTCTCTGCACTTCTTTGTGTCGTGCAAGTTCCTGCTGTAATTGTTTATTCTCAATAATTATTTTTCTTGATTCAAGTGCACGTCGAATTACCAATGATAATCGATCAAGATTGACTGGTTTGGTAAGAAAATCATATGCTCCTTGTCGCATAGATGTAACCGCATTTTCAATGCTTCCATGACCAGTAAGTACTACAACTGGTATAAGTGGATGCGTATCTACCACACGCCGTAACAATATTTCGCCCGAGATCTTAGGCATGAGTAAATCAGTTAATAATAAGTCTACCGCCTCTGTTGCAATAATATTTAATGCTGACTGTCCATCGGAAGCCTGCAGTACTCGATATCCTTCCATTCGTAATGCTTCTGCGAGACCTTCTCTTATATTTTTTTCATCATCCACTACTAGTATTGTTACATGCATATACTAACCTTATTTGCTGGCAACCGTTTTATCTGCAATGGAAGAGGAAAAGAAAGAATAACGCATGTTCCCACACCTATGGAAGATTGTATTGCAACATCTCCACCATGTTCTTTTACAATCTTATATACCAGAGAAAGCCCTAATCCACTTCCAAATTGCTTAGTAGTAAAATATGGATTGAAAAGTTTCTCTAATACTTTTTCAGATATCCCCACTCCAGTATCCTGAATATGTATTGATACTGATTCAGCAGTCGCCCTAGTGAATACTGTTAGTGTCCCCCCACCTTCTTCTTCCATTGCCGATATCGCATTTTTGATTAAATTAATAAGAGCCTGTTTGATATATCGTTCGTCCAACATGACACGAGGGAGTATTTTTTGCAACTCCCTTTGCACACTTATGTTATGCGACTTTAACTCATACTTAAGAAATCCAAGTACTTCTATCGCAATATCATTAATATTTTGCTTAATAGGCAACATGTCCATAGGTCTAGTAGAAAACAGAAATGTTACAATTATTTTATTTAAACGTTCAACTTCTTCATGTACAATTTGAATGTACTTCTCAAGATATTTTATGTTTATTTTATCTTTATTGCGCATAGCTTTTTGCATCAACTGAATATGAATACTAATAGATCCCAGTGGATTCTTTATCTCATGGGCTACCCCCGCTGCGAGTGTTGTCAGCGTAGCTAGATTTTCCGCTCTTCTTAATTGTGCTTCCTTCTTTCGCTTGTCTGAAACATCAGAAACTTGTATCAAACTTCCATGAATGTGTCCATTTTTGACAAGTGGTAGAATATTAACTGATAATACTATATTGTTTTCGTCCATGCTAAATTCTTGCTCTAACACATTGTTCTGTTCTTGCAAAACTTCTTTTATATACTGAGATATATCACGATCTTTTATATAATGCCATACAGGCATTCCTTTTTTTTCTTTTTTTCCTCCTGCTAAAAGTTTTTGCGAAGATTTATTAGACACCACCAACCCATGCTGAGAATCGGTAACAATGATGCCTTCTGTCAATGAATTCAGAACCATATTTAATCGTTCATTTTCTGTCGCATACTGTAGCAACAAACGATGAATTTGCTCTAAGTCTAGCTTCTCTACTCGAGTTAAAATTCGCTCAATAAACTTTTTCAATAAACTTCCTCCGATTGCATTAACATTTTACTCAAGACAATTATATTTACTCTTTGTTTCTGCGCATGCGTACGCATATTTATCAATCGTATCCACTTTTTCTTCATACGAATTATATGTTTTATATCCATGTCGGCGAGCTTCTTCGAAAACAACGGAATGGAATACTCAAGTATATCAAAAAAAATATCTAGGTTGTTTTCTATTAATTCAGTGTATTTTGAAAAGAAATCCTGAAACGATGTATGCATACATCGTACGAACAGCGTGCTTACTTCCTTAAAGGAATGCCCATAATAATGGGTAAGAAACAATTCGTGTACAGAATCATATGCATGGGAGATCTTTAATGCCTGCTGGAAAAGTTTTGTACGCACATGTTCATGGAGAAGAGGAAGTGAGAATAGTTGCATTCTTGATATAAGGGGGTGAAGTACTGAGTATCTCTGTATCATAGTACAGATAATATAAAAATTATCAGGTGTTTCTTCTAATAATTTCAATAAAGCACTTGCACTAGATTCAGACAAAGTATGTATGTTTTCAATAATAAGTACTTTGGGGGTTTTTGTGCTAACATAATGACTGTGCTCAATTATATGCCTTACTGTTGCGACAGGAACATCTATAACCGATGACGATACCAGTTTCTCACAATAACCCACAATACGCGATACTTCGGTAATATCGTGCGGTAAGATACGCATAGCCTCATATATATGCTCAAGCACAGAAGAAAGTCCTTTTATTTGTGAAGGATTGATAACATAAGTATCAAATCGTTTCAAAAGTTTGCGCACTGCCCGTTGAAAATAACACAAGCTTTCCTGATCTTTATGTGTCTTTACCATATAAGCAGTATAGGTTATTTCCAAAATAAACCGCTTCTTTCCAATAATCATAAGATTAGGTGCGGTTAAACTTCGATGGCGTATGCAAGAAAAGCAGTTGCAATCAATATGTGCTCTTTCTTGACATTGTAACATGCGAGCTAGTTCCAAACTCAAACTCAGTTTTCCCGTATAAGGAGCCGATTCAAATGCAATGGCATGAGGTAAACATTGCTTATGTATTAAGGAACCCAAATGACTAAGAAGTTCTTGATAACCAAAAACAGTATTACACACCAAGAATTCGCTCCCGTACAATATCTAATAGAAACACAGTAAGCGGGCGAAGAATTTTATAAAGAATACTATTATCGAATATATCATCCACACGAATAAATGGCTGTAATGACAAAAAGACCAAGAGAAAAAGAACTATCAATACTCCTTTTGCACCCCCTATTATCGCACCAAGAGTATTATCAATAAATCGAAAATAAGCCCGATCAAGTATCTGTTTTAACAACACTCCTACAATACGGATAAATATGTAAATAAGAAAAAATGCTATAAGAAACCCTATAATAGCAGAAAACATAAGATCACTATGAGCTTTTATAAAATCACCAATTCTATTCATGAGTAGCAAGGCTCCCCATATTCCTCCCACTAGCGCACCTATACCAGATATTTCTATTACACCACCCCGAAACATACCCTGTACTAAAAAGAATCCAATAATTGTTCCTATACCCAAATCAATCATATCAATAAGAACTCTGTTGCCATAAAATAGCAGCTATAGCACGTGCCGCATCTTTTTTATAAGACTGCTTAATTCTTCCACTCATATCTTGTCTCACAGCAGGGTGTGTCATCAGATATTGAATAGTCTCAAGCAACGTTTGTGCATCTGGATTTGATAACACCACAGCTGCTCCATACTGTTCATATATACGCGCATTTTCCACTTGTTCACCGCGGGAATGCTTTTGAAGTGGAATAAGAATCGCTGCTTTTCCCAAACACGCAAGTTCATTAAGTGTATTGGCACCTGCCCGGCATACAACCAATTCCGAAGCTGCTAACATTCTTTGATAATACGTATCATGGAACACAAATGCTTTATAATTCTCATGAATAATACGACATGCATAATGTTCCCCATGTTGATGTATCACTTTATAAGATACAAGGAGTTTTTTCAATATATTCATGAGAAGTTCGTTAATCTGCGATGACCCAAGGCTTCCCCCGGCCACAAATATCTGTCCTTGCACAATCGCTTGTTTATTTCTTATTATCTCACTTCTTACTGGGTTCCCCGTAAAAACAACACGGTTTCGATACTTACCCCGTACAAACTGCTCACTCCCTTGCCACGAAGTACAGAGTATCTTAGTAAACAAAAGATTCACCTTTGTAGCAAGCCCAGGACGGAAATCTGATTCATGACTCACCACTGGAACCTTCATACACCTAGCTGCAATCACAACTGGCACAGACACAAAGCTACCTTTTGAAAATACTACATGAGGACGAAATGAGTATATAATATAAAAAGATTTAAACAATCCTATGCACATAAGGAACATATCGCTAACATTTCTTATGGAGAAATATCTTCGTAATTTTCCTGCCGGTATGGAATAAAAAACAACCCCCTTATCTTCTACAAGGCGTTGCTCGATGCTCCTCTTTCGTCCAACCCAACACACACGTGCCGGTTTACGTATGTTCATCAACACCTCTAATCCAGGATATACGTGTCCCGCTGTACCACCTCCTGTTGCTAGCACTCGGAAAGGTTTTATGAGTTGCTTCTTTGGTATTCTATCCATAACAACTAGAGAACTTATACATCCATGACAAAAGAAAAGAAATATTTATTTCTTTATAAAAAATTATACACATTATGTTATTTACAGAATACAAGAATATTCATAGGGAATAAAGATAGCATCTCCTAAATATAGATGAATTTATAATAATTGATATTGATTCAGAAACCACCTCTATAGCAAACGGGTCAGGTCACTGAATACTTACTTACCTTCTTCCCGATGCAACAGCCATTTTACGTATACTTCAGCCTCTTGTCGCACTGATGATACTTGTACATCTTTTGCAGCAATCCAGGCAATGTGATTATCTTTTTGAATAAGATACCATTGACCATCCGAACGCTCGCTAGATACAACTTTCATGATGGCCCCTTGTCGCAAAGGAAAAAGAATAGAAGAGTTAACAGTTTTGCTTCCATATACCTTAGCATATAAAACCTTTACTACTGCATACTGTGCATCTTTTTTAAACAGTGGAGTGCTGGGTAGAGAAACATTTTCCCGACAAGAAAAACTTGCAAGTAAAAAAATATATATTATTGTTTTATAGGCTACGTTCCAATTCCTTAATTTCATCCCGAAATACCATTGCTTCTTCATATGCCATTCTTTTAGCACTTTCTAACATTTGTTGCGTCAATATATGTATTAATTTCTTCCGTTCAGCCGGAACAGTAACATTGCAAGATTTTTTTAATAATTCTAGAGAAGTATGGATCGCAGTATTCTTTTTCTTCTTCTCTCTCTTAATAATAGTTTGTATTGATTTCTCAACTGTCTTAGGTTTGATATGATGTTTCTTATTATATGCCATTTGAATCTTTCTACGGCGTTTTGTTTCTGCAATAGCTTCTTTCATTGCTGCCGATACTGTATCCGCATACATAATAACGTTCCCATGGATATTGCGAGATGCCCTTCCTATGGTTTGAATAAGTGCAGTCTCAGAACGAAGAAATCCTATTTTATCTGCATCGAGAATAGCCACCAATGACACCTCTGGCAAATCCAAACCTTCTCTTAAAAGATTCACTCCTATTAATACATCAAATTGTCCACTGCGGAGATCTGTTAAAATCTCTACCCGTTCTACTGTTTCCACTTCAGAATGCAAGTATCGTACCTTCAATCCAGCCTCCACAAAATATGTGGTTAAATCTTCCGCCATTCTTTTGGTTAGCGTAGTGATAAGCACTCGTTCGTTGCTTTTGGTTCTTGATTTAATCTCACCATATAAATCTTCTATTTGTCCTTTAGTAGCACGTATCTCTACCGCAGGATCAATCAAACCAGTTGGTCGGATAATCTGCTCAACAATATTTTCTGAACGTTTTCTTTCCTCCTTTCCTGGAGTAGCAGATATAAATATGCAACGATGAATCTTTTGTTCGAATTCCTTTAATACTAAAGGACGGTTATCCAATGCAGAAGGCAATCGAAAACCATGCTCCACCAAAGTCTGTTTCCTAGCTCTATCTCCATTGTACATCCCCCGTAATTGAGGCAGTGTTGCATGGGATTCATCAATCAAAACAAGAAATTCATCAGGATAATAATCAAGTAATACATGAGGAGCTTGTCCCTCTTGCCTGCCATCAAATATACGTGAGTAATTTTCTATTCCTGGGCAAAATCCCATTTCCTCTAACAAAGCTATATCGTACATAGCACGTGAGTATAACCGTTGCCTCTCCACTATCTTGTTCTGTACATCAAAATAATGCAACCTACTCTTTAATTCATCTTTAATCCGGGTAACTGCAGCTTTAATTCTTTCCTGTTCCATCACAAAGTGTTTCGCTGGGTATATCACTAACTCATCTACCACATTTAATTCTTGACGTGTTACAGGGTGAAGTATTTGAATACTCTTTATTTCATCCCAATCGAATAAGATACGATATAATAATGCGTCATACGCAGAATAAACATCCACTACTCCCCCCCGCACAGAAAATGTAGCGGGAACTTCCACGCTAGTGTGTCGTTCATACTGCATTGCCACTAATCTTTTTTTTATCCGATCTATATCATATCGATCACCTATCTTTACAGAAAGTACCATACGTGCAAAATTTTCAGGATTTCCTATACCATAAATACATGAAACAGTTGCAACTGTAATCACATCCTTCCGTTCAATTAAATGTGTAGTAGCAGATAATCGTAATCTTTCTATTTCCGCATTGATAGATGCATCTTTCTCAATATAAAGATCTCGCGCAGGAATATAGGCTTCAGGTTGATAATAATCGTAATATGAAACAAAATATTCGACTGCGTTTTTTGGGAAAAACGTCTTAAATTCTCCATATAGCTGGGCTGCTAGTGTTTTATTATGCGTAACCACTAACGTAGGGAGTTGCAAAGCTTCAATAATCATAGCCATTGTAAAAGTTTTTCCCGATCCTGTTACCCCATGTAGTATCTGATATTTATTGTCCTTAATGCCTTCTATAAGACAAGTTGCAGCTTGCTGCTGTGCGTGGGATGCATTAAAGTCAGAAACTATTTTAAACACAATATACTAATCCCATCGAAAATCCTCAGGACGTTCAGATAATATAATTGTTGATTTTATTCTTTTTTTTCCTCTAATGTATTCAATATCCACCTTTTCCCCTGGAACATTATCTTCAAGTGCTTCATACATATCCGATATCCCCTCCACGGGAATTCCATCAATAGATACAATAATGTCTCCACCCAAATAAACAATAGTACGACCATACTCTATTTTCTCATTTCCTCCTTTCATACCAATTGCTTCCGCATTCCCCCCAGGAAGAACTTTTGAAACTAATACACCTTTACTAACAGGTAAATGTGCATAATCCACTAGTTGAGAAAACAGTTGCCGAGGTTCTATATCTATCCACCCTCTGCGAACATATCCATAAGTAATAAGATCAGGCACAACTCTTTTAACCGTATCAACTGGCACAGCAAAGCCTACTCCGTTGGACCCTCCCGAAGTAGAATAAATCATAGTATTCACACCTATCATATATCCTTTGTTATCTAATAACGGCCCTCCACTGTTCCCAGGATTAATAGACGTATCTGTTTGGATCATATTGCTAATTACAAGATTTCCATCAGTACGCACTGGTCTTCCTAAGCCAGACACAATACCAATAGTAAGCGTTCTATCCAAAGCGAAAGGATTACCGATGGCCAAAACTTTTTGTCCTACACGCAGTCGTTTTGATGTCCCCATCGGAATAACAGTAAAATGTTTTCCCTTTGGTTCGAACCTAAGTATCGCTAAATCATTTTCCGCATCTGTTCCCAACACCTTGGACTCTCCAGTAGTACCATCAGCAAATGTAACAAACACTTTTGTGGCATTATTAATCACATGACGATTAGTAAGGATATACCCTTTCTTATCAATAAGAATTCCCGATCCAGAAGTCCCTCGTCGGGGAACTGGCTCAAAAAACCAAGTATATCCTACTGTTTCCGTAGTAACATTAACCACCCCTTCATTGCGCGCATCATAAATAGCAATGTTTTCCAATTCCCACTTTGTTAATTCATTCCCCCTTTCAGCAATAAGGTAATCAATGTTTTCTTGTATATCAGGAATATTCCGCTCTGGAGAGGTCTGTAATACATCCTTTTTTACCGTATTAGAAATATTCTTACTAGACTCAAGACTGGATTCTTGGACAACATTATCTGATTTATCTTTAAAAAAAGATTGTACCAACAATATAATAGAGGCAGCCAATATACCAATTAAAATAGAAGTAATATGTTTTCGCATGCTAATTACCAGTATAAGTTAAGCCTGATATTGTTTTCAAGTAAAATAGCCGCATATATAAAATACAAACCACATCTTAGTTTCTGTTGCAGCTTGCATCTTCGACATTCTTTATAAAGTATTTCTTTTCACAAGAAAAAAGGTTTTTGTCTTACCCTTTCCTTTTAGTTCCACAAATCCACGCTGTTCAAAGACAAACACAGGATCTGCTTTTTCGACTACTGCCTCACTACATTGAATTTTACCTGCAATCCCATGCGATTCTAGACGTGAAGCAGTATTAACGGCATCCCCCCATAGATCGTAGCTGAATTTCTTTTCTCCAATCACTCCTGCCACAACTTTTCCTTTATGCACTCCTACCCTTATTTGCAACAAAGAACTCTCTTCCCCAATGGCCGACAACATATCTAGCGCAGTATTCAGAATAGGAGATACCGTATCTGAGCGAGGTTCAGGTAGTCCACATACTGCCATATATGCATCACCGATAGTTTTAATTTTTTCAACATTATAACGCTCACATATTTTATCAAAGACAGTAAATACTTTATTGAGTGTTTTAACCAACTCCTCAGAAGAAATTCTGGCAGATAACTGTGTAAACCCCACAATATCACAGAACAATATAGTTACATCAGTATGGTAATCAACTATACTTCGTTCGTTGTTTTTCATACGATCCGCAATAGAAGCAGGTAAAATATTTAACAATAAATGTTCCGATTTTTCCTGCTCGGATATAATCACATTTTCATATTTTTTATTAACTGTGCGGACTGAAAATGAAATAGGTAGCGCAATAAAAAAAGAAAACAATATCGCAACTACTATGATGATGTTTTGCATCCGGCTAAACTCAGCTTCCATCCGTTCCCTGTTTTCATGCGAAGAAACTGTCCATCCAAGTTCTGGAATCGACTGAAAATAAACAACTTCATTAGGTGTATCACTTTGATAATACAGCAACCCCCCTCCACTCTTCCCCTGTTCGATTACATTCTCCCATGGTGTGTAATGGTCTCCAGAATATGTCGCATCGTAGAGAGCTTTTTTGTTTTTTACTGAAGACCCCAATGCTTGCTTCATGGGATGCGCAATATACTTGAGTGAATCCTGCGATACAATACAAACATATCCTTTGTTAAATTCAGTTCCACGAATAGCAGCTTGAAAATCTGAACGTATCTGTTCGCTGTTTTTTCCATTATTATATTCTTCTCTAATAAATTGCGACATAGATCGAGCTTGCCGATAATTCACGTCGGTTTGTAATTTATAATAACTTCGTTTTAATACATTAATCCCATAAGGAAGAGCAAATACCCCTACAAGAAGAATAGAAAAAAACACAGATAAAAAAGTATACAATGGTAATTTTGACCTTTTCATATTTTCTCAATCTCTTTATTAAGATAATATACTTATAAAAAGCATATTATCATAGTAAGAAGCAAAACACAAGAAAGAAAGTCAAGTTTTATTTAAAAAGAAATAACTGATTGATTGACTACTTCCTTGATTATTGATACTATGAAGTTATAAATTCTAAAAGACAGGAGTTATCATGTCACAATTTTATAATCTTCCGGGATGGATGAAAAACAAAAAAATTGTAATCAGTACCATCTCAATCGCAATAGTGATCGCCATTCTCACAAGTATTGTATTTGTAGTCGACCAAACAGAGGAAAGTGTGGTGTTAAGATTTGGACAATACCATCGAACACTTGGTCCAGGATTGCATTTAAAATTTCCTTTTCGAATTGAGCAAAACTTCAATGTTGCTACTCAAATTATCCAAAACATGAGCTTTGGGTTTCGTACCGAGCAAGCAGGAATTAACACTGTTTTCTCTCAAACAGACTACCCAGAAGAATCCATCATGTTAACAGGAGATCTTAACATAGTAGATGTTGAATGGATTATTCAATATCGTATCATGGATCCCAAACAATGGTTATTCAATGTGGAAAATAAAACAAAAACCATTCGAGATATTTCACAGTCAGTAGTAAATCAACTGGTAGGCGATTTAGGAATCATCGATGTCATGGGAAATATGCGAACGACTATTGAATTTGAAGCTCAAAAACAAATGAATAATCTATTTGAAAGCTACGGATTAGGAATCAATGTTAGTGCAGTTCGATTGCAAAACATCGTCCCCCCTGAAGGCAGAGTCCAAGATTCTTTTGAAGATGTGAACCGAGCCATACAAGATATGAATCGTTTGATCAATGAAGGAAGAGAAGCCTATAACAAAGAAATTCCAAAGGCTCGAGGAGAGGCTGATCGCCTTATCCTTGTTGCAAAAGGATACGCAGCAGAACGTATTAACAAAGCAAAAGGAGATACTAATCGTTTTCTATCCGTACTTAGAGAATACAATAGAGCTCCTTCTGCAACCCGAACAAGATTGTATTATGAAATGGTAGAAAATGTCTTTCAAGGGAAAGAACCAACCGAATTGGTCGACAAAAATCTCCGTAATTTTCTTCCTTTGTTAGATCTTTCTCGAAAAGGAGAGAAAAAATGAGAAAACTTACTATAGCATTAATTATTATATCCATATTGCTGGGAATCTTTTTCCTCGCAGGCCCCTTGTATATTATTAAAGAAGGTGAACAGGCAGTAGTCATTCGCTTCGGACAAGTAGTAGAAGTTGTTACAGCCGCAGGCCTTAAATTCAAGGCACCTTTTATCGACAATGTAGTTCGATATTCTAAGAAGATTCTTTCGTGGGATGGTGATCCAAGGAGAATCCCCACATCAGAAAATCAATTCATCTGGGTTGATTCTATCGCTCGATGGAAAATACAAGATCCCTTACGGTTTTACTCTGCAATAACAACTATGGAGCAAGCCTATTCACGTCTTGATGATATTATTGAGAGTGCAACACGTACTACGATCGCAAGAAATAGTTTAAGCGAAGCTGTACGTAATTCCAATAGTATCAACAATATCGATAGAAAGTTATCTGGGCTTTCATTAGGCGAAACCTCTTCCGAAAAAGCCAATCGTCTGAAGGACATTCAAACAATGCTAGCCATTGTTGAACCTCAACCGGAGATTAAAAAAGGAAGACGTTTATTAAGCCAGGAAATGTTAGCTTCTGCACGTCAAGTTACACCAGAATTTGGGATAGAGCTTATCGATATCATTATACGTCAGATACGATATTCGGATGATTTAACCGAAAGTGTTTATACCCGCATGATTTCAGAAAGAAAGCGAATAGCTCAAGCCTATCGAGCATATGGAGACGGACGTAAAAAAGAGTTATTTGGAAAACTTGAGAATGAAAAAAGGACAATTCTTTCTAGAGCATATGAATCCGCTGAATCTATTCGAGGAAGAGCAGATGCAGAAGCTTCGCACATCTATGCCTCTGCATATAATAAAAATATAAATTTCTTTGAATTCTGGCGTGCTATCAAGTCGTACCAATCTGTATTACCCAAATTTAATAAGACGTTAACAACTGATATAGATTATTTTAGATTCTTATACGATAAAACTGGACGATAAATACCAAAGTGCAATTAACAACTATACTTCAAAATATTGAAGTAGAAGCATGTTATGGAAATACTAAAGTTGATATCACATCAATTCAGATTGACTCCCGCAAAGTCACTCTCCATTCTGCTTTTTTTGCCATAAAAGGTGAACATAATGATGGCTTCACTTATATCAGTGAAGCTATCAAGAATGGTGCTCTAGTTATATTTACGGATCGAATACCGTCAAAAAAACAAAGAAACATTACTTACATAGTGGTCTCTAATGTACGAAAAATATTATCGCGTGTTGCTCATTATTTCTATCATCAGCCATCACAGCATCTTCCAGTTATCGGTATTACGGGTACTGATGGAAAAACAACTACAATATGGTTTGCCTTTCACCTCCTTAAATCCTTAAATATTCGTGTTGGAGTGATTTCCACCGTTGCATCAGGATGGAATGACAACTTGCGCGAAAATACTTTTCATCAGACTACACCTGAAGCCCATACTATCCACCGTACACTGGCTGAAATGCATGCATCTTCATGTAAAGTAGCATTATTAGAGTCAACCTCACATGGCCTTAGTCATCAAACTTATCGATTACGAGACGTACATTATTATGCTGCACTGTATACACCAATCGGGCATGAACACTTAGAATTTCATCGATCATTTGAGCAATATCTTCAGGATAAGAAAAAATTACTTACTCAAGTACGCCCTGCATTACAATTTTCCCATCTTCATCACCCACCTTTCTTAATCCTTAATCTTACGAACAAATATACCAGTGCATTTTTACAGTCCCAAAAACTACCTGTTTATGGATATGCCTTGCAAGGCATTCAAAATCCTACTTTTCATTGCCCTATTCTGTTCGCCGATAATATAAAAGAAACAATGTACCATACTTCATTTACAGTTCATTGGGGAAATAAACAGCGGACTTATACTATACCCATTCCAAATGCTATCAACATAGAAAACATGTTAGCTGCAGTACTATTGTCTTCATTGATCAGTGAAATGTCCATTTTTGATGTTTTCGACCACTGCATGACTCTCACACTCCCACCTGGGCGTATGCAAAAAATAACTGCCCCAGTTCCTTTTTCCGTTATAGTGGATTTTGCTCATACCCCTCAAGCATTTGAAAAAATATTATCTTTTTTTCATCGACAAAAAAAATCCCGTTTGATTGTTGTATTCGGATCGGCAGGAGAACGTGATACAAAAAAACGCACATTGCAAGGAATAATCGCTGCACAATATGCAGACATAATTATATTAACAGATGAAGATCCTCGTAATGAAGATTCTTATCTTATCATAAAGGAAATAGAGAAAGGTATTCATACAACTTCCGATAAATTCTGCAAAGGAACAAATCTTTTTCTTATCCCCTCAAGGAAAAAAGCAATCAAACAATCCATTCAATTGGCACACCCCAATGATATTGTCGTATTACTGGGGAAAGGACATGAAAATTCCATAATATATAAAGATCATGTTCTTGAGTGGAACGAAGCAAAAATTGTAAAACAAATCTTATCTCAATATAAAGCATGAAGAAAATTGTATTACTATATGGAGGGCAGTCGCCAGAACATGATATATCATTATTATCAGCTTCTTCAGTTTTGTTTCATATTGATAGGAATAAATATCATGTGATCCCTATTGCTATCACACCACAAGGAAAATGGTACCTCAACGATGCGAAGGTACAGTATTTCCGAGCATCACAACAAAAACCATTAACTATCGAAACAAACATCCCCGTATATATCATTCCCCAGGAAGGTTTTTTCACCTCAAAAGGCCGCATTCCCCTCGATTATATCATGCCCATTATGCATGGTTCATATGCAGAAGATGGAAGCATTCAAGGAATCTTATCTTCACTTCCTTTTCCATATACTTGTACTAATGTAAGCAGTGCCGCACTTACTATAAATAAGATTCTTACAAAGAAAATTCTTCACGATTCTTGCATACCAGTTCTTCCCACATATCGCATAGACAAACAGGATATAAAAGACAGTCACTCAAAAAATAAGATACTAAAAGAAATTTCAGAACGGTTTCCCTTCCCACTCTTTGTCAAACCTTCCAGTGGAGGATCTTCTCAGGGAATTAGTAAAGTAAAATCACATCAAAAACTCATACCTGCGATAGAACTCGCATTAGAACTAGATTCCATGGTTCTGGTAGAACCCGCACTTATTGACAGACAGGAAATTGAAGTCGCAGTGACGGGCAATGAAGATATTACTACATATACACCTGCTGAGATAATTACGTCCTATGAATTTTACGACTATACAGCCAAATATATTAATCCTGCATCGACAAACTTTTTTCTTCCCGCTCATATCAATAAGAACATGATAAAACAAATACAATTGTATGCTCGTCAAGCATATAAGGCTGTAGGCTGCAGTATAATGGCACGTGTAGATTTTTTAATAGATACACAAAAACAACAAATATATGTGAATGAAATTAATACTATCCCTGGTTTTACCACCATTAGCATGTTCCCACGTATGCTCATGCATGATGGTATCTCTTACCCACAAATAATAGAACTTCTTATACAACTTGCCATTGCCCGGCAATGCACAAATAGCATAAATACCACTTCCAGGATACAATAATACAATGAGAAGTATTACTTCTATACTCATTACCATATGTGTAGCATATACATTGAATGCACAATATTTTGAACGATCCTATAATTTTATACATAATACTAAAAATGAATTTTTCTATGAATCGCTTCAAAAACATTGGAATACATTACTTGCTCAAAAAAATATAGCATATACCATCTTACCTTCTTCTATATTTCGATCTTCTCCCACACAACCAGATATAACACTCATTCAACCTAGCACTGCGTCCATAGTACTTGTTATTCCTCAATCACCCAATCCAATACTCATGTCTATTTTTGAACAAATTGTTGACTTGATCACTACTGGCACACTACAAAACATCGCTCTTGTTCCTCTTCCTCCTGCAAAAGATCGCCACTGGCAATTTAAGATAATTGAAAAATACGCATTAGTAAATCATATCTCCACCATTATCTGGCTTGATCAAACAATACACAACGGATCACTTAGCGTAAGCAAAGCACACCTTACTCCTCCCTTACATATAGCAAAATCTTTTCTTGCTACAGCCCATTCTTTACATGCTGTCATTCCCAATAGCCAATTTACGGGCATATTAAACACGCTACTTACTCCCATATCCCCACTAGTATATACTATGAAATCTTCTCCTATTCCCACACTTTTTCTTTCCAACATTCCCATATCACGAACAACCAAACAACATGTAAGTAATAGTTCATTAACAACAGAATCTACGATCACAACCGACAAATGGATACATACCTTTACATCTTTTATCGAGGCTTTTTCACAATCAGAGCAAATACAACATCCTCCTCCTCCAGAAACTTGGCAATACCAATATCTCATTGTACCATTTATGGCAAATATTATTATTTCAGAAAATTCATTATTTTTAATATCCTTCTTCATATTATTGATCACATCTGCTTACGGTATTTTTTACAGAAAAACAATGATTCGTTATATCAAGCGCATTATCCTGCACTGGGATGTCATTACTCTATTATTATTACTCTTAGTCGCTGGCTTCTCATTGGGCCATTTAACAACAATATTTTTAGCACAGTTTATAGGACTTACTGCTTTTAAGTCATTACTCATTTTTAAAGTACTGTTTTCAGTCCTTTTTTCCACGCTATTGTATCAGCATATATCTTATTTTCAAAGATTTCGCGGTATCAATCGATATCTTTCTGCAGCTGCTCTGTTTATGTTCATCATAAATTTCTTTCTTAGTATTCTGTTTAGTCTATCCATTGTATTTTATCTCGCAATATCTTTTCTCGCCATATTTCTTTTTTCCCTCACTAAAAATATATGGATAAAAACAATATGGTTATGTATATCTCTAGGAGTATTCATTCCTATACCCTTAACATATAGTAAACTCCCTATGTTAATGAATTTTCTTTTGTTTCATACAAGCGCAAGTATTATAATACTCCCACTTATCACATTACCCTTTTTTTGTATGGTAGTACGTATTGATCACTTAATTGCTCCAAAAAAACGATATTTTATCAAGATATTCATAGGCATCATAATGAGCATCCCATTAATATTTGGAATATTTACTAGCATCCAAAGTTTTCTTTCGGGTATTTATATAGATGTTACAGAATATATCACTCCTAACACACATTATTTAGTATTAAAAAATAATAGGGCCATAGGAAAGGCACAGTTCAATTTTGGCAATCAAACATATTATATTTATTTCAGAAAGCACCAAGAAATTATTCAACTTCCCATCACAACAGCTTCTGGAACCGCATCGATTCAATCAACTTATTCTGAGAAATTTTCTACATTTAATATAAATGTAATTTTTAGGAAAACCGCTTTTTTACTCTCCGCGCTTTTATCTACAAATAATTCAGATTTTATCTTACACTATACAGATCTTACTACATCTGCTCCTTACGGAATCAAAGTAAAGACGGCCACTCTCACTTCACACTATCCATCTCAATTTTTCACATTCTTTGTTAATACTGAAAACACTGCTCCTATAAAAATAAATCTACAAGCAGAATATAACACACTTAGTAACACCGCAAGTTTTTCCAACCCATCCCTTCATATAAAACAGAATAGAAAAGAACAATTACCAGTAAAAATTATACAAACTCAATGAGCTCTTGGATCGCACATATTGATGTTGATGCATTCTTTGCCACGGTGGAACAAATAGACAATCCCTCACTAGCAGGAAAAGCAGTCATTGTGGGAGGAACGCAAAATACTAGATCAGTAGTTTCCTCATGTTCCTATGAAGCAAGAAAATATGGCGTACATTCTGCTATGCCTCTTGCACGCGCATTCATCTTATGTCCCCATGCAGTACACTGCACAACACGCATGGTGCGATATATTGAATATTCAAAAAAGATGTTGCAATTGCTTCATTCTTTCTGCCCCATTGTCCACGCTGCTTCTATCGATGAAGCGTATCTTGATTTTTCCCATACTTCTTTGTTATATCCAAATCCAATAACATTATTACGATATATACAAAACACGATATATGAACAGCTTAAGCTGCGTGTTTCAATAGGCATTGGTACAAACTGGTATATAGCCAAGCTTGCATCCAAAAAGGAGAAACCAAATGGATTTCACATAGTACCGAAAAAACAAGAAAAGTTATTTGTTCATACCCTTGCATTACGGGAATTATGGGGGATTGGACCCAAAACATATAAAAAGCTTCTTAAAGTCGGCATAGAAAATATTGAAACATTACAAAAAACACCAGAATCTATGCTAATACATCATATGGGAAAATCTATGGGAACATTCTTGTTCCTCATCGCAAATGGGAAAGCTCCCCGAAAGCTAGGAACTGCCGTAAAAACACGCAGTATAAGCGCAGAACACACTTTTATCAAAAATATTTGCTCACTACAGAAAGCAAAAATAATACTTATGGACTTGTCTCTGTCCCTTATGTGCCGATTAAAAGATACTCAATCCAAAGGAACTGTACTACGTATAAAGTATAGGCTCGATGACTTTACCACTTTTACCGTACAAAAAAAATATTCTTCAATACGTACCACACAGCAAATATATACAGGTGCATTAGCTCTTTTGAAAGAAAAATGGCAGGAAAAGCATCCTCTTAGACTTATCGGTATTACTGTGGGAAACATACAAAAGAATACAAGCATGCAAGAAGAATTTTTTTCAACTCCATTACCACGCATAGAGCGTCTGGAAGAAACCATCGTATCCTTGAATAAGAAGTTTGGCAATAACATTATTAAACCCGCACAAAGTATACAGAGAAAAGTTGACAAATAAGAAAATTTAATACAAACTTTATACATGTTGCTAGTAAATCCTTTCTATTCGATATTACAACCAACGTATCTTTTTCAAAAAGTAAGCCGTATAGTGGAACAGTTTAAAAAAGAATCTCCCGAAATTCCCATCATTAGTCTAGGAATTGGAGATGTCACACAAGCACTACCCTCTTTAGCAATAGAAGCATTGCACAATGCAGTAGATGAAATGGCTCATGCAAACACATTCCATGGATATGGACCAGAACAAGGATATGATTTTCTGCGTACTGCTATCGCAAAATATGATTTCCAAGAAAATCTGTTATCTATTGATGCATCAGAAATATTTGTCAGTGATGGTTCAAAATGTGATATTGCAAATTTTCAAGAGCTCTTTTCCCCACACGTATCAGTTGCAATCCCTGATCCTGTTTATCCAGTATACTTAGACACCAACGTAATGGCAGGGAGATCGGGACAGTGGAAAAACGATCATTATGAAAATATCATTCCACTTCCTGCTACCAAAGAAAATAATTATATACCTCTTCCTCCTGAATTGCATGTAGATGTAATCTACTTATGTTTTCCAAATAATCCCACAGGAAGCGCTGCAACAAAAGAAGTATTAGAACAATTTGTAGATTATGCAAGAGAACATAAAGCACTTATTCTTTTTGATGCTGCCTACGAATCATTTATCCGACATCCCGACATTCCACATTCGATATATGAAATAAAAGGAGCACATTCCTGTGCAATAGAATTCAGAAGTCTTTCAAAATCAGCAGGATTCACTGGGTTACGCTGTGCATACACAGTAGTACCGCATGCTTGTATGATCTATAGTGAAAATGGTGAGAAATACTCACTTAACAAACTCTGGAATCGCAGACAAAGCACGAAATTCAATGGTGTAGCATATCCTATACAAAAAGCTGCTGCTGCTATGTATACGCCTAGCGGGCAAGCTCAAATACGTGAACTTACCGATTCTTATTTAAAGAATGCACGTATTATTCGATCAACCTTAGAAGAATGTACGCTGACATGCACAGGAGGGATACATTCACCATATATATGGACACATACCGGACAAGACAGTTGGGATTTCTTTCAACACTTACTCGAACATAGTTCTGTAATATGTACCCCTGGAGATGGGTTTGGGCTTTCTGGGAAAGAATATGTTCGATTCAGCGCATTGAACACCAGAACAGCAACGTTAGAATCAGTCAAGCGAATAAGGAAAGCGCTTGCGTGACTCGATCGTAGAAGATGCATTTAAACAAGCCTGTTGGGCGAGAGACCATGCCTATACGCCGTATTCCAGATTTAAAGTAGGTGCGTCACTAATTGTGAAAAACAACACAAAAATAATTACTGGATGCAATGTGGAAAATATAAGTTATGGACTAAGTATATGTGCAGAACGTAATGCCATATTCAATGCAGTGCAATCTCTTGGCCCTATAGAAATTGTCTTCTTACTTCTAGTTGTCGATCAAGATACCCCTGTCTCTCCATGTGGAGCATGTTTGCAAGTTATTTCTGAATTCTCTCAACCAAAAACTATCATTCATTTATGTAACCTTAAAGGGGTGCAAAAAAGCCTCAAACTAATAGATTTACTTCCTTTTCCTTTTATAGATTTTCATTCCTCTGAATAAAAAAATACGTAGGACAAAACATATCATTTATATGGTTTACAAACATTACTTGATTATAATATACTAATAATATATTTACTTATTAAGGAGGTATGTATGAAATACCCAAAACCTACTTTTAAAGAAAGGTATGAAAATTATATTGGAGGAAGTTGGATTTCTCCAGTAGATGGTCAATACTTCGAAAATATTTCCCCTATAGATGGCAGTAAAATAGCGGAAGTTCCCAGATCAGGGAAAAAAGACATTGATCTTGCTGTACAAGCTGCCCATAAAGCTGCCACGAGATGGGCAAAAACATCAGCAAGCCAAAGGAGTGAAATCCTTTTCAAAATAGCCGATCGAATGCAAAAAAATCTTGAGAAACTTGCAATAGTGGAAACCTGGGATAACGGTAAGGCGATCAGAGAAACTCTTGCTGCAGATATTCCTTTGGCTATTGATCATTTTCGTTATTTTGGCAGTGTTATCCGAGCAGAAGCAGGTGAGATATCAGATATTGACGCTGATACAGTTTCAATGGAAGTCCATGAACCATTGGGTATTGTAGGACAAATCATTCCATGGAATTTTCCAATCTTAATGTTGACATGGAAGATGGCTCCTGCACTAGCTGCAGGAAACTGTACCATTATAAAGACTGCCGAACAAACCCCAATATCCGCACTTATTCTTTTTGAGTTAATAGGAGATCTTATTCCACCAGGAGTAGCAAATATTGTAACAGGGTTTGGCCCAGAAGCAGGCAAACCATTAGCTCAGCATCCTGATATTAAAAAAGTGGCCTTTACTGGAGAAACCACAACTGGGCGACTTATTATGCAATATGCATCTGAAAACATAATTCCCGTAACTCTTGAATTAGGCGGCAAATCGCCAAATGTATTCCTTGAAAGTGTTATGGATAAAGACGATGCATTTCTCGACAAAGCAGTAGAAGGCCTCGTACTATTTGCATTTAATCAAGGAGAAGTATGCACATGTCCATCTCGTGCACTGATTCAGGAAAACATATATGACAAATTTATGGAACGCTGTCTTACACGCATTTCTGCGATTACCATGGATGACCCACTAGATTCAGACACAATGATGGGAGCACAAGCTTCAAACGATCAATATGAGAAAATATTAAATTATATTGATATCGGAAAACAAGAAGGAGCAGAAGTCCTCATCGGAGGAGAAAAATACGCCAACTCATTATATCCACAAGGATACTATATCAAACCCACAGTATTCAAAGGACACAATAAAATGCGCATTTTTCAAGAAGAAATATTTGGGCCTGTTCTTAGTGTTACCACCTTCAAAGATCAAGATGAAGCATTGAAGATTGCAAACGATACCACATATGGCCTTGGTTCAGGTGTATGGACAAGAGATATTCATCAAATGCAACTGTTATCACGTGGAATAGAAGCAGGTCGGGTATGGTGCAATTGTTATCATGCATATCCTGCACATGCCTCCTTCGGTGGTTATAAAAAATCAGGTATAGGACGTGAAACACATAAAATGATGTTAAATCATTATCGACATACAAAAAACATACTTATCTCGTATGACAAACATAAACTCGGCTTCTTTTAAAGAAAATTTAATATGGCAATAGAACGAGTACTTGCAACAGAAAAGGCAAAAGCTATCATTAATAAACTAAGAGAAACCCATGGGGAACTAATATTCCATTTAAGTGGAGGATGTTGTGATGGGACAGCTCCCATGTGTTTTGAGAAAGGAGAGTTTTTAATCGGTGCCCGAGATGTTTGTTTAGGAAGCGTACATGGGTGCAAATTTTATATGGCGTCAGATCAATTCGAGTATTTCAAGTACATGCAAATGACAATTGACATATCTAAAGGAAGAGGTTCAAGTTTCTCGTTGGAAATTCCTCTTGGACTACGATTCATGCTCTCATCTCGTTTGCTTGACGATAAAGAAGTTACACAACTTCTCCCTGTAGAAATGAATACTAATATATAAATTGATATGCATCGAGAGTTCAGCAAAACTGAATTAGTTATGAGTTGATTTTATTAATTATTTATCAGTTTGGCCCTTATGGGACTTGGAAAAACTTACATCTTGTGCTAGCCTAAGCTTAAAATGAAAGTGGCAAATGCACCATGTTCTTGGGGAATTCTTGAATTTACTCTTCCTGGCCAAACAATATCATATAGCCAACTATTGGACGAAATAAAAAGCACACAATATCATGGTACTGAACTAGGAAATTGGGGATATCTCCCCACTAGTTCAGTAGTATTAAAAAAAGCACTCACAGCCCGTTCACTTGATATGGTAGGAGCTTTTCTTCCAGTAGATTTTCTACAAGAACAATCAATTCAAGAAAATACAAAGAAGGGTATAATGATAGCAACCTTATTTAAGGATATTGGATGCCATAATGCCCATATTGTACTTTCCGATAATAACGGGATACATCCCCAACGCACAAAGAATGCGGGACGCATATCAACATCAGAACAATTACCATCTTCACAGTGGTCTTTATTCGCACAAGGATGTGAACATATTGCCCGAAATATTTTAGAAAAAACTGGCATCCGTACTGTATACCACCATCATTGTGCGGGATGGATAGAAACTCCATTCGAACTTGAAAAACTTATGTCAATGACATCTCCTGAATTACTGGGATTATGTCTTGATACTGGACATTATTGTTTTGCTGGTGGATCTCCAGAATCCATTATTGAATCTTATGGAAAAAGAATCTGGCATGTACACTTTAAAGATTGTGATGCCGCTATCGCCCATCAGTCTCGGGTGCGCCGCTGGGATTACTTTACTTCTCTTCAGCATGGAATATTTTGTCCCTTGGGAAAAGGATGTGTAAACTTTCACGAAGTTATTAAGAAACTTAAAAATATCAATTACCACGGATGGATTGTCGTGGAACAGGATATCCTTCCTGGCATGGGAACTCCAAAACGATATGCACAAGAAAATAGAATGTACCTGAATAAATTTGGAGTATAGGTGTGTGGCATTGGAAACGTATCCGTTCAAAAATATTACAATCACAGATTCTTCTTGTAGTAGCCCTTCTCCTATTGGTATTATTCAGCAGCATGCTCATCGTGGCACTAGAACATGCAAAAAACAAGGAATTTCATACATTTGCCGATGGCTTATGGTGGTCAATTGTCACAATGACCACTACCGGATATGGAGACAAGGTTCCCGTTACCATCATTGGGAAAGTCATTGCAGGAATACTAATTTTCTCTGGAACCTTTGCCACTGTACTTATTTCCGGTTTTATAGCATCATTCTTAATAGAAAAACATTCATCTGCAAGGATGGGACTATTGGAATATAAGCATTTACGAGATCACCTGGTAATATGCGGGTGGAAAGAAAAGGATATGGAAGATATTCTTTTGCACATCCTGCATCTCAATCCTCAACTCATCCCCCCTAAAATAGTACTTGTTTCTTCTATCAATCATAAAGAGGTGCAAGCAGTCTTAAAACATCCAGAATTAAAAGGAATTCAGTTTGTTGGAGGAGAAAGTTATGCAGAAGCAACTCTCAAACGAGCCAATATTGCACAAGCTTCCAAGGTATTAGTATTATCAGATAAAGACACTTCCTCCAATCAAATGGATATCGATTCAAAAAATGTCATGACTGTTTTAGCTATCCGTGCGATTTCCAAAGATGTGTATATCATCGCCGAACTCAACGACCCTAAATATAAGCAACACCTTGAACATGCTGCATGTGACGAAATCATATTTCTTCGCGATCTTTCTCAAAAAATTCTTGCCAAAATATCCTCTACACATGGAATCAGTAATATCCTTTTTAACCTCATTGACTCGGAAACAGATGCACAATTAACCACAGAAAAAATTCCTGAAGATTTTATATCTCATCCATATCAAAAATTGCAGGAATGGTACGAAAAAAACAATAGCAAAAATATTTTAATAGGTTTGTTAGAAAACTCAGGAAGTCCTGCAACTATTAAACAAACGGCTATTCGAGAAGCACAAAAAACAGCGGATCTTACACAGTTAATTGAAAATCTTCTTAGTGTCCGTGACTTAGTAATGAATCATCCTCTGTTCATTCCCGACTCCCATTATGTAATTAAAAAGAACTCCCTAGCTATCATTATTAGAAAAAGGAAGCCAAAGAATACTAAAACTATATGACTCTAGAAGAATTTAAGGAAAAAATAACAGCAATAGATATCTTCAGAGACAGTACCAACAACAAAAAATTTATTCATACGCTATGGAGAACATGCAAGATAATATCATACAAGGCTAGAGACTATATTATTAAAGAAGGAGAAACGGGAAACGATATGTACATAGGTTTATCAGGAGCAGTAACCGTTACCCAGTTTACTCGAGCGGGAGACTCATATACTATTGCGTATCTTGACTTTGCCAACGGCTGTGTGGTCTTTGGAGAAATGGCACTAATTGATGATGAAGAACGTTCGGCAACTGTTATTGCAGAAAAACAGAGTTCTTTCTTTAGAATATCTCAAAAAGAATTTAACAAACTTTGTGAAATGTATCCCAAAGAAGGATTATATATATTCAGAAATATCACAAAACGCCTAACAAAATCTTTACGCCAGTCTACAAGAAACATGGTGCTTCTGTTCGACACACTTATTAAAGAAATAGAACATTAGCCTTTTACAGATCCTGCCAGCAATCCAGAAATGAAATATTTTCCCAAGAAAATATAAATCAAGAGTACAGGCAAAGCAGAAATGAACGCTCCCGCCATGGTAAGATTCCATGCAACCGCTTGACCTCCTGCCAACTGTGCCAGTTTAACTGTAATTGGTTGGCTGCTTTGCCCTGTTAGGGTAGTTCCCCAAAGAAACTCATTCCATATTTGAGTAAACTGCCATATACTAACCACAATAAATCCATTCATAACAAGAGGAAGCATCAATTTCAAGTAAATGGTGAAAAATCCTGCTCCATCTATCGATCCAGATTCTATAATTTCTTGTGGAATTCTATCATAAAACCCACGAAAGATAAGTGTTACTATAGATATTCCATATACCACATGAGTAACTATTAATCCAATAAGCGATCCAGTAAGATGCAAAGTATTTAAAACCGAAAACAAAGGAATAAGGATAATTTGATAAGGTATAAACATCCCCAATAATAAAAAAACAAAAATTATTTCACTACCAGGAAATTTATATTTCGAAAACACGTATCCATTGATTGATCCAATTAACGCAGATATGATTGTTGCCGTTACAGTCAGAATAATACTATTTACTACATTTGGTAATAATAATTTAAAAGCTTCAGAAAAAGCATGAAAAGTAAAAGGGATGGGTAAATTCCATGCATGCGCCAATACAATATCTTTTCGATATTTGAGTGCAGTTACAATAGCCATATATGCAGGAAGAGAATATATAAGAGCAAAAAATGCAATAGTTCCGTACAAAAAATAGCGATCATACAGTCTACGTCGCATCATGCTGTATTCCTCTTCTGCGAATAAAGATATATAAGGTAGGGAATAATAAAAATCATAGCAAGCATAAATAATATACTAGCAATAGCAGCTCCCTCTGCAAATTGATTAGCCCGAAACGTTTGTAAAAACATACTGATAGAAAGATGGCTTGTTCCTCCATTATCCGGTCCTGCCATTGCCATAATCAATGCAAACAACTTCAAAGAAATATGTGCGATAACAACAACTACACTAAGACTAATAGGACGTAATATGGGAAGTGCAATACGTGAATAAAATTGAATGCTGTTAAGTCCGTCAATACTTGCTGCATCCCGTATTGACACATCAATTCCCTTTAACCCTGCTGTATATAATGCCATCGCATATCCAGAATATTGCCAAACCGCAGCAATAATCACACCAATAGTAGCATACTCAAACCCTTTCCATTCGGCAGCACTAGTTTCAAGAAAATGTGTAAACACCCTTGAATGAGGAGAATACAGACACCCTAAAAGCAAAGATAAGATCGAAATAGCTCCTAAAATACCCATCTTTTTATAGCGCTTGTGGAATAATGCATTAGCTCCCCACAGAAAAAACATAATAAAAACCGCCAACAATAACAATCTTGGGAATGCAAACCAATCCACATGAAACGTGGAAACCCTACTGCTAAGCCAGGAAAAACTAAGGGCTTTTCCTCCTAGTAATGTAGGTAACACATTTAATCCCCCCTCAGGGGCAAATATCCAGCGCCACACAGTTCCAGTAACAATAAAGGATAGTGCCAATGGATAGAGAAAAATATTTCGCCAAATGTTTTCACCTTTCATCTTTCTATCAAGTAATACCGCTAACAAAAACCCAATAATCAAAGTAAATCCAATAAGAAAAAAAGAATAATAAATCGTATTAAAGAAGTCCTGTCTAAATCGTTGAAAAGATAACTCAGTGAAGAGTTTAATATAATTACGCAATCCCACAAAAGAGATGGAAGGATGTAAACTTAACCCTTCCCAATCAGTGAGAGATATATAAAAGGTATAAAAAATAAATCCATACACAAAAACAGCCACAAGAACTATAGATGGTACGATTAATAAAAAAGAAATAAAATTTGACTTCTTGTTCATTAAAATGATACAGGCGGCAACTCTGCCACCTGTATTTATAATACACTTACTCGTTCTTACTTACGTAGTAATGTATCACTAGCCAATGATTGTGTTGCTTGCGCTGCAAAGGTTGTATTTCGATCTTTAAGAAACCCTTCCAGCACATTAGAAAATCCACTCATAAAATTTTCATTCGAAACCACTCCATGAGTAAGACTGCCTACTATGCGGTCTTTTTGAAAACTTTTCGCAGCAGATTGCCCATAAGCATTATACAGAGAAAGATCACTATCACGCCGTGCAGAAATAGAACCCTTTAAAGGATTAAACGCATCAGATCCTTCACGAGATCCTATAAGGCGCAACCATGCAACTGCTGCAGTTTTATTAGGAGCTCCTACTGGCAAACCAAAAGAATCAGCCAAAAACATAAACACTCCTTTCGTTCCAGGAGATGCATTCCAAGCAAATTCCATACCTGGCTTAAGATTCAAAGTCGTTGCCATGTATCCCGCAGCCCAATCTCCCATTATATTAAATGCAGCCTTTCCTGATACCACCATATCCATCGCTTGCTGCCAGCTTAAAGATGAAGCATCTTTGTTGGTATATTGTAGTACTTTATCAAGAACATCCCATATTTTTTTTGCTTTAGGATCGTCAAAGGCAAGAGAAGCATTCCATAATTTTGCGTAATCATCTGCACCCAATGTAGCAAGTGCAATAGATTCCCATAAATGCATAACTGTCCAATTAGTAGCAAGTGCGAGAGGAACTATTCCTTGCGTTTTTAATACTTCAGCTGTTTTAAAAAAATCATCCCATGATTCTGGAACCTTCACCCCCCATTTTTGAATATTGTCAGGTACATACCATAACACATTAGATCGATGTATATTAACAGGTACCGACCAAATGCCTTCCTTAGTTCCCAATAAATTTACAAGATCTTTGGGGAATGCCTTATTCCATCCCTCTTTCTTAAACAACGTTGTTAAATCTTCCATTCTCTCAGCAACTACCCATGTGCCAATCAATTCCTGTCCTGCATGCACTTGAAAAGTATCTGGTGGATTTCCACCAAGCATACGTGTTTTTAACACTGCTTTCGCATTAACTCCAGATCCCCCCGCAACTGTCGCATTCAGCACCTCTACATCAGGATATTTTTTCTCATACAAACGCACAAGAGCATCTAATGCAGGTCCTTCATCTCCTGCCCACCAAGAGAAAATCTCAAGCTTTCCAGTAGGCGTTCCTTCTTTTGCCAGATCAGTTTCTTTTCCCCCTCCCGCAAAAAGAGAAACTTGCATACATACCATTAAAAGAATAAATAGTAATTTTTTCATCATGACTCCTTCCCGAAAATCATTTCGAGTGAAAATAAAATATGTCACCTGCTTATATAAGCAAATACCTTTTTATGATAAAAGAAGAATCTTATCCTGTCAAGGATCACCTCACCTCATTTACATCACTTATACATTCAGACGGCATAGTTCTGCCACGACTTCAATATGAGGAGTATGGGGAAACATGTCCACTGCACGAAGTTGCCTTATTTCATAATATTCAGACAATTGTTGTACATTTCGAGCAAATGAGATTGGATTGCAGGATACATAATAAATATATGCAGGGCGTATTTTCTTTAAGAAATCGATCGTACGATCATGAACTCCTGCTCTTGGAGGATCTAGAATAACTGCATCTGGAAATCCATGTGTAGTTGCAAAGTCCAGATCTAAAATATCTTCCACTTTCCCTACAAAAAAACTTATATTTTTAGCCGATATATCCCGTGCATTCTCCCATGCAGCTTGTACTGCCATAGAAACCGATTCTATTCCAATTACTTGATTGCTGTCATTTAAAATATATAAACCAATACTTCCTGCTCCACAGTACAAGTCATATACACACGTCACCACACGTTCCTTTAACCACGAAGCAATTAATCTGTACAAATGCATAGCTTGATACGAGTTAGTTTGATAAAACGATTGGGGGTATATGCGTATGGTAATATGATCACAATGCTCCACAATGTATTGAGAACCAAAAAGAGTTTCCGCAGGATATTGGCTATATGAATCGTTAAGTGAATCATTCACAATCAGCTGAAAAGACACAATCTGAGGAAACTTTTTGCATATATGCTCCCCCATCTTCATAGCTAATTGCTTGTCATATACTGCAAATATTAAAACCACCATGAATTGCTCACTCACATTAGATCGGATCAATACATTGCGTAATATACCAGTGCGTGTTTGAGAAGAATAAAAGGGAACATCATATGTCAACGCATATTTTTTTATCTCGTTTCGTATATCATTTGATTCTTGAAGATGACAACTGTTTATATCCACCACTCTATCAAAACGTTTCCTTACAAAAAATCCCAACGCTCTTCTGTCGATAACTCTGTCCTCAGAATCAATATCATTTCTACTCAACCATCTTGTATGAGAGAAAGTGAATTCCAACTTATTGCGATAGTAATATATACGTGTGGCTGGCAAAATAGGATATACTTTTGATTTTGATGTTAAAACTTTATCAAGTATGCGCGCAAGCATTCGCTCTTTGTGCCACACCTGCTGTACATATGGAACATGTTGCCAACTGCATCCCCCACATATGCCAAAATGTACACAGGATGGTTTTATCGCATAGTTTCCTCTTTTTAATGTCTTTGCTTTACGAAACCCTCTACCTGGCTGAAATTGTGCGATATCTCCAGGAAGAGCCCCCTCCACTCTAATATGTTTACCTTTCCATATACATATTCCCCGTCCCTTTTCATCAATATCGACAACTTTACATTCTATAATCTCCTCCGAGTTCTGCATAAGCCGTCACAAGTTTTCCACATTCATTTTAGATCATATTTTTCATTTTCTTATTTACTCGATTAACTAAATTAAAAATTATCTTTTTAAGTACAGTACATCATATCGATTAACCACAGTACCTGCTGTTGCACCTTTATTTAGTTGTACTTGCATAGTAGACCCATCAGTGCGAGTAACAATACCTTGAGTTATAAACACCTCTCCTCTTACCCCAACACGGTATACCTCAACTCCTGTACCTACTTTAATAGAATTATGAGAAATATTCTGTGCAACTATCTCTTCCTTACCATTTACCGCTATAACAAAGCCAAGCAAAATTCTATCTTTTTCCACACTCTTATTTGCACGTGTGATTAGATTAGTCACAAGACGATACATAGAGGAGTATCGTGGATCATTGTTGATAAGTTTTTTTGCCTGCGTGCGATATTTTCTATCACCTATAGAAAACCGCAACACTGAATTCACATCTTTAAGTACTGTGTCTTTTTCTTTTTTCTTTGCTATTTCTACCTTCTTCCCTTCCGATTGTGCTAATTTATCTACCTTCAGTTTAGCAAATATTTCCTGTTTTTTTATAATATCCTGATATACCTCAGAAAAACGAGGGAACACTGTTCCCGCTTGCGAAAAAGGTTGTAAAAAGGTTCGTTCAGCTTCGTCTAGTGAGGTTTTTGTTGTCGCAGAAGACACTAACTGTTCAACTCGTGGAAGATTCTCCTCATATTGAGTGGTAACATTCCTAATTTCGGCAGGAACTTCCTGTACCACTGTTGTTTGTGCTTGTTTTAGATTTTGGTCCTTTTGTTGTAAATCATCCATTAGCACTCGATAAGTCCTCAGGAATGTAATAAGACGTAAATAAAAATCCTTTTGTTCTGATGATATAAGCGAGCCAACCGAGGACTTAAGAAGATACTCTTCGGCAGTGGTAAAGTTGTTTTCCGCCTCATTGAGATTTACAGATTGAAGATCACTCACTCCTTGCAGGACTACTGCCAAAACTTGTTCAGTTGCTGCTTGAGTTGCCTGTTGACTCTGTTGTAATTGTTCAAATTCACCTGTTTTGACCTCTGTCTCCCGCAACCTCTCCTGCAATTTCGCAATCTGAATATTCTTTTCTTGTTGAGCCTTCTGCAAAAGTACCTCATTTTGCTTTAGTTTGCTCTTTAATCCAGTTAATTCAGCTTCTTTCGAAACAAGACTGCCTTCCAGGTTTGATCTTAATTGAACAAGTTTCTTTGTTTCCACTTCTTTTTCCTTGTTCAGAGACGCACGAAGTTTAGCCAACTCTGCTTCTATCTTACGTTTTGCTTCACGTCTTGGTTCTTCAAGCAAACGTTCTACTTCTTCACGAGAATATTGTCTAGCTTCCAACTGTTGCCGACGTTTTTCAAAATCCTTTTCCAAAGACGCATATAATTCCTGTCGTCTATTTTCTAATTTCTGTTCCGTTTCTTTCTCCAACGTATCTAAGTTTGTAGTTACTTCAGAAAGTCTCTCACGCAACTCAGAAAATTCTTTCTCTTTATCTGCCAATTTTTCCTCTGAGCGCCGAATAATTTCACGTACCAACTGCGACTCGGCAGAATAAAACTGATGTGATTCCTTAATTTGCGTTTGCTGCTTGCCTAGAAATGAAAGATAACCAAAAACACTTACAATAAGAACAACAAGGAGCAATCCTCCATTAATAATAAGTGGAACTCGCAATCCTTCTTTGGTTGTTGGTGGCTGCAGACGATCTTGCGTCATCACTATTCTATTAGCCGAGACAATCTCATTTATCTCGCTCATAATAGAATTACGTTCTTCTTCAGAAAACCCGCTTACTTTCTGCAAAGTGCTACCTCCTCCTAAACGAGAATTATTTTTCTCCATAAGCCAAACACCTCCATTTTTTATTTCTTAGGATATCAATAGTATAAAGGGTAATTTTCTTATACATATTGTACCCTATTGTATAATATAATATCATCGTATAACATCTATAAATAGAGATTTATGATTAAAAATAAAGAGAAAAAAGAAAAACTACCAATAAAAGTTAGTATTAAGTTAAAACTTATTCTCGTTATTATCCCACTTATTATTACTGCTGTCTTTATTACAGGATTCTTTGCAGTACTTTCCGCTCGAGCAGGAATTACACGAATTGCCATAGACGCACTGGCATTCAAAAGTCTTGAATTAGAAAAATATACTAAAAACCAATGGAGTATCCTTGTACAAAACGGATTGAATAATGATGAACGATTTATTCAATCGGCAAAGTTGTCAATTCTTTCCTACTCAAAAAGTCTTTTGCAAAGTAACACGGAGTTGATATTTGCAATTGATATAGGTAAGGATCCCCTTGGGATTAGTATACAGACCAGAGATATATCACTTTCAGCGAGGGAGCAAAGCACTCTGCTCGAAATTATCCAGGGAACCCCACAAGGATGGGTAGAATTTCCTCTTCAGGAAGAAAAGAGAGTTGGTCATAGTTTTTATTTCGAACCATTCAATTGGTACTTCTTTGTAACAGAACAAAAGAAAACATTTTTTGCTGAAGCAAATGGTATTATTCTTCAATCGGTAATTATTGCTGGCATATCACTTGTTGTTGCTATAATTCTTTCCATTTTCTTTATCAGTTACATTGCTACTCCTATAAAAGATACAGTACAAGCAATGTTATCAGTAATTAAAAATAACGATTTATCTGCTCGGGTAAAAGTTGCATCAAATGATGAGTTTGGTCAAATGGCACATACCTTTAATATTATGACAGAAGAATTATCCAAAGCATATTCTCAGATCAAGAGTTACGCTTTTCAAGCTACACTCGCCAAAAAGACAGAAACAAAGATTCGGAATATTTTTCAAAAATATGTTCCTAACAGCGTTATTGAAAATATCTTCGAAAATCCTGAACGCATGCTTGTGGGAGAAAATAGAACGTTAACTGTTATGTTTACCGATATTCGAAGTTTCACTTCTATATCGGAAGGGATGCAGCCCAAAAACCTGATTACAGCTCTTAATCAGTATTTTAGCATCATGGTTGATATTATTTCAAAACATGGAGGGATTACAGATAAATACATTGGAGATGCTATTATGGCCATATTCGGTGCTCCTAATAAGCTACCCAATAGTGCGTTGAATGCGTTGGAAACTGCTCTAGATATGGTGGAAGCATTAAGAAAATTCAATGCTACGCAAAAGAAAAAAGGAATGCCAGAATTTATCACAGGTATTGGCCTTTCTCATGGCCCTGTAACAGTAGGAAACATTGGAAGTGAAAAAAAGATGGATTACACAGTTATTGGGGATACGGTAAACTTAGGATCTCGTCTTGAGTCATTGAACAAAATATATAAAGTCGGAGTAATATTTCCACACCCAATATTTCAGAGCATAGAAGGTAAGTATCCATGCCGTTTTATTGATACAGTGGTTGTTCGAGGAAAAACTATGGGAGAAAAGATATATACAGCACAGAAAAAACTTACAGAAAAAGAAACACAAGCATGGAACCTTCATCACCAAGGTATGCGGGAATATTATCAACGGAAATTTAAGGAAGCAGTTACATATTTTAAAAAGGTAAAAGCTATTCTGCCCAATGATGTTGTAACAGATATATTTATAGAACGTGCAAAAAAGTATACCCTAAAAGCTCCACCCAAAAACTGGGTAGGTATTGAAACTCTTTCATAGTTTTATTATAGATATTATCAGTTAGCCACAAAATGTTCAGGAGCCATCTCACGCATAGGCATATCAGAAACCTCCTGTAAAGGAGGTAAATCCTGTATAAATACATTTTTCTCTAGCTTAGGGATCGCTCGATAAAGCCTTTGCGTGTATGGATGTATTGGGTTTTGCATAAGATCCTTGACGCGTGCTTCCTCCAGCAATCTCCCTTTATATAACACCCCTATTCGATCACATACATAAGATACAGTGGAAAGATCATGCGAAATAAACAATATAGAAAGATGATATAAAGACTTCAATCGCAATATAAGATCCAATATCTTTTTCCGTATTGGCATATCCAGAGACGATACAATTTCATCACAAATTAGAACCTCAGGTTCAGTAATCAACGCTCGTGCAATAGCAATACGTTGCCGCTGTCCCCCCGAAAATTCGACTGGATAACGTGATAGCATATGAGAATCTAATTCTACCAATTCTAAGGCTCGAACAGCACGTTGATATGCGTTTTTTTGATTCACCCAGAGTGATGTATATCGAATGCCTGAATATAAAATCTTTTCTACTGTCATACGTGGATCCAAAGATCGAGCGGGATCTTGAGAAATATAACGTGCAAGAAGCCTAAATTTTCTTAAGTCTTTTCTGGAAGAGTTTATCAAATTAAATGCAGTATTATCATGTGCCGTGTACTGTATGCATCCATCGCTTATTGATAGAAGTCCAATAAGCATACGTGCTATCGTCGTTTTTCCTGATCCCGATTCACCAACTAGTCCATAACATTCTTCTTCTTTAATAGAAAAACTTACTCCTCTTACCGCTAAAACAAACTGTTTCCGAGATATAAAATACCCTGCATGTAGTGGATATCGCTTATGTATATTTTGAATTTCTAACATGCTCAATAACACTCCAACTCATTTGCATTCTTTATTAATAATTTGCTATATTCATGTTGTGGCGACGAGATAATTTTATCTTTTAGATCACATTCTACAATATGTCCCCGATACATAACCGCTATGCGGTGCGCAATACTTGCAATCAATGCAATATTATGAGAAATAAAAATCATGGAAAACCTTCGCTTTTTTTGTAATTCTATAAGCAATCGAATTACTTCTGCTTGAATGGTTACATCTAAAGATGTGGTAGGTTCATCAGCTATAATCAATTGAGGATTTTGTATCAATGCTAGAGCAATCATAACTCGCTGAAGCATCCCTCCTGAAAATTGATGTGGATAATTTTTCAAACGTCGCTCAGCATGCGATATGTGTAAATCCTGGAGTATCTTTATTGACTTCTGTGTAAGAAGATCTTGTTTTTCCATCGGATATATTCTTCGAAACGTTTCACTCATCGTACTACCAATAGTGTGCAACGGATCAAAGGATCTCCCAGGTTCTTGGAATATATACGAAATTTCCTTTCCCCGAAGTTCGCGTATTACTTTTTCTTGGTAAGGCAATACATCTTTATTTTTAAACTGAATACTTCCAGAAGTAATCTTTGCTGCAGGAGGTAATAAAGCCAATAATGAAAGTGCCGTGAGTGTTTTCCCCGATCCACTTTCTCCCACAACACCAAAAATTTCCTTCTCATACACTTCAAATGTAATATCCTGCACAACTTGTTGCTTTTGCATTTGTCCACGATGAATTTCAATACCAAGATTACGAACAGATAGCAATGGATTCATACTTCGTTCCTCACACGTATATGATAAGGATCAAGGTAATCTCTAAGAAACTCACCTAAAAAAGTATAAGAGATAGTTGCTAATAGCAAATAGAGTCCTGGAGAAAGTATCCAGGGAAAGTTTCGCAAATTACCTAATGTAGTTATTTCTTTACCTAATAATAAGCCCCAACTTACTGAAGGATCTGAAACTCCTAACCCAAGATAACTCAACACGGTTTCCCCTAAAATAAAGCCAGGAATCCCTAATGCTGCACTAACGATCAAAATAGACGAAAGATGTGGTAAAATATGGCGGAATATAATATACAAAGCAGGTACAGAATCTAATTGCACATGGAGAATAAAGTCTTCATTTTTGATACTGTGCACCATTCCCCTTACCAATCTAGCAGTTCCCGGCCATCCTACCAATGAAAGAATAATAGTAATCAAAAAGAAAGTTTGTCCAGCCGTTAATGAATAGGACAACACTGATCGTAAGAAAAGTATAAGATAAAGACTGGGAATAAGCATAATCAATTCTGTAAATCGCATAAGAAACCAATCCACCCATCCTCCAAAGTACCCTGCAATCCCTCCAATAAGAATAGCAAGCAAAGTAGAAATAGCTATTCCAACAAATCCTATAGTAAGGGAAATACGTGAACCATACAGGATTCGGCTAAAAATATCTCTCCCTAAACTATCTGAACCGAATAAGAAAACAGGGATTTTCTTATCAGGTATGTCTTCTTGCCGTATACCAAATAAATGAATCCGCGTGGGGACAATTCCAAACAAACGATATGGAACTCCCCTCACGAAGAGAGAGAGTTTCACATATGCATGCTTGATGCGTACATAATGAAAACTAATTCTCTCCTTTAAAACTGTTTTTTGTACTTGAGGGCGAAAACCTAATTCTTTTGAATACAACACAAGATTGGGTGGATGAAAAACATATTTAGGAAAGGATTGTGTGGGCGTATATGGCGATAAAAACTCAGCAAAAAACATACCACCGTACAAAACACAAAGAATTCCTACAGATACCATAGCAACAGGAGAATACAATAGTTGCCGTCCAAGGGATTTCATTTTGTTCCACCATATCGGATTCGTGGATCTAACAAGGCTAAAAACATATCTGACAATAGTATGCCCAATAAAGATAGAATACTAATAAACATAATATTGGCCAAAACCAAATTTACATCTTCCATGAGTACTGCCTCATACATGAGTCTCCCTATTCCAGGATAAGAGAAAATTACTTCAAGTATAAGAGATCCAGAAAACAATGATGCAAAAAGATTCGCACTACTTGTAATAAAAGGATTTAAAGTATTTCGAAAAGCATGAGAAAAATATATACGTTTATTGGAGATCCCACGTGATCGAAGTACGGTAATATAAGGCATTCCCAACTGATCAAGCATTGTAGCTCGAATAATACGCATGGATCCCCCAATGCCAGATAAGAATGCTCCAAATAAAGGTAAAACAATATGATATAAATAGCTAAACACAAAGCGCACCGTTCCATCTGATGCTGAAATAGAAGGATATGCAGTTACAGGAAACCATCCAGATACTGCTGCAAATAATTGCAAAAGAATTAACAATAAGATACCAGGGAAGGCATGAAAAAACAATGCTGCAATCCCCACCCAGACATCCATCTTGGTTCCTGCTTTACTGGAAAATACGATGCTCAAAAAAAACGATATAACAGTAAGAAAAAAAAGCGAAATAAGATTTAATACAAGACTATTTCGCATTCTTGTACTAACTAAAAATAACACTGGAGCACGAGAAATAAGACTTCTCCCCAGATCATGAAACACAAAAACTCTTTTAAGCCAAGAGAAATACTGCACGTAAAATGGCTTATCCAAACCAAGCCGTCTTTTAGCAATTACAATGCTCTCTGGCGTATACACATTATCTGATTGCCGAAAACTCTGATCTTCCAACATGTAACTAACCACATATCTATCTACAATATCCCCAGGAGCTAAGGACATAAGTGCAAAAACTAAAAATCCAATAATAAAAAGCAAACTGAGCATAGCCAGAAAACGACGTATAAGAAAACTAGCTAAAGGATGAGTATTGTGAAATACAAAGAGCCCATGTGTTATCTTTTGAAATAACACATGGGCTCTTTTACTCATGGTGCAAGGAAAAGATGTCTCAATTGAAATGCATCGAGCGAATCATAAAAGACATTTTTCCATTTACTACGTATGGCAAGATAGCTATATGGATACACCACATAAATAATAGGTAACTGTGTAAGAATAATACGTTGATATTCATCATAAATCTTTTTGGCTACTACCTTATCCACAGTAAATCGCCCTTTATTGTATAGATAGTCTATTCTTCGCTCCCAATCAGTAGCAGGCTTTGTTTGCAGAGGATACCAAACATGAAAATTTCCATTTGATTGCCACACATTACTTCCTCCACTGGGCCAATAATTCGCGCTTAACGCAACTATAACCATATCCCAATCATACGACTGCGTCAGTCGCGCGACAAGATTTTGAAAGTCAATACCTCGTTGATGTAATGTTATGCCATAACTCCGTAATGTTTCAGCATAGATACTTGCAATATTGGCAATAATAGTATTCTCATTTCCGTAAAACAAGTTAAATTCTATGTGATTATTGTTTTCGTCATACAATAATCCATCTTCGGCTTTGGTTATATGAATACTATTTAAGAGTCTCAACGCATGTTCTGGATTAAAAGTGTATTCCAATTTAATTGCAGGATCAAAGTACATATTCGCACGTGCGAAAAAATACTCAGCAGGCTTAGCGAGTCCACGATATACATTTTGAGCAATGCGGTCACGATCAAGCAAACAACTCAATGCCTGACGAAACTTTGCCTTTGAGAACCAAGAATATTTTATAGAATCTACTGTATTGGGATTTTGATTTACCGTAAAAAAAGATGCTCTTAATGATTCTCCTCCTTCGTAGACTGCATAATTACGTTCCTGTTCATCCGGTTTAAGTAATATGTCAAGATCTTCAGGTCGAGGAGAATATACATCTATTTTATTATTTTTAAATAGGAGAAATGAAGTATTTTGATCAGGAACAATCTTATAGATCAAATAATCTATATAGGGCAAAGTATTATTTGCAGAATCTTTTTCCCAATAGTATGGATTTCTCTTCAAAACAACTTTCACTCCTGGTTCATATTCCCATATATGAAAAGGACCCATTGAAAGAATATTCCGTACATCACCATCAATACTTAATAAATTAAGCATTGCTTCCACACCCCCTTCTTCTTTAGCTGTCTGGAAAACAAACCGTGGCCCGACTTTCATATTAGACGAAAGAATTGGATTGGCAACAATACGAGGATAAATAAATGCAAATGTAAATGTGTCTATCTTTTCTATTATAATTCGTTTGGTACTACCATCTGGCATGTCTACAAACTGATTAGGATATCCAGGATGTTGCACAAGGGGATCTCCCTCCACTTCATCGTACCAAAAAATAAAATCGTCCGCTGTAAGTTGTTTTTTAACTGTACCAGAAGGATTTGTCCAATATACATCATTCCGAAGTGTAAACAAAACTCGCATAGTTTCATGCTGATCATCTATTTCTATCTTAAAATCAGCAAGATGAGGAATAAACTCCTTTTTATATGGATCATATGTAGCTAAAGGTGCCATTAACACATCAATAACTGCTCTTGTATCCGCGTCTCTTGCCGTCAAAGTGTTAAATGTCTTTGGATCATTTTCAATTGTACTGTATAACGATCCCCCTCGTATTCCCAGTTCAAACTGTGGGGGTCCTTCTCGATGTAACACTCCTTTCAACTCCGTACTCACAGCCGCTTGGTTTTGCTCAACTTCTTCAAGCCCACACGTTCCCAGAAGTATCATCATACATCCGATATACGGCAACATTTTTATTACATTTTTATTATATGGAGTCACATCACCACCTTAGTAAAGGAATTCACTTCACACTATAACAAAGATCCATGATTAGTGACAAGGAATCTTTTCAAAGATATTCTAATGGTATAAAATGTAAGAATATAGAGAGAAAATAAAAGCCTGTCTGTATAAAAAATCATAGGTATATTAGAGATACCGATTATATCAATGAAATTGTACGCGACAAAAACTAACCGAAATATTAATTTTACTCTTTTTCCTTCCGTGTTTTTTACACTCTTGGTGTATTATATCTTCCAAAGCATTATTATGCAGACTTTTTTCACTATCTCGCATACTATGCATCTTTTTGTGAGATTTCATGTATTCTCACTGTCGGTCCATGTGCTTGCATGTATTCTGTTTATTGTTTTATATATCGGACTTATTAATCGGAACCGTTGTACCCGATTGACATATATCAATATCCCTTTAGCTATTACTTTTGTCCGAATCAGTACACTCCCGACAATTTTGTTCACATTTCTTATAGCCACAAATAACGAAAAATTCATTATTCCCCTCTTTGTACTTGTCACTGTTGTTTCAGTATCTGACGCAATGGATGGATTTTTATCGCGAAAATTGAACCAGCGAACAACTATTGGAGCTTATTTTGATAGCATGGGAGATTACGCATATTTAATCACTGTTACCATCCTACTTTTGGTAAAAGGGTATATTAGTACACTACTTGCCTACGCAGTGCTGTTTCGATTGTTTTTTCAACTGGCACTCACTCTACTTACTTATATACTACACCAAAGTGCCCCTAAAGGGGCCACACCCATCGGAAAGATAACTATTGGATCGCTTATTGTATTATTTAATTGGATTATCTTGGGCCTTATTCCCGTAATTTCTTCAATCAGTTTTTCAATAGCTGCAGTCCTTGAATGGATAACTCTTATATTTGTGCTTGTATCTACCGCAGAACGTGTATACCTTTTTATAAAAGACATGTATGCTCCTCCATACGAAATTGTTTCATCTACTACTGCTAGAACAAATACTCCTGCTCATAATATGAAAGTGCATACACATTCTTCTCCTCATATATCAATCCTCTCCTCAAGAAGTCCATCCACTGACAAGTAGCTATCCCCCTATCAAGAGGATGCATAAAGAAAGCATTATTCTTGATGTCAACAAGAATAACCAATATTTTTATTAAGATCACAAAAGAAAACATTTTTTCAGGAAGAAGTAAGATATTTCTTTCTTTTCATGTTAAAAATGAATGAGGAGAAAGATATAATACATACAGAATAATATAAAACCAAATAAAAACAAGCTAATGAATACTTTTATTGATAACGTGCTGATAAGATTAAAATACCTCAACAAAAAACCAAGCCATTTAATACGAGACTTGTCAATCAATAAAGCAACGTTTAGTATGTGGAAAAACAAAAACCGTATTCCACGTGCAGATATTGCAATGAAAATTGCCCGATACCTAGGGACATCAGTAGAAAACCTTGTATGTGAGAAATCTCCTAAAAGCATTTCTTCCGAATTTTATTTGGATAAAATAAAAGACTGTGCAGAGAAAATGACTGTAGAGAAAAGAAACGAACTTGCAAATATTGCTGAATCCTTACTAGAGTGTCATTATAGTACTGCTGTGAAGATCGCTGACCTGACCGAATATTTTGCTAAGTTAGAACGCAACTCGCCCGATATTGTTCGTGAAGCCCCTACCGAAGAATACCTTAACACATTACAAAACGTAAAACCGCCATCAGTTGAAAAAACGAAGTATACCCCTCTGTTATATTTACAACCTATCCAAATAGGTAGTCTTATTCACTAGTTCTATATCTTTCAATTAAATACTTATTGTAATAATGTGCTGTCAGTGATTCTCCTGATATTGATTCAAGAATTTCATTAGTCGACTTACTTTTTCCATATGCATGTATATGTGTAGCAAGCCAACGTACAATATTCTCATAATGTCCTTGTTGTAAATCAGACATAAGATTAGGAATATCTTGACGCATACCATGATATATCTGAGCAGAACAAAGGTTCCCCAGTGCATAGGTAGGAAAATATCCAAATGACGCATGTGCCCAGTGTATATCTTGCAAAACACCCTCAAGGTCATTCCTCGGCACTACCCCTAAAAGCTCTTTGGAATAATGGTTCCAATATTCACTCGCATCCTTCGCCATAAGCTTTCCCTGAATCAATAAACGTTCCATACGAAAGCGGAGAATAATATGAAGATTATATGTTACTTCATCTGCTTCCACTCTAATATTACCCCTTTGTATTTTATTTATGTTATGAAGAAAGTCTTTTAAAGATGTATTTTTTAAAGGTCCTTGATAGTGGTCTTGCAAAGACGGATACCAATACTCCCAAAAAGCTCGACTTCTACCAATAATATTTTCCCATAATCTTGATTGTGATTCATGAATGCTGAGATTGGTTCCTTCCGCCACAGAAGTTCCATACCATTGTGGACTGATTTGCAATTCATACAATGCATGCCCAAATTCATGCAATGTGGAAAAGAATGCTTCCATATACTTTCTATATCGTGTGGTAATTCGTACATCATGACTACCGAGTGTACAAGTAAAAGGATGTATAGACTGATCAAATCGTCCGCGCTGAAAATCAAATCCGAGTTTTCTTAGCAAGATTTTATGAAATGCTTCCTGAATTTCTTGGGGAACCTTATAATCTAAAAGAGATGAAACAAATTGCTTCTGTTCTTCTGTATTAGCAATAATTTCCTTTAAAACTTCTTCTAATTCTTGGAATAATAGTTCCACCTGTTCTGTGCTGATATCAGGTTCGTATTCATTAAGAAGTGCATCATATGGTTCATGTTTATACCCGATATATCCTGCATATTCACGAGTCAATTCTACCAATGTTTTTAATACAGAAGAAAAAACATCAAAATTCTGTTTTTCTCGAGCTTCTTTCCATACTGTAAAAGCCAGTGCTTTTTCCCGTGCAAGTCTTCTTACCAATGCTTCTGGTAAACGTCTTTTGCGTCTTTGTTCCCGCCCTAATACTTGCAGTAGCGACCAGTCTTGTTCGGAAAAAGAAAAGTTTGAAGGTGGCGATTCTTTATCAGCTCCCAATACAGCGAGGTGCTCAGCTAAAACATCCGAACAATATCGCTTATGTATCAATGCAGAAATACATTCTATCTGTTCAGCCCTTTGCTCTACTCCTTTGATAGGCATTTGGATCTCCTGATCCCATTGCAATAACTCAAGAATACGTGCTAATTCAGTAAGTTCCTTATCTATTTCCCTTACCTGTGTAATGCGCTTCTCCGTTGTCATAATACCTCCTTATGCATAATTTTTTCTTTGAGAAGATCTATAAATAGATCAACAGATATGTTGGTATGTTGTTTATTTTGTCGATCCCGATACGATACTGTGTTTGTACTTTGTTCTTGTTCTCCCACAATGATTTGCAGCGGTATACGTTCAAGCCTCGCTTTTCTTATTTTTGCTCCCATCCTGTCATTTCCAAGGTCAAGAAATACTCGTAGTTCTTCTGATTGCAGGACATCTTTTATGCTTGAAGCGTATGAAAAAAATGGTTGTGCAACTGGAATAATTGCCACTTGAACAGGAGCAAGCCACAGTGGAAATGCCCCTGCATAATGCTCAATAAGAATTCCTAAAAATCTTTCAAAAGATCCCAATAGTGCACGATGAATCATGTACGGTTGTTTTTCTTTTCCATCTGCATCCACAAATGTCATTTGGAATCGTTCAGGAAGATTAAAATCAAACTGAATAGTAGTCATCTGCCATTCTCTTTGCAGAACATCCTTTATTTTTAAATCTATTTTTGGTCCATAGAAAGCTCCCCCACCTTCATCAATTTGAAATGGTATGTTTTGGGATGTAAGTGCTTTTTCAAGTGCCTTTGTGGCAGTATCCCAACGCTCACCTTTACCTACACTTTTGGTTGGTCTTGTGGCAAGATATGCGGTTATATCAGAAAACCCAAACGCATTCCATATGGAAAGAGAAAACCGCAATACTTCCACAATCTCGTCATATACCTGTGCAGGAGTGCAAAAAATATGTGCATCATCTTGGGTAAAGCCTCGCACACGAAATAACCCATGTAGTACTCCAGATCGTTCATATCGATAAACTGTTCCCAATTCTCCCCAGCGAAGTGGTAATTCATGATAGGAACGAGTCTTTGTTTTATAAATCATAATATGGAATGGACAATTCATTGGCTTAATATAATAATCCATCCTGTCCATTTGCATGGGAGGGTACATATTTTCACTATAGTAATCTAAATGTCCAGACTGTTGCCATAGCCATGATTTTCCAGTGTGCGGTGTGTATAGCAGTTCATATCCGTTTTTATAGTGTTCTTTTCGCCAAAAGTCTTCAATAATAGTACGAATTCTTCCTCCCTTAGGATGCCAATACACCAACCCTGGTCCCGATTCATCATGAATCGAAAACAAATCCAATACTTTCCCCAACACGCGATGATCGCGTTTCGCAACTTCTTTTAACCTCGCAAGATGAATATCAAGTTGTTCTTTATTTTCCCATGCAGTCGCATAAATACGTTGCAACATCGTATTTCTTTCATCCCCTCTCCAATAAGCCCCTGCTACAGATAAAAGACGAAACGCCTGTGGTTGAATTTGTTCAGTATTCTCTACATGTGGTCCACGACACAAGTCGGTAAAACAATCCACCGTATAAATTGTAATTGTTTCACCTTCGGGAAGATCATTGAGAATTTCCAGTTTATATGGTTGGTCCGCAAAAAGTTCATGTGCCTCTTCTCTACTCACCGTCTGAGAAAGAAATGCATATTTCTTCTGTAAAATGTTTTTCATCTTTTCTTCTATATCCAGAAGATCACCTTCTTCCAATGCACGGGGAAGTTCAAAATCATAATAAAAGCCATCCTGAATAGGAGGGCCAATCGCAGTTTTGGCAGAAGGGAAAAACCTAATAACCGCTTCCGCCATAATATGAGCAAGTGAGTGACGAATTCTAAATAAACGATCAGCCTCAGATAATTGGGAAAAACTAGTTTTAGACTTCATTTAAAAATACTAAGCTTTTTACTCTCTCGTGTCCAGAAAAGCATGCGTTATTTGAAAAAACTGTTCTGGAGATTCTGCATGAGGCCAATGTCCAGATCCTTCCATCGCAAAAAATGTTGCATTTGGGAAAAAACTTTTAATTAATGGGATATCTTCTTTCTGTATATACGTGGATTTAGTACCATACATAAAAAGGGCGGGCCCTGAAAAAGAACAATTTTTCCTATTTTGAGGAACCTCCCAGGAACAAATACTCTTGTAAAACCGATAAATGTAAGAAATATCTATACGCCAATGATACGTTCCATTTTCAGTGCGGAGTAAATTCTTAAGCAGAAATAAACGTATAACTGAATTAGATTCAAAATGCTCTAGTATCTTGTCTGCCTCACTTTTTGAAGAAACACATTGGTTCGCAACTGCTTGCATCCCCTGAAAAATACGTTCATGCATAAGTGGGTACAGCTTGGGAGCAATATCAATAATTATAAGTTTTTCTAAAATATTAGGGAAAAGAAGTGAAAAACTCATTGCCGTTTTTCCTCCCATTGAATGGCCCAATAATGAACAGCGTCTCTCCGAGGTATGAAAGATCGTGTCCTTCAAAGCTATTGCCATATTCTCATAATCCATAGGAAGCAAAGGAGAAGACCCATGCGCAGGCAAATCAACAACGAGTACATGATGATTAACTGAAAACTTCTTGGCTATCCCACGCCAATTACTACTATCTCCAAAAAGCCCATGAAGTATTACAAGCAAAGGGCCAGTAGATCCAAATTCACGTACATTCAGCAAAACACATATGCCTGGAATTTACCGCTTTTTTTTCTTGGTGGATTTTTTCTTCCAGCCAATATCGCGCTTTATTGCTTCAATATCAACAGCTCCCATAGATGATGCTGCTGTATCTGGTGTTTTCCCCTTCTCCTCACCACTTGTAGCAGCTGGAGCATTTGACTTTTTTGTACGAATATTCTTTTTTTGTAAGAACATGTAGACAGGTGAAGCAATAAAAATAGAAGAATATGTTCCTATAAACACACCAAAAGTCAATGCTATAGCAAAATTACGTATCTCACCATGTGCAAATAGTACAATAGCAGCAGAAGCCATCATGGTTGTAAGAGAGGTAATAATCGTTCTACTAAGACTCTGTGTGATGCTAGTATCCACAATAACATGAAGTTCATGATTCTGCATAAGCATTCTATTTTCTCTTATACGATCAAATACTACGATAGTATCATTTAATGAATATCCAATAACAGTAAGAAAAGCAGCAATCGTAGCAGATGATATTTCAATACCAACTATTCCTACAAACAAAAGGATAAACAAGACATCGTGTATCAACGCAACAATAGAAGCAACAGCAAACGAAATGTGAAATCGAAACCACAGGTAGATCAGTATCAATACAAGGGTTCCTACAATAAGAATAATCGTTCGAAAAGCAAGTGTTCGTGAGAGGGTCGCTCCCACAAATGCCGTCTCCTGCAACACAATTTGATCTCCAAATCGTTCAACCAGTAATTGGTGTATACCTTTTTCTACACGGGGAAGAAAATCTTTTGTGTTGTCATATACCACACGAATTAAAAACCCATTGGTAGATGCAGATTTCACTTTTTGCACTACTACGGAAGAATACTTCTGTAGTACTTCTTTGACAGCAGCAGCATTCGTCACTGCAGGAATTTCATACTGAAACCGAGCTCCTCCCTCAAAATCTATACCAAATTTTATTTTTGTATAAGAATATACTACTACACTTCCTATGAGGATAAGCAAAAAAGACAAAAGATAGAAATATTTAGCAAATCTACTAAAGCGATATACTTTCATTTTAATCCCCATCCAACCTTGAACCGTGACCAACGTAACGTTTCCACACCAAAATCAAATATTAATCGTGAGAAAAAGAGCGCAGAAAACATAGAACTAATAATACCTACTGCAAGTGTTACTGCAAATCCTTGCACCGGACCTGTGCCAAATTGTGATAATAACAAGGCTGCAATAAAAGTAGTAATGTTTGCGTCCATAATAGTCCAAAAGGCTTTTCTATAACTACCTTCCACAATAGCACGTGGAGATTTCCCCAATCGATATTCTTCCCGCATTCGTTCAAATATAATCACATTAGCATCCACCGACATTCCTACCGTCAGTACCAATCCTGCAATGCTTGTCAATGTAAGGGTAAGGTTAAAGACAGAAAGGATGGAAAAAATAAAAAACAAATTTAGGAGCAATGCAATATCTGCTATCAAGCCAGCCCCTCGATAATAAACAAGCATGAAAAGCATTACCAAAAGAAATCCTAGTCCTATTGCTTTTAATCCCGCCATTACTGTATCACGCCCAAGCAATGCCCCTACGCTTTGTTGACTAGAAACTAAAAGATTAACAGGCAAAGCCGCCGTACGCAGTACGAGTACTATATTATGTGCTTCTTGTTGAGAAAAGCCACGTATTGAACCCTGTCCATCTCCTATTTCTGTTTGAATTACTGCATATGCCCGCACCTTATTGTCTAAGACAATCGCCAAAGAAGAATCTATATTATTCCTCGTTAACCGTGCAAAGCGTTCAGATCCATCAGAGCTCAGCTCAAAGTTAACCAGAGGGCGTCCTGTAAACGGATCCTGCCCTAAACGAGCACCAACTATATATTTCCCATCGAGGCCACTTTCTGATATATCTTCTTTAATCGCTATCCACCGTACACGTTTATCTATACCATATCTATCTTTTGTGATATATGGAGCGATCGTAGTTCCTGCTGGTACGTAGTCAGGTACACCATCTGTTTCTGGATTCCATGCAGGGTTTTGCTTTACCTCCTCTATCAAGCGAGTTGTAGTGTCATCATCAACAAGAACAAAATATAATGATGATTTCCCCGAAAGAAACGAATTAATTCGATCAGGATCATTATCTCCTGGAACCTCAATGATTATTTGATTATTTTCATATCTTCCAACTCTCGGTTCCGTTACACCAAAAACATCAATACGGCTACGCAAAACCTCCATAGCAACATCAAGTGCATCCGACAACTCTGTTTTACTGGGCTCATGTCCCAAACGTTTTTTTAAACTGACAATATCAGGGCGCAGAATAACCTGCACACCACCAAAAAGATCTAACCCTAATTGTATTATCCTTGATTTTGTTTTCTTTTTTTTATCTATTTGCTTAAAGTAATAATTTTCTAATGTATCATAAGCTTCTTTCTTGCTTGTAAAACTCTGCAAGACTAGCTCTGAAGTCCAAGCATCTGGTAGTTTTTCCCCTTCCTTCTTATAGTTCTCCTCAGCAATTTTTTCCGTATATTCCAACTCCTTAGGCAATACATCAGTAGTATTTTCTTTTGCTGAACGAAGAAGCCCATTTATATCACTACGTGCCTGTTGCCGCGCCACATCCCGTATACCTACTCGTGTACCAGAAACAATTGCCTTTTCCTTGCCATCTAACAAAAAGTACCATTGAATAGTAGGATAAAGTGCAAATCCTGCCAATACACACAGCAAAATAATAATAAAAAATCGCCCGCGCTTACTCATAGAGCTTCCTCTCTTTACGAAGAAGCACTCCCTGTTTTATCGGATTTTTTCTTTGTTGAGTTTTTTGTTACTGTGCTCCGAGCAGAAGAAGTTGTCTTCTTACGCGTTTCTGTAGCCCTTGTTCCCCTTGTTCTTTGAATACTTGCAGACACGCCCACCACACTTGAAATCGCATTACGATTCAACTCAATCTTTGTGTTATCGTCAATCCGTATCACAACTGTTTGGTCTTTCAAAGCATGGATTGTTCCATGAATTCCTCCAATAGTAACCACTCGGTCATTTTGCTTTAATCGATTGATCATTTCTTTTGTTTCCTTCTGCCGCTTACTCTGAGGACGAATAATAAGAAAATAAAACACAAGAATAATAAGTCCAAAAGTAACAAGAGTAGGAGTAATCGATGGTTGACCTCCCGCAGCATTTGCTGCAGCAGTATTTGCGCCTGTCAATAATGTAGAAAAGTATTTCATATTGTTTTCCTTTAATCTTTAAATTATGATTTTCTTATGTTAGCGATAAAAGAAAGTCTAGTCAAGACTCACACTTTCAAAACTTTCTGAATCTCTTCAGATGGAAATTCTACACCAAATATACGTAATAAAGCATCAATTGTTTTGACTGGTACATGTGCGCGTTCTGCATACTGCGAACGAATATATTCAAGCATTTCTTGATCATTCTCATACACAGCTGCCCGTATCGCAGCAAGGTAGAGTCCTTTTTCTAGTAATTTTTTGCATGACAAAGATGTCCATTTTTTTTGAGATTTACTGTCAACTACTAAAGTAGTTCCCGCATATCCTATCGAAAATATAAAATCTTCTCTTTTCATAAAGCTCTAATGAGATAAATGAAAGGAAGCTCCCATAGGAACTTCCTTTATTGTCATTACATCATACCGCCCATACCGCCCATACCACCCATACCGCCCATACCACCATCTCCTGGAGCTGCAGGAGCATTACTCTTTTCTTCTGGTATATCTGTAATCGCACACTCTGTAGTAAGAAGTAATCCTGCTACTGAAGCAGCATTTTGTATTGCAGATCGTGCAACTTTAGCTGGATCAACAATTCCATTTTTGAGCATATCAGTCCACTCCATCTTTACTGCATCAAACCCAATCCCCATCTTTTCTTTTTTTGCACGATCAGCCACTATTGAGCCATCGATACCCGCATTCTCAGCAATTTGTCGGATGGGCTCTTCCAATGCACGTAAGAGAATACGAAATCCAACTCTAAATCCTTCATCTGCATCATCCAAGTTGTGTGCTGATAATGAATGAGATGCGCGTACTAATGAGATCCCACCGCCAGGGATAATTCCTTCTTCCTGTGCCGCACGAGTAGCTGATACCGCATCTTCAACTCTATGTTTTTTCTCTTTCAATTCCACTTCGGTAGGTGCACCAACATTGATAACCGCTACACCTCCTGCAAGTTTAGCCAAACGCTCTTCAAGTTTTTCTCTATCATAATCTGATGTAGTTTCATCTATCTGAGCTTTTATCTGCGACATACGTTCTTTTATGTCTTTTGTTTTCCCTGCACCCTTAATAATAGTAGTATTTTCTTTATCTATTTTTACCGACTGCGCCGACCCCAATTGTGAAATCTCCGTAGCCTCAAGTTTAAGCCCAAGTTCTTCGGAAATAACTTGCCCTCCAGTAAGAATCGCAATATCCTCCAGCATTGCTTTCCGCCTATCTCCAAACCCAGGAGCTTTTACCGCACATGCATTCAATGTTCCTCTTAATGTATTAACCACTAATGTAGCGAGAGCTTCTCCTTCAATATCTTCTGAAATAATAAGGATAGGCCGCCCCGATTGTGCTATCTTTTCCAATATGGGAAGAAGATCTTTCATACTAGAAATCTTTTTATCATAAATAAGCACATAAGGATTTTCCAACACTGCAGTCATTGTTTCTCTATTGTTTGCAAAATAAGGAGAAACATACCCACGATCGAATTGCATACCCTCAACAAAATCAGTATACGTATCAATTGTCCGCGATTCTTCTACGGTGATGATTCCATCCTTCCCTACTTTTTCCATCGCATTGGCTATCTCATTTCCTATTTCTAAATCATTGTTAGCAGAAACAGATGCAACATGCGCAACTTCGTCCCGAGTTCTTATGGGTTTTGATATTTTTATAAGCTCTTCCACTACAATAGAAGCAGCCTTATCAATTCCTTTTTTGATACTCATAGGACTAAGTCCCGCAACAACGCTCTTAAGTCCCTCACGAATAATTGAGTACGCTAACACTGTTGCAGTAGTAGTTCCATCTCCCGCTGCATCATTTGTCTTAGTTGCAACTTCAGTAAGCAGCTGCGCGCCCATATTTTCAAATGGATCCGTAAGCTCAATTTCTTTTGCCACAGAAACTCCATCCTTTGTAACGGTAGGAGCTCCAAATTTTTTATCAAGAAGTACATTCCGCCCCTTGGGGCCAAGTGTTACTTTTACCGCTTGGGAAAGTTTTGTAACCCCTCGAAATAGCGAAGTTCTTGATTCTTCTTCAAATAGTAATTGTTTTGCCATAATACACCTCTTTATCAAAAAATTTTATTAGTGAAATTTAATTATGAAGATACATCTTATTCTAATGTAGTATTAAAATTTTAGCAAGTTCTTTTCGAAAATTTATATCATAATTTTCCTTGCATGGAATGAAAATAAAAGATATGCTTATCTGTAAGAGTATACCATGTTTCAAAACTTATCGCCATTGGATCATCGGTATAGAATTTCAAACCCCGCCTTGTTTTCTATACTTTCAGAATATCTAAGCGAAAATGCTTCTGTTCAGTACGAATTGAAGGTAGAAGCTGCCTTGCTAAAAGTTTTTGCACGCCGATTTTTTCCCCAGGAAGTTGCATCTTTAACACAGAAGATCGATGATGCCATATGTTCCATCACGCCAGAGAAAGTATATAAAGAAGAACAGCACACACAACACCACATTCGTGCACTTGTTGAAGTAATGAAAAACCATATTCCCCAATCTATGCGAAATTACGTGCATTTGGGGGCCACATCAATGGATATTGTTGACACAGCATTTGCATTACGCCTTAAAGATCTTAGTAAACAAGTAATGATACCGCTACTTGCTTTGGTAGTACAGAAACTTATAGAAATATCAGAAAAACATGATAATACCCTGCAAATTGCGCGCACACATGGACAGTTTGCACTGCCAATAACCTTTGGATATGCCATCAGTGAGTATATAGCTCGATTTGGAGCACTTATCCCATCACTTCAAGCTAGAGCAAACGAATTGCAAGGAAAATTCTCAGGGGCAGTGGGAGGCTATCACGCAATGAAAATTATTGTGTCAGATCCTGAAATTCTTGAAACAGAAATATTAGGAGAATTACACATAAAAAGAAGTGATTTTGCCTCACAAATTGTTCCCCCAGAATCTACTACCAGGCTTTTGTTCGAATATTCACTCGCTCTCGGGATTGCGGCAAATCTTGCAGACGATATACGACATTTGCAACGCTCAGAGATATCCGAACTTAAGGAATCTTTTTCTCACGATCAGGTTGGGTCTTCTACCATGCCACATAAAAAAAACCCTTGGAATTGCGAACATATTAAGAGTTTATGGAAAACATTCTCTCCACGTATACTTTCATTCTTGATGGACCAAATTTCAGAACATCAACGTGATCTTACTAATTCTGCCTCTATGCGATTTTCATCTGAATTTCTTGCTGGTTGCATCACGGCCATAGTGCGTACAAAATCAGTTTTAGACACACTGCAAATTAATCAATATAAAATGAAAGAAAACTTACTGCGCGCAGGAGATCAAATCCTGGCCGAACCTCTTTACATCCTTCTCTCACTTTCATCATCTTCCACCAGTTATCAGGAAATAAAAAGTGCTACTCTTCAGGCAGAATCTACGGGAAAATCACTTCTAGAAATACTACAGAGTATACCATCTCTCTGGACCACCTTAAGTACACAAGCAGAAAAAACGGGTATTCATAGTCTGAGCGATTTTTTAAAAAATCCTGCAAAATATCTTGGTAAAGTACAAGAAAGGGGTCAGGCTATAAGAAAAAAATACCGTATAATAGTACAAGAAATTGATATACCTTCCTCACTACAAGCTATATTTTAAAATTCTTCTACCTACATGTCAGCTGTTTGCTGTTACGCATAAATGCTAGCACCCGCTTATACTTCTAATGTACTCCCACACAATGTCATATCGGGAAATTTATGTACGCATTTTTTTCTACAATAGGCTTCACCATTGTTTGGTACCGTTTCTGTAATTATCGTAGTTGCTGCATTACTGGATCATCATTTTCTGTATAATTCAATTGCATCCCTTTAGGAATATATTTTTCCCATCATTATGGTGAATGATATAACGTTTTTAATATTCGTTTGCAAATCATTCATAATGATCTGCAAGCCAACTAATAGCAAGCCTCGGAAACACTAACATATGTGTTGCTGTTAAGCAAGTTTAGGACTAGTAAAAAAACGCACTCCCTCTTCTGGAAAACGTTTCCGAATCTTATCTATTGCCTGTTTAGCCTGTAATGCTTCCTTTTCTCCACAATACACAATAAGTATAAAGTTTTTTTCTGGCCATACTGCATCTCCACGCTTTTCCCCAGAATACCCCACACCCAATACTTCAGGAATAAGTGTATAGTACTCCATAGCATGCATTAATAATAACTCATTAATAATATCTTCTTGCAGGGCTTGCCCAGCTATAATCTCCATCCGGATGGTATCATCCATTAGCTTTTTCTCCAGCCTTTCTTAGCATATTTATTTCTTGCGCTATTTTAATTTTCTTTCGTTCGGATCTCTTATTAAAAATTGCATATAAAACTGGTATAAATAGTAACGTAAGAAATGTCGAGGCAAACAATCCTCCAATAACCGTCTTTGCAATAGGCTGAATCAACGAACTCCCCTCCCCTACACTAAAAGCCAAGGGAGCCATGCCAATGATAGTGGTAAAAGAAGTTATCAAAATGGGCCTTAACCGTCTTCCCCCTGCTTCCACACATGCTGTAACTAAGGGCATCCCTCTTTTTCGCAAAATATTAGTATAATCGACCAAAACAATAGCATTATTTACCACAATTCCTATGAGCATAACGAGCCCACCCGCACTAAATGCATTAATAACATCTCCTGTTATACCATAAATAAAGTAGACCCCTATAAAAGTAAGAGGAATGGTAAAGAAAATAATAAATGGATCAAGAAAGGATTCAAACAAACTAGCCATCACACCAAATACTAACAAAACAGAAAGTAATATGATAAGTAAAAATATTCTTTTTTGTTTGTTAAGATCTTCAAACTCTCCTGAGAATTCCACCTGTATACCAGGGGAGGGTGGAATTTTTCTTTGAATTAACATACGCAATTTTGGAACTTCAATACTAATACTAGCAAGTGGGGAAAGTCTCGATAAGATTGAGATATACCTGCTTTGATTATCTCTTTTAATTTGTTCCTCAGTTTGTCCATGTGAAAAACGTGCTATATTATTCAGCGATACTCTTTTCCCATCTGGAGTGAAAAAACTCAACATCCCCAGCTTTTCTAATGCTCTTTTATCCTTATTTGGCACTTGTACGATAATATCGTAATCCCGGGCTTTTGTTTTAAACACTCCACTAGATATGCCGCTCAACATAACACTAATTTCTCGACCTATATTTTGCACATCTAATCCCAATGCATAGGCCCTACTGCGATCAAGTATAATAGATACTTGTGGAGCAGGTTCCTCCTCGTCAATGTGCACACCTTCATAGAGAAAATGCTTATTTCCTTGACGATCAGTTACATACTGTTCTTGCATTAAAGCAAGCACTTTCTTTGCAAACATTTTTATAGCTTTACTGTTTTGACCCTTAATAAGAATTTTCACTGGGTCATCCTCTTGCAATGATCCTTGCTTGTCTAAAGTAAAAGCTGCAGAAGGATACTTTGAAAACTGGCTTCTTAACAAATTAGCAACTTTGTCTGTATGCATCGTTTGTTCCTTATAGGGAGGCATCATTATGGTAAGATGTCCTACATTCCCTTTCAATACTTTATCCCCAGACCCCCTCCTTCCTACTGCTTCACCTACAAATGTAACCGTTTTTTTAATTTCAGGAACTTGTCTCTTTATATATTTTTCCAATTCTTGCAAAATACTGAGTGTATGTTCTTTCTGTGTTCCCGCAGGTAATGTTACAAAAGCAATAATCTGACCTTCACTAAAATTGGGATATAAAGCAAATTTAGGTGTTGGGATCAGAAAAATAATAAGCACACCAACAACCATCATGCCAATAATAGTCAATCCTTTACGATTTAATAATACCCTCAGGACTTTTTGGTAATTTTTCTCAAACCATTTATAAGAATTCTCCAACACAAGTATTATAGGAGTCCAAAACTTTTTGGATGTTTCCTGAGCAGATCCAATACGAAAATATTTGCTTATCAATACAGGAACCAAGAAGATTGCCACAAGTAAAGAAACTAATAAGGATATAATAACAGTAAAAATCAATGGGCCAAATAGTGCATTAATGTCACCCAAATCTTTTTTAAAGAGAAACATAGGAGCAAACACAATTACCGAAGTAAGTGTTGAAGCAAAAAGAGGTACTATCATTTCTTTTGTTCCAAACGTGGCTGCACTTATTAATTGAGTTCCTCGCGAGCGGTACCGATAAATATTTTCCAAGACTACAACAGAATTATCAACTAAAAGGCCTATTCCAAGCGCGAGCCCCGCAAGGCTCATAATATTTATTGTAAGATCAAATAATTGCATTGCCAGTAATGTCACCATAATTGATATGGGTATCGCAAGTGCAATCACAAGCGTTGCTCGGATGCTTCGAAGAAAAATCAAAAGCACACCCATAGCCAATAAAACACCCCCAATTGCACTTGATGTAACGTTGGAAAGACTTTGACGCACTATATCAGCAACATCAAAAAGCGTATTTATTTCCATATCGGTGGGTAAGAAGTTCTTTATTTTCAAAAATTCTGCTTGCACATTATCAGACACTTTTACAGTGTTACTATTGCTACGTTTCATAATGGCAAAGTAAATCGCTGGGTTCCCATTTACATAAGCTTTGCTAGAATTAGACTGCGTATCATAATGGACATCACCTACATCTTTTACTCGCAAAAAGTAAGGCTTCCCTTCCGAAGTTATTTTACGTATTATTACTGTTTCACGAATATCGTCCAATGTGGAAAATGTACCCTTTGTTTCCACTTGATAGTCAATATTACCAACAGAAAGCACACCACCTGAAGCAGTAGTATTATTTTGCCGCAATGCTCCTGCAATTTGTGACAAAGTAATACGATGTGCTATCAAACGATCCAGAGGAACATCAATCCCAACTATCTTTTCCTCCCCTCCAATAATAGGTGCTTGAGCCACACCATTAATCCGTTCTAATAGGGGTTGAACTTTTTCCTTGGCAATATCATATATATCTTCAAGATTTCTATTGCCTGTTAATTGAATAATTAAGGTGGGAATATTTTCCGTATTATCAAGTTGCAATATTTGTGTCACAGAATCAGAAGGCAACACATTGCGTACTATCTCGAGTCGATCGCGGATATCACTTTTAGCAATATCAAGGTTAGTATTATATTCAAAAGTTATAATAATATTGCTTATTCCTGTACTGGATATTGATTCCATATGTTTTACGCCATTAATAGTAAAGAAGGACTCTTCTAAGATTTTAGTAATATTCTCTTCAATTTCTTGAGAACTTGCTCCAGATAACACGGTAGAAACGGTAATAACAGGTTGACTAATAGAGGGGAGTAGATCAACAGGAATTTTTCCTGAAACAAAAATTCCAACTATAAGTACTAATGAGAAACTAACAATAATGGTTACTGGTTTTCTAATAATAGTTTCAACAATTCCCATTACGGATTTTCCTTTTCAGAAAAAATGTCTACTGTATTAATAATATTGATTGGCTCATTATCTGCAAGGAAAGATTGCCCCTGAATTACCAATAATTCACCCTCTTGTAATCCTTTGACGATCTCTGTAATATCATCATTATATATACCTGCCGTAATCTCTTTCTCTTGGGCAATATTCTCTTGAGAGTTTACCACATATACCACACTTCTCCCTGCTCTATGCACAATACTGTTACTTGGAACTCTTATCACATCTCTCTTTTGATTAGTAATAAGATCTATGGTAGCATACATGCCTGGTTTTATCTCAGGATAATGTTGTGCAAACAAAAATCGTACTTCCATTGTACGCACAATAGGATCTATTACGGGACTCACTTCAGAAATATATGCTTGGTATATTTTATGTGCATATGGAGAAAAAGTAACATTTGCTCGAAGTCCTTTCTTTATTTGCACAACAAAGCGTTCTGCTACTTGTGTTACTACTTCTAATTTTGAAGTAGCAGATATGGTAGCTACAGAAACTCCCTGCCTTACATTTGCTCCCACCCTAAAGGAAATAAAAGCTACTTTCCCTGCAATAGGGGAACGAACTACATGCCGTGAAAATTTTTGCCCTGGTCGAGAAGGGTCTAATTCCATAAGTGCG
>Ga0256913_10000009_pt1 | contig 85693 bp, 84 predicted proteins | sample Axial_MatmetaG_FD_185970 | JGI IMG/M metagenome (GOLD analysis project Ga0256913, IMG submission 185970) | Deep-sea worm associated microbial mat communities from Axial Seamount, Juan de Fuca Ridge, Pacific Ocean - Axial_Mat | ecosystem: Environmental > Aquatic > Marine > Oceanic > Microbial... | reverse complement strand
CAAGAAGAGAATCACCGACAAGTGTATATTCTGTGCCGATACGAGACTCGCAAGAGGAGAGAAGACGACCGCCTGTCAGGTAACCTGCCCGGCGAAGGTACGATATTTCGGAGACCTCGACGACCCAGGGAGTGAGATAAGTATCGTCCTGCAAGAGAGAGAGTATTTCCAGCTAAAGACGGAAAAGGGTACGAAACCCAGACTATACTATCTGAAGTAGGAGATAGAGACTTTTTTATAAAAGCAAAAATGCGATTATGAAAATGGTTAACTCCTTTCATAGAGTGATCGTAAAAAGAGATGTAAAAGATTTGCATACTACCACTCTTTTATGTCGTGAGACCCGTTTACCATATGATATAATCCTGAAATTCTATAAATACGGTCCGGATCGCATTTCGATACTGTAAAAGTGGTGCGATGTAGTGGTTAAATAGCGGGGGAGAGATGATTTTTTTCAGAAACAGAAGGAATAGAATAGTAGGATTCGACGATACCCATTTTCGTAAAATACATAGAGATCTCGAGATACTCGACGAGAGGGAGTTTCGCAGGTATATGAAGAGAAAAGGGTGGCGTGAGATCAGGGATGGGAGTCGTCGTTTTCATGCATCCTTCAAGCCTTTCGACGAAGCGGAATATCTCGAACTCTTTCACGATGTCAAGAGAGAAGTGCAGGAGAAACGCTTCAGAAGCGGGTATGAACACTTCAGGCTTCACGGATATAGAGAGATACTCGCAGGGAGAAGAGCGTGGCCGAGGGATGATTCGTTGCCTCATCGTCTGAAGAGGATGATAGTGGAGGAGAGCGGTCTTTTCGATTTGCACTATTATGTATCGGAATATCCGGATATAGCCGTTTCCGGTATGGAGCCGATAGACCACTATCTGATTTGGGGATGGAGAGAGGGAAGAAAACCCAATCCCCATTGTGACCCTAACGAATATATGTATCGTTATCCCGAGCTGGAGAGGCTCGGGATTCCTCCACTGATACATATGGTGATGACAAAAAGACCGGAAGAGTACTCTTCCGTAAAAACTCCGGTTCTGAAACCGTTGGAGTTCCATCCCCTTCCATTGACGAGAAATAGAGTCGATGCCGACAACAGACCATCTATCGCGGTGATAGTGCATGCATTCTATATCGATACGCTGGAGGATATAGTCTCTTCGATAGAGAATATTTCTCCCTATCCGGATCTTTTCGTATCCGTCGCTTCGGATGCGGATACTTCGGAGGTGAAGAGATTTCTGAAAGAGAGAGGATTCGACGGTAAAGTGGTGGTAAAAGCCGTAGAGAACCGTGGAAGAGATGTCTCACCCTTTCTGATAGAGTTCGCCGACGAGATACTCTCATACGATCTATGCTGTAAGATTCACGGAAAAAAGTCACTATATGCGGGAGGCGAGAGAACGGATTGGAGAAGGCATCTATACCACAATCTACTCGGAAGTGAAGAGATCGTGGAGGATATCGTCAGTGCCTTCGCCCACAACGGAAAGCTCGGCCTCCTCTTTTCGGACAATTACGGCATGCTTCCATACTGGGGTTACAGTTGGCTGACGAACAGAGGAGTCGTCGGCAGGCTGATGGAGAAGATAGGTCTGGAGGATATATCGTATCTTTTGGGCAGGACATATATAGACTATCCCGCAGGGACGATGTTCTGGTTCCGTCCGGACGCCATCAGACAGATACTCGAGACGAATTGGAAGTACTCCGATTTTCCAAAAGAGCCCATACCCAACGATGGTACTCCCGCCCATGCGCTGGAGAGACTCTTCGCCGCCACTGTGAGAATGAACGGATACGATTTTATAGAGCTCAACCATAAACTTGGTCGTTACAGTCTGAATGTGTGTCACAAAAACTTCAATCAGCTCGAAGCCAAGACACTGGCCAAGGCGAAAGAGATTGTGGATGGTAAAAAGAGTATCGTATTCGATATATTCGATACGCTGATATCCAGACCGATTTTCGACCCGGACAACCATTTCCGTTTTCTCGAAAAGAGAATAGATGAAAAGTTCGATATCGTCTCCGATTTTTTCAATATACGCAAAGAGGTGGAGGCGGAGTTGAGGAGGTCTTCATCCGGCGGAGATGTCTCTTATGAAGATATCTATGAGAGAATGTCGAGGGATGAAATCTATCCCGAAGTGGTGATATCTTTCGTGAGAGAGGAGGATTTTCGTGCCGAACTCGATATGCTTCGCCCCAGAGAGGATGTAGTCGAACTTCTGGAGTACTCCATCTCCAAAGGGAAGGATATTCTCTTCGTCAGCGATATGTATCTAGAGAGAGACAAGATAGAGAAGATACTTCGAAATTGCGGTATAGAGTGCGATGGCATAGATATGTACATCTCATCCGATACTGGATTGAGAAAAGATAGTACCGAGGTGTGGAGAGAGTTGGTGGATTCGGGCAGGTTGGTACCGAAAAAGAGTCTCGTCATAGGAGATTCCGAAGTTTCAGATGCCAAAATACCGGGTGATTTCGCCATAGAGAGTTTCCATCTTCTCTCCGGAAGAAACGCATTTTACGAATCTCCATTCGGAAAAGCGTTTTTCAATGCCATCTCCAATCCGTCTCATGGGGACAAGACTCTGCTCGGCCCCGTCGTATCCCATCTCTTCTCATCTCCTTTCGAGATGAAAAATCTCATCTCGACATTCGAACCGAAACTCGATCCATACGGTTTCGGATATTGCGCTTTGGGTCCCATGTTCTATCTCTTCTGCGACCATCTATATACCCGACATAGAAAAGACTCTATCTATTTCATGGCGAGAGATGGATATTTTCTGCGAGAGATATACGAGAAGTTCGTTCACTCCAAAGGGATGGAGATAGAGGGCAAGAGCAGATACCTCGAAATATCCAGGCGCGCTGTATTGGGGGCTGTGGAGAAAACTCCAGAAAATCTGAAACATATCGTAAAAGAGCTTGGAGAGTATAAAGGCAGATTGAGCGGAATGTTGTCCAGTAGGGTAGGGTTGGGTGATGAGTTCATGCGAAAAGGCTCCATCGACGATATCACCATCTCCCTACCCGGTGATGGAGATAGAGTCTGTGAAATACTGCTGGAACATATAGATGTACTGAACGAAGAGGCGCACGAGGAGAGGAAGCCATTTCTGGAGTATCTGAACGATTTGGGGTTTCTCTCCGAAGAGAGAGCCGTTCTGGTGGATTTGGGCTATTCCGGTACGATACAGCGCTACCTGCATGACCTCACTGGAGTCTCTATGTATGGAGAGTATTTCGTCACCACTCTGAAAAGTGCCGATTTCGAGCATTCGGACAGTCTCATGAATGGTTATTTCGGCAATAGAGTGGACCCTTTCGGTAATATCAGAAATATCGTTTTCGAATACTCACTCGTACTCGAAGCCTATCTGACATCCAATCGGGGACAATTGATGAAATTCGAAAAGAGAGGTAAAGAGATAGTGCCTATCTACAAGGTCGAAGAGAATCGGTTGGGGGTGAGAGAGGATATAACGAGGGGAATAATAGACTATATAGAGAGTCTCTCCGTCGTACCGGTCGACTTTTTCGATCACGATTCTGACAAGGCGAAAGATATAGCCATGTTTATCTTCGAATACATTACCAGACATAGACTTTTCGATGAAGATGTACTATCCATTCTGAGTATAGACGATGACTTTACGGGCAACGAGGAGCTCGATATCGTTTCGATTCTCAGAAGTAGAGGTTTGTGATGAAAAGATCTCTCTATCTGCATATAGGATCGCCAAAAACGGCGACATCGTCCATACAGCACTTTCTATACGAAGAGAGAGATTGGCTGAAAGAGAATGGATACCACTATGTCGAGACAGGTATGAATCACCGTCTCCAGTGTCATCACGATCTGGTCTGGAGAATGGGGCTCAATCGTCCTCCATCTTTCGTCACCGTGGAGAGTGAAGAGCCTCACGGTATACTGGATGAGCTCGTAGCCGAAATCTCCCATCTGGAGTCAAATCTCATAATAAGCAGTGAACTTCTGTTTTTCGTCGAAGATTATGGTGAAATAGAGCCTCTGCTGGAAGCTGTCGGAGATAGAGATATATATATCGTTCTTTTCGTCAGAAGACAGGATAGATTTCTGGAGTCTCTATACCAGCAGATAATCAAAGATGGAGGTCGCGATACATTTGACAAGTGGTATGAGAAGTCGAAATCGATAGGATATTACGATAAGTTGCTCGATAGACTCGATAATATCGTACCTCCGGAGAATATTCTTCTGGATATCTTCGAGCCGGAGAGGGAGGATTATCATCCTATCAGAAGATTTCTCTCTCTGATAGGGTTGGAAGAGGTCTCCACCGAGGTCAAGAAGATAGAGAATATCAGGAAAAACGAGAGCCTGTCCATCGATGAGATAGAGGAGATTCGTCTCTCGAACATGACAGATCTATCGAAGAGATTCAAACTCATAAGAGAGTTTCAGGATAGAGCAGGTGAGAAGAGAAAGAGATTTTTGAGTGAAGAGCATAGGGATGAGATAATCTCTTTCTATAGAGAGTCAAATGAGAGATTCGCTCGTATGGGTGGTATGATGGAGAGTATGGGAGATTGGTTTTGAAGAAAATAGATGAGTGTATCGTTCATGTCGGTATGCACAAGACAGGTTCTACATCCATACAGAACTTTTTTTCAAAAGTTGGAAAAATCGGAGATATATCCTATTTCGATCTCGGTCATCCGAACCATGCCGAACGAATATACAGCATGTTCACGAAAAACGGAGTCCATATCGAACATCGTAAAAAGGGATGGTCGAAAGATAGAATCGAAGATTTCAAAAGGGATACCGAAAAGAGAATAGAGAAGAGTATCGATAATTGTGACAGTGCCAGGATGTTGATCTCCGGTGAAGGGATACTGGATCTCGAGAGAGATGAACTTTCGGATATGAAAAGATATCTTCTGAGATATTTCGAAAGAGTGAGGATAGTGGCGTATGTCAGACCTCCCAAAGAGTATATGGAGAGCTTTTTTCAGGAGCTTGTAAAGCTGGGGTTGGGAGAGTTTATCGTCGGAAATCTCTTTCCCAAATATAGAGATGTATTTGAAAAGTTCGATAGAGTTTTTGGAAAAGAGAGTGTTGACCTATGGCTGTACGATCCTGTCAATATGGTTGATAACAGTGTCGTGACGGATTTCTGTCAGCGCATCGGAGTGCCTTGTATATCGGAAGTCTCAATACCCAGAAACAATCCATCCTTGGGTATGGAGGCACTCTCCATCCTATATATATATCGAAAGTTCGGTCCCGGGTATGGTGTCGGACCGACCGTCATAAATGAAAATCTGAAGACGATAGAGACTTTACGCTCTATAGGTGGAGAGAAGATGCGGATATCTTCCAGACTGTTCGAGGAGTCTCTCGAGAGACACAGAGAACATATGGAGTGGATAGAATCGAGATTGGGGATAGGCCTACGGTATGTGAATGATGATACGACAAGGGTAGTCGATCGGGAAGAGGATCTTCTCCGGCCATCCCGTGAGGCGGTGGAAAAACTGGCCAGGTTCATAGGGAAATATCCTCACGAGGAAGATATGGCTCCCGAAAATATTTCGGAAATGGTTCATATATTGAGATCCTCGTTCTCCCCTGATTTCGAGACATGGAAATATTCGTGCGGTTTGACCGGTAGTGGTCAAACTCCTGAAAATAGAGAGAGAAAAAAGATATATCTGCATATAGGTTCCGGCAAAACAGGTACGACATCGATTCAGAGAATGTTGTGGGAAAACAGATTCGAATTGAAGAGAAGAGGGGTGTTCTACTGTACTCCACCATCCGAGACAATGATAAATCACCATTCGATAGTCCGTACTCCCATGGATGAAGGTATATGGCAAAGGGCGGAAGATACACTCTCGAATATCAAAAAAGCTTTCGAAATATCCGGTTGTGAAACGATGATTATCTCTACCGAAAAGCTTTTGGGGGTTCCTGTATCCTATATGGAGGGATTCAAGAATCTCTTTTCGGATTTCGATATAAAAATCTTGGTCTATATAAGAAATCAGGTCGATTTGATACCATCTTATTATATACAGAGGATAAAGGACTATATGCATGGCCCTATGTGTCCTATCGAAGATATTTTTCCACGATTTACCAACAATTGGGGTATGGAGCCCCGCGTGGTTATGGATAGATGGAGTGCGGCTTTTGGAAAGGAAAATATCATAAGCAGAGTTTACGACAGAGAGTCGCTCGTAGATGGAAATGTCTGTAAAGACTTCTCTATGGTACTCGGCCTCGAATCTTTGGTCGATTTGGACTTTTCATATTCGGATAACAAGAGTCTCGTTCCGGAGGTTGTGGATCTCATCAGAACGATAGATGAATTGATAGATTGGAATCCGCAGAATATATCGTACCGTCAGTCGATGGTTATCAGGCCTCTGATAAATGTTTCGGAGTATCACATGGCTGGAGATGCGGATGAGTGGAGGGAGGAGTTCGATAGATTTGCCAAAAGTATTTCCGATTTCATAAAAAATAGAGTGGGGCATAACTCTTCGGAAGTGATGGATTCACTGAAAGAGACGAGACAACTTCTGGAGAGTGGCGAAAGGATGGTGATGTTGTCAGATGCCATGGTCGAAAAGATTCTCGACCACTACGAGAGTGTCGATTTCCGCTTTGCGAAAGAGTTTTTGAACGAGAGAGAAGCGAATGTATTTCTCAAACACTACAGGCGTGCCGGCAGAATATAATCTCTCTACGATAGAATAGAGCGCTATCGTGAATATCCATATATACGCATGAGAGTATTATGCTGAATGGTTGGAAAATCCGATGATGAAAATGACGAAAGTATGAATATCGGACGATGCTCCCCAATCCCCGATGATGAGGTGGAGAGCATCTATATGGAATGATGTCGGTATTCGCTCTCAAAAAGATATCTATACGGTCTCCGAACTCTCCGTATTTCTCTTTTTCAGTTTGCCTTCCATACTGAGATAGCTGTTGAGGGCTCCCAGATACGCTCTGGCACTCGCGAGCATGGTATCGATACTCAGACCGTGTCCGATAACAGCGGGTTCATCTTCGTTGAAAGCGACCTGAACCGTCACACTCGCCAGGGCATCTTTGCCTTTGGATACCGATTTGACTTTGTAGTCTTTCAACTCTCCATGCTGGGAGGTAATGCGGTCTATCGTCTTGAAGATAGCATCCATCGTGCCATCACCGATACCAGCGTCGGTAATCTCTTCACCCTCTCTCTCCCTGATCGTTATAGCCGCACTCGGTACACCACCGGTCGAATCCATGATCTGCAGAGCGACAAGTTCGTACTTTTTGTCTATACTGGTCATCTGGCTCGTGACGAGAGCGCGCAGATCGTCGTCGTATATATCTTTCTTTTTGTCGGCAAGCTCCTTGAACTTTTCGAACGCTTCGTTGAGCTCCTTTTCGGATATCGTGAATCCGAGTTTTTCGAGTTTGTCCTTGAAGGCGGCCCTGCCGGAGTGTTTGCCGAGTACGATCGTATCTTCGGTATCGAGTCCTATCTCTTCCGGAGAGAAGATCTCATAGGTCTTTTTGTTTTTGAGTACACCATCCTGATGTATTCCGCTCTCGTGGGCGAATGCGTTTTTCCCAACTATCGCTTTGTTGGGTTGAGGCTCTATACCCGTAATGGAGGCTATGAGTCTGCTACTGGGATATATCTCCCTCGTATTGATCCCACTCTCTACATCGTCGAATATATCCTCTCTCACCTTCAGTGCCATCACTATCTCTTCGAGAGCGGCATTTCCCGCTCTTTCTCCGAGTCCGTTTATCGTACACTCCACCTGTCTGGCCCCACTTCTGATGGCCGCGAGCGAATTGGCTACCGCGAGACCGAGATCGTTATGGTTGTGAACCGATATGATGGCTCTATCTCCTATATGCCGATGGAGTTCGGAGATACGGGCGGATATTTCGTGTGGCATCAGGATACCTACCGTGTCGGGAATATTGATCGTACCCGCACCCGCTTCGATGGTGGCGTCGCTTATCTCTTTTAGAAATCCCATATCGCTACGACCGGCATCTTCGCAACTGAACTCTACATCCTCTACGAAACTTCTTGCATATTTTACAGCTTCTACAGCCCTCGCTATCACCTCGTCGGGTTTCATCCTGAGTTTATACTCCATATGGATGGGACTGGTGGCTATAAATGTGTGTATTCTCTTTTTCGGGGCTTTGGAGATGGCTTTCCCGGCCGCCTCTATATCTCTCTCAAGAGCTCTGGCGAGAGAGCATACAGTGGATTTTTCTATCCTTCCCGCTATCTCCGCTATGGCATCGAAGTCTCCGGGACTCGCGGCTGCGAAGCCGGCCTCTATCACATCCACTCCCAGCTTTTCGAGTTGGGAAGCTATCTGTATCTTCTCTTCCGTATTCATCGAAGCACCGGGACTCTGCTCTCCGTCTCTGAGTGTAGTATCGAATATCACTATTCTCTCTTTTCTTTCCATATCTGTCTGCCTTTGATGATGTTCGTTGTATATGTTGCCCTATGGGGAGTCGAAAGGTCCGTACAGCCGTCAGGTGTATCAGAGAAGAAGAAGCAGGATGGAGCTTGTCTTGTTGAAGTATCTATGATAATCGTTTATCTTGTAGACCATCTCTATCCTTTTTGTCGAAATTATATCATAAAAAACGGATTTCTCCCGAGAAGGGGAGAAAAACCGTCTCTCTATCGTTCATCGAGACCTTTTTCGGAAGCTTTGGAGAGTACCAGAAGCATTATTCCATCGAAAAAGAGGCTGATTCCGACCATCAGACCGACGAGCCAGAGAGTCTTGAGAGGATTTCCGATCGCTTCGAGAAATATCAGAGCCAGAAAAATCGATATCGCGCTGTTTACCAATGCAATCCACCAGCCCGAAGCGGGTTTCAGATTCCATCCGAGCATGAAATTGGCGGCCGCATCCAGCATGAAATAGATCGAAAAGAGTACACCGAGAGCCAATACGCCAGGCAGAGGATTGACGATTATCATGGCTCCGGTAGCTGTGAACACTATCGTCTTGAACCATCCGAGCCAGTCACTTCTATTTATGTGCCATGTCTGTACGGCGGTTACGAATCCGCTAAGCAGAAGCAACCATCCGAAAAATATCGCCGTAGTCAATGATGCCAGTCCGGGGAAAGCCATCCCTATCAATCCGAGAACTATAAATACAATTCCGTATATTTTCGTATATTTCCCAAATTTTTTCAGTGCCTCCTGGTCGTTTATGAAGAGTTTGAAATTCAACATGTAATCTCCCTTTTATCGTTTTTTGTTTTCTAAATCGGAACAAAGATTATAGCACAGTCATGGAAATGAAGATAAACGGTACCGTAAATAGAGGTGTAGAGAGTGAGTTGTGAATGTTTCGTTCCACTCTCCGTATATTGTCCGGAGAGTGGAGAGGTTATCTACCTATCAGCTGTTCATAGCTTCCTGTGCATATTTCTTGCCGAGCTCATATGCCTTTTTGTTGGCTTCGTGAACCTTGGCGGGAACCTTGCTGAGCATGGTCTCTATCAATACATCCTCGTCTATCGCCTGTGTGAACTCGTTGGCTATGGCCAGAGCCACGACGGACTGGGTGATGACATTTCCGACCTCTTCCTTGGCGATGGTGATGATGGGTATCTCCACGATATTCCACTTCTTTCTGTCTTCGTCGCTGGGATAGACGAGGTTGGGATCGATGACTATCGTTCCGCCTTCGGCCACTCCATCCTTGAAGAGCTGATAACTCTTGTCGGCGACGGAGAGCATGAAGTTGATCTGTCCGTCTATGGCATAGGGATAGAATATCTCTTTATCGTCGAGCTGGATATCGACGACGGTAGGACCGCCTCTTACCTGAGAGGTATATGTGGCCGTCTTTATACCGTAGCCTCCGGTCTTGATCTTGGCGGCTGCGAAAATCTCTCCGGCAAGCAGAACACCCTGCCCGCCGACACCGGTAAATCTCATTACAATTCTACTCATCGACTGCCCCTTATAGCTTTTTCTTGAAGTCATCCTGGGTGATTTTGCCTCTCTTACCCTGATGAACCTTTTTGATCTCTTCGTACATTTCGCAATACTCTTCGGCCTCGTTGTCCTCTTTGAGGATTCCGGTAGGCAGATAGTTCAGCTTCTCCTCTTCGCTCAGAGCGTCGTACTTCTTCTTGGGCAGAGTGATACTGTCTATCCAGTCGAGATTGGCCATGGCGTTGGCCATTTTGTTCTTTCTACCCATATTGATGTGACAGTTGGAGACGGCTTCTACGAAGGAGAATCCTTTGTGCTCCATAGCCTTGATGAGAACCTTTTCCAGTTTTCTCGGCTCGTTCACGGTCTCTCTCGCCACAAAAGATGCACCGGCGGCTTCGGCCAGTTTACAGGCATTGAAAGTAGGATCGATATTACCGGCTTTCTGGGATACCGTCCAGAAACCTCTGGGAGTGGTCGGAGAGGTCTGGGAGTTGGTCAGACCGTAGATGAAGTTCTGAATCACTATGAGGGTGATATCGATATTTCTTCTACATCCGTGGATGGTATGGTTACCACCGATAGCCAGAGCGTCACCGTCACCGGCGACACATATTACATGCTTGTCGGGATTGGCGAGTTTTATACCGGTAGCGTAGGCAACGGTTCTTCCGTGAGTCGTGTGTACCGTGTTGAAATCGACATAGGAGCTGAATCTTCCCGAACATCCGATTCCTGATACCACGCAGACATCGTCTTTTTTCCAGCCGAGTTTGTCTATGGCTCTGATGAAAGTCTTCAGAATTACACCGTCACCACACCCCCAACACCATAGTGTGGGTATCTTTTCCGTTCTGAGATACTCGTCGTAATTGAATGCCATATTAGAGCTCCTTTACTTTATCTATAATATCCTGAGGCGAGAAGGGTCTTCCGTTGGTTTTGGTCAGCTTCTCTATATCTTTGCGTCCCATAGCCCGCTGAATCTCTTCGAGATACTGCCCCTGGTTCAATTCGACGGAGAGTACTTTGTCGAACTTCTGTCCGAGCTCGTACATTCTCTTTTCGGGACTGGGCCAAAGGGTGATAGGTCTGAAGAGACCGGCTTTTATACCCTCTTCTCTGAGTCTGTGGATAGCCTCTTTGATGGCGAGCGAAGCCGAACCGTAACCTATGAGCAGGATATCGGCATCGTCGAGCATATACTCTTCGTTGCTTTCGAGCTCGTCCACATGCTCGTCAACTTTCAGGAAGAGTCTGTCTATCAGCTTTCGGCATGTCTCTATCTCTTCTGTGGGGAATCCCATCGCGTCGTGATGCAGACCTGTGAAGTGGTATCTGTAGCCCTGGAACATGGGGTTGAGTACCGCAGGCTCGTCCTGTGCCACACCATATGGTCTGTACTCTTCGGCAGGTCCGTCGAAAGTCTTTCTCGGGACGATATTGGCTTCGACCTCTTCCTGAGTGGGGATGATGGCCTTTCCGTGCATATGTCCTATCGTCTCGTCCAGAAGCACGATTACAGGCTGCATGAATCTATCCGCGAGGTTGAAGGCTCTTACGGTCTCGGTATAGCACTCGGCGAGATTTCCCGCACAGAGTGTTATCGACTTGTAGTCACCGTGGCTCGGGTTCTTCGCCTGGGAGACATCACCCTGCGATACACGGGTGGGGAGTCCGGTAGAGGGACCGCCTCTCATGACATTGACGACCACGAGAGGAACTTCCGCCATCTGGGCGAGTCCGAGGTTCTCGGCTTTGAGGGAGATTCCCGGGCCTGAAGTGGCCGTAAACGATCTTACACCGCTCATAGAGGCTCCGATAGCCGCACAGATACCGGCTATCTCATCCTCCATCTGGATCGCAGCTCCGCCTCTTTTGGGCAGAAGGTCGGAGATCGTGTGCATGATTTCACTCGAAGGTGTGATGGGATAACCTCCGAAAAACTTGCAGCCTGCATCGACCGCAGCGAGTGCGGACAGATCGTTTCCGCTGGAAATGACTTCTCTTGTATTGCTCATATATCCTCCTTGTTATGCGCCGAGCATCATATAGTTGTTGTCGGCGATCTGCTTGGCGCGCTCTTTCGCCTGGTCGCTGAGCTTGGCGAATTTATACTCTTTTTTATCCGCTACATATATAGCGAAGTCGGGACATGCGAGTTCACACTCGTTACACCCTATGCAGGATTCCGGTGCGATGACCGTAATCATGGAACCAAGTACCGAATGCGGTTCGTAGCGCATCGCCAGGACACCGGCAGGGCAGACGGAGACACACAGGTCACAGGCCTTGCAACGGTTTTCGTCGGTCCAGACCGGCGTATTTTCAGGAGCTTTCATCAATGACATACTCTTCCCCTTTTCATCTTTGATTTACAGTGACTGTTTCACTACGCAAATAGAATAACCAATAATGAGTAATTGTTTTATGAATAGTTATAAGAGAAAGATACCTTTGTATCTTTTGTTACATTTCGAAGCATGGATAGACGATAGTGTCATCAATGTAGTTGTTTGATATGTGCAGGGCCATTCCGCATCCCGACGGAGAGTGCCGGGATGTTTCGAAAAATACCCTATTTGGAGAGTACCTCTTTGACAGCTTTGCCGATTTCCGCCGGAGATACGACGACTTTGACACCGGCTTTTTCGAGAGCGTCCATCTTCTCTTTGGCCGTTCCTGCGGATCCGGATACGATAGCGCCGGCATGTCCCATTCTCTTGCCTTTGGGCGCTGTCTGACCGGCGATGAAGGCAACGACAGGCTTGGTTATATTCTGTTTGATGAATTCTGCGGCCTGAATCTCGAGATCTCCTCCGATCTCGCCTATCATTACGATAGCTTCCGTTTCAGGGTCGGCTTCGAACATGGGCAGAAGCTGTTTGTAGCTCAAGCCTATGATGGGGTCACCGCCGATTCCCACAGCTGTAGTGATACCGAAACCTTCGTTGCAAACCTGATTGGCTCCTTCGTATGTGAGGGTTCCCGATTTGGAGATGAGTCCGACATTGCCCTTCTTGAAGATATTGCCGGGCATGATTCCGATTTTACACTCTTCGGCGGTGATGATACCGGGGCAGTTGGGTCCGATAGTCATCATTCCATGTTTGACGGCATAGGCTTTGGCGGCCTGCATATCTCTGACGGGAGCTCCCTCGGTGATGATCACGGCGAGTTCTATTCCTGCGTCGGCGGCTTCCATGACGGCATCGGCGACGAACGCGGGGGGAACGAAGATCATACTCACTGTAGCTCCCGTAGAAGCTACGGCCTCTTTGACGGTATTGAATACCGGTTTACCCAGATGCTCCTGACCGCCTTTGTTGGGTGTGACACCGCCAACAATTTTGGTGCCGTATGCCAGACACTGTTCGGCATGGAATGTTCCCTCTTTTCCGGTAAACCCCTGTACGATCACTTTGGTTTCGCTATTTACAAGAATACTCATTACAGTTCTCCTTTCGCAGCCGCTACCGCTTTTTTGGCTCCGTCGGCCAGGTCGGAAGCGCTGATTACATTTGAAATATTTGCGTTTTTGAGGATTTCGGCCGCCTCCGCCGCATTCGTTCCGTCGAGTCTCACGACGACCGGTACATTGACATCCACCATTTTGGTGGCTTCGAGGATACCGTTCGCGATTCTGTCACATCTGACGATTCCGCCGAAGATATTGACGAAAATCGCTTTGACCTTGGGGTTTTTGAGGATGATTTCAAATCCTTTGGCGACAGTTTCGGCATTTGCCGTACCACCGACATCGAGGAAGTTCGCGGGAGTACCACCCATATAGTTGATGGTATCCATGGTTCCCATGGCGAGACCGGCGCCGTTGACCATACATCCTATTTCACCGTCGAGGGCTACATAACTGAGGTTGTATTTACCGGCTTCTCTCTCATCGGGATCCTCTTCGCTGATATCTCTCATCGCCTCTATGTCGGGATGTCTGTAGAGTGCCGAATCGTCGAATCCCATCTTGCCGTCGAGTGCGAGGAAGTCTCCACTACCTGTCTTGATGAGGGGGTTTATCTCGATCAGTTCGGCATCGTTTTCGAGGTAGAGTCTGTAGAGTTTGGAAGCGAAATCGATAAACTTTCTCTGCTCCGCCTTATCGGTGATACCGAGACCGAAAACCAGCTCTCTACCGTGGAATCCCTGAAATCCGATAGCAGGATCCACAGCTACCTTTACGATCTTTTCCGGTGTCTCTTCGGCTACCTTCTCGATCTCCATACCACCCTCTGTCGAAGCCATGATGACCGGCATCTCTTTGGCTCTGTCGAGAACGACACCGAGGTAGAGTTCGTCTTTGATATCCGCTCCCTCCTCGATATATATCTTCTGTACCAGTTTCCCCTCAGGGCCGGTCTGGTGTGTCACGAGAGTCATACCGAGAATGGCGGAAGCGTGCTCTCTCACCTCTTCGATGGATTTGGCGAGTTTGACTCCCCCTCCGAGTCCTCTTCCCCCAGCGTGTATCTGAGCCTTCACGACCCATACATCACCACCGAGCGCTCTGGCCGCTTCCACCGCCTCTTCTACGCTGAGTGCGAGCTGTCCTCTCGGAACCGGCACATCGTATTTGCGAAATATCTCTTTAGCCTGATACTCATGAATATTCACAATATTCTCCTTTTGTGATAAAGTCCTATATTATAGATAGATTTACCGCCTTCATCGGTAAAATCCGGTGAATGAAGAGTATATTATGGGGATTGTGTTTAGATACTACACGGTATTTGACTCTCAAAGCGGTTTTTGAGAGTCGGGACCGAAAGTCCGGTCCGCTATTTTTCGGAGTATGGGAATAATCTTCACCATTGTCTCGTTTCTCCGGCACACCTCTTTTCGAGAGTGTTACATCTTAAGCCAACTCTTTATCTTGTCGAAAGCGTTTTCGAATGTACTTTTGTGGGTATGGCTCTCTATACCGAAACTCTCCTGGAGTTTCGTGAGATACTCTCTCTGCTCGTCGTTCAACTTTTCGGGAAGTGTCATTTTGATTCTGGCTATGAGGTCCCCCCTCGAGCCTCCATGTACATCTGGAACCCCTTTGCCTCTGAATAGAAATCTCTCTCCGTCTCTCGTGTTCGGTTCGAGCTTGAGCTCCAACTTCCCTTCGAGGGATGGTATTTCGATACTCTCTCCGAGTATACATCTAGTGAAAAATACGGGAACTTCTATATATAGGTCGTTACCCTCTCTCACGAAGTGTTCATCATCCTCTACATAGAAGAGTATGTAGAGATCGCCTCTCCTGCCGTCGATATTTTCGTTTCCACGACCCGGTATTCTCAATCTGTTCCCATTGTCTATACCCGCGGGAATATCGATACTCACTTTCTCCTTTTCGGTATAGAACCCTTTTCCTTTACATTCGGAACACTTTTTCGCTACGACTCTACCGGTTCCCCTACATTTGTGACAAGTCTTGGAGAATGTCATGAAGCCCTGCCTCATCACGACCTGACCGTGACCTTCACAGTAGTCGCAGATTTTCATCTCTCCATTTTCCGCGCCGGTGCCTCTGCATGAGATGCAGGGTCTTTTATACTCTATCTCTATCTCTTTCTTGGTACCGAAAACGGCTTCGTTAAACTGGAGTTTGAGATCTATCTCCAGATCCATCACATATTTCATTTCCGGTTCTCTACTTCTTCGTGACGCGCCGAAGTCACCGAATGTGCTACCGAACATGGAGTTGAAGATATCCATAAAGTCGTTCATATCGGCCGAGCGGAATCCCGCTCCTCTATTTTCCAGACCCTCTTTGCCGTACCGGTCGTAGATACTTCTCTTTTCATCGTCGCTCAGCACACCATAGGCTTCGTTTATATATTTGAATCTCTCTTCGGCCTCTTTGTCTCCCGGATTTTTGTCCGGATGGTACTTGAGCGCCAGTTTCCTGTAGGCTTTTTTTATCTCCGCACCCGTAGCGTTGCGTGAGATTTCGAGTATCTCGTAATAATCCATCTCTTTCATGGTCGAAACTCCTGATTGAATAGTAGGGATGATGGAGTCCGTAGGACTCTTCGAAGCGATATCTCCCATATGGGGAGTGAAATTTGTCCGAATTCTATCATAAATCGTGGTAGTTTATGAAGATTTTTCGTTTTGATATAGATATGTCTGAAATGTGTAGATGATTTCCCGGATATCACGGAGATACCCGGAAATTATAGAAAGGTTGCAGTCGGTTATCAGTTTCTGATACCGAGAGCCTCTTTGATAGTCGTGTATCTTTCGAAATCTTTGCCCTTGAGATACTTCATCAATCTTCTTCTCTGTCCTACGAGTTTGAGCAGTCCGAGTCTGGAAGAGTGATCTTTTTTGTTGATTTTGAGATGCTCTGTGAGATATTTGATTCTCTCTGTAAGTAGAGCTACCTGTACCTCCGTAGAGCCGGTATCGTTCTCTCCCCTGGAATATTTAGCGATTATTTCCTGCTTTTTCGCCGAATCCAAAGCCATTGTGACCTCCTGATTGGTATTTTGATTTGGAAGTGAAATCATATCCAAATAAACTGAGAGATAATCTATCGTAGTGGCTTTTTATATAATATAGAGTAGAATACTCCAGATTGTGTCGAGGTCCTGGGATGGGAAACTCTCCCTTCGCAGGTCGTGAAAATACCAAAATAGAGCGAGAGGTTTCAGATTATGCTTTTGACGAGAGCGAGCGAGTACGCCTTGCTATCCATAGATAAAATAAGACGGGCTCAGAGACCGCTGGGGTCCGAACAGCTGGCACGGGAGTTGTGTATCCCAAAGAGCTTTCTCGCCAAGATATTGCAGAATCTGGCGAGGCACGATATTCTGAAGTCACATAGAGGAGCCCATGGGGGTTTTTCTATAGGATGCGATATGAAAGAGATATCCGTCTATAGGATAATCATAGCCGCCGAGGGTAAATCTCCATCGGTATTCGACTGTACTCAGTATCAATCCAGTTGTCCTCATGGAGCCATAGGCAAATGTTCCATATCTCCGTTCCTCGCCACATTTCAGGGAAGAATAGACAAATTTTTGCATGAGTTGACCCTCGATCAGCTCTTTGAAAGCGAGGAGGAGGCATGAAGAGAGTCTATCACCTGTCACATATAGATCTGGACGGTTATGGATGTCAATATCTCAGTACGGAGTGTTTCGACGATATCGTATGCTACAACGCCAATTACGGGCCCGAAGTGAGTGCGAGACTCGAAGAGATCACTTCGGCTATAGAGATATCTCCCCGCGAAGGAAGAGAAGAGACGCTGATACTCGTAACCGATCTCAATCTCTCTGCGAAAGAGTGCTCATGGCTCGAAAAGAGAGCTGTGGAGCTTGGGGTGAAGGTACAGTTGCTCGATCACCACGGTACTGGCGAAAAGATGTCCGAGAGGTATGCATGGTACTACCTCGATACGACCAGGTCCGCTACCAAAATCACCTATGAGTGGTTGAGAAGAAACTACGATTTCGATCCCGATGGGAATCATGAAATTCTCGTGGATGCCATAAACGCCATAGATATTTGGCTCAGTGAGAGTGAATATTTCGAATATGGCAAGGTGATGCTGGGAATGATAAGCGGAGCGAGAGAGATCAACAGGATACTCTTTCCCTCACACGATAGAGAGTATAAACTGACTCTTATCGGAAAAGCCGAAGAGATATTGAGAGATTATCCTCTCGAAGAGGCCCCTATCGTCCTGGACGATATGCTTCATGCCGGTAAAAAGAGTTTTTTCATGAAGGAGAGGAACGATACCAAAGACAATCTTGTATCATCTTTCGTCACATCTCTGCTCAGCGGCGAGAGGGATAGGATGACTATCTCCTATGGAGAGTACAGGGGAATCCTGGGCTACAATGTCGGAAACGCCTCATTGATAGGAAACGCCTTTCTGGTGGCCAATCCCGAATACGATTTCTATATGGATGTCAATTCGAGAGGGAATTTCAGTCTCAGAAGCAACGACAAAGTGGATGTATCGAGAATAGCGGAAAAGATAGGAAACGGTGGTGGCCATCCCAATGCCAGCGGAGGGAAGATAGAGAATTTCAAAGACTCTTTCGTCTATGAAAGATTACGGGATTTCATCCAGGAGTATATGGACCGCAAGAGAGAGGAGTGAGGCGGGAGACTATACCCGTATTCTGTCCTCTATCGCTCTCGATAGGGAGAGAGCGTCTATATTTTCCAACTCCACTCCTGTAGGTACTCCCTGTGCTATTTTCGTAAACAGTAGGCCGAGACCCTCCAGTCTATTTTCGATGTATAGTATCATCGTGTCGGTGGCGATACCGGGAGGAAAGGCGAAAATCACCTCTTCCACACCCTCTACGATACTCCTCAGATGGGTTTCGTCGAGGTCTTCTATGGAGGTGACGATATAGTACAGTCCATCGTATCTTCCAGAAGCCTCTATCGTGAATATATCTTTGGCACTCTGGACGATACATAATCTGGAGTGGTCTCTCTCGGGGTCGCTACAGATACCGCATAGTTCGTCTTCGCTGATATTGTGGCACTTCTCGCATCTTCGGAGTCTCGTTACCGCATCCTCTATGGCGTGAGCCAGTTTCAATCCTCCGAAGCCATCTTCGGCGGCTATGTGGTAAGCCAGTCTCATGGCACTCTTTTTGCCTATCGATGGTAGAGAACCGAATGCCTCCACGAGGTTTTCGAAAGCCTCGAGCCTATATCTTTTCATAATCGACGACTTTACTGTATAGAGCCACACTCTTTATATACTCTATCACCTTCAGATGTTCCGGATGTACGGCGTACTCCTGCAATCCTTCTCTATCTTCGAATTTCGCTGTCAGTACGATATCCATCGCTCTCTCTTCGTCGGCGAAGTTTATTCCGGTCTCCATAGATACGATGGAGGGTACTTTCAGACTCAGAGAGTCTATCATGGATGCGACTTTCTGAGCCTCTTTCTCTTCGACATCGTCGCGAAGCTTTATCATTACTATATGAGTGACCATAGAAATATCCTCTGAATTTTTACGAAATTATACCTATACGAAGGAGAAAAGAAAAGATGATTCGAGATGTGTACACCTGCGCCGGTCGGCACAGGCGCGAAGTGATTTAGAATTTGCTTCCCATAGTGAATTCGAAGACGGAAGTATCGTCTCCATCCTTGTCGTTGAGAGGATAGGCGAATACGAGATTTATGGGGCCGAAAGGTGACTTCCACTCTATCTGCGCTCCTGCAGACGCCCTATCTATCCATCCTCTCTGGATATCGTTGGCGGCATTGTCATATATCGTGTTTTTGATCATACCATAGTCCACGAATCCGGTGAGTCTCATACCTTTGGTGATGACTTCGAGAGGAATACTCGCTTCGATAGAGTTGACGAATATCTGGTCGCCTCCCACTCTCACCTTGTCACCGCCACTCTTGTAGAACGGTGAGATGGAGCCGGGAGAGAATCCTCTCACACCCTCTCTCGAACCACCGAGATAGAACATTTCGGCGAGAGGCGTATATCCGCCGTCATCGATGTATCCGGCTTTGAGTTTGTATCTGAGAATCAGATCGTAATCGATCATATCCTCCATTCCGTAATATGCGGCGAACTTGAGCTGAGCCTTTATAAAGTCCGTATCTCCTCCGAGATTCGCGGAATCGAGATCGATTTTGGCGTAGATACCCTCTCTTGGCACATAGTAGTCGTCTGTACTGTCATAAGTGAAAGATGCGAGCAGAGAAGATTTCTTGTACGATTCGTAGGTTTCTGGATGATCGACGATATCTTCGTAGTCGCTGTACTCTACATCGGTATAGCTATAGCCGATTGTGGCGTGCATCGTACGGCTGATTCTTCTACCGAAGGAGAACCATCCCCCTTTTCTCTGTACAGTGTAGTTGTCGGAATCGTCGTAGTCGTACTCATCCTCCTGGTCGTAGATACCGAAAGAGAGGCTGAAGAGCGAATCCCATACTCTCGGGTCTGTGAAGGAGAGGCTGTAGTTGTGGGATTTACCGGAAAAGTCGAGTGTGAGAGAGCCCGCTATTCCACTTCCGAAGAGGTTTCTGTCGGAGATGCTTCCGCTGACCATGAAACCGTCGTAACTGCCGTAACCGAATCCTCCGGAGATACTACCGGTCTGCGCCTCTTCGACCTCTACGACGATATTTATCTTGTCTTCGCTGATTCTTTGAGGTTTGACTACGACCTTGTCGAAGAATCCGGTCTTCTGAAGCTCTTTTTTCGTATCTTCGAGATCGGTGTAGCTAAAGAGGTCACCCGGTGCGAGATAGATATACCTTCTGACGACATAATCCATCGTCTTGGTATTGCCGGATATGATGACATCGTTTATATATACTTTTTTGCTGGAATCTATTTTGTATGTTATGGAGACGGTATGATTTTTGGGATCCTTTTTGAAGATGGGGTCGATCTTGGCGAAGGCGTATCCCAGATCTCCAACCATCTCCTGAAGTCTCTTCATATCGCTTCTGAGCGTCTTCACATTGAAGATTTTTCCCTTTTTGAGTTTGAGTTCTTCATAGACCTTCTTTTTGTCCAGATTAGGGATATTGTCCTCTATGGAAACGGCGGATACCGTATATCTCTCACCCTCGTGTATGACATATGTCACCTCCGCCTCGTAGGAGCTGAAATCGACTTTCATCAATGGTTCGCTTACCGTGGCGTCGAGGTATCCTCTCTGCATATACGCCTCTTTGACTCTCATCTGGTCGTAGGGGAGCTGTTCGGGCATCGCCACTCCGCCACTTCCGAGGAATGGGATGAAACTGAGCCAGCCCCCCTCTTTGTTGACGAGATTCTCTTCGAGATCGGAGGAGGATACCTTTTCGTTTCCAGTGAAGACAACTCTTTTTATCTTGATCTTCTCTCCGCGATTGACTCTAAAATCGAGAGCGACGCTATCGTTGACCGGCTTGACCGTCAGGTCCACCACCGTACCGTAGTAACCTTTTGTCTCCATCGCCTTTATGATCGCATCTTTGGCATAACGGGCCTTGTCGGGAGTGTAGATATCTCCCTCTTTCATGCCTATGATGGACATGAGTTTGTCGGCGTCGTCAACTCCGCTGATTTCTATATGGGTGATTGGAGCTCTCTTTGGTAGAATTCCCTCCGCGGTCAGCAGGGTAAATCCCAAAAACAAAAGCAAAATCGACTTTCTAAACATCTGTTCACCTTCTTTATGGCTTCTTTTCTGTCTATTTTCCACAATAAAACAGTTTTTCAGATGCATAATACCTTGATTTGACTAAAATAAAAATGACATCTTAGATAGTATTAATTAATATCAACGAAAAAGGGACGATTTATGGATATGAAAAGTCTGAATGTCGGTATCGTGGGTCTGGGATTGATGGGCGGTTCGTTCGCTCTGGCTCTGAAAAATATATATCGAGATACCCATATCACAGGATACGACCACAACGACCAGCACTGTATAGAGGCTCTCGAGTTGGATCTCGTCGACAGGGTGACGGACGAGTTGTCCGATCTGAAAGAGATGGATCTTCTGATATTGGCTATTCCCGTAGACGGTATCATATCCGTACTCTCGGAGATAGAGAGTGTCTCCCCGGATACGACCGTGATCGATCTGGGAAGTACCAAAAAGGAGATTGTCGCTTCCGTACCTGAAACATTGAGAAAAAATTTCGTGGCGGCTCATCCTATGACCGGTACGGAGAAGTTCGGTCCCTCCGCCGCACAGGAGAATCTCTACAGAGGTAAAGTGGTCGTGCTTTGCGATATCGAAGATAGCGGAGAGTATCAGCGAAAGATGGCAAAAAAGCTCTTCAGTGATATGGGAATGAAGATATTCTATATGGATGCCGGCGAGCATGATAGACATGCTGCGTATATATCCCATATGCCACACGCTCTCAGCTATTCACTGGCCAATACTGTCATGAGTCAGGAGAATCCGAAAGCCATTATAGCTCTGGCCGGAGGTGGATTCAGGGATATGAGTCGAATCGCGAGAAGTTCACCGAATATGTGGGTGGATGTTTTCAGGCAGAACAGAGAAAATCTGCTCGATGCCATAGCATCTTTGAAAAACGAGTTGGAGCACTGTGAAAAGATGGTTTTGGAGAAGAATTGGGATGAGCTGGGGGAGTGGATGAAGAGTGCCAACGGATTGCACGATATTCTCTGAGTGTTCCAACCTTTTCGGATGCGCTATCCACCGAGCGGCTATTCCATTCACGATTGGACGAAGAGTGAATATAGGAGATGGATAAAGCCCTTTATATCGGGATTAAATAAGTAGTATAGTGGTAATATACAGAAAAGTAAAAATCGAGGACGGTTCCAATGACTGGATGGAAAGAGGATCTGAGAAGTCTCGTATGTATCAACTCCTATACGAGAAACAAAGAGGGTGTGGATAGGAGCGGTCGGCTCTTCGAGAGATGGATGAGCGAGATCGGTTTCGAATGCAAAAGGTACGAACGGGAGTTGATAGGAGACCATCTGCTGTTTCTATCCAAAAATAGTGGAGAGAGAAAGAGGATACTGCTTCTGGGACATCTGGATACGGTTTTTCCACCCGGTACATTCGAACAGTTCGACGATGACGGTGAGTGGATATACGGTCCCGGGGTATGCGATATGAAGGGGGGCAATGTGGTCGCCCTCGAAGCTCTCAGAAAGATATATTCGGTTCGTGGCTCGGTGGAGGATATCGATTTTCTTCTCGTCAGCGACGAGGAGACGGGCAGTGACGATTCGAGGAGTATCACTTCAGAGATAGCCCGGGATTACGACTACTGTTTCGTCTTCGAGGCCGCAGGTAGAGATATGGAACTCGTGACGGGCAGAAAAGGAATCGGTACTTTCGAAATCACCATCGAGGGCAAGGCCGCTCACGCAGGAACGAGTTACGACCAGGGGTGTGACGCCAATCTCGAAGCGGCTATGAAGCTTCGGGAGTTGACGGCGATGACCGACCTGGAGAGAGGCTCTACCGTCAATGTCGGCAGAATCGAAGGCGGAATAGGCGCCAATACGGTAAGCCCCTCGGCGAAACTTCTTCTGGAGTTGAGATATGCGGACCACGAAGAGAAGGAGAGACTCCTCTCGGGATTGAAAGAGACGGTAGAGAGTTCTTTCGTACCCGGTACATCGGCTATCCTGACCGGGTCGATACAGAGAGATGTGATGGAGCCCGACTCCAGACAGGCCGACTTGATAAAGGCCATGGAGAGGATAACGGGTATGGAACTCCCGACGGAGAGCAGAGGAGGCGTGAGCGACGCCAATATAACGGCATCTGCCGGAACGGTGACGATAGATGGTTTCGGTCCATATGGAGACGGTGATCACACCAGGGCGGAGAGGGCATCTCTGGAGAGTTTTTCTAGCAGAATCTCTCTGGTGAGTACGATTCTTTTACACCATCAGGAGAAGGGAGATATCAAATGAGCAGAAGAGTCGGTATATGGATGTATAGAAACGGAGGAGGGGAGGAGATAGAGAAAAAGATCGTCTCCGCTCTCAAAGAGAGAGGTATAGAGAGTGTGACGGGTCTCAATCTGCGCAACGCCTATGTCGAAAACGGATCGATAGTGTGCGGCGAAGATAGATGTTCGTGCAGGATGGAAGAGCTGGACCTCTTTTTCAGCTACAACGCGGGGGAGCAGACACAGTATCAGATGTATCTGTACGAGGCCTTGGACAGATTGATACCATGTATCAACAACTACCGCTCTTTCGCTCTGACCGAAGATAAGTTCCAGACCGACTATCTGTTGAGCAATCACGGTATAGCGACACCAGATTTCAGACTCTGCCACAGGGACGACGCCGAGAGATTGAGACAGTTCATAAGCGATTGGAAACAGATGGTATACAAGCCCACCGATGGATGGGGAGGTGTCGGGTTGACGAAGATAGACTCACCCGAAGCCCTGGATATGCTGATGCCTTTCCTCAACCAGATGGATTTGAGATACTTCTATGTCGAAAAATTCATAGATTACGACAAGACGGATTATAGAGTCGATGTCGTAGATGGCAAGTATATAGGATGTTATGGCAGAAGAGCGGGCGGTACCGACTGGCGTACGAATATCACGAGTGGAGGAAGCGTCTTTTTGAGAGAGCCCGAAGAGGAGGTGGTGGAACTCGCCTTGAAAGCGGCTGAAGTGACCGGTCTGGAGATAGCCGGAGTCGATATCATCTATGATAGAAAGAAAGAGGAGTATCTGGTACTCGAGGTCAACGGGATTCCCGCATTCGCTACACCGGAACAGGAGAAGATGGGACTCGATTTCAACGATAAAAAGATAGAGATGATCGTGGATCTGATAGATAGAAAGACATCCGAACGCTGAGAGGAGGGGATGATGGCGAAGAGAGGAAAAGGCAAAAAGAGCAAGCTTCCCAGATTGGGACTTCTATATCTGGATTATGTATTGAGATTTTTCGATCGCTCCAACTTCAAGGGGTGGCCAGACAGGATAGAGGAGGTGGTCTATCACTGGGGCAACGACAAAGATAGGTTCATCGCCGAGGTCAAAAGGAAAAAGATAGATATTCTCATAGGGAATATTCCGGCCACAGCGTATGAAACATTCAGAGAGATCGCCAGAGAGCTCCCCCATGTGAGATTCGTTCCCTCCATAGAGACGCAATTCGCGAACAAATCCAAAGAGAATGTGACTCTCTTTTGCGAGAAACACTCTCTCTCCCATCCGAAGACGAAAATCTTCTATGACAGAAAAAAGGGTTATAGATATCTCGAAAAGTGCCAATATCCCATAATAGTCAAAAGGTCATACGGTCCATCCAACTATGGTGGCTACTATGTCCACAAGGTCAAATCCAAAGAGGAGGCGAAAAAGCTCTTCGACAAGAAGAGATACCATCCGATGTATATACAGGAGTGTATTCCGCTGAAAGCGGATTTGAGAGTGATGCTCATAGGCCATAAACCCGCCTGTGCGTTCTGGAGAGTCGCAGGGGATGAAATGGAGCTGACGAATACATCGCAGGGTGGATACATGACATACGACGATGTACCGATGGGGGCACTCGAACTCGCCGTCGAAGCCTCCAAAGCGGCGAAGGCGGAGTATTGGGCTTGCGATATAGCCGAACATGACGGTAAATACTATATTCTCGAGTGTGCTACGGCATTCGCCGCCTTTCCATACTTCAGAGATTGGATATGTCAATATCTGATGTGGGATTTCAGCGGAGGCAGATTTTCCAAACCGCATATTCCCCTCTACAACTGGGAAGAGTTGGGGAGAATAAGCCCCTCGTTCCTCAGAACCATGAGACATATAGGTTTCAGCAGATACAAGCCTTCCGCAGATGGCGCATGGTATCTCGATGGCAAAGATGGAGAGTGGGATTTGGAGTTGGTGGAGGAGAGCCTGCCGGAAGATATTCCAGACAATTCACATCTATTTACCCATATAGTGGATGAGGAGAAACTGCCCGAAGATGTGCTGGAAGAGGCCAAAAAGGGTGAGACGGAAGATATGCAGAGCGATATGGAGGATGGGATAGTTCTCGAAGAGGCCACCCTGACCGAGCTAATGACACTTCACGGAATGGAAGAGGATATGGCGGTAGAGGTGCTGAAATATATCGAAAACAATTCTCTCTCCTCTCTGGACGATCTGCTCGAAATAGAAGGTATAGATGCCCGGACTCTCAGTGTATGGGCGAGAGACTTGATCGAGAAGATCGATATCAACGAAGCCGACGAGGAGACTCTGGAGAAGATACCGGAGATAAGTTCGAAACTGGCTTCGAAGATAGTGAAATATCGTAAGGAGCACGGCCCTTTCCAGTCTCTGGAGGATCTGCTCGAGATCAAAGGGCTGGGTAAAAAGAAGCTGGCGGGTATCCGTCCTCATGTGACTCTGAAAAGAGCCAAATCGAAAGCGAAAAAAGGATAGCGATTGAAACAACTCTACCACTCCTATGATGAGATGATCGAGCTCTTCAAAAATCTACAGAGAAGAAGACCGGATCTCTTTTCGGTGGAAACTATCGGAGAGACTTGGGAGAAGAGAGAGATCATCGCGGTCACGATCTGTCGTGATGTGGATAGGGCTCATGAAAAGCCGGCTCTCTTCTATACTGGAACGATTCACGCCAGAGAGTGGATCGGTATAGAGCTGGCGATAGGTTTCGCAGAGTATATAGATAGAAACATCGCCTATGACCAGGTGGTACAGGAGGCTTTGGAAAATACGGCGATATATATGGTTCCGTGTGCCAATCCGGACGGTTTCGAATACTCCCGAAACCACTTCTCTTTCTGGAGAAAGAATCGGAGGCAAAATGCCGATGGTAGTTACGGAGTCGATCTGAACCGCAACTTCTCCATAGGATTCACCAAGAGCAACAACCCCTCATCCAATGTCTACGGAGGTCCGGAGCCGTTCAGCGAGCCGGAGACGAGAGCGTTGAGGGATTTCGTCGTGGCGCATGAAAACATCGCCATAGCTCTGGATTACCATTCACAGGGAAATGTATTTTTCCCGGCACACGACTTCAGACATGAAGATACGATAGATACGACGGATATGAATGTATTGTGTGCGAATATGGCAGAAGAGATAAGGAAGATAAGCGATAGAGAATACGGTATCCATCAGGGAAAACCACCCGCCGGTCTCATCAGCGGGAGCGGGAGGGAGTTCTACTACTCCAGAGGCATTATCGCCAGTGTTGTCGAAGTGGGTACGAGAAACATATCCGACTATCTCGACGATATGATAGAGCATATAAGGGAGCATATACCCGCCCTTTTGACAGCCGCGCGCGAGGTTCCCAACTATTCGACGATGGGAGATGGCAGAATGCCCCGTCCCGAAAACTTCAGAGCCACTTTCGTCGGTGTGAACAATGTCACCCTGGAGTGGGAACCATATCCGTGCGAAGAGGGGGAAGAGGCGATATGTTTCGAGATATATCGCAGTACGAGAGAGAAGTCCTACTGTCGGCAGTTCAACCTGATGGGATTGACCCAGGCCAACAGATTTGCCGACAACAATCTCCAGTCCGATACGGCATACTTTTACCATCTCAGGGCCGTCAATCTCAAAAGTGGACGCAAATCCCCATTCGCTCCAGTCCTTGCCATCAGGACGATTGTCGATAGCGACGAGTATCATCGTACCTACTTCCCCAAGGCCGACCGTACGGGTTATGTGGCTCAGAAGAGTGGTGACAACGCATCCCATTTCGGAGTCAACTCACTTTTCACCGGAGTCAGCGAAAGCAAGGGTATCAGCTACAGTATCGTCTCTATACCTCTGAAGAGTATTCCCGACGAAGCGATCATAAAGAGGGCGAGACTTCGTCTATACCCTCTCAATCGGGTCGGTGTCACCGTGGAAAAGTATGGTGAGTGGAGCGTGGGTATCGTCGATCCAGAAAGCTGTGAAGATATAACCTCTTTCGAAGATGTGGATGGAGCCGATATCATGACATATGTCGGCAGGCCCATGCCGTCAAACCATCTGACCCAGGGTATATGGAGAAAGTGGGATTTCAGTCGCGCGGAGTGTGAAGTGTTGCAGAGACATCTGGAGAGAGACGAGGTGATATTTCGCATCGAAGGACCGAAAGAGCTCTCCATAGGGAGGAGTTCCCAGATGATGGAGTGGGATCTGGGATATGGCAAATTCGGAGGAGGACTCGCTTTCCGTCCATCTCTGGAGATTACATATACCCTGCCACCAAGGAGAATAGAACTCTTCCCGAAAAAGAGTTATACGGTGGGACCTGACGGGGTGGTGGAGAATCAGATAGTCTGCGGTTTCGACGAGAAAGGCAAAAAGCTCTACTCCACTTTCGATTTCGAGCTCGGTTCTCTTCCCTCGTGGGATTTTCTCTCTATCACACAGGCGTATGTCGTACTCAATCCCATAAATGTCTATACGAAAGAGAATATCAGATTCCATTTGGAGATGATAGAAGTCGATATGGAGAAGAGTTACAAAAGTATCAGAGAGAGACGGATTATCGAAAATATCGGATACGATGTCAGTGTGAACGAACTCAAAAACGAAGAGCAGGTTTTCGTATTCGATACATATGCCATACAGGAGCTCGGAAATCGTCTGCAAAATCGGGACTCTGTAGCGTTTCTTCTGAGACCGAGCAGTGCTCAGAAGCTGACGAAAGGTTCCACGGTGGAGTGGCACAGTTCGCATCCCGATTTTACACCGAAGCTCGTGATAGAGTATCTGAACAAAAGAAGAAAACCGATTTCACCGGTCACCGGGCTCAAATTCAGTGTGGATGGGGGCAAGATAAAGCTCAGCTGGAAAAACCCGAAGGAGAAGGATTTCAGAGGGGTGTTCGTCATCAAAAACCCCTTCAGAAAGCCGATATCCCCATATGACGGAGACAAACTGTATGGAGGTACGGACAACTGGACATACGATGATTTCGGTGCTCTGGATATAGAGAAGTACTATGCGGTATTCGCATATGACGATGTACCCAATTTCAGCGAACCGACGATAGTGAAATACACTCCGTCGGGAAAATCGAAAAAATGACCCCTTTTTCCCCGGAAAAGAGGGTATGAAAAACGAAGGAGAGAGATGGATACCCTGAGACATTACCACTATCTCATGACACAACTGTTGCTTGTGGTTATGATATTGAACCTGATACTTCCATATATTCTATCGAGTGATGCCGTCCGGAGAGTATTCTATACCAGAGTGGGCTATTTCGCATTTTGGGCCTCCTGGGCCATGGTGCTTTTCAGCGGATTGATTCTATTCGTCTTCATGAAAAATCCGATGACACCGGTTGTGATATCGATGCTGATTCTATCTGTCGTACTGCCCATAATGGATGGTTACAGAGCGGTACGGCTCGGCAAAATATGGAGAGATGGAGGTGAAGGGATACCGTTTTCGGCATCCGTCGTACTGGCTGAGTTGGCGATGGTGGTATCCGTAGTGGTCTACGCCAGGATGTGAGATGAAATTTCTCTATCGTGCCGATGCCGGTTCGGTATCGATCGTTCTGGAGGGGGACGACCACAGATATGTGAGTAGAGTGAGGAGGTTTCGTGTCGGTGATATCGTGCCTTCGAGAAATATGGCCGATGATACGCTATATCTCTACAGTATAGATTCGTCGGGGAGAAGAGAGACGCATCTGACTCTCGTGGAGAGCAGATACGAGAAGATAACCGCACGCAGAAAGCTCCACCTGGGATGGTGTATCATCGAGCCGAAACAGATCGAAAAGGTATTACCGACCCTGAATGAGACAGGTGTGGAGAAGATCACTTTCATACGGTGCGACAGGAGTCAGAAAAACTTCACACCGGATATGAGAAGGCTCGAAAAGATATTGATAAACTCGTCACAGCAGTGCGGGAGAAGCACACTGATGAGGTTAGGGATATGCGATAGTCTCGAAGAGTTCTTTTCGAGCTATCCGGAGAGTGCGGTAGTGGATTTTTCCGATACTCCTCTTTCGTGCGGAGACGGGATAGAGACTATCGTAGTCGGTTGCGAAGGTGGATTCTCTTCCGATGAGAGAGAGCTTTTTTCGCAGAGAGATATCTACGGTTTCGATACATCCTCCATACTCAGAAGCGAAAGTGCCGTCGTAGCCGTCGCATCCAGACTGCTTCTGTGAAACGGTTCTGTTTTATCGGTGATTAAACTCTTTTGGATATAATTGCGATTCTGAAAATCAGCTGTCTCGTGCAGAAGCGTTGCAGCGACCCCGGTCACGATACCGCGGAAGGGTGCGTTCATCGCACCGGAATGGGTTGGTTGCCCATCGAAAAATATACAAATTCAAAAAAGGTTTCGAGATGAAAAAAGGTATACATCCAGAGTATATGGAGTGCAAAGTGACATGCGCTTGCGGAAATAGCTTCGTAGTCCGTTCGAACAAACCCGAGATGTCCATAGATATCTGTAACGAGTGCCACCCCTTCTTCACCGGTTCGGAGAAGATTGTCGATGCGGCCGGCCGTGTCGAGAAGTTCAAGAGCAAATACAAACTCTCCTGATCTTCGGAAACCCCCTTGCGGGGTTCATCTTATGCTAAGGCTGGTTCCCACACCGATAGGCAATATCGGAGATATCACCTTCAGATCTCTCGAGGCGTTCGAAAATGCCGAAATGATTCTCTGCGAAGATACGAGAGTGACCAAAAGACTTCTACACCTACTATCCGAAAGATACGACTTTTTCACCCCGCCCGATGCCAGATTCGTCTCGTTTCATGAACACAATGGATACGAGAGGCTCGAAGAGATAGGGGAGAGTCTCGAAAGTATCGAAACCGTATTCGTCTCGGATGCCGGTATGCCCGTCATTTCTGACCCGGGTAGAGTACTGGTGGAGTACTGTATAGAAAACCATATCGAGTACGACATACTTCCCGGAGCTTCGGCTTCCGTCACGGCGTATGCCGCTAGCGGATTCGGAAGAGGAAAGTTCCTATTCCTGGGCTTTTTGCAAAAAAAGGGATCGGATAGGAGAAGAGAGCTTCGTCGAGCCATGGAGAGCGGAAACGATCTGATTTTGTACGAAGCTCCCCATAGATTGATCGATCTGCTTGGTGAGATAGAGAAGATAGATCCGGATAGGGAGATCTTCACAGCCAAGGAGATGACGAAGAGGTATCAGAGATACCATAGATTCCGGGCGGGAGATTTCAGAGAGTATTTTCCATCCGATAGCGTAGTCAGAGGGGAGTGGGTCGTAGTGGTCGAGGGGATCGATACGAAATCGAATGGAGTGGATCTGACCGTCATCCTCGAAGCCGATCTTCCGCCAAAAGCCAAAGCCAAACTTCTCGCCAAACTCACCGGAGAAAGCGTATCGTCATGGTATGAAAAGATCGGTGGCAGAGGCGGTTGACTCTCTTTATCCACACCCTCTCCGAAGCTACTATCAGGAAAAAAAGGGTAAAATCCAGACATGATCATTTATGGAAAACAGGTGTGTCTATATGCTATGCGTAGACATGCGGAGAAGATAGAAAAGGTATATCTGACCAAAAAAGATGCGATACCGGGGGAGCTTTTGAAAAAGTTCGGCCCCAGAACGGTTTTCGTCGAAAACCGTCATGCGCAGTCTATGAGCAGAGGCGGTAACCATCAGGGCGTATTGGTGAAGATGGAGGATTTCGAAGAGGCCGATGCCGAAGAGGTCAAGAGAGCCTCTTTCGTAGTCGTCCTCGACTCTCTTACCGATACGGGAAATATAGGTGCGATCGTGAGGAGTGCATACGCACTCGGTGTGGATGCGATCGTCGCGTGCGGAGTGAAACAGCTGAATTTCGCCGCGATCGCCCGTACGAGTTCGGGAGCGCTTTTCGATATGCCCTTTTCCATACGGCACAATATTCTCGATCTTCTGAACGAGATGAAACAGAGTGGTTTTTCGTGTTACGGAGCTTCGATGGAGGGGAGACCGGTAGAGGAGATGCGATTCGAAGCGAAGAGGCTTCTGGTTCTCGGTAGCGAAGATAGAGGAATAGGCTCCAGAGCCAGAGAAAAACTCGATGGTACGGTATCGATCGTGATGAAAAGAGAGTTCGATTCTCTCAATGTCAGCGCGGCGGCCGCCATAATAATATATAGGATGAGTCATGCACAGCGGTGAAGATGAAGTGATCGATTTTACGGAGATTCTCGATAGATATTCGCTTAAGGAGATCGGTAAGAAGACCAGAATCTCCATAGAGAATCTGGAGTGTCTGATAAACGGTGACTGGGAAAAACTGAGAAAAGTCCAGGCTATGGGGTTCATCTCCATTATCGAGAGGGAGTATGGTGCCGACCTCTCCGATTTGAAAAAGGAGTGTGAAGACTACTGGAGCACCCATCAGATAGTCGAGACTGTCAGAAGTTACGAGATACCATCTTCGAGTCCCTCCGAGAGCGGAGGATTCGTCAAGGCTCTCGTGAAGATTCTGATGATGATAGTACTGGTCGGTGCGGTAGCGGCTTCATGGTACTTTTTCGTCGATGAACGAGGGATGGAGAGTGGTTCCGACGGGACTACGACCCAAAAAGCCAGCTACTACGAATCGATCATGAATGTCGCTTCGGACCTCTTCGGTGGTTCCGAAGATACGGCTCTGGATACGGCTCCGTCGGACGAGGAGAAGATCCTGACCGAAGGGGCATGGGCTGAAGAGGAGAAGAACGATAGTGTAAAAAAGGATGAAGAGGAGGAGCTGAAAACCCCTTCCGAGAGCAACGGCAGCGCGCAGGAGAAGGAGAGTTCCGAAAAAAGAGCCGATGAAGATACACAGAGCATAAGCGACAGTGCGATCATAGAGAAGATCAAAAAGCAGGAGAGCGAGGGGGACGACAAACGCTCTCCCGAAGAGAGTAACGGAAGCGAGATAATGACCATATCGGATTTGCTTCCATATCAGACGATGAAAAAGAGAGAAGAGAGTCGAGAGAAGAACGAGAGTCGAGAGGAGAGTAAAGAGTCCAATATCGACGATGAGCTCGCACTTTCGGTAGAGATTCCGTCACTCAGCGAAGAGATGGAGAGAAACGGAGTCTCTTCGCCGGTAATCAAGAAATCGTCCGATGAGGATAGCCGAAAGAGTACGAAATCCGCCAAGCCCGCATCGAAGGAAAAAAAGGCCGAAAAGAGAAAAGGAGACAAAACATCTCCAAAGAGTGCCGACAATCAAAAGAGAAAGAGCTTGGACAAAAAGGGCGAAAGCGGAGCTTCTCGGAAGGTCGTCTTCATACCCGGTAGAAAGATATGGATTGGGTACAGAGAGTTGGAGAGTGGCAAGAGATTTGCCGAAACGACAGATAAAAAGGTCGTCTTCGATACAGCCAAGAAGAGTTATATACTGGCTACGGGACACGGCGTGATAGAGTTCGATACCGCTTCTGGCAAAGTGAAACTCAATGATGGAAAGAGACACTTCTTCAAGATAGCCGGAGGCAAGGTCAACGAAATATCTCATGAGAGATTCCAGAAACTGAACAATAGCAAGGTATGGTGAGATTATGTTTGACGAGATACAGTTCGACAAGATAAACAGACTGCCAAAATATGTATTCGCGGTCGTCAACGAATTGAAAATGGCGGAGAGGAGAGCGGGTGCGGATGTGATAGATTTCTCCATGGGAAATCCGGACGGTTCCGCATTCAGGCCAGTGATAGAGAAGCTGGTCGAGACGGCACGAAAACCGCATGTACACGGATACAGCGCTTCAAAGGGGATATACAAACTCAGATTGGCCATATGCAACTGGTATCTGAGAAAATACGATGTCGTTCTGGACCCGGAAACCGAAGCGGTGGCTACGATGGGGAGTAAAGAGGGGTATGTCCACCTCGTACAGGCCGTCACGAATCCGGGCGATGTGGCCATCGTACCCGACCCCACCTATCCTATACACTCCTACGCATTCGTATTGGCGGGAGGAAATGTCGAAAAGATGAAACTCACCTTCGACGAGGAGAGTTTCGAAGTGGATGAAGAAAAATTTTTCGCCGATTTGGAACACGCACTGAAAAACTCGGTTCCAAAGCCCAAATTTCTCGTAGTCAACTTTCCCCACAATCCGACGACGGCTACGGTGACACTGCAGTTTTACGAAAAACTCGTGGAGATTGCCAGGAGGGAGAGATTCTATATCATCAGCGATATCGCCTATGCCGATATCACCTACGACGGTTACGAAACCCCATCCATTCTCCAGGTCGAAGGGGCCAAGGATGTAGCGGTGGAGAGTTATACACTCTCGAAGAGTTACAATATGGCGGGATGGAGAGTCGGCTTTATCGTGGGCAATCGCAAACTGGTGGGAGCCCTGCAAAAGATAAAATCGTGGCTCGATTACGGGATGTTCACACCCATACAGGTGGCCGCGACGGTCGGTCTGGATGAGCATGGCCATCTCGTCGATGAGATAGTCATACCCAAGTATCGCAGGAGAAGGGATGTGCTGATAGAATCTTTCCGCAATGCGGGATGGGATGTCGGCAAACCGAATGCCAGTATGTTCGTATGGGCCAAAATACCCGAAGAGGCTCGTGGACTCGGCTCTCTGGAGTTTTCCAAAGAGCTTCTTCTCAAAGCGCAGGTCGCGGTGAGTCCCGGTATAGGATTTGGAGAGTATGGGGATGAATATGTCCGGATAGCTCTCATAGAGAATGAGAAGCGCATCAGACAGGCGGCAAAAAATATCAAAAGATATCTGAGTGAATTGAAAAAGGAGAGTCGAGAAGATGGTTAGAGTCGGAATACTCGGTGTAGGTACCGTCGGAAGCAGTGTAGCCAGAATTCTGCAGGAGAATGGAGATATCCTGGAGGCGAGGACCGGCAAAAAGATCGTTCCCGTAGTGGGTGCCGTCCGAGATATGGGCAGGAGCAGAGATGTCGATATCCGCCTCACCGACAATCCCGATGAAGTGGTTGACGATCCGGAAATAGATATCGTCGTGGAGCTGATGGGTGGAGTGGAAGAGCCGTATAGAGTCGTCAGGAAGGCCCTTGAAAATGGAAAAGCTGTCGTGACCGCCAACAAGGCGCTGCTGGCCTACCACAGATACGAACTCCAGGAGATAGCGGGAGAGACTCCACTATACTACGAAGCCAGCGTCGCCGGCGGTATACCCATCATCGGTGCTTTGAGAAACGGACTGAGTGCGAACCATATCGAATCGATCACCGGTATCATGAACGGTACATGCAACTATATGCTGACCAGAATGATAAAAGATGGTGTGGCGTACGACGATGTTCTGGCCGAAGCCCAGAGACTGGGATACGCCGAAGCCGATCCTACATTCGATGTGGGTGGTTACGACGCCGCTCACAAACTGCTCATCCTCGGCTCCATAGCGTACGGTATCGATGCCAAACCGGAAGATATCATCATAGAGGGTATCGAAGAGATTACCCAGACGGATGTCGAGTTCGCCAGGGAGTTCGGTTATGAGATCAAGCTTCTCGGAATCGCAAAAAAGAGTGGCAACGGTGTGGAGATGAGGGTTCACTCCGCACTCATACCGGCCGAGAGCATGATAGCCAAAGTCGATGGGGTGATGAATGCGGTCAGTGTCAGAGGAGACAGAGTGGGAGAGACACTCTTCTACGGTCCCGGTGCCGGAGGTGATGCGACCGCGAGTGCGGTAGTGGCGGATATCGTCGAGATCGTCCGAGGAAACAGCGGACCGATGCTTGGATATAAAAAGAGTCTCGAGAGCGCATCGAGACTGCTCTCCGCGGAAGAGGTGACATCCCAGTACTATCTCAAACTCAAAGTCATAGACGAGCCGGGTGTACTCGCCGCTGTCTCTTCGACTCTTGGGGAGTTCGGTATCTCCATAGAGTCTATGCTCCAGAAGCCATCCGTAGATGCCGACAGGGTGAAATTGCTCTTTACCACGCATATATGTTCGGAAAAGAGGATGAAAGATGCGGTAGAGGCGATCGGCAGGCTCGATGTCGTGGATGAAAATATTACGATGATCAGGATAGAGAAGTAGAGAGGAGGGCGATATGGCAAAAGTGAAAGAGCACTATTTCGATATAAGCGCCAAGCTCGATATGATGGAGATGAAAAACGCTATCGCACAGGCCGAAAAAGAGGTGGCGGCCCGTTTCGATTTCAAAGGGATAGAGACGGAGATAAAGCTCAACGAAAAGGGCAAAACCCTCTCTCTGAGAAGTTCGAGTGACACCAAAGTGGATGCACTGAAGGATATTCTGATATCCAAAATGATAAAGAGAGGTCTATCTCCCAAATCTCTCGACGAGATTTCCAGCGAAGGTGTGAGCGGTGGAAATATCAAAGTGATATACCGTATAGTGGACACTATAGATAGAGATGAAGCGAAAAAGATAGTCAAGAGGATAAAAGAACTCGGATTGAAAGTCACTCCATCCGTGCAGGGTGACGAGATAAGGGTGAGCGGTAAAAAGATAGATGATTTGCAAAAAGTGATTTCCGCAGTGAGGAATATGGATGAGATCAAAGCTCCTCTCGTTTTCGGCAATTTCAAATAGAGTTGAAAAGGGTATGAGTCCGCTTCTGAAAATAGGCAGATATATCGTTTTTCCGATTATGACCCAGATGCTCGTATTCGGTGGCGGTTTCTCCATCGATGTGGATCTCGATTCGGACGGTAAGAGAGAGAATATCTCGAGCGAAGTGTTCAAGACGGTGGAGGATTACGGTAGTTACTCCCGACTTGTCGTAAAGGACGAGAGTGGCAGAGTGATTTGGAAAGCGCCCCGTACCGAAGATATCGACAATCCGTTTTTTATGGGAGATTTCGAAGGAGATGGTGCCAATACTCCGGAGTTGGCGATGGATATCGACCATGACGGAAAAGTGGAATTGCTCGTATCTATTCCAGCCTGCGATATCTCTCCGCGGCTATACGATATATTCGAGTGGAGAACGAACGGATTCGTACCATCGTCCCAAGATTCGATACTCTTCAGTCCCGCTCTATCGGCATCTACCCGTTTTGAATGGAGGAGAGACGATATCGAAGGATACAGATTTTTCTGGGTAGATTCGATGAAAAAATCTTCTACGGGTTCCAAATACGAAGTCGAAGCGTCCATCATCGGGTTCGTTGATGATAAAGATGGTGTAAGTTCGATTGTCAAAGGTACGGCGCTCATCTATATGAATCGAAACGGCGGAGAGGTGAAAAGATGGATATCCGGGCCGCTTTTTGGAGACGGCAGGCCATATCCGTTTGCGAAAGGTTGCTCATATAGAGCCAAAATAGGGATATCCGACCATTTCAACTCGTCCGGCAGGAGACTCAAGAGTCTCAGAGCGATATTGAGACAGGATAGGGCCAACTACCATGCGGGAAGAGGAGACGCCAGAGATACTCCAGAGTCGTGTTTCGGTACCAGGTCATCGAGAAATTCGTTCGATACCGCGGAAATCGTCGCATATGGAAAGAAACTGGAAGATATGGAGAAAATGGTACAGGAAGACAACCCGTTGCTCGATATAACATATGAAAACGGTCGGTTTCATATCTCCATATCCGATAGCGAGTAGAAGGTGGAGATATGGGATTTTTGCAATAGCGGGATTTGATAGTATAATCCCATACTATTCATAACGACAGACAATTTCCAGAAACGAGGGGGGATATTGCCGCAGGAAGAGATAGAGAGCGGAGTCGATACCGAAATATCGGAACCGCCTAAATATAGAGTGATTCTACACAACGACGATTACACTTCGATGGAATTCGTGGTAAGAGTGCTGATGGATATATTCGGCAAGAGTTCCGACGAGGCGGAAGCCCTGATGTGGAGGATTCACGAAAAGGGCAGTGCCATATGCGGTGTATATACTTTCGAAATCGCCGAAACAAAAGCCGAACAGGTAAAGATGCTGGCGAGACAGAATTCGTTTCCTCTACTCGCCACGATAGAAGTCGATGAGTAGGAGAGAGTGATGATAAGCGTAGAACTCAACAGAGTCTTCGAAAATGCAGTGACCTATGCTCGGGAGAAGAGACACGAATATCTGACGATAGAGCATGTATTCTATGCCATTTTGCTCAATAGGGCCGGAGAACAGCTCCTGACACTGCTGGGCGCGGATACCGCCACTCTCAAAAAGAGAGTCGAAGAGTATATGGATAAAAATGTACCGGTATCCCGAAACGATGTGGACCCGGTCGAAACTCTGGCTCTCTCCCGTACGGTGAATGCGATGATGAACCATATACACTCGGCCGGCAGAAAAGAGGCGACTATCGGCAATATGCTCGTCTCCATCAGAGAGCAGGAGGAGAGTTATTCCGCATATCTGATGCAGGTGGAGGGTATATCGAGACTCGATATCATCGAAACCATATCCCATAGCGAGAGTGTCGTTCCGGAAAAAGAGAGTGGTGGAGAAGAGGAAGAGGGAAGCCGAACACCGTCACTGGACGAATTCACGGTCGAGTTGGTATCACTGGCGAAAAAAGGTTCGATCGATCCGGTCATCGGCAGAGAGATGGAGACCGATAGAGTGATGCAGACTCTATGCAGGAGAAAAAAGAACAATCCTCTACTCGTCGGGGAGCCGGGTGTTGGAAAGACAGCCGTCGCCGAGGGCTTGGCTCTGAAGATAGCTTCGGGAGATGTTCCCGAGATATTGAAAAACGCGAAGATATACGCTCTGGATATGGGTTCTCTCATCGCCGGCACCAAGTATAGGGGAGATTTCGAAAAGAGACTCAAAAGCGTCATTACCGAGTTGTCACAGACAGACGATGCGATAGTCTTTATAGACGAGATACATACGATAGTCGGTGCAGGAAGTACCGGAGGCGGTAGTATGGATGCCTCCAACATACTCAAGCCGGCTCTGGCGAGAGGCGGGTTCAAGTGTATAGGAGCGACGACGCACCAGGAGTATAGAAACTTTTTCGACAAGGACAAGGCACTCTCCAGGAGGTTCGCGAAAATCGATATAGAGGAGCCCTCCAGAGACGATACATTCGCCATTCTGAGCGGTGTGAGGGAAAAGTATGAAAAGTTCCACTCTATCCGGTTTACGGACGATGCTCTATATAGAGCGATAGATTTGAGTGTCAGATATATACACGACAGATTTCTGCCCGACAAGGCCATGGATATCATAGACGAGGCCGGCGCTCACTATATGCTACATGGACGAAAGGGGGAGACCGTAGGTGGAGAAGAGATATCGGGCGTTGTGGCTCAGATGCTCAAACTCCCTTCGACATCCGTGGAGAGCGACGATACCGTGAAGCTCGAAAATATCGAAGAGAGACTCGAAAAGAGGATAATCGGGCAGAAGAGGGCGATAGAGGCTCTCGTCAGAGCCGTCAAGAGATCCTATGCCGGACTGGGTAGAGAGAACGCTCCCATAGGCAGTTTTCTATTCACAGGCCCGACGGGTGTGGGTAAAACCGCTCTCGCATCCGCTCTAGCCGAAGTTATGGATATCCATTTCGAAAAGATCGATCTGAGTGAATATATGGAAAAACATGCGGTGAGCCGTCTCATAGGGGCTCCCCCAGGTTATGTCGGGTTCGAGCAGGGAGGTTTGCTGACCGAAATGATCAGAAAACATCCCCATACCGTTCTACTTCTCGACGAAGTGGAGAAGGCGCATCCGGATATCATGAACATACTTCTACAGATAATGGACGGTGCGACATTGACGGACAACAACGGTACCGTAAGCGATTTCAAGAATGTGATATTGATCATGACCTCTAATCTCGGAGCGAAAGAGCCTTCGGTGATGGGATTCGCGAGTGACAGGGGTGTGGTGAGCGATAGGGCGGTGAGAGAGTTTTTCTCCCCTGAATTCAGAAACAGGCTCAGTGCCACGATAGAGTTCGGAACTCTCGATATGGATTCCATCGTCCGCATCGTCAGGATAGAGATGGGGTATCTCGTCCGCAAGCTCGAAGCGAAAAGTATCGAGCTTGCGGTGGACGATGAGATTGTCGAATATATCGCGAAAAAGAGTTATAGCGAAGAGTTCGGGGCCAGAGATATAGGCAGAACGATCGATATCGAGATAAAAGAGAGATTGACCGATGCCATACTTTTCGGTCCTCTCAAAGGTGGCGGTGTCGTGAAAGTCTCTCTCGAAGATGGGACTCCGGCATTTTCTTTCGGGGAGAAGTAGAGAGTGTTTTCCTCCGTGGCAGACGATGAGGTGAGAAGGTCTCTGAGACTCTACGATTTCCCATCTCCCGAAGAGGCTGGGGAAGAGGGGCTTCTGGCGTATGGAGGCGATTTGAGTCCCGGAAGATTGCTGAGTGCCTACGCGAGAGGTATCTTTCCCTGGTATTCGGAGGGAGATCCCATATTGTGGTGGTCTCCCGATCCCCGTATGGTGATCTATCCCGGCGGTCTGCACCTGAGCAGATCGTTCAGGAGAGTTTTGAGAAACGCGAAATACAGTGTCGTTTTCGATAGAGATTTCCGAAAGGTGGTGGAGAGTTGTGCCAGTGTCGATAGAAGAGGGGAAGATGGTACATGGATAGATGACGATATCGTCGAAGCCTATACGACTCTCCATCACATGGGATATGCCCACAGTGTCGAAGTCTATATGGACGGCTCTCTTGCCGGTGGGCTGTACGGATTGGCCATAGGTGGCGCTTTTTTCGGTGAATCGATGTTCTCTCTGCGCCCCAACGGTTCGAAAATAGCACTATATGCCCTAAGTGATGTTTTAAGCGAAAGAGGTTATGATTTTGTTGACTGCCAGATCGTAACCGGACACCTGCTGAAAATGGGAGGAGAGGTGATCGAAAGATCTCTTTTTCTCCGTCGGCTCGGCCTGTCTCTCTCAAAGAGTGGTGACAGGGGATCCTGGTCAAAATATAGATGGGAGTATACCGATGGTAGATAAAGATTTGAACTTTTCACTATGGCTGGATTTCATAGAGAGGGAGTTTCTCGAAAATAAGTTCGGAGAGCTCGTAGAGAGTGGAGTCGTGAACGGCGCGACGAGCAATCCATCCATTTTCGCTTCTGCGATCACGGGCTCTTCGGCGTATGCGGAGCAGATATCCAGACTCTCAGGAGCCACTCCCAAAGAGAAGTACGAGGCTCTTGCCGTGAGTGACATAAAAAGGGCGGCGGAAATTCTCAGACCTCTCTACGACGAAGGGAACGACGGATTCATCAGTATAGAGATCGATCCATTTCTCTCCCATAACAGTGAAAAGTCCATAGAGGAGGCGTTGAGACTTTTCAAAGCGATCGGAGAGCCGAATGTGATGATCAAAGTCCCGGCTACCGATGCCGGTTATCCCGTCATGAGAGAGCTTCTCGGTATGGGAATATGTGTAAACGCCACTCTCGTCTTTTCTCCCGAACAGGCCAGAGCATGTCTCAAAGCGATGAGGGATGGGATAGACGAATTCGAAAATACCGGAGGCGAGAGGGTAAATGCCGTCATAAGTATCTTCGTGAGCCGTTTCGACAGGATGCTCGATCCGATTCTCGAAGAGAAGGGTATGCATACGGGATTGACCGGTATAATGAATGCCGCCAAGATATACAATCTGATACAGAGGGACAGGATACCGAGTGTAAGGGCACTGTTCGCCAGTACCGGTGTCAAGGACGATTCACTTCCCGAGGATTACTATATCAGACAACTCTACGCTCCACACAGTGTCAATACCGCTCCTCTCTCTACGATAGAGGCGTTCGAAAGAGGCGAAGAGCCCATTCCCACTCTGCCTTTCGAAGAGAGTGAGATAGAGGAGTACTTCGAATCTCTCGAAAAGGCGGGTATCTCGATGCAGGAGGTGAGATACAGACTTCTCGAAGATGGTCTGAAGTCATTCGAAGAGTCTTTCGCTCAGATGTTGAAAGGTCTTGAGTCATGATGAAAGAGAAGCTCGACAAGTATCTGAAAGCTCTTGTCAAAAACAAGGGAAGCGACCTGCATATCAAGGCGTCGTCCAATGTCAGAATCAGAATCAACGGTGCTCTCAGAAAAGTGGGTAATGAAAAGCTCTCTCCCCAGGATGTGGAGGATATGGTAAAGGAGATCGTCACGAAAGAGCAGTACGAGAGGCTGAAAGATCACAAATCTCTCGACTTTACCTATGTCCTCGATGAAAACAGCCGATTTCGTGTCAATGTCTTCTATCAGATGTACGGTATCAGTATCGTCATGAGGATCATTCCCGTAAAGATACCTACTATCGAAGAGCTGAAAATACCTAAAGTCATAGGGAGTTTCGCCGATATAGCCAGAGGATTGGTTCTCGTCACAGGGGTGACGGGAAGTGGTAAATCCACCACTCTCGCCGCTATACTGAACAAGATAAACATGACATACCCCAAACATATCATCACTCTCGAAGATCCAATCGAATTCGTCCATCAGGACAAGAAGTGTCTGATAAACCAGAGATCGATAGGACAGGATTCGAATTCGTTCGGAGACGCTCTGCCCGCGGCTCTGAGGGAAGACCCCGATATCATTCTCGTAGGAGAGATGAGGGATACGGAGACGATAGATCTCGCACTGCATGCGGCCAATACGGGTCACCTCGTCTTCTCCACCCTCCATACTCTCGACGCGAAAGAGACGATCAACAGGATCATCGGTATGTTCCCCGAGCAGGAGCAAAACAGGATCAGGCTCTCTCTGGCATCGGTTCTCGCCGGTGTTGTTTCGCAGAGACTTGTACCCACCGTGGAAGGTGGCAGGGTCGCCGTCACGGAGATCATGGTCAGAACCGCCCGTATAGAGGAGCTGATAGCAGAAAACAGGGATTTCGAGATCCCCGACGCTATGGCGGAAGGTAAAGAGATATACGGATCACAGACATTCGACCAGCACTTGTACGATCTGGTGGTCGCTGGCATCATAGAGGAGAAGGTGGCGATGGAGAATGCATCGTCGCCATCGGACCTCAAGCTCAAACTCGAAGGTATCGGCTCCGGAGGCTCCGGAGAGAGCGAAGGAATCGGGGAAGAGGAGAAGATGGATCTCGACGCATTCGACTTCAAAGAGGAAGAGGAGGAGAGCTAAAGCTCCCTTCAGCCGTTTTTGGATAAAATCTTTCCCTATTTTACAAAAAGGATCATACATATGCTGGAAGGTATAATTAGAGAGAGTATCGGAAAGAGCGATGCGAAAAAGCTCAGACGAGATGGTTATCTGATTGCCAACCTCTATGCCAACGGTGTGGACAATATCCATGCCGCTTTCAAGAGGGGAGAGTTTCTCAGGACAGTCAGGAGAAAAGAGAAGCTCCAGTTTCCCGTAAAAGTGGGCGACAAAGAGTTCGAAGTGGTGGTACAGGAGTATCAGCTCCATCCCGTTACCGGTGATGTGATGCATGTCGACCTTCGTATAGCTCTTCAGGGTCAGGTGACGGACTATCTCGTTCCCGTCAAGACCGTCGGTGTTCCCAAAGGATTGAAAAACAAAGGTGTTCTCGTCATCACCAAGCGTCGTATCAGAGTCAGAGGCGCGATAGAGAATATCCCCGCCAACTTCACTCTCGATGTCAGCGATCTCGATCGTGACGACTCCATACTCGTCAGAGATATCGAGGTTCCAGAGGGTTGTAGATTGATGGATCGTGGAGATGTCTCCGTCTGCGGTGTGATCAAGGCGCGCTAAAGATATGAGACTTTTTGTCGGATTGGGTAATCCCGGACCGGCATACGCGGATACCCGCCACAATATTGGTTGGCGGGTTATCGAGGAGATGCGAAGAGAGCACGCTTTCGTCGATGTCTCCAACAAGAAATTCTACGGTAGACTTCTCAAATTTTCGGACAATCTTCTTCTGCAACCACTCACATATATGAACGATTCGGGTCGTAGTGTACGGGCCGTGATGGATTTTTACAAGATTTCTCTCGAAGATATCGTGGTGATTCACGACGATTTGGACCTCGCTTTCGGAGCGCTCAGATTCAAGAGGGGAGGCGGTCACGGCGGACACAACGGGCTGAAGTCGCTGGATTCGGCTATAGGCAAAGAGTATATCAGGGTGAGAATGGGTATAGGCAGACCGAAATTCAAATCCGCAGTGGTCGATTTCGTTCTCGAATCTTTTTCCGAGAGTGAAGAGAAGGAGATAGGAAGATGGGTCGAATATACCGCTTCGGTATGCTGGAAGATTCCGAGTCTATCTCTGGATGAGGTGAAGTCCCGATATTCTCTCAAAAGCATCGAATCTCTTCCATGATAAAAAGGTACTTCTCCTATACCGCACTGCACTATCTGAAGAGTTTCACCATACTTCTGGTGGGTATGAGCCTGGCGATAGTGCTTATAGATTTTCTCCAGCACGCAAAATCCATAGATGGCGGTGCGAATCTGAAGATTTTATACATCTACTATAAATGGCAGTCGATACTCCTACTGATATACCCCATAGTGATGGTCTTTTCTCTCATAGCTACACAGATGTCTTTCGTGAAAAACAACACTCTCGTAGCTCTATTCGCTTTGGGATATGGACGAAGGAGACTATTGAGGCCATTTCTAGCGGTATCCGTACTGATATATCTCCTCTTTCTCGGATTGCAGTTCACCTCTTTTTCATATGGTGAGGATATGGCGAAGAGTCTCGTCGATGAGAAATATGGAAAGAGAAATGTCGATGAACTCTTTTTCAAATATGACGACAGTTTCGTATATGTCCGGAGATTGAATCCAGCCAAAAAGGAGCTCTACGGTGTAGTGATTTTCGATGTCGATGGTGGAAGAGTGAGAAAAATCGTCTCTTTCGACAAGGCTAGATTCGAAAATGGAAGCTGGATGACCGAAAAGGTGAGGATAGACTCCAAGCGTTACGACGAGAGCGGGAAGCTTTCGGGATTCGATACCGTTTACGATAGCGGTGTCAGGCTACTCGAAGGGTATGAGCCGAATGTGGTGAAGTCGATATACGAGGGGAGGTCTTCGACGCTTGCGGAGGGATTTAGCGCATGGGTTCTGCTGAAATCCCAGGGATTGGATATGGACAAGATAAAATCCACCATATACAACAAGATTCTGATGCCTCTTTTCGCCTTTCCCATGATCGTTTTACTGTTTCTATCCATACCTATACATCAGAGATTTATCAGGAGCGAGATGGTTTGGGCGCTCTCTCTGGGCTCGACACTCTTCGTATGGGGTTTTCTCTACGCCCTTTTCCGTCTCAGCGTAAACGGTGTGGTACCGCCTGATTTGGCGCAGACCGTACCGGTGGCGCTATTGTGTCTATTCGCCGTATATCGCTATCTCAAAAGTATCTAATTCTCTCGAAGAGGAGTTTCGTATCGGTATATCCCGACCTATCGGTCCGCTGGAGAGAGCGTTTCGGGAAGTGAGTGACGATATCGTCACGAATGGAATCTGCTTCCGAACTCTTTTTCGCACAACCGCATCAGGGCGTAGTCTTCTCTGTACCACGACTTGAGATTGTCGAGAGCTCTATCACTCAATCTCTTATCCACATTTTGCGGATTTCGGTGGGTATTGATATCGTCTGTAGGCAGAGATGCCTCCTGTGGAAGTTTCAAAATCTCTTTGAGCTTCAGAAAATCCTCTTCGAAGCTCTCCTGAAAACCGACGAAAAGGATATCGTCCCTTCTCGATAGCAGGTACTCCGCGCTTCGTAGCCACTGGCTGTACGGATTTTTGATATGGCCTATCTCGGCCATTGCGTCTATCGCCGACTCTCTCGTATCGGGGTCGCTGTCGTCGAGAGCTTCTGCGAGATCGCGGGGAGTTTCGAAACGCTCGAACGCTCTTCTCTCTCCTTCGCTCCATGGATTGTAGAGTCTGGGCTTGCCCTCTCTCTTGCGACTGTAGAATGCGCTGACGAATCTTCGGGCGGGGTCTCTGAGAAAAAATATCACACCGTGGGATTGATGGATATCCGAGAGAGAGGTTTTGTGGTTGTGTATGAATATCTCGTATTCGGGTGTGGATGGGTATCTTTTCAGTACATACTTGATCGCCGTACCTCCCGTTTTGCCGATATGGAGAAAATGGACGATTCTCTTTCCGGTGAGAGAGGCTTTGACCACTCTGAGAGATTTTTTGATATTCATATCGTGAATCCTTTGCCGATGCTGTCGCTATATCGGTATGATTGTGAGGAGGCTATTATATCCAATACTCTTTTGCGGTAGGATTTTTTCGTGTAGAGACACTCTCCCCCGAGAGGGGAGAAAAAGGGATTTACTTCATACTGCAGGCACTCACTCCGGGAGGTGTGGTGGGCTGTATGGAGGCGTTGTCGGCACCGCCCTCTTCGAGGACTCTATCCATGAAGGAGATCACTTTGGAAGCGGCCTCCATGAATCTCTTGGCCGTCTCGCTGTCGGGTTTGGCGAAAGTGACGGGTTGACCGGTATCTCCACCTATTCGTATCTGAGGTTCGATGGGTATGCGGGATATCAGCTCCGTATCGTACTCTTCCGCGACGGGAGCGGATGTTCCCATTCCGAATATATCGCTCTCGGTATTGCAGGTCGGGCAGATGAATCCACTCATATTCTCCACGATACCGGCTATGGGGATATGCAGTTTTTTGAACATATCGAGACTTCGTCTGCTATCGTCGAGGCTCACCTCCTGAGGAGTGGTCACGGTGACACCTGCCGTTACCGGCACGGATTGTGCGAGTGTCAGCTGTGCATCCCCTGTTCCGGGAGGCATATCTATGACGAGTACATCCAGGTCGCTCCAGAGTATGTCTCTGAGGAACTGCTCTATAGCCTTCATGATCATCGCACCTCTCCATATGAGAGACTGTCCGGGCTCCATCAGGCTACCCATACTCATAACCTCGACACCGTAGGCTTTGAGAGGTACCACCTTGTCGCCGGCCACTTCGGGACGCTGGTCTTCCAGACCCATCATTCTCGGGATGTTGGGCCCGTAGATATCGGCATCGAGCAGACCTACCTTCTTGCCCTGCATAGCCATGGCTATAGAGAGGTTGACGGCGGTCGTGGACTTGCCCACTCCTCCTTTTCCGGAGCTTATCATCAAGAAACTCTTGACTTGAGGAGCGATGTTCTTGCCGGTCATGGAGTTGCTTCTCTCCACCGGTTTTTTCGGTGCATCTATCTCTATGGCGCAATCGGAAATTCCCGCTTTGGTCATTTCGGTCTCTATATCTTTTACCAGCTGTGCTTTCACTTCGTCGGCGCTGGAGGTGATAGCTATCTTCAGGGAGACCTTTTCACCATCTATATCGATACTCTTCACGAAACCGAAACTGACTATATCTTTCGTAAATCCGGGATATTTCACACTTTTGAGAATATCCAGTACTTTCTCTTCTGTCATTTACTCTCCTTGATTTGGTTTTTACTCTACGGACATCTTTTCGCCGTGCTCTTCGACAATATTGCGGGTAATTTTATAACTACAGAATTTTGGCCCGCACATGGAGCAGAATTCGGCCTCTTTGAATACATCCTGAGGTAGAGTCTCGTCGTGATACTCTCTGGCCCTGTCCGGGTCGAGTGCCAGTCTGAACTGTCTGTTCCAGTCGAAACTGTACCTCGCGTCGCTCATAGCGTCGTCTATATCTCTCGCACCCGGTCGGCCTCTGGCTATATCCGCGGCATGAGCGGCTATTTTGTAGGCTATGATACCCTCTCGTACATCTGCCGCGTTGGGCAGACCGAGATGCTCTTTGGGTGTGACATAACAGAGCATACTCGCCCCGTGCCATCCGCCTACGGCGGCTCCTATCGCGGAGCTGATATGGTCGTATCCGGCCGCTATATCGGTAACCAGAGGCCCCAATATATAGAATGGAGCTTCGTGGCAATACTCTCTTTCGAGCTTCATGTTTCTCTCGATTTGGTTGAGAGGTACATGGCCGGGTCCCTCTATCATCACCTGCACATCCTTCTCCCACGCCTTGAGAGTCAACTCTCCGAGCACTTTGAGTTCGTTGAGCTGGGCGTCGTCGCTGGCATCGTAGAGACATCCTGGGCGCAGAGAGTCACCCAGAGATAGAGCCACATCGTATCTACGACATATATCGAGGATATCGTCGAACGCTTCGTAGAATGGGTTTTCTCTGTGGTGGTGCATCATCCATGCCGCCATCAGAGAGCCTCCACGGCTTACGATTCCCATTTTCCGTTTCGCTACATGGGGCATGAAGCGCAGGAGGAATCCGGCGTGAATCGTAAAGTAGCTTACACCCTGTTGGGCCTGTTTTTCGAGTGTCTTGAGCATGATATCTATGGTGAGGTCCTCCACCTTGTCGTTGATATCGTGCAGAATCTGATATATGGGAACCGTACCGATAGGTACTCTGGAGTGCTCTATGACGGCCTCTCTGATGGAGTCGAGATCCCCACCCGTACTCAGGTCCATAATCGTATCGGCACCATATTTTAGACAGACATCCACCTTTTCTATCTCTCCGGCTATATCGCTCGCGAGAGCCGAAGAGCCGATATTGGCGTTTATCTTGCAGCTGACAGCCATCCCTATCGCCATCGGATCGAGATGTTTATGGTTGACATTCGCGGGAAGGATACATCTGCCCGATGCTATTTCGCTTCTGAGAAACTCGGGGTCTATCCTCTCCTTTTGGGCAACCACTCTCATCTCTTCGGTGACTATACCCTTTCTGGCATAGTACATCTGTGTCCTGACGGGATCGTTCTTTCGTCTTTCGAGCCACTCTTCTCTCATAAGTTACCTCTTTTTCACATAAATGCTCATAGTCGTATGGAGTTATACCAATCGAATCTTAAACGAAGCATAAAAGAGCTCCTATTTCGGATAAATATTATCTGATATTTCGATCGATAGGTTTCGTATCTCCAGTCGACATCCCGTATCGTTATCTCACTCCGGGGGCTTTCTCCCCTTCGAGTGGGGAGTGACGGTCGCCATATCGAGAGGAAGTGCCGGCAGCATCTCGGGATGCCGGAGATGGAATAAGTTTGCTTATGTATAATTTCGTTACGATTTTTCACACTTTACGATCGAAAGGAAACTCTATTGGAGGAAATAACTCTCATTCTACTATCCGCAGGCGGTTCCACCCGTTTCGGACTCGGGTGTAAAAAACAGTGGCTATATCAGAATAGAGAGCCTTTATGGCTCAAAGTAGCGAAGGATTTCGAATCCTCTTTTTCGTTTCGTGAAATCGTCGTGGTGGCGCACGAGACGGAGAAAGATTATATGTCCCTTTTTGCCGACTATCGTTTTGTAACCGGCGGTAACAGTAGGCAGGAGTCACTGAAAAACGCGCTGGAGAGTGTGAAGAGCGGTTATGTACTCGTCAGCGATGTCGCGAGATGCTGTATAGATACCGAGATGGTGCAGAGGATACTGTCTCATATGGGAGAGGCCGACTGTATCGTCCCCGCCATCGGTGTGGCAGATACGGTCTATCTGGGGGCCGAGAGTGTGGAGAGAGACCGGATAAAGTTGATACAGACACCCCAGTTGAGTGATACGGCTATCTTGAGAAAGGCTCTGGAAAATGGAGAGTATACGGATGAGAGTAGCGCCATCGTCGGCTATGGGGGGAGTGTCCTGTTCGTCGAAGGCTCTCACTCGGCACACAAATTGACGAGAGTGGAGGATTTGAAGAGGATACCGTGTCTAAAGCCCCCATCCCCCATACATTTTTGTGGATTTGGAATAGATACACACTCTTTCGAAGATGGAAAAAAGATGTATATATGTGGTGTGGAGATAGACTCTCCTTTCGGATTCAGAGCGCACAGTGACGGAGATGTCGCGATACACGCTCTCATAGACGCTTTGCTGGGCGCTTCCGGATTGGGAGATATCGGGAGTCACTTTCCCGACGACGACTCCAGCTACGAAGGGGTGGATTCGGCTCTACTTCTCGAAAAGAGCGTGGAGATGGTAAGAAGTGTCGGTTTCGAAATCGTCAATGTCGATATGACCATCGTGGCGGAAGTACCGAGATTGGCGCGATACAGGGAGAGGATGCGCAGAAGAGTGGCCGAGATTGTGGGGTTGAGAGCGGATAGAGTTTCCATAAAGGCCACGACATCCGAAAAGATGGGATTTATCGGTAGAAAAGAGGGAGTGACGGTACATGCGACCGCTACACTCGGATATTTCGATTGGACGGAGGCGGTATGAAGATAGTCATCATAGAAAACGAGCTCTATCTGGCTCAGAGTATAGCGTCGAAACTGAACGAGTCGAGTTTCGAAACGGAGATTTACAGCTCCGTCAAGGAGGCTATGGACAGTATGGCCGATATATATCTCCTCTCGACCAATCTCCCCGGACAGAATTTTCTGCCTCTCATCGAAAAATTCAAAGATAAAAATATCATTCTGATGGTCAGCTATATAAACAACGATACCGTCGGGGAGCCTTTGAGAAAAGGGGCGAAGGACTATATCGTCAAGCCTTTCATGATGGAGGAGCTCATTCGAAAGATAGAGCACTACCATCTGCACAAAATGCTACTCGAGAGGAACCATTTCTACGAAAGATATCTCGACCATCTTTTCGGTGAGATAGAGTCTCCTCTGCCTCCGGAAAAGGTGCCGATTCCCGTCGTGATAAGAACAAACTATCAGAGGCTGGCCGATAGAGTGGCTATGGACCTCAACAGAAGCGGTAGAAATGTACTCGTCTATATCTCTCTGGCGCAAGAGGATTGGAGAGAGAGGATAGAGTCTCTCGACGATACGGTCATAGGATATATCAACCATCTCGAGAAGCTGAAAAAGGGTGATAGAGAGATTCTCTTCGAAATGCTTTCTGATAAGAGATTCGTCATGTGCGATACGACCGACGGTATAGAGACACCTTTCGAGACCATCACCCTATCTTCCAGTAGCAGACTCTACGACCAGAATGAAATATTGACGATAGACGAATATGTGCAGTATATCGTCAGGACTTTCCAGTATAAGTTTCCCGATACCGAATTGAGCAAGAGGTTGGGAATCTCGAGAAAGAGTCTCTGGGAAAAAAGGAAAAAATATGATCTCTTCAAGAAAAAATAGGACGATTCATATAGATGTGGAGGCTCTATCCACCCTCGCTCTCGTACAGGAGGGGTTGCTCTCTCCGGTAGAGAAGCTGATGGGTTCGAAAGAGGCCGAAGAGGTGAACCGCACCCGCATTTATAGAGGAATCCCGTTTCCATTCTCCTTTATTCTCGCTCCCACGGGCAGACGCAATCGCGAAGTACTCGAAACGCTTCGCGAAGGAGAGAGCGTCGATCTCTTCTGTCAGGGGCGAAAAGCCGGAGAGTTGACGGTGGAGGAGGTGTTTCCCATAGATCCCAGACAGAGGCTCGTGGATATATACGGCACTACCGATCCGGCACATCCTGGGGTGAAAAATACGATTTCGAGACTCGGAGATCTCGCTGTAAGCGGGGAGTACAGGGTAGAGTATCCTCTCATAAAAGATACCATCAAGAGGGTCAGAGAGACGATAGAGAGAACCGGCGCCAAAAAGGTCAGCTCGATGATGCTCGCCGCGAATCCTTTCAACAGGGCGCACGAGAGGATGATCAGACAGGTGGTGGCCGAATCGGATTTGATGGTTATATTTTTGAGAAAACCGTTTACAAACGAGGGGCTCAGATACGATATCCGTAGAGATGCGCTGATGCTGTTCGTGGAAAATTTCCTGCCCAGAAGCAAAGTGGTGGTTATCCCTTTCGAAAACAGTTATATATTCGCCGGATACAACGAATTGATTCTCGACGCTCTTTTGGCGAAAAACTATGGTTGCAACGAGTTGGTCATAGGGAAAAACCATGCCGGTCTCGGACTCTACTACGATAGAAACAGGCTCAATACCATCTTCGATACGCTCAACAATATAGATATAGATATAAAGACCGTCGATGAGTTCGTCTATTGCGATACATGCAAGACTCTCGTCAGTACCAGGACATGCCCCCATGGTCAGCATCACCATATACACTACCACTCCGAATCTATAATGACTCTGATACAAAACGGAATTCTCCCTCCGACGATTCTCGTACGAAAAGAGATATCGGCGAATATCGTATCGGCACTATATCCCAACCGTTTCGAAAATCTCCAGGAGACATACTACTCTCTTATGCCTAGTTCCGGACTGCTCGAAAAGAAGAGTGACGAACAGTTCTATATCAAATTGATGGAGCTCTATCAGACGAGCTCCCTTACATGAAAAGGGGTTCACGATGGATATGAGGAGAATCTTTCTAACATTTTTCGGCTCGGGGCTATCCCCGAAAGCGCCTGGTACCGCGGGGACACTGGCATCCATGATCGTCGGGATACCCGTACTTCTCTATCTCGGTGCGGAGAGTCTGATGACTCTCGCTTTCGCCGTGACCGTTGCGGGGATTTTCGAAATCGACAAGTACGAGAAGGAGACGGGGATACACGATCCGTCCGAAATCGTCATAGACGAGACGGCGGGTATATGGCTGACGATGTCGATGGTGTGGTATGCCGTGCCCGGATACGATATACCATATCTCGAACCGGCCGTTCTGCTTCTCTCTTTTATATGGTTCAGAGTTTTCGATATCTGGAAACCGTCGACGATAGGATGGATAGACGAAAATCTCCGTGGAGGAGCGGGAGTGATGCTGGACGATATCCTGGCCGGAGTCGCGGCAGGTTTGGCTACACTGGCCATGATGGAGGGTGCGCGGTATCTACAGGGGGCCGATATCTTATCTTCGTTGAGTGTGTTATAATGAAATATGGAGGGTTCGCAGATGAAAAAGAGAGAGAGTGAAGAGAGACGCGAAGAGAGTGAAAGACGCAAATTTCTGAAAAAAGCGATCTACCGGACACCCGTATTGATAGCGATGGGTCAACTGATAAAACCGGAAAAGGCGAGAGCCGAATCGGATATACCTCCGCCACCGTTTTAGAAGATATCTTTCCAACGCCATCACCACTGTCGTCATGGTGGTGAACACTACGCAATTTTCCGTAAATCCAAGGAGTTTTTTTGTCGAAAGTAAAGTGTACGCACTGTCGGCTCGAATTTGACGAGTCGGTCATGATAACCGAAGAGGAGGGGTCGCGGAAGCTCTATTTCTGCTGTCGAGGATGTCAGGGTGTATACCATCTGCTCAAAGAGGAGAATCTCGATACATTCTACGACAAACTCGGAGACAACGAGCTGGAGCCCGCATCCGTATCGACGGACGATCTGGAGAAGTTCGATCTGGAGGGTTTCCGTAAAAAGTATGTCCGTATCGACGACAACGGTTTTTGCGAGATAAATCTCATCATAGAGGGTATCCACTGCTCCGCATGTGTATGGCTCAACGAAAAGATTCTGCATCAGACGGATGGGGTCATCGAAGCGAGTATAAACTATTCGAACAACAAAGCCAGAGTCGTATGGGACGATGAAAAGATAGGGCTTTCGGGTATCGTGGAAAAGATCAGATCGATAGGTTACAATGCATATCCATACGATCCGAGACTGCAGGAAGAGAGAGCGGTCAAGACGAGAAACGACTACTATTCGAGAATCCTCGTAGGGGTTTTCGCCACGATGAATATCATGTGGATAGCGATAGCCCAATATGCAGGATACTTTACCGGTATGGAGAGGGAGCATAAGAATATACTCAATATAGCCGAATTCATCCTGGCCACTCCCACTCTCTTCTATAGCGGATGGATATTTTTCAGAGGTGCGTGGTATGGATTGAAAAACAGATTCGTCAATATGGACCTCCTCGTATCGGCAGGAGCCACTCTGGCATGGCTATATTCGATATATGCGATGGTCACGCTCGAGGGTGAAGTCTATTTCGATTCGGTGACGATGATAATCACTTTCGTTTTGGTAGGAAAATATCTCGAAGTACTCAGTAAAAAGAGAGCTGTCGATACCCTCGACAGGATTATAGGGAGTATGCCTACGGAGGCTACGGTGGTCAGAGATGGAGAGAAATCTCTCGTCTCCATAGAAAATATAGAACCGGGCGATATACTGGAGCTCAAACCGGGAGAGAAGGTGGCTGTGGACGGTATCCTCGAGAGTGGAGAAGCATATTTCGACGAAAGCCCTCTGACTGGAGAGAGTGAAGCGGTCCATAAAAAAGCTGGTGACGAGATTCTCAGCGGTACCATCTGTCTGGACTCCGTAGTACGATATAGAGCCTCCAGGAGAGCGGACGAGTCGATACTCCACAATATTACCGAACTGCTGAACGATTCGATCACGAAAAAACCGCGTATCGAACAGTTGGCGAATACCGTATCGGGATACTTCTCCGTCACGATACTCACGATAGCCGTTCTGACATTCGCGGGATGGCTCTTTTACGCAGGTTCGTTCGAAAAGGCTCTCATAACCGCCATATCGGTTATCGTGATAGCCTGTCCGTGCGCACTCGGACTGGCTACCCCCATGGCCACTCTCGTGGGTATATCCAGAGCCGCATCCAGAGGGATACTATTCAAAGAGGCGGCTCTGATAGAGACTATGGCCAGATGCGATCTCCTCGCTCTGGACAAGACCGGTACCGTGACGGAGGGCAGACCGAGTGTCGTATCCATGAAGAGTTTCGGGGATTTCGACCCATCTCTTCTATACTCTCTCGTAGAGAGTTCGGACCATCCCGTCAGTCGTGCGGTCTCCAGATATCTCGCGGAGAGGTACGAGTCCTTGGAGAGTGTGGAGTTCGATAGACTCAAATCTCTCACTGCGAGAGGTATAGAGGCGCGCATAGGCTCACTCGGAATCGTCGGTGGAAACGAAAAGCTGATGGAAGAGATGGGGGTAGATGTCGATTTCGATAGCGAAGAGACCCTCTTCATATATGCCGTAGATGGGAAAGTGGTCGCCGTGATGGAGTTGAGAGACCGTCTCAGAAAAGGTGTGAAAGAGGCTATCGAGAGAATCGGAAAGATGGGCATAGAGGTGGTGATGCTGACCGGAGACAACGGCCGAAGCGCCGAGCGTATCGCTAAAGAGGCGGGAATAGATAGAGTTTACTCGTCTCTCATGCCACAGGATAAGGCGAGACTCGTAGATGGGTTTCATGAAGAGGGGCATACCGTGGTGATGGCGGGAGACGGTATCAACGACGCTATCGCTCTGGCCCGTAGCGATATAGCCATCGCCATGGGGAGTGGAGCGGATATAGCGGTCGAAGTGAGTGATGTGGTACTTCTGGAAGACGATACGGGCGCTATTGCCGATGCATTCGATATCTCCCGTCGTACATTCGCTTCGGTGAAGCAGAATCTCGGATTTTCGGTGCTATACAATATGGTCGCAGTCCCTCTGGCCGTCGCCGGATTTGTAAATCCTCTCATAGCGGCTCTCTCGATGAGCCTCAGTTCACTTTTCGTCGTGGGAAATTCGATGAGAATAGGTTTCTCCTCCCGCAGGAGGAGTGTGGAGAGATAACCCGTTACTGTGTGACTTCGAGAGTCTCCCCGGGCTCGAGCTCCATCACCTTCCAGGGCAGACCCTGGCTCGCAAGCTCCTTCATGAAGGGGTCGGGGTCGAACTCTTCGATATTGTGTACCCCGTTTTCGTGCCAGACTCTCTCGAGCATCAGCTTGGCCCCTATCATGGCGGGTACGCCGGTCGTGTAGCTCACCGCCTGGCTCATCACCTCTTCGTAACACTTCTCATGGTCGCTCACCTGATAGATATATACCGTTTTTTCCGCACCATCCTTCACACCTCTGAGGAAGACGCCGATATTGGTCTTGCCCTTCGTCCTGGGTCCCAGAGAGGCAGGGTCGGGCAGAAGAGCCTTGAGCAGATGCAGAGGCACCACTTCGCACCCGTCCACCTCTACGGGGTCGATGCGTGTCATCCCCACATTGTCCAGTACCTTCAGATGGGTCAGATAGCTCTGTGAAAATGTCATCCAGAATCTGATTCTCTTCAGGTGGGGGATATTCTTTACCAGAGACTCCTCCTCTTCGTGGTAGAGCAGGTAGCTATCTTTCGGCCCCACCTCGGGGTAGTCCCAGACCATTTTGATCTCCATCGGTTCGGTCTCTTTCCACTCTCCCTCTTCCCAATATCTGCCTTTGGAGTTTACCTCCCTGATATTTATTTCGGGGTTGAAATTGGTGGCGAAGGGGTAGCCGTGGTCTCCGGCGTTACAGTCGAGGATATCGATATAGTGTATCTCGTCGAAGTAGTGTTTCTGGCCATATGCGACGAAGAGATTGGTCACCCCCGGGTCGAAACCGCTCCCGAGCAGTCCCATGATGCCGGCCTTTCTGAAAGCTTCGTCTCTGGCCCACTGCTCCTTGTATTCGAATTTCGCCGTATCGGGGTGTTCGTAGTTGGCCGTATCGAGATAGTCCGTCCCCGTAGCTATACAGGCATCCATGATAGTCAAATCCTGATAGGGAAGAGCGACATTGATGACGATATCCGCTTCGCATTCGCGTATGAGTTCGACGACCTCCTGCGTATCGTCCGCATCCACCTGGGCCGTCGCTATCTTCACTCCCGTCCTCTTCTCCACATTGTCGGCTATCTCCCTGCACTTCGAAATGGTTCTGCTCGCGAGTGTGATACTGCCGAAAGTATCGGCATTCATCGCACACTTGAAAGCCACTACATTGCCCACTCCGCCTGCACCTATAATGAGTGTACCGGTAGCCATATGCCTATCCTTTAAGTAGAACTTTTCGACAAGTCGAACGATATGGATTATATCCAACTTGTCACGGATGTAGGCTGACCGTCGGCGGTGATATGAAGTGGTGTCTCCATATAGTATAATCTTCCCAAAAACTGAAGGTTCACGATGGATATTGCTCTTGCGGGTTTCTATCTGAAAAAGGCTATTTCGTTCTTTTTGATGCCTCTTGGTATCGTTATCCTGCTCTTGGTGGTGACTCTCGTCCTCCTTCTCTACAAAAGGGTGAGGATGGCGATACTGTCTCTGGTATCGGCCATCCTCCTATTGACTCTCTTTTCGTGGCCTCCGGTAGCCGATACGCTATTGTCCGGCGTAGAGTACAGGGTGACTCCCCCGGATAGTGTGAAACCCGAATATATACATATACTCGGAGCGGGCGCGAGTGAGGAGGAGTCCATTCCCGCACTATCCAGACTCAACGAGTCGGGTCTCAAGAGGCTCATGGCGGGATATTTTCTGCATCTCGAGTATCCGGATGCGAAAATCGTTCTGACAGGTTACGAGGATGGGGCCGGACACTCCTATCCCGAACTCGAGAGGAGGATACTGCTCTCTCTGGGTGTGGATGAGTCTCTGTTGATAGTGAACGAAGAGTGCAGGGATACGGAAGACGAGGCCCTTTTCGACAGGAGGATTATCGCGGACAAACCCTTTTTGCTGGTGACATCGGCATACCATATGCGCAGGTCTCTCGATACTATGAAGATGGCGGGTCTCTCCCCCATTCCGGCCCCGGCGGACTTCAAGGGTTTTGGAGTGGAAGATCCGTTTCACGCTCCCGAAGTGGGGGCTTTACTTATCTCCAGTATAGCTTTGCATGAGTATTGGGGCAGGTTGTGGGTGGCGTTGAAGTCGCTTATATCCAAACTATGAGTATATATGACTAAACTATCTTCAGAAAATCCTTGAAATTTTCCTGCGTTTTATGTACAATACGCAAAAAATTTAGAAGAGATAGGAGTATAGAATGGCCAAACATCAGTATCAGACGGAGGTGGGTCAGCTTTTGCATCTGATGACCCACTCTCTCTACTCCAACAGAGAGATATTCATCAGAGAGCTCATATCCAACGCCAACGACGCACTCGACAAATTCAACCATCTGAGATTGACTGAAGATAGATTCAAAGATGAGGAGTGGAGTCCCAAAATCACTATCAAGCTCGACAAGGATGACAACTCCATATCGATAATCGACAACGGTATAGGAATGAACGAGAACGACTTGATCGAAAATCTCGGAACGATAGCCAAGTCGGGAACGAAAGCTTTCCTCGATAGTTTGAGCGGAGATGCGAAAAAAGACAACAACCTCATCGGTCAGTTCGGTGTGGGGTTCTATTCGGTATTCATGGCGGCATCGGCTGTGGATGTGATCAGCAAGAAGGCAGGAGAGGAGCAGGCTTACAAATTTTCCAGCGACGGAAGCGGAGAGTATGAGATCGTACCGGTCACGAAAGAGTCTCACGGAACGGTGGTATATGTCAAACTCAAAGAGGATGCCGAAGAGTTCCTCGATAGCTGGAAGGTGAAAGATATCGTCAAAAAGTACTCCGACCATATCCCCTATCCCATCTTCATGAGCTACGAGACCGAAGAGATGGTGGGAGAGGGCGACGATGCCAAGATGGAAAAGGTCAAGAAGAACGAGCAGATAAACGACGCCAAAGCTCTCTGGACCCTACCCAAAAGCGAAATAGAGGACGAGGAGTACAAGGAGTTCTACAAGACACTCTGGCACGACCACGAAGAGCCTCTTTTGTGGCTACACAACAAAGCCGAAGGTACGCTGGAGTACACGACACTCTTCTATATCCCCAAAACGGCACCGGCGGATATATATAGAGCCGACTTCAAGCCGGGAGTGAAACTCTATGTAAAGAGGGTATTCATCACAGACGAGGAGAAGGAACTTCTGCCTATGTATCTCAGATTTGTCAGAGGAATCATAGACAGTGAAGACCTGCCTCTGAATGTCAGCAGGGAGATTCTGCAGGAGAACAGAATCCTCGCCAATATCAAACAGGCTTCGGTCAAGAAGATTCTAAACGCCATCAAGAAGCTCGACGACGAGAAGTTCTCCATATTCATAGAGCAGTACAACAGACTCGTCAAAGAGGGTATCTACAGCGATTATACGAACAGAGAGACTCTCCTCGAAATCGTTCGCTACAAGAGTAGCAAGGTCGAGGGGCTCACCTCTCTGGACGACTATATGAAGAGAGCGGGCGAGAGAGAGGGTGAGACGAAGAAAGAGATATTCTACATCATCGGAGAGAACGAAAATATCCTCAGAAACTCTCCTCTGCTCGAAGCCTACAAAAAGGCCGATATCGAAGTCCTCATCATGGACGACAAAGAGGTGGACGAGATAGTCACTCCATCAATAGGCGAGTACAAGGAGTGGAAATTCGTCGATGTGGCTACGGTGGACGCTCCCGAATCCGAAGACGAAGAGGAGAAGAAACAGCTCAGCGAAGAGTATGGCGAATTGACCCAGAAACTGAAGGAGGTACTGGGAGAGAGTGTCAAAGAGGTGAAGGTGACGACCAGACTCACCGAGAGTCCCGGATGTGTCGTCCCCGACAGCTCGGACCCGATGGCGGGTATGGCCCATCTCTTCAGACAGATGGGGCAGGAGATGCCGGAGACTCCGCTTATATTGGAGATAAACCCCAAACACGAGATGATTTCCAAACTATCGGGTATCGAAGATGAGAAGGTATTCGAAGAGAGTGCGTGGGTACTGCTGGATAGTGCCAGGATAGCGGAGGGTATGGACCCTGTCGACAAAGCGGCTTTCGCCAAAAGAGTCGCCGACCTTCTCGGCCGTTCTCTGTAAATAGGGATATGGAGAGTTGGGCCTCTATCGGGCTCGCCCTCCCGTGAGCGGAGGTCGATGGCGGAGAGCTCTTCTTCCCCGTCTCCGTGTCATTTTCAGAAACAGATCGAGACTCCTCTTTTCTCTCCATCCTATCCGATAACCTATATGTCCGAGATACCACTTCAGTTCCGATTCGCTCAATCCGGCTTCATGAGCCGCCTTTTTCAATATATATACCGGTATTTTTGGGTTGACGGAGAGAAAACCGGCGGCGATTTTTCGTACTGATGAGCCTGCGGGGTTGAAACAGAGCCTCGCGAATACGAATGGAAGTCCCGTGCGTCTCTTCCACTCCTGAGCCAAATCCGTACCCTCACCGCCGGAAAGTCTGTATAGAAGGGCTTTGTCTCCTATGAGGACGGTTCCTCTCATACCGAGAGCTTTCGCCAGAGCGTTGGAGCTGGAAGACTCTTTGTCCTCCATCTCCTCTCCCTGTATCAGAAAGACGCTCTGTACAGCTCCGTCGGCCACTATCCCGAGATCTGCGCATCTGCATCCGGCACTCTCTACACTGGAGATGAACGCCGCATCTATATACCCTCTCGCGAACTGAGCGTTTATACGGCTGGGGACGGCCCTGCGCCATCTCGTCATCTGTTTGAACTGCGTGGAGCCGAACCGTCTCTTCATATATACCTGAAATGGAAGTAGGTTTAGATAGCTTATGGAACCGAAAATCACTTAACCGTCCTGAATGAAATTAAGGGCAATTATATCGAAGTAGAAATATAATCGCCCACTTCTATTTTACAAGGGAGGCGGCAGTTGGTCAAAGTGGAGTTTATGGGTCCTATGGGTATGGACCCCATGGAGTTGGATGTCGGTAGTCTCGAAGAGCTATCCGTAGTGTTGGCGGAGGATGAGAGAGTGAGAGAGTGGCTGCCCCGATGCGCGGTGGCTATAAACGATAGAGTGGTTTCGGATAGAGACATGAAACTCGAAGATGGTGACAGGGTGACTCTCCTGCCACCCGTATGCGGAGGTTGAGATGGAGCTTCATGACGGACCTCTGGATGTCAGGGAGATTTTCGGACGATGGCTCGATGAGGAGAGCGGGAACAATTATGGCGCATATATTCCGTTTGTCGGAATCATCAGAGAAGAGGACGGTATAGAGGCGCTGAGTTTCGATATATACGAACCTCTTCTGGCTAAGTGGTTCGACGAGTGGCAAAAGAGAGCGCGAGAGATGGGGGCGAAGGTGAGGATGGCCCATTCGATAGGAGATGTCCCCGTACATACGAGTTCGTATGTGTCGGCTGTCTTCTCTCCGAGGAGGAGGGTGGCACTGGAGTTGATAGAGGAGTTCGTGGAGGATTTCAAAGCCAACGCTCCCATCTGGAAATACGATGTGGTCGGAGGTGAGAGAATCTACGCTTCGGAGCGCAGTACTCCGATGGATGGAGCGGGCCTCCTGGCTCGCGATAGCGAATAGTGAAACGGAGTCTGGAATGGGATTTATACATTTCGAAGAGTCGATGAGAATTATCGATGAGGTGGAGGTGAAAAAGTTGGGGGTGATGAAGAGATTCGTCTCCGATGCCCAGGGGTATGTACTGGCCGAAGATATCGTAGCGGACCACGACTCCCCTTCAGCACCTACCTCCGCTATGGACGGTTACGCTATCGTATCCGAAGATCAAAAGTCCGGCAGATTGAAAATAAGCGGTATAAATCCCGCCGGCGACGAAAAGAGATGGAGAGTCGAGAGAGGTGAAGCCGTAAAGACATTTACCGGTTCTCTCATGCCGGAGGGGAGCGATACGCTGATTCCCATAGAGAATGTCACTGTGGAGGATGGATATATCGTTATCGACGAAGAGGTTCCCCGTGGATATTCCGTCAGAGAGGCGGGTGAAAACTATGCCCGTGGAGAGAAGCTCATAGAGGCAGGCACGATTATAGACTATCCGCAGATAGGAGTGATGGCGGGGCTGAACATGGTGGAGGTCTCCGTCCATGTCAAACCGAGGGTGGCGGTACTGGCTACGGGTTCGGAGCTTTTGGCACTGGGGGAAGAGGCGAAACACGAAGGACAGATTAGAAGTACGAACGACTATACGATCGCCGCGCTCGTGAGAAAATATGGAGGGGAGGCTATTCGCATCGGATGTGTCGGCGACGACAGAGAGAGTATTGCGGAGGCTTTCCGCAGGGCTCTATCGATGGCAGATATCGTCGTCACTACCGGAGGTGTGAGTGTAGGGGATTTCGATTTCGTCAAGGATGTGATAACCCAATCGGACGCGACACTGCTCTTCAAAGGTGTCAGGATAAAGCCCGGTCAACATATCGCCTGTGCCAAACTGGGAGAGAAGTTCATAGTCGGATTGCCCGGTTTCGCATACTCTTCGACGGTGACGGCCCTTCTGTATGTCGTACCGCTCATGGCGAGATTGACCGGCCGTCCATCTCCGATAGAGACGATTGGGGCCGTATTGAGAGAGGATTTCCGCAAAAAATCGAAAAAAGCGGAATTCACGGCATGCAATCTACGGCTGGAAGATGGAGTCTTTTATGTGGATTTCGATGGTAAAAAGAGCGGTACGAGCGCCATATTGACCAATATGCTCGGAGATACCGCACTCCTCTATACGACAGAGGACGAGGGAGATAAAAAGGCCGGAGAGATGGTGAAAGTGGTCAGACTCTGAACCGTTTTCCTTCTCTCCGGAGAATCTGCGGCTCTCTCCCGATATCGGGTTCGGGTTAAATAATGATGTGCTATACTTAATCGATAAGATGTAGAGAGGAGTTTGAATATGCAGGAGAGAAAGAGCGAGCTCAAAAGCAAAATCTACGATGAGAGGGTTCTGAAGATAGGGATAGCTATCCATGACAAGATAGAAGACCCTCTTCAGATACTTGTCAGACTCCTCAGAAAACGGAGGCTACACAGTTTTTCAGCCATTTTGATCAAATCCGATTCGGGAAGTTTCGGAGAGTTCATGAACAGGCACAAGAGGAGAAGCGATCTGCTCTATACGATCAACTCGAAAGCCGGACTCTATGTACTGTTGTGCCAGGAGACTCAGGTGGATGGCGGATACTACTTCGTCGATAGATTGACCAAAGCGTGGAAAGAGGAGCAGACGGAACATGGCGTCATAGCGTCGATAGTGGCCGTCGAATCCACCAAATACGAAGTGTGGGATATCGTATTCGCTCTTCTGGATCCATTCAACGATATCATAATGGGGCACAAGCAGGAGAATGTATCGTACGGTACTTTGAAGTGAAAATGCACAACAAACCCGATTTCAAACTCTTTTCCAATATAGGTTACGCTCTTGCAGGAATGAGGGCCGTTCTCTCCAGTGAGAAATCTTTCAGGATACAGCTCATCGTCATAGCGGTTTTGAGTATTGTCATTCTGGCGATTCCAGTATCCTTTTACGGCAAGGCCGCTCTCTTCGTATCGATGTGGTTCGTTCCGGCCATGGAGGCGGTGAACAGCGCCATAGAGAGAGTCGTGGATTTGGTGACGCAAGAGCACCATCCTCTTGCGGGAGAGGCCAAGGATATAGGAGCTTTTGCGGTGATGATGGCCTTCTTCATCGCTCTCATGGTCTGGTCGGCCGTACTGTATGGAGAGTTTGGATGAGATATTTTTCCCATATCACTATTTTTACGAAAGAGAGGTAGAGGATGGACGATAGTACCAAAGCCGTACATGCGGGATACGAGAAGAGTGGATACCCTTCCATGGCGGTACCCATATACCAGACGACGGCGTACGAGTTCAGAGACGCTTCCCATGCGGCCGCTCTTTTCGAACTCGAAGAGAGCGGGGATATCTATACGAGACTGAGCAATCCCACCACCGATGTCTTCGAAAAGAGATTCGCGGCACTGGAAGGGGGCTCCTCCGCTTCGGCGACCGCAAGCGGTATGAGTGCCATATTCTACGCCATAGCCAACTGCGCCGGTGCCGGAGACAATATAGCGGTGGCGCGTCAGGTATATGGGGGTACGACCACTCTGACTACCCATACTCTCGCGAGATTCGGCATAGAGGCGAGATTTTTCGATATACACGATATGGAAAGTCTCAGAGAGATACTCGATGAGAGGAGCCGTCTGATTCTCTTCGAGACGATAAGCAATCCGAGTATCGATGTGGCCGATATCGCCGATATCGTTTCGATAGCGGACGAGTACGGGATAGTTTCGTGCGCCGACAATACGGTAGCCACGCCGATACTGTGCAAACCTCTGAGAGAGGGTGTGGATGTCGTCGTGCACAGTACCAGCAAATATACCACTGGTCAGGGGCTGGCACTGGGCGGTATCGTCGTGGAGAGAGAGAATATCGTCGAAAAGCTATCGGGAAACGGTAGATACGACCATTTCAACAGACCCGACCCCAGTTATCACGGATTGGTCTATACCGATATAGAGGAGTCTCCGTTTACCACCAGAGTCAGACTCTCTCTATTGAGAGATTTCGGAGCTTCACCGAGTCCATTCAACTCCTGGCTATATATACAGGGGCTCGAAACTCTGCCTCTGAGGATGGTGAGACACTCCGAGTCCGCACTGAAAATCGCACGATTTCTCGAAAACCATCCCGCAGTTTCGAAAGTCAACTATCCCGGCCTGGAGAGTGACCCGAATCATGAGAGAGTGAAGAGATATATGAAAGACGCCATGTCGAGCGGTCTGCTCAGTTTCGAAGTCGAAGGCAGAGAGAGGGCCCAGAAGATAGCCGATTCGATGGAGTTATTCAGTCTCGTCGTAAATATCGGTGACAGCAAATCCATAGTGACGCATCCGGCCAGTACCACACATCAGCAGTTGAGTGCGGAAGAACTCGAAGCCTCCGGTGTACCGGCGGGCCTCATCAGATTGAGTGTGGGTCTCGAAGACCCGGATGATCTCATATCCGATCTCGACAGGGCTCTGAGTGTCGGATGACCTTTTTGGATCTTTTTGGTATCTTCGGATATGTAGCGAAAAGCGCTCTTTGGATAAAATAGCGAAAAATCGACGGGAATCGGACCATAGATGAAGATAGAGACCAACATAGAACACTTTACATCCCCTCTATATCTCGAGAGCGGTAGGATTCTCGAACCTTACGAAATAGCATACGAGACATATGGCGAACCGAATGAGGACAAGAGCAATGTCGTACTCGTATGTCATGCTCTCAGCGGTTCGCATCATGCCGCGGGATTGTACGAAGGAGATAGAAAACCGGGTTGGTGGGATGCCCTCATAGGTCCCGGCAAAGGTATAGATACGGATAAATTTTTCGTCATCTGTACGAATGTGATTGGATCGTGTTTCGGTTCGACCGGGCCTATGAGCGATATCTATCCGGCACACAAACCGTATAGATTGAAATTTCCCGTAGTCACGATAAAAGATATGATAAGAGCGCAGAGACATCTGCTCAGTAGATTGGGGATACACCATCTCAAAGCCATCGTCGGAGGTTCGATGGGGGGAATGCAGGCTCTGCAGTTCGCTGTGGACTATCCGGGATTCGCGGATATCGTGATACCCATGGCGGCCACATACGCTACGCGTCCGTGGGCGGTCGCATTCAACAAGGTGGCGATAGAGGCGATTCGTAGAGATCCACGCTTCGAAAACGGCAATTACGAAAAGGGCGCCTTCGACGAGGATGGGCTCGACGGTCTGGCCATAGGCCGTATAGCGGGACACATATCGTATCTGAGCCCCGAATCCATGGATGAGAAGTTCGGCAGAAACTATGTGGCTACCGACGGGTTGTTCGAACTCTTCGGAAGATACGAAGTGGAGAGGTATATGGAGTACAATACGAGCAACTTCTCCCGCTCTTTCGACCCTCTGAGCTATCTCTATATCGTCAAGGCGATAAACACTTTCAATCTTTCGAGGGGATACGATTCTTTGTACGAAGCCGTAGGCAGGATAAAGGCGGCCGTACATCTGATAGCCTTCAAAGGGGATTATCTCTTTTTCCCCGAAGAGATGGAGCATCTGGCGAAGATGCTTAAAAGGTTTGGATACGAGCATAGTTACCATCTCATAGATAGCGGTTATGGACACGATGCATTTTTGGTGGAGGTGGATAGATTCGCGGAAATCGTCAAAGAGATTCTGGAGAGGGGAAAAGTATGAAAAAAGAGACATTCGAAGATAAATTGAAGCTTTCGAGAGAGATTGTGGAGAAGTTGATGGATCCGGATATCACTCTCGAAGAGAGTGTGAAACTGTACGAAAAGGGGCTGGCTACCATCAGGTCGGCCCAAAAGATGATAGAAGAGGCCAAAAGTACCATCGAGGTGATAGAGAAGAGACATGGAGGCGAAGAATGAAAAGCCTCGTAGTGGGGGCGCTTCAGCTTCCCACCCTCGGTATGAACGCTACGAGACTGGAATTCTATCTCAAAAACGCGAAAGCCAGAGGAGCCAGGCTGTTGCTTTTCGGTGAGTATGTTCTAAACCACTTTTTCAAAGAGTTGGAAAAGATGCCGGTTTCGATGGTGGGTGAGCAGAGTGAGATGCATATCAGACTTCTCAAAAAGTTTGCATCCGATTACGATATGGTCTTCGTCGCTCCCGTCGTCAGACTGAAAAGCGGGTCTCTCATAAAGAGTATCGTCAAGATAACAGGAGGAAGTGTACGCTATTACGACCAAAAGTTACTGATGCCATACTCCCACTGGAATGAAAAATCTTTTTTTTCCAACTCTTCATCTTCCGCGTTGGAACCTATGATATTTACCGTCGATGGTATCAAAGTGGCAGTTATGGCAGGATATGAGCTCCATTTCGACAAAATGTGGGAGAGTATAGGCTCCAAAAAGGTCGATTTGGTACTACTGCCGACGGCTTCCACCTTCTCATCGCACAATCGCTGGAGAGATTTGATCAGATGCAGAGCCTTCCTGCACGGCTGTTACATTCTCAGAGCCAACAGGGTCGGAGAGTATTATGACGACCATGTGAAGTGGCGTTTCTACGGTGACAGTATGCTGATCAATCCCGAAGGTGAAGTGGAGATGATGCTCGAAGATAGAGAGTCGATGCTGATAGAGTCTGTCGAGAGAAGTGTCGTTTCCGAACATCGCAGGGCATGGAGATTCGAAAGAGAGATCGCGGAGTTCGAAGCTCCCGGAGAGAAGTGATGGATAGTGACAGAAACCTCTATTTCAAAAGGCAGATAGACCTCTGGGGCGAAGAGACCCAGGAGATGTTGAGAGAGAAGAGAATCCTGATAGTCGGATGCGGAGGATTGGGAAGCTCTTTGTCCATGGCGCTGGGAGGTAGCGGGATAGGTCATATCGATCTCGTGGATTTCGATGAGATAGATATGCACAATATACATCGCCAGATATCCTTCACGATGGACGATATAGGTATGAAAAAGGCCGAAGTGGCGGCTCGAGAGATAGAGAAGAGATGCCCCTTCGTAACCGTCACCCCTTTCGTGAGAGATTTTTCCTCCTTTTGTGGGGAGAGTGAGGGTGGATACGACCTGATTCTGGATGCGACCGACAATATGGAAGTCAGAAAAGAGATAGACAGTTGGGCATCCAAAGAGGGGACACCCTGGCTCTATGGCAGTGTGGAGAGATTCGAAGCGCGGATATGTCTCTTCGAAAAAGCCTCTTTCTCTTCGTTCGCTTCCGCAGAGCATATACCCGGTGGTGTCACGGCACCGATGGTGATGCATACCGCTTCCATCCAGGCGGGTATGGCGCTGAGGTATCTCGCCGGATTGCCGGTGGAAAAGGATATACTATACTATATATATTACGATAGGGACGGTTCGCTGGTACATAGGGGTTTCGCCATGCCTACCGAAGAGGCGAACCAGTCCGAAGGAGAAGATAGATGAAATATGGATATGCGACAGCCGTCGCGGCGCTCTCGCTGATGATAGGCGGATGTACACAGGAGACACAGAACTCCATCAGCAGGTCTCTGCAAAACTGGACGGGGACCAATGGTGTACTGGAGGTCTATGCCGGAGAGAAACTCGTCAAGAGATTTATCAAAATAGATAAAATATCCACAGCTTACGGGACGAACGACGGTAAAGTGAGACCATACAGATACGGTTACGGATATGACGACAAAAACTTCAATCTCAAAGCCGACAATGGCGAGAAAAAGGTCTATTTCGAATTTTCCGACTATTCGACCAACTATATATTCTATGAAAACAAGTGAGGAGGTATAGCGTATGAGATTCGTCAAAAGCGAGAATGCACCGGAGGCGATAGGACCATATTCACAGGCGGTGATAGCGGGTGGTATGCTATATAGCTCGGGGCAGATAGCGCTCACCCCGGATGGTGAGCTCGTCGATGGAGGTATAGAGGAGCAGACCGATAGAGTATTGAAAAATCTTACCGCGGTTCTCCAATCCGCCGGTGCCACACTCTCGGATGTGGTCAAGACCACCATCTATCTCGACGATATGGATGATTTCGCGAAAGTGAACGAAATATATGCCGAATATTTTGGAGACCATAGACCGGCGAGAAGTACAGTGGCGGTGGATAGATTGCCAAAAGATGTGAAGATAGAGATAGATATCGTGGCGATGGTGGGAGATTAGAGGTTGTATTCAAAGGAAATTAAATATTTTTTGGATATAATCCCACACTTGAATTACATGTAGGAAGACTACGAGTATATACAAATATTAATAAAGGGTAGACTATGTATGCTATTATAAAAGCCAGTGGTCAGCAGTTCAAAGTAGAAGAGGGTGATATAGTCTGCTTCGACAGAATGGGCCTCGAGCCGAAAAGCGAAGTTGAATTCACCGAAGTACTCGCTATCGACGACGGCGAATTGAAGATAGGCACTCCCACGGTAGAGGGTGCGGTGGTAAAAGGTGAGGTCATCAACGAAGGCCGAGACAAAAAGGTCATCATCTATAAGAAGCGCAGAAGAAAGGACTCCAAGCTCAAGCGAGGATTCCGTAGAGACTTTACGCGTGTTCGTATAACAAAAATCGCATAAGGAGCTGATATGGCACACAAAAAAGGACAGGGTTCAACCCAGAACAACCGTGACTCCATAGGAAGACGACTCGGTGTCAAAAAGTATGGCGGTGAGCATGTGATTCCCGGAAACATCATCATCAGACAGAGAGGTACGAAGGTACATCCCGGCAAAGGTGTCGGTATAGGTAAAGACCATACCATCTACGCTCTCGTCGAAGGTGTCGTGAAGTTCGAAAACAAGACTGCGAACAAGAAAAAAGTTTCGGTAGTGCCTGCGTAATCGCGCCTCTCCGAATATGGACAGTCCGGATTTCCGGCACTGTCCCTTCTCCTCGAAAGTTTCAAATCCACTCTGTATATTATATTTTTTCTTCAGGCCAATATACATTCGACTATACGATTGTGTATATATCTATAGGTAGAGGAGGGGAGATGTCACGATACTCCCCTCTCTGAAGAGAGAGATTAGAATTTCAATAGACTGAGACCAAAACCTATATTGTAACCGCTCATATCCGTATTGCTCACCGTCCCCTGCAGGGTAAAGGTGACATCGAGCTCTTTGAGCATGGGCAACGGCATGAGAGAACCGACTTTCCAGTAAAATTCCGTTCCTGCCGTCATGGATGTATCGAATCCCGTCATATCGGATAGGTCGCTGTCCACCACGCTTATGTTGGCGTACACCTCTTCTATCACAGGCATTCCCCAGATTCTGGTGAGTTCATGGGTGAAGAATCCGCCTCGAAGGTTTGCGCTCCATCCATGCATATCGTTCACACTCTCGGGATCGAAATAGATACTGGTATAGTGGAGAGTGGCGGCGATATACGGCTTGTACTCCTTGGGCTCGGGATGTACGAGGAGTGTGGAGTAGAGATCGACAAGCCAGCTCGTATCGTCGGATTGGAGGAGATCTTTTGTCTTTTGACTGACAGGTGTGTCGTTGTCGAATCCTCCATTGGCGAACAGACCCGTGGCGCTGATGCCCGTCAGGATGGAGAGTTCGGGGTTGATGGCGTATTTTATACCTCCACCGGCTTTCAGATAGAGTGATTCGTTGTCGATATCTCCTCTCTCTCCATTGTCGAATCTGATATCGTCTCTCTCATAGTGCGAATATCCGACTGCACCGAGAATATAGGGTCTGAAATCATCTCCCTCTTCACCGAAAAAGTATGTTCCCGGAACGGAGATATTCTGAATCTCCGCATCGTCGCTATCTCCGCTTCCTATCTCGTATCTACCCGACCTGAGCATATAGTCGTTCAGCATGAAGAGGGTTCCTCCATTGGCTTTGCGATAGGCATCCTCCACCGTTTCCGCGTTTGAGACGGATGTGAAAGTGCCCATGAGCAGAAGTGTAGAAACAACCAGTGCTTTTTCTCTATTTATCGGCATATATCTTTACCTCTTCGAACAATTTTTTATAATATATGTATTCTATCATGTTAATACTTGAGTTCGTGTTCATATATATCACCTATCGAAAACTCATGTATAATTCGTTTTCCATATCTCCGGTATGATATGGCAGAGATTTTTTCGAATGGAGTCAAAATGGGTACTATAAAGATGGATTGGGATGGATTTTCACCACAGAGACGGGCTACGATGGTATCTACCGGTGTGGCCGCCATGTTGACGGTCGTCAAACTGGTCGTAGGGGTCATGAGTGGCTCGGTAGCTGTTTTGGCATCCGCTATCGATTCGGTACTGGATATGGGAGTATCGATTTTCAATTTCTTTTCGATAAAAAAGGCCGAAGAGAGACCCGACGAGATGTTTCCGTACGGCAAAGGAAAAGTACAGGCCATAGCCGGAGTGATAGAGGGGACGGTGATAACGATATCGGGTATATACATAATATATGAGGCGATATCCAAAATGATAGTGGGAAAAGAGACGGAGTATATAGGTATCTCGGTGGTGGTGATGCTCTTTTCTCTGTTTACGACATGGTTTCTGGTGAAATATCTGTTGAATATAGCCGAATCGACCGACAATATCGTCATCAAAGCCGATGCTCTGCACTACAAGACGGACCTTTTGAGCAATGGAGCGGTATTGGCGGCTCTCGGTGTCGTATATCTGAGCGGATGGCAATGGGTGGATGCTCTGTTCGGTCTGGGTATAGGCATATATATCATCTACTCCGCATATGAGATCATAGAAGAGAGTGTCATGATACTGCTGGATCGTTCTCTGGATAGCGACATAGTCGCTAAAATCGGAGAGATACTCGCTTCGGCATCGAAGGTCAACGGCTATCACTGGCTGAAAACCCGGACGGACGGAACGAGAAATTTCGTCGAATTCCATATGGTTCTCACGCCCGACATGACACTCGAAGAGGCTCACCACATAGCCGAAGAGATAGAGTATGAGATCGCTTCTCTGGAGCCCAACAAAGGTTGGGTGATAACTCCACATTTCGATCCCTACGACGATGAGCACCTCAACGAGAAGTACTATAGAGGAGATGCGATAACGGGAGAGAATATATGAGCGGGAGAAATATATATCTGACATCTCCTATTCGTAGAGAGGGGACACTCCATCTTCCCATGATAGGATTCGAAATAGTGGCGGATTCCATAGATTTCGAAGGCTACGACACTCTCATGTTCACATCCAAACAGGCTGTCAGAAGTGCCGATGCCATAGACAAGGAGTGGAGAAGATATCCCGCCATCGCCATAGGGGAGGCAACGGCCGGGGAGATTTCCAGACTCGGGGGTACCGTCCTGTACCGGCCCGAAGAGTTCTACGCCGAAAATCTGTGTGAAGATATAGTCCGACTCTTTTCTGAAAGAGAGGTTCTCTATCTGAGACCGGAAAAGGTATCCTTCGACAGTAGAGGACATCTCGCATCCAGAGGGATAGAGATAGGAGAGAGAATCATCTACAGAACATCGTGTATAAAGTATCGCGGGGATGAGGCTCCCGAAGATGGAGCGATAATCGTTTTTACATCTCCTTCGACCATCCACTGCTTTCTCGAAAACTTCGGATGGAGAGAGAGTTACACGGCGGTGGTGATAGGTAGAGCGACTCTCGAACATCTACCTGAAAACGCCTCTTTCGTAGTGGCGCAGAGGCCGATGATAGACTCCTGTATAGAGGCTGCGGAGGCCTTTCGGAAGAATATCCGATGATACTAAATGATATCAACGAAACCTCCTCCTTTTTTTATTTTCGAATAATTTCAAATAGGATATAATCGATTCAACCTGAGCGGTTCGCTACCTGCAAATGGGGTCCAACATTAAACTGTTGGAGGAAGCAGTAGTCCGGTCGGTGTGTGGATGACTTCGCTCGAGTCCGCTTGCGGACGAGAAGCTGTCCCCTGAAGATCGGCTCTCTCCTCCGTCGTTGGCTTATTAGGGCCGACACATGCAATGACGGCCGCTCGGGGGTTTTCTCTTCGAAACGGATGGTATTACGATAGCGGTATCCCCATCGAATCGTAGTTGTTTTTGCCAATGGAAATGGAGTGGTGGTTTTCTATTGACAAAAACAAAACCGTCTGCAAAAAGACTTTAGGAGTTTTCACGATGAATGTATTGGTGGTAGGGAGTGGAGGAAGAGAATATTCCATAGGTTTGGCTCTGCAAAGAGACGAAAATGTGGAAAAGATCTATTTCGCGCCCGGCAATGGAGCGAGCGATACGATCGGAGAGAATATAGATATCAAAGATTATGGAGAGTTGGCGGATTTCGCCAGGGAGAACTCCATCGATCTTACGATCGTGGGTCCCGAAGCACCTCTCGTGGACGGTATAGTCGATATATTCAGAGAGAGAGGTCTCGTGATTTTCGGTCCTACTGCGGATGCCGCCAGACTCGAAGGCTCCAAGATATTCATGAAAAACTTCCTCGCCAGACATGGTATTCCGACAGCCAGATATCTCGAAACCGACTCTATCGAAGAGGCGAAGAGTTTCATATCGGAGCTGACCCCTCCCATAGTGGTGAAGGCGGACGGTCTTTGCGGAGGAAAGGGAGTCATCATAGCCGGTAGCGAAGAGGAGGCGATAGAGGCCGCTTCAGATATGCTCGCAGGCGCCTCTTTCGGTGAAGCTGGGACGAGAATCGTGGTCGAAGAGTTCCTCGACGGATACGAACTTTCCGTATTCGCCATATGTGACGGCAGGGATTATGTACTGCTCCCAGCCGCACAGGATCACAAGAGGCTTCTCGATGGAGACAGAGGGCCAAATACAGGGGGTATGGGAGCGTACGCACCCACTCCGCTCGTCAACGATGAGATATACGCCAAACTCAGAGAGAGAGTGGTCGAACCGACACTCGCGGGAATGAGAGAGGAGGGGATGCCCTTCGAAGGTGTACTCTTCATGGGGGTCATGGTGGTCGATGGAGAACCGATGATTCTGGAGTACAATGTCAGATTCGGAGACCCCGAGTGTGAAGAGTTGATGGCTCTTCTGAAGAGTCCGGCAGGAGAGATGTTCTACAAAGCCGCCACTGGAAAACTATCCGAAGCGAATATAGAGTTTTCGGACGAATATGCCGTCGGAGTGGTGATGGCCAGTGGCAACTACCCATACTCCTCGAGCGACCCTGCGGAAATCATCATAGATGAGATACACCATGACGAGTTGAAAGAGAAGGCTCATATATCGTTTGCAGGAGTGGAGAGGGGAGAAGACGGCAAACTCTACGCTACAGGTGGAAGGGTTCTCGTATGCGTCGGACTCGGCGAGAGTGTCGCCCAGGCGAGGGAGAGAGCGTATATGCTCGTAGGGCAGGTGCATTTCGCCGGCAAGCAGTGCCGTACCGATATAGCCTATCAGGCTCTGGATTGATCGAAGGTTCGGTGGATCTGGTATGCGGAGTGTCTGGAGCGATGGAGAGGAGGGGAGCGCCCAGGGTCTCTTCGGACCTCTACTCCGCATATCTCTATACACTCTACTCTCCGCCAATCTTCTGAACGCTTCCTACTCTCCAGGCGATAATAGCGAGAGTAACGCATCTCTGTATGCGGACTCTTTCGTGAGTGAAAAAGGTATCACGAAAGCTTACGGTTCCGTACTCCTGACATATGAAGACAAAGTATTGAGCGGAGAGAACGCTCTATACGACAGGGAGGGTTCGAGAATCGTGATGAGAGACGGTGTGGGTATCACCGACTCTACGGGAAATAGAGTATATGCCGACTCGATAGACTACTCCATAGATAAAAACAGAATAGTTTTCGAAGGTTTTCACCATAGAGACCCCGACGATATATGGATGGTATCCAGGAGGGCGGTGAGGCAGGACGACAACTATACGATAGAGAAGAGTATCATCTCCAGCTGTTGCATGGACGATCCTGATTGGACTCTCTATTTCGATAGAGCCGATTACAACTCCACCTCCCGCAGAATGGTTCTTCACGATGCACAGCTCTATGCAGGCACCATTCCTCTGGCCTATGTCCCATATCTCTCCTTCTCTCTGGACAGGAGCAGGAGTTCGGGGCTTCTCATGCCCCATTTCGGTTATGGCAGAGATGAGGGATTCATATATGACCAGCCCATATATTGGGCGATATCGGAGAGTATGGATCTGCAGATCGACCCCCAGGTCAGGAGTGGAAGAGGTCTGGGAGTATATGCGGATTTCAGATTCGCGGACTCCGCACACTCACATGGAGAGCTGAAAGCCGGAATATTCCATGACTATTCGGATTATACGAGAGAGCACGATTTGAAAAACTCCTCCCACTACGGTGTGGAGTTTATGTATGAGAGCGACGATTTTCTGAGATCGTGGAAACCCGAAGGGTACGAAGATGGACTATATCTGAATCTGAATCTCTTCAACGATATAGACTATATCAACCTTCAGTACGACAAAATGTTCCATTTCCAGGAGACGAGCAGATACGAAGAGTCCAGATTCAACTACTTTCTATATAGTGACGAGAGATATTTCGGTATAGGAGCGAGATACTATATAGATACCGAAGAGACGGACAATAGAGATACCATACAGGAGATGCCCAGACTCCACTATCACGAATTTTCATCCACGATTATGGATGGTCTTCTGACATACTCTCTCGATGCCACTCTGGACAACTACTACAAAGAGAGTGGAGAGAGGGCCTATTCGGCACATCTGAGGGCTCCGCTGGAGTTTCACAGTTCTCTGTTCGGCTCGTATCTCGATTTCGCGCTCAAAGAGGAGCTTGTCGTCGCGGATACATATTTTTCGAGGGAGATAGAGAGTGAAAACCACTACGCTTCTATTGTCCTGAATCACAAGATAGTGATATCGAGCGATCTCGTCAGAGGATACGAGAGCGGTCTGCATACGATACTGCTTTCGGCTACCTATACGAAGAGCTCCATACTCGCCGAAGGGGATTTGGAGTTCGACGATATCGACGAGTCGATAGAGAACGATTTCGGACTGGATAGACTCAGCGATTCGCATATATCTTTTGCCGTACACAACTTCTGGAACGGTAGCGGAGGGCATCTGGATATAGATTATCTCGCTACGGCGGACCTCTATCTGTATGGCGGGACGCAATGGAACGACTTTAGAAACGAATTGACTCTCAGGTATAGAAACTGGAGACTCTATACTCTTTTGAACTACTCTCTGGAGAATAGAGAGATATCCGAATTCTCCAACAAACTCTCATATAGAGACGATACATATGCATTCAGTATCAACTACCTCTGGAAAAAGGATGAAGAGAGCTATCTCGAGAGAGAGAAGGAGTTGAAGCTCAGGATGAGATACAGATACAGCGACTCTCTCACCATCTATGGAGGCACTACATACGACTTTATAGAAGATTACAGCAAAGATTGGGAAGCCGGATTCATGCTGGATAGAAAATGTTGGAATATACAGCTGACATTCAAGCAGGATATCACTCCCGTACTCAAGGAGTCCGGAGCGGGTTCGATAAGAAACAATGCCATATATTTCAAATTCAATCTGATACCCTTCGGCGGTACCGGTCTGGATAAAAAGTATCTGTAGGTCTCGGATATGGAGGAGAGGATACGACAGGCTCTGGATACGATGGGGCTTCCGACGATGATAACGAAAGAGGATTTGAAGAGGAGGTATCTGAAGCTGGCGAAAGAGAACCATCCCGATATACCGGGAGCCGATGGAGATAGAATGAGAGAGATTATAGAGGCGTATGAACTGCTCAGAGAGTATATGGAGGGTTATAGATTCAGTTTCGATTCGGAAGAGATATCGAGACGATATCCCGACGAGAGTCACGCTGAGAGATTCGGCTTTTGAATTGGATATACAAAGCGGTATAATCCGCATGCAATGGAAAGGAAACGGAATATGCAGGAAAAGATAGTAGAGATTGTGAACAATGGGCTCGAAGAGAGATTCGTATTCGGCAAGATGGCACGACACGCCAACGGTTCGGTACTGTATCGACAGGGAAAAGCTGTACTTCTCGCCACTGTCGTACTGGACGATACGCCGGTGGAGGAGCCCTTTTTGCCTCTGACGGTACAGTATATAGAAAAGGCGTACGCCGCGGCCAAAATACCCGGCGGATTCATCAAGAGAGAGAGTAAACCGAGTGATTTCGAAACTCTTACATCGAGATTGGTCGATAGGTCTCTCAGACCGCTGTTTCCAAAAGGATTCACATATCCCGTCGTCATCACGATACTCGTACTGAGTAGCGACGACGAGGTGGACCTGCAGCTCGCGGCACTCCATTCGGCGAGTGCGGCGCTTACGGTATCGGATATACCGGTAGAGAAGGTGGCGGCCGCCGTGCGATTGGGCAAAGTGGATGGTGAGATAGTCGTGAATCCGTCCAGAAGCGAGATGCTGGAGAGTACGCTCGACCTCTTCGTCACGGGGAGTGGAAGCGATGCTTTGATGATCGAGATGGCATCCAGGCCCAGCGAAAAACTCGATGCGATAGAGATGCAGGAGATAGATATCGATATGGCGATGGGCCCAATGCCAGTGATGCTGTCTCATCAGGACGCGAACGAGGTGGATGAAGAGGAGTTGGTGGATGCCATCTCTACGGCGATTTCTGCCATCGAAAGAGTCAGTGGATCTTTTTCCGAATCTTTCGTACCTTTCGCCAAAGAAGCCTTTACACCCCAACTCGACGAAGAGGGAGTGGACGAGTGGTTGCTGGAGTATGTCAGGGATGGATTCGCCGACGATATCGGGAAGGCTCTCGACGCACTTTCCAAGAGTGAAAGAGGAGACAGCCTCGCCAAAATATCGAGAGAGGCTATGGAGAGACTTTCCCAGGAGGGTAGAGAGGTCGATTCCCGGATGGTCAAGAGAGCGGTAGAGAGATGCAAACGGGAGATTGTCAGGTCGATGATACTCGAGAGGGGAGTCAGAGCGGATGGCAGGAGACTCGACGAAGTGCGTCCAATCAGTATCGAGACCAATATACTGCCCAGCGTGCATGGTTCGTGTCTCTTTACGAGAGGGGAGACGCAGGTACTTGCCACTATCACGATAGGGGGTACTAAAGATGGTCAGATGTTCGAAATGCTTTCGGACAAATCTCCGAGAAACGAAAAGTTCATGGTGCACTACAACTTTCCCGGATTCAGTGTCGGAGAGGCCAAACCGATAGGTGCTCCCGGAAGGAGAGAGTTGGGGCATGGAAATCTCGCCAAGAGAGCTCTGGAACCGACTGTGGATATGGAGATGGGAGAGGCGATAAGGCTCGTCTCCGAAGTGACGGAGAGTAACGGCTCTTCATCCATGGCTACGGTATGTGGAGGTTCTCTGGCTCTCTGCTCCGCCGAAGTGGGAGTGACCGATCTCGTGGCGGGTGTGGCTATGGGGCTGGTGACCGAAGGTGATAGATATGCGATACTGACCGATATCATGGGTCTCGAAGATCATGATGGGGATATGGATTTCAAAGTGGCCGGTACGAAAAACGGCATTACCGCCATGCAGATGGATATCAAGGCGGACGGACTCGAGATGTCGGTACTCTCCGAAGCCCTACTCCAGGCGAAGGAGGCTAGACTGCATATACTATCCATCATGGAAAGAGCGAAGGAGAATATCGTTCCCAGCGGTGCGCTACCGAGTATCGAGCACTTCACCATAGATCCTTCCAGTATCGTCCATATCATAGGAAAAGCCGGTTCGACGATCAGAGAGATCATAGAAAAGTTCGAAGTGGCGATCGATCTCGATAGAGAGAAGGGTGGTGTCAAGATAACGGGACACGACAGGGAGAAGGTATCGGCGGCCAGAGAGCATATAGAGGAGATAGCCGATGGGGGGCACAGGCCGAAACCTCTCGTAAACGGCAGACAGTATAGAGGGAAGATCAAAAAGATCATGGATTACGGTATGTTCATCGGTATGCCCAATGGAGCCGATGCGCTACTGCATATCTCCAAAATATCCAGAAAGAGGGTGGACAATCTCAGGGATATCTATAGAGAGGGAGAGGAGATAGATGTAGTGGTACTCGATCAGCACAATGGCAAAATAGAACTCGCGACACCCGACTATCTCTCCTGATTCACCGTCTCTCCTCCCATAATGCATATGGGAGGAGCGTATTTAAAATATATTTAATGACCGCTTCAGTATAATATCGTGTCTTGGCAAAGATGATAAGTAGGGATACGCAAGCCGAACGGATCTTTGAGATGACGGTCGAGGGACCTAAAACCCAATCACAAACAAGGATATCCAATGAAGAAGTTTTTTGCACTTTTCCTGGCGCTTGGCGCTTTCGCATTTGCAGGTGAGGGTGGCGAGTCTATGATTCAGGCTTACTCCGTAGTAGCTGCCGGTGTCGGTCTCGGTCTCGCGGCTCTCGGTGGTGCCGTAGGTATGGGTCATACAGCTGCCGCCACAATCGCCGGTACAGCCAGAAACCCCGGTCTCGGCGGTAAGCTGATGACTACGATGTTCATCGCGCTGGCTATGATCGAAGCACAGGTTATCTATACACTCGTTATCGCACTGATCGCGCTTTACGCCAACCCTTTCCTCGGATAATTTAAAAATCCGGGAAAAATTTATTTTCTTTTAAGGATGATGCGGATATAATTTCGCATCATCTGATTGAAACTACCAGAGAGTCAAAGACTCTCTTTCCACGCGGCAGTGGTGGAACGGTAGACACGCCAGCTTGAGGGGCTGGTGGGCGCAAGCCCGTGGAGGTTCAAATCCTCTCTGCCGCACCATCCTTTCTTCACTACATTTCAAAATTTTACAGAATTGCAGGATATTGAGCTATTTTCAATTCGGACTGCCCATTCAAATATCGATGCCAATCCGTCTCCAGCCATATAATTGACTCCTTGGGGCTTTTGAAAATAGCTCATAATCTATCTATCACGATACGCTTCGCTTTCTTATAGTCGTAGATTGAAATTCTCCTCTCTATCTTATACCCCCTTGTGTCTTACAGATGGAAAAATAGGATACGATTCCCATTTTTTCATATATTCTATGAGTTGCTACGCCATCTTTTGGATACTATATCCATTTTCAATCACTTTTTAACCATAATGTAAGAATCGTATATTTATAATGAAACGATTACAATATCCAAAAAAAGGGCAACGATGACAAAGAGCGAATTTGTAGATTTGGTGAAAGAGAAGGGCGGATACGAGAGCAAGTCGGCCGCGGAAAAGGCGATAAAGGCGTTTACGGACGCGGTGACGGAAGCTCTGGTCAAAAAGGATACCGTCACTCTCGTTGGATTCGGTACATTCACCACAGTAGAGGTCCCGGAAAAGAGCGGTAAGGTTCCCGGCACGGACAGAACATATACCAAACCGGCACATACGGCTCCCAAGTTCAAAATCGGCAAGAGTCTCAAAGATGCCGTAGCGGAAGGGTAATCCGCTCGAATCCGTTTTTTCGGGAAGGGGGGGATTGAATCCGCCTCTTCCCACCTCTCCATCCGTTACCGTTTTTCTCCTGCTTTTTTCCCCTGTTCCAGTATCCAGCGGGATATGGCTTCGAGTCGTTTGTCGTCGATATCCTTATAGGCTCTCATAGGTGCGGTGTATCCTTTCCATTTACCTCTGCTTCCCTCCCGTATAGATTTGGAGATAGCTTCGATACCGCCTTTTTCGGCATATCTTTCACCTATTTTTTCGAATTTCGGAGCCACTTTGCCTCCACCGCTGATATGGCACATTTTACAATCTTCGGTTTCGAGTACCTGTCTGTATGGGGGAAGACTCTTTAGATATATCCTCCTTTTCATCTCCTCCATCAGTGCCTTTTGGTCGAATGTATCGTATATCCATCCTGCCACAGCTATCAACTCATCTCGTGTGACCAGACCTTTTTGCGATGGCATCACACCATATGTATCGAGACTCGCCGGGTCGCAGTAGGATTTCTCTCTGGAAGGCTCCAGGACATAATCGCTCACGAAGGAGACGAATCTCTCTCTGACTCCGTTGGGGTCCTTTTTCGCCATCCAATCTTTCAGATGTACGGCTACCGCGAACATGGGAGGAGCCGTTTCGTTGCTGTCGGTTTTGGGAGGTATATCGAGATTGTGGCACGAAGAGCACTTGTTGACGGCTATCTTCTCTCCATCGTAAAAGACTTCGTTGTCTCCTCTGTTTCTTTTTCCATCCTCTCCGCATCCGCCTATCACTATCGTGGAGACCAGTGCCAGAGGTAAAATGGCAGATTTCATCTTCATCTTCTCTCCTCCATATTATTTGGGTAGATTATATCGAGAATAGGTATCGCTTATCTTTCGGATCATCTGCATGGCGATATGAAATGAAAAGATCTGCTGTCGAAAAGTCCCCTGTCGCTCAATTTCAGTTCGGGAATGACGAGAAGAGCCATAAAAGAGAGGGTCATAAATGGAGACTCCAGAGTGGAACCCAGTCTCTCTTTGACGAATCTCTCTACCTCTTCATACTGTAGAGCCACTTCGGCTCCATCCGCATCGCTCATCAATCCGGCTATGGGAAGTGGTAGATGCATACTCTCATCTTCACATACAGCCGATATACCTCCTTTGGAGGAGATGATGAGATTTACGGCATCTTTCATCTCTTCGTCGCTTTTACCTACTACCACTATATTGTGGGAGTCGTGAGCCACACTCGAAGCCATCGCTCCGCATGCGAGGCCGAATCCCTCTATATGTGCCAGCCCCTTGATCGCCTTGTCGGCATATCTGTTGATGACGGCTATCTTGGCTATATCCTCCTCTTCTCCGGGAGATAGGACCTTCTCATGTGTGATCAGTTCGTGGTCGAGGGCCTGTATCACCTCCATCTCCCTGCATGAAGGCATATAGAAATCGGACTTTCTCTTTTTTCTGGTAGCGAATCTGTTGGGTGTAGGGGTATCGATACGAGGAAGTAGAGATTTGCCATTCCTGGCTACGACTTCGCCGTCTATGACCGTTTCGATGATATCAATCTTTTTGAGATCACCAACCACTATGAAGTCGGCTCTGTCGCCCACTCTCAGAGTACCCACATCCACTCCATAGTGTTCGACCGGATTTATGGACGCTATTTTCAGCACATCGAAGAGATCGTATCCCAGAGAGAGGCTCTTTCTCACGATCGTATCGATATGGCCTTTCATGAGGTCGTTTGGATGTCTGTCGTCGCTGCAAAACATCACTCTGTCGCTATATTGGGTTATCAGAGGATGAAGAGCATCGAAATTTTTTGCGGCGGAGCCTTCCCGTATGATGATTTTCATACCCTTTTCCAGCTTCTCCCTCGCTTCGTCCAGGGTATATGATTCATGGTCGGTCTCTATACCGGCCGATATATATTTTTCCAGGTCCGCCCCTCTCAGCCCCGGAGCATGACCATCGATCGGCATACTCCGTTTTTTGGCTTCCGCTATCTTTTTCATCATATCGGAATCTCCGGAGACCACTCCGGGATAGTTCATCACTTCACTCAGATATCCTATCCCATCCATATCGAGTAGTCGAGACACCTCTTCGGGGCCGAGTTTGGCTCCACTCGTTTCGAAAGGAGTCGCAGGTACACATGGAGAGGCGCCGAACAGGATCTTCATAGGTGTCTTTAGACCGTTTTCTATCATGAAAGAGACACCCTCCATACCAAGTACATTCGCTATCTCGTGCGGATCGGAGATAGTGGCTACGGTACCGTGGGGAGTCGCCAATCTGGAAAACTCATACGGTGGGAGCATGGAACTCTCGATATGTATGTGCGCATCGACGAAACCCGGCATGATATATCTGTCGTACTTTCCATCGCTCTCCGAGATTTCGGATATCTTTCCATCTTCTATCACGATAGTGGCCGGATAGATTCTCTTCTCTCTGGGATCGACTATATTGCCTTCGTATCTCACGGTATCCTCCTCGTTTTTATATATTCTATCATCCAATCCCCATATATCACTGAATGGCTCCTCTTGTAGTCAGGGGGTGATATTTGGATTATAGATGGGATTATGGCTCTTTTGCAGGAGGGTGTGGAGGTCCGTTCTATGCCGGATATGGAAAAAGATTCATATATCGTCAGAAGTGAAATTTTCTGTGAGGCGTTATCGCCAAAGGGTACAGAGGGTTCGTATAGAGCGAAGTCGTCTTGAAATCGGGCTCTCTCGTCTCGATATCGTTCGCAGTAATATATCGTATATAAAAAAGCCATCCCATATTGGTGCAGAAGAGAAAAGATTCTCTCCAGCACCCTTTGAAAATATTCTTTAAGAGAGAGACTCTACGGCGTTGTCGAGTATCTTTTTGAGCTCCATCTTGGCGAGAGCGACACTACCGTCTTTTTTGAAGATGGCGAAAGCGTGCAGGTGCATTCTGGCGTCTTCACCCGAGCATATCATGATGACGGTCGCCTTCTCCATCTCATTTTCTATAGATAATGCATTTCCAAGGTTCAGTTTTTTGCTTATCGTATGGAGTGCTCTGAACGATTCGTTGAATGTAAGCGAAGCCTCTTTGATGTTAGCGCCGAGTTTTGAAGCGTCCGATACGAGAAGCTCACCTGTAAAGTTGCTTATCGCAGCCCCGAGGTATCCGTTGATACCTTTCATCCCCTCGAATATACTCTCATCCATCATATTCTCCTTGTTAAATTATAGTTACATTGTTCATTATATGATGGTTATAGAGTTTAAAAAAAGAAATATGGACGATATTTTTCTAAAAATTTCAAAATTTTTCAAAATTACACACCATTTTTATCATTCGTTATATTTAGATGTATTTAGATGTATTTAGATGTATTTAGATGTATTTTTAGCAGTGATTTCAATTCGTTCAACCGTACGGGTTTGCCCATGACGCTGTTTGCACCGGCATCTTTTATCTTCTGTATCATATCTTCGCGAGTGTCTCCGGTCAATCCTATTATCGGTTTTTCGCTCAATCCGACGCTTTTTTCATATTTTCTGATTTCGGAGATAGCGTCACTGCCACTCCTTTCTCCCATATTTTCATCCATAAAGACTATATCGATATCTTCATGTCTATCTCTGTATATCTCTATCGCCTCATCCGCACTCGAAGCCAGCAGTGTTTGCATCTGAAGTAACTTCATCACCTCTTTCATGAAGTTGAGATTGAGAGGAGAGTCGTCGACTACGAGAGCGGTTTTGTCTCTCATATCCAGTTTTTGCATATCGGCTTTGTCTTTTTCATATCGGATGGAGTCTATATCGTCATGGGTCGCGTGGTATATATCACTGGGGAGTATGGGGGATGGGAGGCTATGGACTTTGTCTTCGAAGATGCATTGATCTTTGGCTATATTGTTGCATCCGACGATTACGATTCTCTTTCCTTTCTCTATGAGGTCGAAGATGATTTCCTTGTTTGAGACGGCCTCTTCTATATATATGAACAGGGTTTCGAATTTTTCGCTTTCGAGAAGCCCAGAATCGGATAGTATCATCGGATTTTTTGTCAGATAGCTGAGATAACTCTCTATATCCTCTATGAGATTGTCGCACTTTCCGACTCTCAGAAGTGCTACATTGTCCGCTTCCAGGCTCTCCCTGTCGTATGAAGGACCCATCATCATCGGTGTATTGCATGGAATGCTGAAGTAGAATCTGCTCCCTTCCCCCACTTCACTCTCCAGTTTCAGACTGCCACCGAGGAGAACCGCGAGTTGCATCGCTATGCTGAGGCCCAGTCCCGTACCGCCATATTTTCTTGCGGTTGATTCACTCTCCTGCTCGAAAGGCATGAATATCTTCTCTCGCGCCTTTTCATCTATCCCGGGTCCATTGTCCTCTACACTCACGGTCAATCCGTCGATATCGCTGTCATATTCGAATCTCAACTCTATTCTGCCATTTTCGTCGGATACGAACTTCAGTGCATTGCTGAGAAGATTGTTCACTATCTGTTTGATCCGTGTCGGATCGGAGACGATCTTTCGCGGTAATGCAGGATCGAAATAGGCACTGAAACATACACTCTTTTTCATTGCCGAATTTGCAAAAATTCTCACAGTATCCTCAAACTCTCTAATCGGCGAAAACTCTATCTTCTCTATGTTCATCTTCCCGCTGGAGATTTTGGAGAGATCCAGAGCGTCGTTTATGAGTGTTATCATCATTTCGCTACTCTTCAGTGCAGACTCAATGTATCGTCTGTTGACGCTATCGCTCTCTCTGAGTCTGAGTAGATCGAGAAAACCGATCACGGCATTCATGGGTGTGCGGATATCGTGAATGATGGATGAGAAGTAGAGCTCTCTACTTTTGAGCTCCTCTCGAAGTTTGTGTTTCATCTTCAGACAGTTTTGGAGTTTTTCATCCTGATAGCTCGAATCGTCTTCACTCTTTTGTATTTTGGAGAATCTGCCGATGAGGTTGGAGTATCTGACTACGAAATCGAGGTCTTTTTGTGTAAACTGATACCAGTTGCCACTATCGGTGGCAATCCATATGAGAGAGGTGGGTCTGTTTCCTTCTCCTGACAATATCGGTACGACTATGATATCCTTGATATATTTGTCGCTCAGATTGTCTATCTCATCATTGTATATGAAACTGCTTTCGAGGTTGTTGGCTATGAGAGGATGTCCACGGGAAATCGATTCGTTGAGAATGGATGAACTCTTTTCTGAAATCACCTTCTCCTTGCCGTCATATTCGAGTATATATTGTCCATTAGCGTACTCTATATGAATCAGATATATGAAATCGGCGGGAGTGAAGAGCCTAATTTTACCCATGCACTCTCCAAGAAGCTCTTCACTTCTGCCGACTTCATCGAGTTTTTTTTCGCACTCGACGACGATATTTTGGAAATACTCTTCACTCTTCTCTTTGTTTTTTGCAAATGAACTATTCATTCCACCAACCCATTGAAAATATAGTATATAAAGCGGTAAATTATTATAGTGAAAAACGATTAATAAATATTATACATGCGTATTTAGTGAAATTAGATTTCTTCGATTGTATCGGAAGTGTATATCTATTGGGATGGATATCCCATTCCAAGGAGAAATATTTTGATGGAGTCGGCGGGGGATGAAACTCCCCGTACCTTTTCTACTCCCACTCTATCGTGGCGGGCGGTTTGGAGCTGATATCGTAAACGACTCTGTTGATACCGTCTATTTCGTTTATGATGCGCCGGCTGATATTCTCGAGTACATCGTGGGGTATATGAGCGAAGGTGGCCGTCATACCATCCACCGACTCCACCATTCTGACACAGACGGTATTGTCGTAGGTACGGTTGTCTCCCATCACGCCCACACTTCTGACATTGAGCAGTACGGTAAAGGCCTGCCACACCTTGTCGTAATAGCCGCTGGCCATGAGCTCCTCCTGCATGATTTCGTCACTCTCTCTGAGGAGTTCGAGAGCCTCTTCGTTGACCTCCCCCATCACTCTGATAGCGAGACCGGGTCCGGGGAAGGGGTGTCTGCCCAGCATATATTTGGGAAGTCCGAGCTCCAGCCCGAGCTTTCTGACTTCGTCCTTGAATATCTCTCTGAGAGGTTCGACCAGCTCGAAACTCATCCAATCGGGCAATCCGCCTACATTGTGGTGCGACTTGATGGTCTTGGAGGGGCCTTTGACGCTGACGGACTCGATGACATCCGTATAGAGAGTCCCCTGTGCGAGGAAGCTCACCTCGTCCGCATGTTTCTTGGCTTCGGCGTCGAAAACCTCTATGAAGGTCTCTCCTATGATTTTTCTCTTGCGCTCGGGGTCGGTCACCCCCTCCAGTTTGCCCAGAAATTCACGACTCGCATCGACCGTTATCAGATCGATTCCAAGCCCTTTGAACATATCCTCTACCTGCTTCGCCTCGTTTTTGCGAAGCAGACCCGTATCGACGAAGACGGCTATGAGATTATCTCCTATGGCTTCGTGCAGGAGGGCCGCCACTACCGAACTGTCCACACCTCCGCTCACTCCGCAGAGCACCTTTCTGTCTCCTACCTGTTTTCGTATCTCCTCTATCTTCTCTTTGGCGAAAGAGCCCATATTCCATGTGCTGTCGCATCCGCAGATATATTTCGCGAAATCCTTCAGCATCTTGGTGCCGTACTGGCTGTGGTGCACTTCGGGATGAAACTGGAAAGCGTATATCTTTCTCTCCTCGTCGGCTATGGCGGCATAGGGTGAGTTGTCGCTCGTGGCTATGGCATGGAAACCTTCGGGGAGTCTCTCCACTCTGTCTCCATGGCTCATCCAGACTACGCTGTTGTCGGGGATATCTCTGAAG
>Ga0256913_10000008_pt1 | contig 89064 bp, 82 predicted proteins | sample Axial_MatmetaG_FD_185970 | JGI IMG/M metagenome (GOLD analysis project Ga0256913, IMG submission 185970) | Deep-sea worm associated microbial mat communities from Axial Seamount, Juan de Fuca Ridge, Pacific Ocean - Axial_Mat | ecosystem: Environmental > Aquatic > Marine > Oceanic > Microbial... | reverse complement strand
ACCACACCATTATCTTCTGTCACTACCCATGCTATGGGTCTAGGCAGTATGGTCTGAGCCATTAATTTATAGTTTTCATTTAGTTTTGTATCTTTTGATAAATCAAATATCATAATTAAATCCTTTTAATTTTATTTATATGTGCATATCCCCAAGCACCAAGAGTCAAAACAGCATACATCACTGCAATAAAAAGTAACTGCTCTGGGTTAGTTTGAAATTCATAATACAAAATAAGAGATGTTCCCATTAATAAACCTACTATAGAGATAAGTGTAATAACCAAAGAGCTATTCGTAGCTTTACGAATTTTGAAATTGGCAATAGACATAAGAAGAGATACTAGCAAAAATGTAATACTACCAAACTCTAAAATTAATCTAAGCCCACCCATAGCAATAAGAATACTAGCTACCATTGCCATAGATATAATAGCAAATTTAGGAATATGATTTTTTCTAATAGATACAATATGAGGTAGATACCCATCATCTGCTATTCGTGCCATCTGCCTAGATGAGCCAAATAGTGTCCCATTGATTGCACTGCTAGTAGCTAATATTGCTCCAAATATTACAAGATTTTGACCTAAATCTCCCATAATAGCACCTGCTCCTGTTGCTAGAGCTGACTCTTTGTTTTGTATTAAATCATCTGTTGGAATTGCTAAAACAGCACTAAGAGCTATAATGAAATAGATAAGTGCTACTAAAACAATAGCTGAATATATAGCTTTAGGTATATTGGCATTTGGATTTTCCATCTCATTTACTGCATTGATAACTAGCTGAAAACCCTCATAAGCTACAAAGGTTACTGAGGAGACCATAAGTATATTCATAAATGGAGTAGATTGAAAATCTTGGTGCATCATAGTAACAAATGTATGCAAATCAACTTTAGCAAAATAGATAAGTGCCAAAGAGATAAGAAGTAATATAGATAATTTAGCATAAACCATAATATCCTCTATCTTACCCATACCTTTTACACTCCATATATTAATAAGTGCAAAAATAGATATAATCCCTATAGCAAAAAGTTTACGAATAGGTTCATTTTGTGCGAAATCAAATCCACTAATAGCATATGAGGAGAAGGTATAAGCATAAAGAGCTAAAGTACTAATATATCCAAAGATGGTGTACCATCCAATAAATGAGGCTGCCATATGTGAGGTGGGATATGTTCGTTTGAAAAATGCATAAGTTGCACCCTCATCTTTGTAATACAGACCCAATTTCACATAAGAATAGGCAGCAAACCATGCCACTACTCCACCTAATGCAATCGCAAAAGGGGCTAATGCTCCTACCATAGATACAGAGATACCTAAAATAGTAAAAATCCCTCCACCTACCATCCCACCAATGGCTATAGCCAATAGTTCTTTAAAACCTAAGTTTTTATTAACCATTAATAGTCTTTGTATTTTCCATCATTAATATCTTGTTCAATCTCATCAATAGTCTCTTTGATAATATCAAGCAATAATTTTGCTGATTTTTCATCATCTGCTTCAGGAATGTCCCAATCTGTAAATTTCATATTGGCTTTAAATAGAAAAAGCATCTCTTTTTTAATATTTTCTTTACGACTAGCTAACTCTTTTTCCACTGCATCCATAATTTATCTCCTTTGGATATTATATAAGTCCTAATTCAACTAAAATAGGTTCTATCTCTTCTGAAATCTCTGCTAATTTTTCATACAAAATTCCAAATCCCTTATCCTCTTCTGCCCACTCTTCTATAATCTTGAAACTTGAGCTTTTCTGCTCTTCTGAAAATTTATCTGAACCATTAATTGACTCTTTGATTATATCTAATTTCTTTTTCATTTTTTTTCCTTTTGTTTAGTTTGTATAATTATACTCTTAATAAGCAAATTTTTAGAATATAAATTTGTTGTTTAAAAGCAAGAATTTTAACTCTTCTCCAAATATATACTTTGTGAAGGAAATGCAAACTCTAAATTGTTTTTTTCTAATATACTCCAAATTTTATAAAGTACATCTTGTTTTACTCTCATCCACTCTTCCCAATCAGTTGTTTTGGAAAAACTATAAACTAATATATCTATAGATGAATCTGAAAATCTATCCAAATATACCATTAATGTACTCTTGATACCAAGTTTATTATCCAAGGATACAAATTTACTACTTTGAACATATCGTTTTGTAATATTTTTTTTATCTATCTTTTGAGGAGTACTAATAGAATTATGTTCTAATAACATTTGATGTATATCATTTATTGCATTTTGAATATCTTTAGCATTAGAGTTATATGTAACTCCAATATAGAGTTTTATTCTTCTACCTACTGCTCTTCTTGACCAGTTTTTTATAGAAGTATTTGCCAATTTTTCATTTGGTACTGTAATCATTGAATTATCAAAAGTACGAATTTTAGTAGATATAAAACCAATTTCTATAACTGTTCCTTCTACATCAGTTGTAGAAATCCAATCTCCTTGTGAAAAAGATTCATCAAAAATAATCTTAATAAGTCCAAAAAAGTTTGACAAAGTATCTTTGGCAGCTAAAGCAACAGCTAAACCACCAATTCCTAATGAGGCTATTACACCTGATATATTTATACCCATATTAATAAAAATTACTAAAATAGCAATAAGAAAAATAATAAATTTACTTACAGATAAAATCAGATTGATAAGTTCTGTTCTTAAAGTGATATTTTTCTTACTAGAGCTATGAAAATATATAAAAAATATATTTTCTATAATCTGCATAGATATATAGGCAATCGTGATAATAAAGAATATATAAAAATATAGATGTGTATTATCACTTAAATTATTAGGATACTCTAAAATTTCTAAAGCTAACTCAAGCCCTATACCATTAATTAGTAGTGCTATAGGAACTCTTATCTTATTTAAATTAGATATTAAAATATCATCTATATCATCTTCTACCTTTAATATTTTGGATTTAAAATAGTTATATAATTTTCTATATATAAGATAATTAATAAAAATAAAAAATATTATAATAATAAAAAATAGAAATAACCTCCCCATATCAATTTTGATATAACGAAGATATAAATTTACCTCTTTGGCTATACTTTTACTATTTATATAATTAATAATATTATCAAGTTTTAGTTGAGTAGAAATAGAACGATAACTAAATAGAGTGGTATTGAGTTTAAGATAATTTAAAAAACTATCAAAGAGATAGTAATCTTTTGCCAAGACAAAAAAATTATCTTTTATTGTAACTGCCATAACCCCTTTTTTATCTCTAATAGAGTTATATAGTTTTATATTTTTTTGAATATCTATCGTAGTATATAACTGTTTTTGAGTATCTAAAATATATTTTTTCAACTCTTGTTCTTCAATAAGTGTCCAATTTTTAGCAATATAATCAAAAAAGCTATATATCTGCTCTTTTAGTTGCAAGGATTGGAGTTTGAGGTTATCTCTTTGAACAGCTTGAATATAGCCATATCTTTTATTGGTATTAATTTTTAATATGAGATTGCGAATTTCTTTATTAGCTTTGGCAGTATCAATAAAAATTGAGCTATTTAAATCTAAAGAGTATGGATTATTTTTTAGTAAATTAATCAAAGAACTAAAACTATCAAACTGTTTATCTAATATAGATGAAGTTTCATTTTTATCTAAAACCAATGTTTGATTTATATCACTCTCTATAAGTTCAAGTATAACAGTTTTATTAAAAAAACTATCTTCTACATCTATAAACTTTTGCCAAAAAGAGTCAAAAGCAAATATAGTATGGGTTAACATCAATATCAATAATATAAATCGTTTCAAGTCTAGGGATTTCCTTTTTTTCTTTTTCTATAAATAAACAAGAATAATAGTATAGCATAATTCTTTATCTTTTGTTATATAAAAGTGTAACACAATAGTGTTAACCATAAAATAAACAAATAATTAATATTATATTAGAGAATATTAAAAATAAGAGTTAACTCTTATTTTTAGGTGTATTAGTTTTTATAAAAAAATAACCTTTTTGGTTATTAATAGTAATCTTGCCTGTTAAATTCCAATGACCTTTGATAGGGAGTTGTGTTACTATATTATAAAGATTGTTTTTAAATATAAATCTTTTTATATCTAAATCACCATTATCTTCGATTGCACGAGTTAAGAGTAGTTCTATTTTTGCATTAGGGATAATCTTTGAGTTGTTTTTATCTTTAATTGAAACAGATATACTATTTTTACCAACTTTTAGAAAATCTCTATGTTTATGATTTTTCTTTAATGAGCGTTGTCCTAAAAATATATCAGATACCTCTAGTCCTACCTTATGACCATTAATATCAAATATTACACTATATTTTTGTAAAAAATCTTTATTATTAGCCATCATATTATTATAATCACCATCAACTAAATGATAACTACTCAAAAAACTTCTATCTTCATATACAGGAGTATCTACTGCACTTTTTACTGTCCAGACTATCATACCAAAAGTAAAACCAAAGATAAGAAAGAAGAAAAGTAACCAAAAGTGATATTTTTGAATTTTCATAAATTTATATCCTCTATTTTTTTGATTTTAATATAGCTATAGTATATAAAATTAGACCGATAACAATAATAGTGTACATAAGAACTCGCCATATTGTAGATGTTAGAGTACCTACACTTCCTATACTTGATTTTAACTCTATACCTCTATTTTCTGCAATCTTATCTGTAATAGCAGCATATCCATTAAATAGAGCAGCAGAAACTTTAGCATACATACTATTTTTATCTTTGGATGCCAAAAGTGGAATAATATATTTATCTAAAATATCATCCTTATCTAAAACCCCTTTTAAATCTTGACTTACCAAAAGATTAATATGAGTATCTTCTAGCGAAGTTGTTAAAAGTACAAAGGGATTTTTTAATTTTTTCGTAATGTTCTGTTCATACGATTTAATAAATTCCATTTTACTTTTTCTACTCTTAATCTCTATATCACTATAACTCTCTTTTGCATATATAAAAACAGATACACCTGTTTTAGATAATAGTTCATTTCCTATTTCATCTATTTTTGCAATTGAGCGAGGGTCAATCATTTTTGCACCACTAAGTATAAATTGAGAACTTGTTTTAGTTAGAGTTGGAGTTGAGATATTTTTATCTCCATAGGTTGCCGAGCTTATCATTATGAGGAGTGCAAAAAGCACTCCAATCTTTGTAAGTATTATTTTCATCTAACCCACAAAAACTCTAGTTGAATCACCAAATGATAATATAATAGTTATAACTGCTGAAATAGCTAATAAAATTCCTATAATCTTATCCATTATTTATCCTTTTCATTTATCCACTGTTTATGGTTATCTGAACTATTAAACTTTAATCCATTTAAATCTTGATTAATTTTATAATAGTTAGTTGCATTTGCCTGTTGTGTTTGAATTGCTAATGTTGTTAATATAACAACTATAGTAAGTAACAGTGCAACAGCAATAAAATAACCTGTCAAACCATGTATAAGACTAAAAAGTCCACCTTCTGTTTTTGGGTCAATTTGTGTATTTCCTGCCATATTACCCTCCTTCTATTCTGCTTTAATTGAGCTTAAGAAAGCTGCAACTGCTTTTTGTTGAGTCTCATTTAGACGACCTTTAAAGCTAGGCATTGTACCAATAGCACCTTTTTTACCATGCTCTAAAATATGACTAACAAGAGTTGCATCATATTCAGCAAGATTTGGAGCCATACCATTCATACCTTTACCATCTGGTCCATGACAAGATGCACATGCAGCAAATGCAGCAGGTGCTTTACCTTTAAGTCCACCAGCGACAAATGTAGCAATCTCTTGGGCATCTGTACCTGTAGCCATTAATGGAGGCATAGCACCCATTGCATAACCTAAATTATTTTGACCATTTTTAATTGTATAAAGAACCTGCTCTTTACTAATTCTATGTGTCAAATCTTGAGCTTTACCTGAAATACCTTCTGCATCAACACCGTGACAAGGAGCACATTGAACCAAGAATGTTGATTCACCCATTGCCACTAGTGTTTCTGGAGTTGGATTTTTCCAAGCTTTTGCAAACTTAGCATTATTTTCGAGTACCTCTTCATTATATTGACCAATTTGTGAAAATTGGTTAGTTGGATAACCTATAAAGAAATACCAAAGCATCCAAATAATTGTACCGATAAAGATTAATCCCCATCCTGAAGGGATTGGATTTGTAAACTCACCAATTCCATCCCAATTCTCTTCAGCTAATTCACCTGTAGCTGTATCATTTTTAATCTGATTGATATATTTTAATGCTGTAGCTACCGTAATTGCAACAATTGCAAAAGCACCTATCATTGTTAATGTATTTATATAATCATCACTCTGGAAAGCGTCACCTGCGACAAAGTAAGTTCCTACCATCAAAGCAACGACAAGAATAATACCACCTATTACCATAGACTTCATGTAATTTCCTCCTAATCGTTTTTTTCTATTGAATTATCTCTTTTTTCAAGAGGAGTAGCATCAAGAGAATCATTTAAAACCAAATCAGAATACTTTTCAAAGTTTCTTTCACCTGTTTTTTCTCGCTTATAGATACTATAAGCATAAGCATAGAAAAATATAAATACAAAAAGAATGATAAAAAATTTTCCATATCCTGCTATTGTCATTAATGTCTCTTGATTCATATTCCACCTCTTATTTCAAAGAATTTAAGTAAGCGATTAACGCTACTATTTCAGGAACTTTTCCTGCAGCAACAGCATCTTTTACTGATTGTGTTTCCATATCATCAGCAATTGCTTTTGCCTCTTTTTTAGCTGCCGCTTCTGCATCAACCCATTTTCCAAGTTTTGGCATACCCTTTGTATCATAAGGAACACCAAATAGTTGCTTTTGAGTATTTGCATTTGCATATGCTGTAGCTAAATCAGCCTCATTTGTAAACATATGTGTATATTTTGGCATAAGAGAACCAGGTACAATTGATGATGGGTCTTTCATATGATTTTCATGCCAATCTGTTGTTCTATAATTACCAACTCTATGTAAATCTGGACCTGTTCTTTTAGAACCCCAAAGGAATGGTCTATCATACGCATACTCACCACTTAAACTATACATTCCATATCTATCTGTTTCAGATTTAAATGGACGAATTAGTTGTGAGTGACATGCATTACAACTATCTTTAATGTAAACCTGTCTTCCTGCTAATTGTAATACTGTTTTAGGTTTCGTACCCACTGCTGGTTGAGAAGCCTTTGCAAAATCAGGCACAGCCTCAATAAATCCTGCAAATGCTACTGTCAAAAATAATGCTACCGCAAAGAAAAACGGTCTCTGTTCTAACCAATGAAACATAATTAACCTCCTCCTTTATAACGCCATAGGCGACGCGTTTGCTGGTTCTCTATCAAGTACTTTACCTGAAGTTGCTGTTCTATACATATTGTATGCAAACATAAAGAATCCAATTAGGTAGAATAATCCACCAATACCTCTAAGTGTATAATAAGGATGAAGTACGGTAACTGTATCAATAAAAGAATAAAGTAATGAACCATACTCATCATAAGCTCTCCACATCATACCTTGTGTAATACCTGCAATCCACATTGATGTAAAGTATAGTACAATACCTGTTGTCTGTAACCAGAATTGTGTATCCATTAACTTTTTAGAGTATAACTCTCTTTTAAACATTCTTGGTGCCATATGATAAAGAGATGCCATAATCATAAATCCAACCCAACCAAGAGTTCCATCATGAACATGTCCTGGAATCCAATCTGTAAAGTGAGCAATAGCATTTACTGACTTGATAGCCTGAATAGGACCTTCTATTGTACTTAACATATAGAATGTAGAAGCTAAAATCATAAACTTAATCAATGGTGAAGTTTGAAGTTGTCCCCACTCACCTTTCATAGTAAGAAGCATGTTAATTGCTGAACCCCAAGATGGTAAGATAAGAACTACTGACATAGCAGAACCCATAGTTTGCATCCAGTCAGGAACAGTAGAGTATAGTAGATGGTGACCACCAGCCCAAAGATAAACAAACATTAATCCCCAAAATGCAAGAACGGATAGTTTATATGAAAATACAGGTTGACCAGACTCTTTTGGCAAAAAGTAGTAAATCATACCAATAATTGGTGTTGTAAATACAAATGCAACAGCATTATGTCCATACCACCACTGAACCAAAGCATCATTTGTTCCTGACCACATAGAAATTGAGTGCATAGCAGAACTAGGAGCATCTCCAGCCCAGAACATTGTAGGAACTTCCATATTATTAAATATAAAAAGCATTGCAATAGCCAAGAATGAAGACATATAATACCAAGTAGAGACATAGATAGTTCTCTCTCTTCTCATTCCAATCATTCCAAACATTGATATACCCCAAAGAACCCACCATACTACTACAAGTAAGTCAAGTGGCCATTCTAATTCTGCATACTCTTTAGAAGTTGTATAACCTAAAATAAGTGTCACTACTGCTAAAAGTATAGTTATAAAATATAACCAAAAGTGTAGTTTTGAAACTACCATTAAAAATTTAGACTCTTTGAGAGACATTTTTAATGTTCTCTGTCCAACATAATACCATGTTGCAAAAATACCACTAAGGGTAAATCCAAATGCTATACCATTTGTATGTAATGGTCTAAGCCTTCCAAATGTACCATACTCCCCTGCTAAATTACTTAGCTCTGGAAAAGCGAGTTGAAAAGCTAGGATTACACCTACTAGCATACCGATGATACCAAACAAGATTGTCGTAAAAGTAAACAGTTTGACCACTGAATAATCATACTCAAGTTGTGCATTGCTTTGCATCAATACCTCCTCTTAAAATTTGTGATAGAATAGTGACATAATGTGACTATCTGACTTTAATAGTATAAAGATAACCATTAATATATACTTAAAAATCTAATAAAGATAAGTCATAATAAGTACTTTGTTTACTTTATAAGATATATAAAAAAAAATAATAGTAGAGGGTGTTCAAAAATGTTATTAGAACAGTACAAAGAGGCAATTGAGAATAGTAATATTGTCTCTAAGACAGATATAAATGGTATTATAACTTTTGTTAATGATGAGTTTTGTGATATATCAGGATATACAAAAGAGGAGTTAATAGGAAAAAAGCATAATATAGTAAAACACCCTAGTATTCCCAAAAAAGAGTTCCAAAAACTTTGGAGTAGAATAACTGCCAAAAAGACATATAAAGCAACTGTTAAAAATCTATCCAAGAGTGGAAAAGAGTATTATGTAAATACGACTATTACACCTATATTAGATGAAAATGGGAATATTGAGGAGTATATTGCTATTAGATATGATGTGACAAAGGAGGTTGAGCTAAATATGGTATTAGAAAAACATGAACAGATATTAGCAGAAAGAGTAAAACAGCAAACCAAAGAGTTAGAAAAATTAACTCATACATTAGAAAAAAGAGTTCAAGAAGAGATTAAAAAAAATGAGGAGAAACAGAAAATTCTCTTTATGCAATCACGATTTGCAAGTCTAGGTCAGATGATAGCAAATATAGCTCATCAATGGAGACAACCTCTTACAGAGCTTAACTGGGTACTATTTAGCCTCAAAAATAGTTCACAAAAAGCAGACTATAATAAGTTTGAAACCAACTATAAAGAGGCTCAAAAGATTATTTCTAATATGTCTAATACTATTGAAGATTTTTCAAATTTTTTTAATCCCAATAAACAAAAAGCTCTATTTGCTATCCAAGATTCTATAAATGATGCTCTAAATATTTTATCAAAAGAGTTAAAGAATGAAGAGATAACTATAAGTAAAAATTTTATAGATATTCAAGTTGAGGGCATATCAAATGAGCTATCACAAGTAATAATTAATCTAATACAAAATGCCAAAGATGCATTTATAATAAATAATATAGAAAACAGAAAGATACAAATAACTATATCCAAAATAGAAATTCAATCTAAACCTTTTACTCAGATTGATATAGAGGATAATGCAGGAGGAATAAATGAAAATTATATAGATAGAGTATTTGAACCATATTTTAGTACTAAATATGCTAGTACAGGTATCGGAATTGGACTATTTATGTCACATATGATTATTAAGAATAGTTTAAATGGTATAATTAGAGTTGAAAATATGAATGGTGGGGCAAAATTTATTATTACCATTCCTACTCAATAAGGTCTATTTATGTATAGTAAAATATTTAAAGATATAACCATACTTTTTGCAGAAGATGAGAAAAGATTAGCTAAATTAATAGAGTCTGCTATAGAGAGTTATTTTGATAGTTTTATTATGGTATCAAATGGAGAAGAGGCTATTAAAAAATACCATAAAATTAAGCCTGATATTATCATCACAGATATAATGATGCCAAAAATGAATGGATTAGAACTAGCAAAAGAGATTAAATCTATAGATGAAGATATACCTATAATAATACTTAGTGCATATAGCCATACAGATATGTTATTAGAAGCCATAGAGATAGGGGTCAAAAAATATTTTATAAAACCATTTAATCCAGATGAATTATTACAATATCTAACAACACTTATTCCTAAGGTTCGCAAGAATAAGATAGAAGATTTAATAGATAATTTCCATTTTGATATAAAAAACAAAAAATTGTATCAAAATAAAACAGAAATTTTATTAACCAAAAGAGAGGGTGATTTTTTCTCTATATTGATAGAGAAAAAAGATTACGGTGTTAATAATGAAATCATTAAATTTATTTTATGGAGAGATAAAGATGTACCAAATGACAGACTTAGAACCTTTATTAAAAGATTAAGAGAGAAAACTTCTAAAAGGTTGATAGAGAATATATCATCTCAGGGATATAGAGTTAAGACTCTTTAGGCTTTTTCTTCTCTTTCATCCTCTTTATCTTTTGCTCTTTATCATAAGCAGTTTGTAAATCTTCTGGACTATCAAAAAGTAATCCATCCATCTGTTTTTTGCTATCATCAAATTGACCACTTTTAGCAGCCCATATAAATATACCCAATAGTGTGAAACTTACTATTATACCTACCGTTAGTTCTAATGCTAAAATTGAATTCATTAATATTTTTCCTTTATTCTTATAGAGTTCCCTACAACCAATAAGGAACTTAAACTCATAGATAGTGCTGCAATGAGTGGCATAACAAATCCTGCTATAGCTATTGGTATTGTAATCATATTATATACCAATGATATTGACAAATTTTGTTTGATAAATTTATAAGTTCGTCTGGATATTCTAAAGCTATCTTTGACTCCGAGCAATGAATTATTCAAAATCACTACATCACTCATAGCTAGTGCTACATCTGCTCCACTTCCCATTGCTATTGATACATCTGCTTTAGATAGGGCTAGAGCATCATTTACTCCATCTCCTACCATTACCACTATTTTACCATCTTTTTTTAGACTTTCTATATAGTTTGCTTTATCTATAGGTGACATGGTTGATTTATACTCTCTTATTCCTACCTCTTGGGCTATTCGTTTAGCCACATTTTCATGGTCTCCTGTTGCCATAATAGGCTCAACTCCTACTAATTGAAAGTACTCTATTAGCTCTTTGCTATCTGATTTGAGTGCATCTTCTAATTCAAATGAGATAATGAGTTGATTATCTATTGCGAAGTTATATATAGTATATTGACTATTTATTGATATATCTATACCATTATCTTTTAGTAATTGGCTATTTCCACCTAATAGTTTTTTGCCATGATATATAGCTTCTAAACCTTTGGCATGAATTTGTATTATATTTTCTAACTCTATTTGTCTTAAGTTTATATAATTTTTTTCAAGATATCTTTTGATTGCTTTACTTACAGGATGTGTTGAACTATCAACCAAACTATATAATAGAGATAAATTATCATTATCTATTGAACCAATAATATTTTTGACACTAAGTTTCCCATCTGTTACAGTTCCTGTTTTATCTAATACAACAGTAGTAGCTTTAGCAAAAGTTTCGATAAATTTTGCCTCTTTAAAGAGTACTCCTCTATCTGCTCCCCAACTAATTCCTATTAGTGAAGCAATAGGTGTAGCCAAAGCTAAAGCACAAGGACATGCAATAACTATAACAGATATAGATATAATCAACGCATTTTCAAAATCACCATTATAAAGATACCAACCCAAAAAGCTTAGAAGTGCCAAACTAAGTATAGTAATAGAGAAATATTTAGAAATTTCATTGGCTCTCTCTTCTATTTGTGGTTTGGAGTTTAAAGCATCCTCTAATAGAGTTACTATATTATTTAGTGTTGAGTTAGCATAGTTTTTAGTTGCTCTATATCGTATAACTTGACCAGAATTTATCGTTCCACTATAGATTTTATCCCCTTTAAATTTCTCTATAGGAAGTGACTCTCCTGTCATGCTACTCTCATCAAAAGTTGCCTCATCAAAAATAAGCTCTCCATCAACTGTAGCTTTCTCTCCCATTTTAACCTCTATAATATCACCTATAGCTATTTCATCGAGTGGTACTACTTTCTTGCCATTCTCTTCTATTATAGTCGCCTCTAATGGAACTTGTGATTTAATTTTATCCATAGTATCAATAGCTGATTTCTTACCAATAACTTCAAGATATTTACCTACTAATACAAATGTAATAATCATAGCTACAGAGTCAAAATAACTATGTCCTACCCCACCCAAAAGGACATAAATTGAATATATATATGTAAGTGTTGCACCTGAGCTTACTAATAAATCCATATTGACTATATGGTTTTTGAGTCCATAATATGCCCCACGAAAAAATATCCAACCACTATAAAAAAGTACAGGTGTAGAGAATATAAACTCTGCTATATGAACAAGATGCAGAGTTTCAGACTTCATACCCATAAAAAATCCTGCATATTTAGCTACATCTATCATCATAATGTTCATACTAGCAAATATAGCTATAGCCATACGGATAAAATAGTCTCGTTTTTTGGCAGTAGCTTTAATATCCTCTTCGCTTCTATCATATGGATATGCATTATATCCTATACTTCGTATCTTGTCTATAATTTGTGATAGTTTAATAGTATCTTCATCCCAAACTATTTTGGCTTTATTATTGGTAAAATTTATATTAGCTTCTACTACTCCATCAGTATCATCTAATATCTTCTCATTTAGCCAAATACATGCTGCACAATGTATTCCCTCTATAACTAAATTAACTTGACTAAATCCTTCTTTAGTAGTTTTGATATATCTCTGTCTAAAACTATCCATATCAAAGCTACTACTATCTTGTTTAGATGATGCAATAGGTGGTGCGATAGTAGCATTACCTATCTTATCATAAAAACTATCCAATCCATCATCTTTGAGTAGATGATAAACCCCTTGACACCCATTGCAACAAAAATATATATTTGGGTCATCTTTTTCTCTAATCATTACAGTTTCATCAAACTCTAATTGACAATGAGTACACTTAACTTTAGACAAGGTTATCCTTTTCTGTCACTTTCTGTCACATTAATTATAATGTTTCATTATACTTATTATAATTTTAAAATATAGTAAGTAAGATTATATCTTAATTTTTGTATTATGTAAGTATTATATCAAAAAATTACAAGGAGTCTTTAATGACATATCGAATAAAACGATATTATGGATATATTATTGCAACTATTGCTTCACTGATTATACCATTTATCACCATAGGGGGACATCATCTTTTCCTATTATCATTTGATAAAAAACAACTGCATTTAATGGGTACTGCATTTGATATGCAAGAGCTTTATCTTATGCCATTTCTACTAATGCTCGGATTTATAGGTATTTTTGCCGTTACAGCTGTAGGAGGTAGGGCATTTTGTGGTTGGGCTTGTCCTCAAACTATCTTTAGAGTTATATATAGAGATTTAATTGAGACCAAACTTCTAAAAATTAGAAAACGGATTAATAATAAACAAAAAGAACCCGACTATAGTCAATCTGAGAATGCATCAAAAAGAGTTATTGCTATCCTCATATGGACACTACTCTCACTTATTGCTTCTGCTAACTTTTTATGGTTTTTTATTCCTCCTGAAGACTTTTTTAGTTATTTAGCTCATCCATTTGACCATACAATTCTATTGGGCTTTTGGTTAGGTATAGTAGCATTTTTGGTTTATGACATTGTTTTCCTAAAAGAAGATTGGTGTATCTATGTTTGTCCTTATTCTCGGGTACAATCTGTTCTATATGATGAAGATACTCTTCAAGCTATCTATAGCGAAAAAAGAGGTGGTCATATATATAATGAAAATCAAGAAAAAATTGTATTCAAGAAAAAAGATTTAAAAGAGAATGGCGAAGAGAATGCAGAGTGTATTGCATGTCAACATTGTGTAACGGTATGTCCTACTCATATTGATATTAGAAAAGGTACACAATTAGAGTGTATTAACTGTTTAGAGTGTGTTGATGCATGTACAGAAGTTATGGGAAAACTTGGCAAAGAGTCATTAGTACAATGGAGTAGTATGAATGAGATTATTGAAGGCAAAAAAACAAAAATTTTGCGTTCAAAAACTATTATGTATATAGTTGCACTATTCCTTATTTTAGCAGGTTTGGTATTTATGAGTGGGAAAAAAGAGTATATGTTACTAAATATAAATAAAACAACCCAGCTATATAAAGTCAAAGCAGATAATGAAGTAACTAATAACTTCTTGATGCTTTTCCAAAATACAGAGTCCAAAAAGCATACTTATAAACTTGAAATTTTGGGTAAATATGCAGATAAAATTCAAATCCATCGTTTTAAAGAGGTTACACTTAGCCCAGGCAAATTAGCCAAAAAAGTTGTTATCCTATCTACAAAAGAGAGATTAGCTGATGATAATACCAAAAATACACCTATTCCTATTATAATAAAAGCTTATGCTATTGATGAACCTAATAGAATTTTCGTTCTACGAAAAGTAGATTTTATCTATCCTAGAGCTGATAAACTAAAATAATCACTCTTATGAGTACCTAATTAGAGTGGTACTCATATTCTTATAATTTTCTTAATCTTTTTTTATAGATTTATAAGATATAATAAAATTAATATTATATCAAGGTAAATCCCATGAAAAAGATTATCATCCTAACAATTATCCTACATAGTATGCTTTTTGCAAGTCACAAAAATATATTTATTATTAAAAATCGAGATGGTACTGTGGTCAAAGGAAAAGTAGTTAAACATGCAAGAAATAGATTTTTTGATGATTTAATAAAAAAGCAAAAAGAGCTATTGGCTGAACTAAAAAAAGTTAACTCAAAAGAAAAATATAACAAAAATATTATTGTAAAACAAGCAAAACACTATTTAGGTGGTAAATATGTATGGGGTGGTACACAGCCTAGAGGCTTTGACTGCTCTGGATATGTAAAATATCTATATGCACAGCAAGGTATCCAACTTCCTAGAACTGCGTATGCACAATCTAAAGTTGGTCTTGATGTAACCAAACGAGAACTTAAAAAGGGTGATTTACTCTTTTTCTTGACAGATAAAAAGAGACATATTCCGATTACTCATGTAGGAATGTATATTGGTAATGATAAATTCATACATGCAGCATCACGCAAAAAAGGAATAATTATATCTTCATTCTCAAAAAGTAAATATAATAGATATTTTGTCAAGGCAAAAAGGATTATCAAGTGATATTATCTTAAAAAAAAATATTATCAAACATATTATATTATAAATAGTGATAAATAATGTTATAATATTAATAAATTCAAAACTCATAATATGAGCTAAGGAGAAAAAAATGAAAATATTATATAACACAATTGCTCTTATACTATTTTTTAGTAATATACTATTATCCAATGCAGTAGCATCAGATAAAGAGAATATAAAGATATTAAATATTATAAATCATCAACGAATGCTTTCTCAACAGATTACAAAAGCATATCTCTATGCAGGAAATAAAATTAATATAGATGAAGCTAATGAAGAGATAAATAGGTCATTAAAAGAGCTTAGAAACTCTTATCAAGAGATAAATAGTTTAACTAAAAACTCAAAATTTAAAAAATCTATCTATTCTATAAAAAAAAGTAGTATGAAATTTAATACTCTTTCCAAAAAACCACTAAATGCAAAAAATATAGAGTTAATATTAAATTTGAGTGAATCTATTTTAAATCAGAGTGAACAGACTGTTTTATTATTAAAAAGAGAGATTTATAATAATAACTCCAAAATTATTGCAATACTAGGACAACAAGAGATGTTAGCACAAAGAATAGCAAAATATTATATAGCTTATCAATCAAATAGAAGTGAAGATACAAAAAGAAAGATGAAAAAAAGCATAAATCGTTTTACAAAAAACCATAAAACTATAATGAAATACAAAGAAGTTACTCCTAATATTAGGAAAAGACTAGGAGAGATAGATAGATTATGGGGAATTGCTAATAAATTCTATATCAATATAGAAAAAGGTGAATTACCTTTAACTGTTTTTGAAACAAGTGATAATATAACTCACAAAGTGAATGATATTATTAAAATATATACATTGCAAGTTAAATAAAAAAATAATTAAACAAAAAAAGAGAGGGGAAGGAGTATATAAATGAGAAAAGTTTGCTATATTATTTTAATAGCAGTTGAGGTAATTTATGGCTCAACAAGAGGAGATGTTAAAATTCTTGAAGCAACAGAGAATATTCAATATCTAAGTCAAAAAATTGCTACAGATTACCTATTTTTTTACAAAAATCCTGAAAATATTATATTAAAAAATCAACTCTATAAAAATATAGATAATCTTCAATTTTATATAAAAGAGATTAGAGATATAGCAGATGCAAAAGAGGGAATATATACCCAAAATCTTTTAAACTATTTTACTTATAGACTAGAACAAATCAAATATATTCCAAATGAAAAGATTAATATATCCAAAATAGAATTTATTCTCAAATCTAGTGAAATTCTATTAGAAGGGGCTAAATCTATAGCCAAAGAGCATAGATACAAATTCTCAAAAGAGGAAAAAATGCTAATGTTAAGCAAAGAAATTGTTTATCTATTAAAAAGGGTAAACAAATATTATATGGCATTATATATTGGTATAAATAGCCATACAAATTATGAAAAGATGCAACAAGCAATTAGAGATATGGATAGTCGCCTAGAAATAATAAATAGTTATAGTTATCCAATTGAATTCGAAAATAAATTAAATGAGATAAATGAGATATGGAATAGAGATAAAAACTTTTTTTATCAAGTAGAAGAGTTATCTATTCCTTATATATTATCAGAATCAACAGAATATATGGAAGATTTACTTATAGAAATAGAACAGTATCATAAAAAAAATCTATAAAAAGGTGGTCAAATGAGACTATTAAATAATAAAAACATATTACTATTTTTTATTATAGCTATTGCACTAACTATTTTAGCATCTAAAACTTATGGTGTATATAAAGAGTATCAGACAATAAAAAAAGAGACCCAGAGACAGGATAATTTTAATAAATTAAATGCTCTATTGGATATAACTCAAGAAGAAGTTTTATACTCTTCTGTATATATGACTATCAAGAATAGAACGATACTCAATAAACTTAAAGAGAAACAAGCTAAACTAGATAAATTAGATAAATTAAATAATAATTTAATTCCTACACTAGAGTTAAAAAAGATAAGAGATAAAGTAGAAAATGGAGACAAAGATTATCTAAATATTCTTTTTAATTTATATGAGACTAAAATAATCAAACCCATATTATATACTATGAGTAGAATAAGTAGTTCTAATAATATAAATAATCAACTTAAACTTATTCATCTAAAAGAGTATATCAATATGGAAAATAGCCTACTTGCTTTTATATTAAACGAAAATAAAATAATGAATAAGCAAGATTTAAATCATTGGGATAGACTTTTATCACAAATAATTTTTCCTAATTTTCTCCCATTCCAAAATAGAGATATTAAGATGAAAATCAATAAGATATTAGATGGAGACTCTTTTTCCAAAATTGCCATAAAAACTAGAGCCAAAATTTTCCAAGAGTCACAAAATGGAAACTATTCAATAACTTTTAAAGATTGGGTAAATAGTATCAAGGAGAAGATGAAACGAATTGAAGATGCACAATATCTACTTCTATCTAATTCCAAAATTCATTTAGAAAAAGAGCTATTATACAAAGAGCGAAAAATGAATAGATATATATCTATCTTTCTTCTTGTTTTACTTTTATGGGTTTTACTTATAGGTTTTTTAAGTACTTTAAATGATATAAGAAAAGATAAACTTTTTTTAAAAGATACACTCAAATATATAGAGGTTGATTTAGATGATAGTAAAAAAAGAGAGATAAAAAAGATACTAAGTAAAAATGATAGTATAGAGATATATAAATTTCTTGCTAATGAGATTAAAGAGCCTAGTCGTGCCAAAGACCGTTTCTTGGCAAATATGTCTCATGAAATTCGTACTCCACTTAATGGTATTATAGGATTTACCAAACTTTTAGAAGAGACCCCTCTATCCCAAGAACAAAAAGAGATGGTTACTATAATAGAAAATAGTTCTAATAATCTAATACATATAGTCAATAATATTCTTGATTTCTCTAAGATTAAAGCAGGGAAAATAGAGTTAGAGACTATACCCTTTAATCCTATTAAACAGTTTGAGATAACCATAGATACACATATAGCTAAAGCTAGAGAAAAAAATATTAAGTTTATTATTTTTAGTGACCCTACTATTCCATTTGAATTAATAGGTGACCCTACCAAACTCTCACAAGTTCTTACAAATTTAATCAGTAATGCAATTAAATTTACACCCAAGAGTGGATTAATCTATATATCTATGATGAAAAGTTCTCAAACCCAAGATAGTGTTACTATATATTTCGCTGTCAAAGATACAGGCATAGGTATTACAAAAGAAGAGAAAAGTAAAATTTTCAATGCATTTTCACAAGCAGATGCTAGTACTAGTAGAAAATATGGAGGTACAGGATTGGGGTTAAGTATATCTAGTCAACTAATTGAATATATGGGGGGCAGATTAGATATACGAAGTAAAAAAGAAAAAGGCTCAACATTTTTCTTTTCTTTAAAATTCAAAAAATCAATAAAGGAGAAGAAACAAACTAAATTAGATTTATCTAAATATAAAGTCGGGTATATTCTTCCTCAAAAAGATAATGGCATAGATAAAAACATAAAAATATATACAGAGTATTATGGAGCTAAATTTACGAGTTATGAGCTTCATGAACTATTTGCACTAGATATATCTAAGCTTCCTGATTTGCTATTTATTAACTATTCATGTTTTGATAAAAAAGGAGAGATTAATCCATTTTTTGCACTACCTCTTAAAATTGTACTCATAACATCAAATGATAAAAAAAATGAATTAGAAAAGATAAAAAATAAAATAGATAAGATTTTATCTGAACCTATAAACTTTAGTCGAATAACAAAATCACTTAAAATATTAAATAGAAAGGAAAAAAAGATTAATACTAAAACCGAGAAACCAATAATATTGAATAATATAAAAGCATTGGTAGCAGAAGATAATTTTATAAACCAAAAACTTATGACACGAATATTGGATAACTTTGGTATAGATGTCACTATTGTAAATAATGGAAAAGAGGCATTAAAAGCTAGGCAAATAGATAAATATGATATTATATTTATGGATATTCAGATGCCTATTATGGGTGGTATTACTGCCACCAAAAAGATTTCTGATTTTGAAATAGAAAAGAATGAAAAACATATCCCAATTATTGCCTTGACGGCTAATGCCTTGCAGGGTGATAAAGAAAAGTATATTAATGCAGGAATGGATGATTATATCTCAAAACCTATACAGATAGAAGAGCTAAAAAAAGTATTAGAGAGATTTGTCTATCCCAAAGTTAGGAGTTTATAAATGAATGATTTTACACTGCTTTATGTAGAAGATAATAAGATAATACAAAAAATTGTCAAAGTCATATTGCAAACACATTTCAAAGAGATATACTTAGCAGATGATGGAGAAAAAGGGATTAAACTTTATCAAGAAAAAAACCCTGATATAGTTTTAGCTGATATTTCTATGCCAAATATGAATGGACTTGATATGATTAGTAAGATTAAAAAGCTAAATTCAAATCAAAGAATAGCACTTCTTACTGGTTATAATAATATCACTTATCTAAATAAAGCTATTAATATGGGTGTTGATAAATATATACTAAAGCCTATACAACCCAAGCAAATGTTAGATGCTCTGCAAGATATAGTCACATCTCTAAAAATAGAAGATGAACAGAAAAAATATAAAAAAGATTTAGAATTTGCTTCACAACATGATGAGTTAACAGGTTTAGTTAATCGTACTCTTTTTCATCATAAACTCAAAAAACTGATAGAATACTCTACCCAATCTAATAAACATGTTGCTATATTTAGTATAGATTTAAACCTATTCAAAAGTATCAATGATACTTATGGACATGATGCAGGAGATGCTGTACTTAAAAGAGTAGCAAAAAATCTACTCCAATCTCTAAGAAAAGATGATATAGTAGCACGATTTGGTGGAGATGAGTTTGCAGTAGCAATTGGTTTTCTAAAAAGACATAACCATATATTAGGTTTTCTCAAACGAATAGAAGATAGCTTTTTAGAACCTTTACTCTATATTGATAATAATTCAGAACATCATATTCCTATATCTTTGAGTATAGGTATCACTTTTTATTCCAAACAATCTAATGATATATCAACCCAAAATCTTTTAAAACAGGCTGACAAAGCAATGTATATGGCAAAAAAGTCAAAAAGGATGTATAAATTTTTTGATAGTAGTGAAGAGTCTTCTTTACAAAAAAAAGAGAAAAAAACTCAAGATATAAATAGAGCCATAATACAAAATGAGTTTATGCTATATTATCAACCAATTATAGATATAAAAAGCAATAAAGTTGTAGCTTTTGAAGCATTGGTAAGATGGAACCATCCCGAAAAAGGAATAATGACTCCAGATAGCTTTTTGCCATATATCTTGGATAATCCTGAGATAATATGTTCCTTAGGTCAATGGATTATCAAAAATGTATTTAATCAATTTGAGATATGGATAGAAAAAGAGTATGATTTTATGATTAGTATCAATATCAGTTCCCAAGAGTTTGAAGCCAAAAAGTTTATCTCTATGTTAAAAGAGTTATTGGAACAGTACCCTCTAGTTATTCCTCAAAAAATAATATTTGAGATTGTAGAGGGTATCGCTATCAAAGATATAGAGATAAAAAATAGCTCTTTAGCACAAGTAAAAGAACTTGGCTTCAAAATTACACTAGATAACTTTGGAACAGGTTACTCTACACTATCATCAATCAATAGATTTGGAGTTGATAATATCAAAATAGATAAACGATTTGTAATGAGTATGCTCAAAGATAGAGATGACCACTCTATGGTCAATGCCTCTATCCAATTAGCGAAAGTTTTTGGTTATAAAGTTATAGCAGAGGGTGTAGAGAGTAGAGAACATCTACCTGTTTTATTAGAGTTAGGTTGTGATGAAGCACAAGGTTATGGGATAGCAAAACCTATGCCACCTGAAGAGATTGATAAATTTTTATAAATCAAAAATTATAAAAGTAAAAAGGTAATTAAAAATAAATATTTTGGAGATGGTATGCTTTATATTGATTGTATAGATGAGTTAAATAGTGGTAAAAATCTATTAGCTTTTTCAGGTGGAGTGGACTCTTCTGCTCTATTTTTTTTGTTATTAGAAAATCAAATTAAATTTGATATTGCTTTAGTAAATTATGGAATTAGAGAGCAAAGTATAAAAGAGCAAACCTATGCTCTAACTTTAGCCAAGAGATATAAGCTAAAAGCTTATACAATCCAATCACCACAATTTGATAATAACTTTGAAAAAAATGCTAGAGATTTCCGATATAGATTTTTTAATAAGATAATCAAGAGAGAAAACTATACAAATCTAATTACAGCACATCAACTTAATGACCAGATGGAGTGGTTGCTTATGCGTTTAGTTAAGGGGGCTGGGGTTGTGGAGCTTTTGGGATTGGAGAGTAAAACGATTAGAGATAACTATAGACTTATTCGTCCTATTTTACACCACTCCAAAGATGAACTATTAGAGTATCTAAAAAAGCATAATTATAAATATTTTATAGATAGTAGTAATAGTGATATAAAATATGAACGAAACTACTTTAGAAAAAAATTTTCTGATAGCCTTATAGAAGAGTATAGAGATGGAATTAGTAGGAGTTTTGAATATCTAAAAGATGATAAAAGAGTATTGACTACTGGATATAGAGAGATTTTTCACTATAGAGAGCTATATATAATAGAATTAACAAATCCTGCTATCAAAACCAGAGTTATAGACATATATTTAAAACGATTAGGATATTTACTCTCTTCCTCACAAAGAGAAAAACTCAAAAAAGAGAACTCTATAGTATTTGGTGCTGTATGGGCTGTAGAGATAATAGATAATAAAATTTTTATAGCACCATATATCAAAAAGCCTATGCCCAAAAGGTATAAAGAGAGTTGCCGAGTAGCCAATATAGCCCCTAAAATAAGAGGTTATTGTTATATTAATAAGCTAGAGCCTAAAATGGTTTTACAATCATAGTAACTTGTAGAGATTTATTTACATCTTCATAAACTAAATTATCATCAACAGATACTCTATAGTTTAGAGATAAATCTCGAAGAAAAGCATGAAATGTTGGCAAAACATCTTTGACAAAAGTAATACTTACTTTATATTTATTATTAGGAATAGATATTACAGATACTTTATCAAAATATGTCTCAGCATCAATTTTGAATACCTCTGTATGAAATCGTTTAGCATCTGTAATTACTTCTCTTGTATCTAACTTTTCTAACTCTGCTGTTTTCTGATTATAAAGTTTTTCATTTTTATAATAAGAAATCATAGTAGGAATAACCCATAAAAAAAGTAACAATAACGATACAACAGATAAAAGTTTGGTCATTGGTGATAGTGATTTAAATCCAGTACTCATATTTTTCTCTTTCTCTATTTAGATGTGAATGTAAATTCTGTCATAAAATTTTCTAATGGTTTGATAACAAATTTACCACCACTATAAAGTTTATTTAAACTATTTTTTAGTGGCTCTATCCCCCAAACTACGCCCTTAATATCTACTGCTGTTGTAGATACAGTTGCTTTTTTCAATTCTGCATTTTTGCCCATTGCTTTAAATAGGTTTTCTGATACCTTTTCTAATGCTAAATTTCTTTTTTGTGCAGAAATTTGAGTATTTTTTTGAGATAGTTGATTAGATATTGTACCATTTTTTATCGAAAAGAAACCACCTAATCCTAAAACAATTAACAGTGGTAATAGAGAAAAAAGTAAAGATGGGTTTGAATTAGAGCTTTGAGATGAATTAGATGAAAAAAGTGATTTAAATCCAGAAAAAAATCCTTCATTTTTATTATTATTATTTTCTATTTTTATATCACTTAAATTGCTATTTTTGATAAACTCTTGTTTTACTCTATTTGTTGCCTCCTCTTTTTTAGAACTTTTAGTAACTCTTGCTAAAACTTCTATCTTTTTAACAGGTTTAAGATAACTACTCTGTGCAATCTCTTGACTACTTGCCATATGATGGAGTAGATTATGAATATTACTTTGAGATAGTTCTATATGCATAGATAACTCTTCTCTCAATACTTTTAATAATTTAGGAGACTCATCAGTAACAAGCATCTCAATATGGTCTGCAAAACTATATGAAATTTTATAATATGCTTCCATACTTTTATATACCCTATATGCAATTTGCTTCTCTGTTAAACCTCTAGTTCCTATAGTCCAAGTTTGATAAATTTTATCAGCTGTTGCAAACATCATAAAAAGTTTTCTATCAAATAGACCGATAAATAGTATCAATTTATCACTCAGAACATTTTTATAATGTTCATAAAGAATTGCAAAAGGAGAAAAATATAGTGTAGTAGGCACATCTCCTACATCTATCTTCTCTTGTGTTACAAAATTATCATTAAAAATTCTAGCTGTTACTCTATTTTTATCATCATCTTGAGTAACAAACTGTTTTGCCAAAAGAGATATAGATACAATATTATTATTGGTATATTGAGATTGAAGTTTGCGAATTTTTTCTATAAACTTTACTTTATCACTCTCATGAAACTGCTCTATCTCCTTAGCTATAAATCCATCTTCTGTTTGGACAGCATAATTCAAAAAATAGAACTCTCTCTCTTTATAATGGGTAATAGTTACATATGGTTCTTGACTATTCATATTTTATCTCCTACTTAACTAATCATATAAAAAAGATTAATATTTAATTTTAAACTACTCATATTGAAAGTATAACCTATCTTTTGTTATTAACAGCTTATGTTTATAACTGTTTTTTAATATTTAAATATATTTATTGGTTTTAATTAACTTTTAATCTAATGAAGTACTTTAAAATAATATTAAGTTTAATCTTTAACTAAGCTTTAAAATAGATATTAATATATAAAATTGTGATTTCAAAGTGAGTGTCTGTTCATTACTGATTGTAGATGTTTTTTTGCCTCATCTTTTTGCATATTATTAATATTTATTATTTGATGATATATTTCCAATCGGCTAAAAGGTTTTGGAATTAGAAATTTATCCCAACTACTCAATTGCCAATAAGAGCTTGGTTTATAATTGACTATCATAATAGGAAGTTTAGCTCTCAAAGCCAGAGCAACAGCACCATCACTCATACTATATCTAGGTCCTTTTGGACCATCTGGAGTTATCATAATTGTTTGTTTGGCTTTGATTGCTTTAATTGCATTTATCAGTACCTGTTTAGCTCCTCTATTAGATGACCCTCGCAGTGGCATAATCTCCAAAAAGTTCAATACTTTGGCAATCAGTTCTCCATTAAAATGTCGAGAAATAATTGCAGCAGTAGGCTCTGTTTTTCGTAGTTCTCTATAGACTTGTGGAGAGATTAAAAGCTCCCCATGCCAAGTAACAGCAATACATTGTCCTTCTATAGTTTTATCTATAAAATGATATTGTTTTCTATATGTTATCCATAAAAGACGCATGATAGTAAAAATAATTGCAGGTATAAAAATAATAGAAAGTTTTCTAAAAAACTTTTTACGCCACTTTTTTATATCTATCACTAAATGAGTACTCCATCCAAAGCACCTCTGGAGGTTTTAGTGACTTTAACTGGTAATATTTTACCTAAAATCTCTTCACTTCCTTTAACAAAAAAAAGTTTACCATCATCACTTCGTCCTGATACTCTACCACCTGATTTTAGTTCATCAAAATATACCATATGAACTTTGTCCATTTGAGCATTCATTATAATATCAATAATTTGAGTATGTCGCTTTTGCAATCTAGTTAATCTCTGTGATGCTATATCTTTTGGAATTTGATTATCATAATTAGCTGCTAGAGTATGAGGTCTAGCAGAGTATTTAAATGAAAAAAGTTGCTCAAATCGAACCTCTTCTAATACCTCCATAGTATCTTCAAAATCAGCATCACTCTCACCTGGAAAACCCACAATAATGTCAGTTGAAATTGTAGCCTCTGGAGAGAGTTCCCTAACTCTAGCACAACGATTTAAAAACCACTCTTTGGTATAACCTCTTTTCATCTCTCGTAAAAGTTTAGTTGAACCACTCTGTAGAGGTATATGAATTTGCTTACATATCTTTGGATTTGATGCAAATTCATTCAAAAATTCATCATCCATATGTAGAGGATGTGGAGAAGTAAAACGAATTCGCTCTAAACCATCTATATCACTAATTTTTTGCAATAGTTTCGTAAAGTTACACTTTTCTTCACTATTGGTAAAGTGTTTGCCATAATTATTAACATTTTGACCAAGCAACATTATCTCTTTGGCTCCAGTTAATACAGCTTTTTTTATCTCTGCTATAATCAAATCAGATGGAATTGATACCTCATCACCTCTAGTTGCAGGTACAATACAGTAAGTACATGATTTATCACATCCCATAGAGATATTAACCATTGGTTTAAAAGGGTTAGTTCTATACTCACCAAATGTATAGGTACTATCATCATAATCCAAATCAATCTCAACAGCATGTTTGACATCCATAATTTTTGAAAGTTTAGATACATTTCTAGCACCTAATACAAAATCAACTGATGGAGCTCGTTTGATAATATCTCTACCTAGATGTGAAGCAGTACAACCTGTTACACCTATTTTGGCACTCTTTTTTTTATATTTATTAAATACACCTATTTCAGAAAATAGTTTAGATACTGGTTTTTCCCTTACACTACATGTATTAATAATAATCAAGTCAGCTTCTCGAAGCTCTCTAGTAAGCTCATATGGCTCTTTTCGGTTCAGTTCTGCAATCATATGTTCACTATCACGAACATTCATAGCACACCCTAAGGTCTCTATATAAAGTTTTTTAGTACTCATATTATCTATTTTACAATATGAACTTCATATATAAAATCATCATCATTTAATCCAAATTTTACCTCACGCATATATACCGAATACTCTTTTTCTTCAAAATACTCAATAAGTGCTTTTAACTCTTTGTGTGAATTATCTTTGTCAAGGTAAAAAATAGACTTTTTTTCTAAAGCTTCTTCAATTTTTAATATATCCATCAATTTAGGTTTTGTCGTAATTGAAGCTCTCGCTAATTTCATTTTCATTTTTTCCATTCCTTAAAAATATATACAATATGTTATGTTTAAAAATATTATACCTATTTTTCTTAAAGGTAAGTTTAGCTATAATTCAACTCTACGCAACAACGGACAAATTCACACGATTTAGTAACACATTGTTAAGTTTAAATATAAAAGGATTAAATATGGAAAAAATTGTTGATATTATTGAGGCTATGGCTCATGAAAAAAATATTTCACTAGAATCAGCTATTGATGCATTTAAAGAAGCATTAATCAAAACAGCAAAAAGATGTACTACTCGTACTTCAAATTTTGAAGCTACAGTAGATATGGATAAAAAAGATTATCGAGTTCAACAGATTATAACAGTCGCCAAAAAGAGTGATGAGAGATTTGAAAAAGAGCCAGATAGTGTTATATCATTAGAAGAAGCACAAGAAGAGTATGGAGCAGATATTGAATTAGGGGATGAGCTTAGAAGTGAATTTGTATTGGAAGAACATGGACGAACTGCATCATATAATCTATTTAAAGAGTTACAATATCATATCCAAAGAAGAGTAGAACAAGACCTATTTGAAAAGTATAGAGAAAAAGTAGGTACTATCATGATAGGTACAGTCAACCGTATTGATGATAAAGAGAATACATTTATCGAAATTGGTGAACTAAAAGGTATTTTGAGTCAACGAAACCGTATCAAAGGTGAAAAATTTAAACTCGGAGATACAGTCAAAACACTTCTAAGATATGTAAGTATAGACCCAGAGATGGGAATGTTCTTAGAACTTACTAGAACAGCACCAAAATTTCTTGAAAAACTAATGGAAAAAGAGGTTCCAGAGATTGCTGATAATACAGTAGAGATTATTGCAAGTTCAAGAATACCAGGACAAAGAGCTAAATTAGCACTCAAAACAGACTATTCCAATGTTGACCCAATTGGTGCAGCTGTAGGTGTCAAGGGAGTTAGAATTAATGCTGTAAGTTCGGAATTATCAGGTGAAAATATCGACTGTGTAGAGCATTCACCAATTCCTGAGGTATTTATCACTAGAGCATTATCTCCTGCCATTGTTCAGAGTATTAAAATTACTGATACTAAAAATAAAAAAGCACTTGTAAATATCACTAATGACCAAAAAGCAAAAGCAATCGGGAAAAGTGGTATCAATATCCGTCTAGCATCTATGCTTACTGGCTATACAATTGAGCTTAATGAGATAGAAGGAATTAGTCAACGGAGCAGTAATAGTAGTTCTTCTCATGAAGTCGAAAAAACCACTAACACTGATGCTTTAGCTGATTTGTTTAAGTAAGAGTTACATATAATAGCGTCAAAAAAGGGATATAAATATGAATATAGAGTTTTTAAGTCAAATTGTTGACTATGGAGTACTAGGGCTTCTAGCATTTATGAGCTTTTTGACACTATTTTTTTGGATAGAGAGATTACTTTTTTATAAAGGTGTCAAGATAGAAAAATATTCGACACAAGAGGCATTAGAACTTGATATTACTAATAATCTAGGAATAATCTCTAGCTTTGGAGCAAATGCTCCATATATCGGACTTTTAGGAACTGTACTAAGTATTATAGTTACATTTTATACTTTGGGTCAAACAGGAGAGATGGATGTCAAAAATATTATGACATCTCTAGCATTGGCACTCAAAGCTACAGCAATGGGGCTAGTAGTTGCAATTCCTGCTATATTTTTCTATAATCATCTTAATAGAAAAGTAGATGTACTTCTAACCAAGTGGACTATATACCAAAAGGAGAAGTAAATGTCTCAAAGAAAACGGTTTGATACTATCAATGTTGTTCCTTTTATAGATATTATGTTGGTATTATTAGTTATTATATTAACTACTGCTTCATTTATACAAACAGGAGTAATTAAACTAGATTTACCAGCTTCTAGTGCCAAATCACCAAAAGAGAAACCACCAAAAGAGCTAAAAATATCTATTAAAAAAGATGGAGAGATATTTTTTGACAAAACTAAAGTAGCAAAAGAAGATTTGGAAAAACTATTATTAGAGCATAAAAAGAATACACCTATTAGTTTATATTGTGATAAAGAGGCACAATTTAATAAATTTGTATTTCTATTAGATATTCTCAAAAAAAATAGTTATGAAAATCTAGGAATTGTAACCAAAAAATGAGTTCTATTCGTTATAGTTCCTCTTTTATTATTAGTAGTTTGGTTTATATAGTAATAGTTGCTATATATTTCAATATTATAGATATACCTAAACCTATAGATAAACCAAAAGAGCATAGGGTCAAAATAGCTATTATAATTCCACCTAAAATTGAACCTAAACCCATAATCAAATCTACTCCACCACCTACAATGGTAGTACCAAAGCCAAAGCCAAAAAAGATTATCAAAAAGTCAAAGCATAGAATAAAAAAGATTATCAAAAAACCAAAGCATAAAAGAAAAAAGATTATCAAAAAACCAAAGCATAAAATAAAAAAAATTATCAAAAAGTCAAAGCATAAAATAAAAAAGATTATTAAATATAAAAAAGTGGTAAAACTAGCAAAAGTGGTAGAGGTAATAGAACCATATATCAAACCTATATCAAAAGAGGTTCCTATGCCTATTCAATCAAAAATTATAACAAGACCAAAACCTATAATAAGACCAAAACCTATAAAAAGGATTTTACCATCACATAAAGAAAATCTAAATACAAAAAAAAGAAATTTTCTAAAAAATGTTAGAGAAAAAATTTATACAAATAAGCGATATCCTCCTCTAGCTAAACGGAGAAATATACAAGGACGAGTGCATGTAATTTTTGATATTTTAGCTAATGGAGAGGCAACTAATATCCGAATAGATGAGTCATCAAGAATATTAAAAAAAGAGGTTAGGCGTTCTATAAGAAAAAGTTTTCCTATAGATATACCCCCTTCTATTGCTTCACTTTTTCCTATGAGGAATATATCTATTAATATTGATTTTAAGCTACAATAAAATTTATATTAACAAAGAGTCAAATCTTTGTTTATTTCCCATCTATAATTTTATCAGCCTCATTAAATACTTTGTCTATATTATTTTTTATCCATAGTTTATCCATCCACTCTTCTGGACGAACTTCTATTCCTTGTACCAATACACCAAAATGTAAATGGTCACCAAGAGCTAATCCTGTCATTCCTGTCTTGGCTATAACAGTTCCTGCATTTATCTCTTGGTCTTGTTGTACCAATATTGTTGAACAGTGACCATATAGAGTAAAAAGTCCCATTCCATGGTCAATCATTGGCATATTTCCATAAATACCGTTATTATCTGTAAATATAACTTTACCTGCATTGGAGCTAACTATTGGTGCCATTTTGGTACTTGCCATATCTAATCCTACATGATATGATTGTGATACCTCGTTACTTTTTTTCCCATAATAATAGTGTCTATGGTCTCCATAACTAGCTACCTTTTTACCATTTCGGAGAGGATAAAATGGTAAAATATGCCAACTATTAATCATTTTATCTGATATATTACTTGCTAATGAGTGAATTAAATCTTCATTTGCTTTTCTCATATCTTCATTGATAGCTTTTAGCTTATCTATTCTATCTTTTATCAAAAGATATTGAGGATTACTCTCTGCTAAGTCAGATATTTTTCCATCTATAAACTTATCTGTTGCTTTTATCCATGAAGTTTTATACTTTTTAGCGACTACATAAAAAGGTACATTGACTATTCGTTTATTTCCTGCCATATCTTCTGCTACAACTTTAGCTGAAAAATGTTCTTGGTTAAATGGCCAAGATACCAATGAGGCATAATATCCATCTTCCTTATATGGAACTACTTTGAACTTTTTATCTCCTGAGCGAAGATAAAAATTTTTGAGTGATTCATCTCTAACTTGAAAAACAACTAGTGCTGAACCCCCTTGGGTTATAGAATATGAGTTTGAGAGTATATTTATATCTGGTCTATGATAATCTATAGTTACCAAAATATTTTTGGTAACACTATTACCTTGAAAAAAGTTCCAATTACTTCTATCTGTTGCTGTAACTGTTACTTTAAATTGTTTAGCTTTTGGATTAAGCATAATACCATCAATTACTTTTCTTGGATACTCTATTTTAACAACTTCTAATTTCTTATTAGGTTCTAATATTAACTCATCAGCTACTCTTACACTATTTTTACCATCACTTATCTGTACTGAATATGATTTTAATGCCATATTATCTGATATAGTTATCTCTAATGGCTCTTTTCTATTCCAATAAAGACTCTCTGCCGATTCAATCACAGGGTCAACTCTCTCAAAAGATGGAGAGGTAAACATATATGCACCTCCTCCAAATATTAATCCTAATACAACAAATAGTGTTCCTTTTGAACTTCCTTTTTTCCTATTATATATTCTTTTTCTTCTTGCCATTTAACAATTCCATCTCTTCTATTTTTTTTATTAAATCTTTTAAAAACATCTCTATATTATCTATCTTCATCTCAAAACCTGAAGCATTTTTATGTCCACCTCCACCGTAATATATTGCTATAGTTGATATATCTATATCTTTTTTACTTCGTAAAGATACACGAACTAGATTATCTAATTCTATAAAAAGTATAGAGATATTGACTGTAGCCAATGATATACCATAATCAACAATACCTAAGAGGTCACTATATTTAACACCTGCTTTTTTTATATTCATTTTAGTTACAACCATTGTAGATATTTGACCACTACAATATAGCTCCAAACTATTTAGTGTCATTCCTAAAATTCGTAATGAAGATAATGCTTTCCTCCGATTTAAATGATATGCTACTTCTGATATATTAATATCATATGCAATCATAGCTGATGATACATCAAAAACCTCTTTAGTGGTGCTATTTGTTCTAAAATATTGTGTATCAGAGACTAAAGCAGTATAAAAACAGGTAGCAGAATCACTATTTAGTGTAAACTCTTCTCTAAAAACTTCAAAGGCAACTTGTGATGCAGAGGCATAATTAGACTTAACTATATTAACCAAACCATAATTATTATTAGTTTTATGATGGTCAATATTGAGTATATCTCTACTACTTAAATCAAATCCAAATAGTTTTTTACTGCCTCCATCACAACATATTATCAAACTATCATCAAAATCAATTTTGGATTTGATTTTAGAAAAATTGGGTAAAAAGTTTAAATATATAGGTATATCTCTATCAGCATTAACAATCTCTACACTCTTCTTATATTTTTTTAAAATAGCATATATTCCCAAAGCTGTACCAATAGTATCCCCATCAGGACGCATATGAGAGAGTATGGTCACTCTATTATAATTATCAATTAGCTTTTTGATATTATACATCTTCTACTCTCATAGATAAATCAATCCAATTGGCTTGATGAATAAGTGAACCAGAGGAGATAGCATCTACACCTGTTTTGGCTATATCTTCTATAGTTTCCAATGATACATTTCCACTAGCTTCTAATAATATATGAGGATAATAGTTATTTCTAAAAGCCACTACCTCTCTTATCTCTTTATTTGACATATTATCACACATTACTATATCAGCTCCTGCACCCATAGCCTCTTTGACCATATCTAAATCTTCACACTCAATTTCAACTTTAGATGTAAATGGTATTTTAATTCTAACTTCTTGCATAAATTCTACTAGATTATCAATAGTTTTGAGATGAGTATCTTTTAGCATTAAACAATCATCTAATCCCATTCTATGATTGATACCACCACCACACCTTACAGCATACTTTTCAAACTCTCTAAGCAAAGGTCTAGTTTTACGAGTATCAAGCAATTTAACTCCATAGGGAGCTATCTTTTGAACAAAGCTATTTGTAAGTGTAGCAATAGAAGAGGCATGTAATACTATATCTAACATTGACCTCTCTAATGATAAAATAGTCTTAGAATTACCAAATATATAGAATAGCTTATCTCCTTTATCAAAAGCTTTTCCCTCATCTATCAACCACTTTAAATCTATATTATACATATCTGCCATAATTTTTATATACTCTTGCCCTGCAAATACTCCATTACTTTTGGCAATGATATAAGCAGTAATATCTTTTGATTGGCTAATCCTTGAAAAGAGGTCACCCCTGCCTATATCTTCGGCTATAACCTCTTTTATAAATTTTTGTTTCAACAATATTATTACCTTTTTTATTTTTTTTTTGTGAAGTATAACACAAATTTTAAAATCTTTAGATAAGTAATTAACACTTTATTGTAGAGTAGGTTTTCTCTTTCAAATATGCAAAAGCCGTAGCAATCAAATCATCATCATCTTTACTATAGGATTTAAGCATAACTCTATCTCGTCCATCAGCAAACTCTATAAATACCTTTTCACCTGCATTAGCAACTTTGGTAATCCTTTGCTCTTTGGCTAATACTTTCATTATCATTACATCTATAAATTGTCTTGATATAGTGTCTAGTTTCCCAAATCTATCAGCTATTTCAGCCTCTATCTCATACACTTCACCTGTTGTCTCACATTGAGATAGACGACGATATAGCTCTAGTCGGAGTCTATCTTCTTCTATTAGCTCTTCATTTAAGTAAGCATCTATAGTTAGTTTAATATCAACTTGAAGCTCTTCCTCTTTGGCTTGTCCACTTAACTCTTTGATAGTATCTTCTAACATTCTTGAATATAGTGAGTATCCTATATGTTTAATATGTCCACTTTGGGCTTCACCTATAATATTTCCTCCACCTCTAATCTCTAAATCATGAAATGCCAAAATAGCTCCACTTCCTAAATCAGAATGAGACTCTAACGCAATTAGTCGTCGTTTAGCATCTTCTGTTATATAATCTTTATCTTCTACCATAAAATAGCAATAACCCTCTTTGCCTCCTCGCCCTACTCTTCCACGCAATTGGTGCAAATGTGCTATTCCAAATCTATCTGCACCATCAACTATCATGGTATTAGCTTTTGGCATATGGATACCAGCTTCTACTATAGAAGTAGATAACATCACATCATACTCTCCTGCCTCAAAGAGCATCATATCTTTTTCTGTTTGGAGTGCTGATATTTTAGAGTGAAGAACAGCGACTCTTAGTTTAGGGATTAGTTTTTTTAAAATCTTTTTTTTCTCTTCTATATGTGCTATAGAGTTAAAGACATAAAATACCTGCCCTCCTCTTCGCATCTCTCTAATTATTACCTCTTTTATAATCTTTTCATTATAACTTTTGACAAAAGTTCGTACTCCTTGTCTATCTACTGGTGGAGTTAAAATTTCAGAAAATGTTTTGACTTGAGATAGAGCCATATTTAAACTTCTTGGTATTGGGGTAGCTGACATAGATAAGAGATGAACATCTATAGCTATCTCTTTGAGTGCCTCTTTCTGTTTAACTCCAAACTTATGCTCTTCATCTATAATTATTAATGCTAAATTTTTGAATTTAGCTTTGAGTAGAGCATGAGTTCCTACTACCATATCTATAGAACCATCTTCTAATCCTTTGAGGAGTGCTGTTTTGGCTTTACCTGTTGTAAATCTATCTAGTTTACCTATTTTTATATCATATTTAGCAAATCGTTCTTGCATACTCTTGAAATGTTGGGAGCATAAAAGTGTAGTTGGAGCTACCATCATAGATTGGTATCTATTTTTCCATGATATAAACATACCATTCATAGCAACTTCTGTTTTACCAAATCCAACATCAGCACAGAGCAGTCTATCCATCATCTTACCACTAGACATATCATCTAACATATCATTGATTGCCTCTTCTTGGTCTTGGGTATGGATAAATCCTGCCTCACTCATAAAGATTTGATGTTCGACCATATTTCGTTTGAGTATAATTCCCTTTTTGAGATGTCTTTGAGCCGATAAGTTAATAATTTGTGAGGCTATAGCAAATAGTTTCTCTTTTACTTTACTTTTGAGCTTTTTAAAACTAGCTTTGCCCATCTTGTCTAGTATAGGCAATCCTCCCCCATCTGCAACATATCTATCTATGACATTTAAATTTTCTACAGGAATTAATAACATATCCTCATTTTGATATTGAATAAGTACAAATTCTCTTTTTGAACCCAATACTACTCGTTTTTCTACCCCTTTAAATAGCCCTACTCCATGGTTCTCATGAACTACAAAATCACCTTTATTTAATTCATCCAATATTATAGAAGATTTTTTAACTCGTTTTCGTTTTATTGGCTTATTTAATGATATTATTACTTTGGTATCACTTATTAAATTTACTATTATATCTTTGTAAATAAACTCTATATTTTCAAATGAATTTAGTTCACTTCCTCTTACTATTGACTCGTTCTTCGCAATAATAGTTATCTTTTTGTTTGAGTTTGATTTAATAATGGCATTTGGATTTATAACCTTTAACTCTCTAATTTTTTTAGCATTTGGAACAATCTCCAAAGTGAAATCATTTTTAGAAATTATTGGTTTATCCAAACTATAAATCTCTTCTAACTCTTCACTCATATTGGAGGTAAATATTCCATTAAAAGATTTGATATAATTATCACCTAACTCATTTAGATACCAGAACCCTAGACTATCTATATCTTTGACAAATACATCAGAGCTACTCTGTTCTACTCTCTTTTGCCATGTTTGGTACTGTTTTGAATTTAGACCCAATAGTGCAGGAATGATTTTTATATCTTCTATATCCTCCTTGATACTTTTTTGAGTATCTACAGAAAACTCTCGAATAGACTCAACATCTTCATCAGATAAAGATATACGATAACTTTTATCTCCACCTAGAGGATATATATCTATAATATCACCTCGAATTGAGACCTCACCTTTTTGAGTTACAATATCTACAAAATTATATCCCCAATAATAGAGTTTCTCTTTTAATTCTCTAATTTTGAGAGTAGAAGCAAACTCGATTTCTATAGTAGGAAAAAACTCCTCTTTGGGTAGAGGCATTAATAGTGTTCGGAGTGGAGAGATTAGAACTTTTTTCTTTTTATAATTAAAATATCCATGTAAAGCCTCAATCAATTCATATATCTCAATCTGAAATGAACGCAAATCATCACCATAAGAGAGTCTTAAATCAGGTAAAATAAAAGATTTGTAGTTTAAAAAGGTAGCAGTGTGGGCAGTTTTTATTGCTTCTTTGTCATTTTTACAGACAAATAAAAGCTTATTAGAAAAAGTATCTCCATTTTGAAGATACTCATATATATCATTTTGTCTCATTTAAATTTTATTTAATATCCTAGTTTTTTAGGTTTTATAATATGCACATCATCCATGCCATTATTTGGTGTAACTCGACCTGATACGATTTTAGTCTCACCTTCAAATACAGCATTTGGCTCAATCACAATATTGTTTACCACAACATCACCATAAACTTTGCCATAAGGCATAATATCTATAATCTCACCAGTGAAGTTCCCCCTAAACTCACCAGAGACTAATAGTTTTTGAGCTTGTATTTCACCCATCACTCGACCACTTTTACCAACAACAACTTCACTTCTTGATAGAACATTACCTTCAAGCTCTCCATTGATGAGGATATTTCCATCACACCTAATCTCACCTTTAATAGCAGTACCTGGAGTAATTATACTTGCAGATTGTGCTGGTGTCGTTTTTTTCTTTTTCCGTCCAAAAAAAGCCATTTCTTTCTCCTTGTTAAAAACTCACTTAATATCAAACATTATAACCAAATATTATTTATATTTGAAGTAAATTTTTTTGAATAAACGCTTCTACTACATAAAAAGAGCCAAAGACTAAATAATTCTCATAATTATTAATATTTTTAAATATATCAAATTTTATAGATAATCTCTTTAATTGAGCTTGTAATTGAGTAACTTCTACAGCTCTTGGAGTATCAATTGAAATAATTTCAACTCTTTTTATATGTTTTTTAACTCTTTTAAGTATAGCACTATAATCCTTATCATCTAACGAATTATATATCAATACTACCTTTTTATTACCATATTTTTGCTCTAAAGCATTAACAATTGCTTCTATTGCCAATAGATTATGTCCTACATCTATAATAACATTAGGTAATATAGAGTAAAATCGTCCAAAAAGTTTAACTGATTTTAAATCTATTATATTATATGGTAATTTCAATATATTTAGTGCATTTATAGCTAATAGAGCATTTTCATATAAATACTCACTCCAACCTATCTCTTTAGTTATAGCTTCTATCTTTTGAGCTTCGAGTTTATTATAACACTCTTCTAATATATATAATTGAGCATTCCTATTTTTGGAAATATCTCTAGCAATATTATAAACTTCCCTATTGGGTTGTATCCCTACTATAACCTGTTTCTCTATAGAGTTTATTTTAGTAGTAGCAATACTTTTGATACTATCACCCAAAAAATCTTGATGGTCTAAACCGATAGGAGTAATCACACTCAAATCTTTACTAACTACACTAGTAGCATCAAACTCACCACCAAGCCCAGCTTCTAATATAACTATATCCAACTCCTCCATAGCTATTAAAGCTAAAAGAGTTGTATATTCAAAATAGCTCAAAGCCTCACTAATTTTTTGACCTAATATAGAATATAATCTAGCATGTGCAATCTCTAAGTTTTCATTGGATATATCTTTACCTTCTATCCATATTCTCTCATTAAATTTCATAATATGAGGAGAAGAGAAATGTCCTACTCTTTTACCAGCAAGATGTAATAGCATAGCCATAATTCGACCTGTGCTACCCTTGCCATTTGTACCTACTATATGTATAATCATAGGTTTTTGGATATAAGATTTAAATATATTATAAGCTATATAAACTCGCTCATGGTCTATCTCTTTATAATAGAGTGGTTTATTAGTTATAAATGATTGAAAAGTTGGACTATTTGACACTTTCTAATGCTCCTTTAGTTTTTAAATAAGCAATAAACTCATCTAATGCTCGTATAGAACCTTTTTGTATAGCTTCAAATCTAAGTGAAGTCGAAATAATTGCACTAGGTCGTATAGGAAACTCGTATCGTCCTATAATAACTCTTTCTTCTTTTTTATCCCCTTTGATAAATTGAAATTTGAGTGATATATGTGCTTGATAATATACCACATATCCATTTTTATCATATTGTAAAGGTATAAATTTAATAGATTTATATATCACTTTTATAATACTATCAGCTTTGTTTTTGGTAGTCACTCTACTTTTGAGCCGACTATATAAAGCTTGGTATAGAGCATCTTTAAGTAAAACAGCATTTTGTGGGTCAGATAGAGATATATCAACCTCTGTATATACCTTTTCACCTATAGTCTCGTATGTAAAATGTGATGAGGGTTTATAGCCACAACCTGATAATAGAATTATTAATAATGAATAATAAATATTGGTGAATAATAATAGTTTTTTCATAGCGTGATTTTACCTTAAATAAGCTGTAATGTTTATAATTATAATCTCTTTGAGATTTTTTTATGTTAAAATATGTAAAATACTATTAGGATTAGAAATGAAAAAGATACTCTGCATTTTCTTATTATTAACCTTTTTTTTATCAGCCCAAACATATCAACAGCAATGGAAGATAGTTGATAAACTAGATAAAAAAAACTTACCCAAACAAGCATTAAAAGAGGTAGCTTCTATATATCAAAGAGCTATAAAAGAACAAAATGATATAGAGATATTACATAGTATATTAGAAAAAATGAGATATAAAGGCTATATAGAAGATAATTCTGACAAAAAAAATATTTATTTTTTGGAAAAAGAGCTAAAAAAAGATTATAGCATTCCAAACAAACTAATTATTAAATCAATATTAGCTAGTCTATATGATAAATATAGAGAAGAACACTCTTATACTATATCAAATAGAACAAATATCAAAGATGATAATAGTACAGATATAGCTACTTGGACTATAGATAGATTGAATAATAGAGCTATGAGATTATATTTAGAGTCCATAAGAGATGAGGCTAAATATATTGATATAAAAAAGTATAAACCTATACTTAGTGAAGCCAAAAATACATATGAGTTAGAACCCACTCTTTATGATTTTCTCTTATTTCGAGCATTGTATTATTTTGAAAATGAACGAAGCTATATTACTAAACCAAAAGAGAACTTTGTTATTAATGAAGCTATAGCTTTTGGGGATATATCTAGCTTTATTAATTATCAATTCCCTACTATAAATAAAAAATCATCTCAATATCAATCTCTACTACTTTATCAAAAACTTTTATATTTTCATTGGCAAAATGGAGATAAATTGGCTCTACAACATGCCAATATTTCTAGGTTAGAGTTTGTATATAATCACTTTATAGGTAATAATAGAAATAGATACTATTTAGAAGCATTGGAGCAGATAAAATCTCAAAATATTGAAGCACTTTTGTATTTAGCAGAATATTATCAAAACAAACAAGAGTATAAAAAGGCAATAGAGTATGCAAATAAAGGGATAAACACTCCAAACAGATATACTTCTATCAGATGTAAGAGTATCAAAGATAATATAGAAGCCAAAGAGATAAATATAGAACTAGAAAATGTAAATTTACCTCATAATAATATTTTGACAAAAGTAGAGTATAAAAATATAGATAAACTCTATGTCAAAGTGATAAAAATTACAGATAAAATCTTAATAGAATTAAAAAAAGATAGAAAAATAGAAAAAAAATTAGAGTATATCAATAGCCTCACAGCTATAAATCAATTTGATATAGCACTACCTAAAGCAGATGATTATAAGAAACATACTACAGAGGTATCTTTAGGGAGTTATGATTTGGGTTATTATCTTATAGTTATATCCAAAGATAGATATTTCTCAAATAAACGATTGATAATTAGAAGAGAGAATATATCTAAGATAGGGTATTTTTATAGAAATTCAAGCTTTTTGGTTGTGGATAGAGTTACTGGTAAACCTATGAGTGGCGTTATAGCTAATATATATAATAAATCCAAAAAAGTAGCTACTTATAAAAGTAATAGTGAGGGGGTAATAAATATAGCTAAAACTAATACAGCTTTCTCAATATCATTCCAAAAAGATAATGATAAACTAAGATTAGATAATGATAAATACTACTCTAATAACTACTCTACAAATATATATAGGAAAAAAATCCAAAAGAGAGTTATAATATTTACCGATAGAACTATCTATAGACCATCACAAAAAATATATTTTAAGGGATTAGCAGTAGAGAGTTATCAAAATAAAAAGCCCAAAATATTAACCAATAAATCTATTGTTATATCTCTATATAATACCAATAATCAAAAACTAAAAACCCAAGAGTTCAAAACTGATAACTTTGGTACATTTCATGGTTATTTTATTGCTCCAAAGAGTGGACGATTGGGTAATATGAGTCTAAGAGTTAATAAAATGGGTTATAAGAATATTCGTATAGAAGAGTATAAAAGACCAAAATTTGAAGTTAATTTTGAACCATTTACCAAAACTTATAGATTAGAAGATAAAGTTACTATAACAGGAGAAGCAAAAGCATTAAGTGGATATGGGCTTAGTGGTGCGAAGGTCAAATATAGTGTCCAAAGAGTAGTCTCTTTTCCATGGTGGGAGTGGTGGAGACCTATAAAACATTTCCCAACTCAACAGATAGCTAGTAGCCAGACGACAACTGACCAAAATGGTAAATTTCATATATCCTTTGATGCTATAGCAGACCCTAATATTCCTGCAAAAGATAAACCTAATTTTAGCTATAAAATATCAGTAGATATTACCGATACAACAGGAGAGACACACTCAAATAGCAAAACTATCAATATAGGATATGTAGCTATCAAAGCAGATATGCTTATAGACAAAGAGATTAATATAAACAATAATAGTGGAATAAAACTAATCACCACAAATCTTGATAATAAGTTTCAACCCCTCCAAGGTAAAGTAGTTATAGAAAAGTTAAAACCCAAAGATAAAGTTTATAGAAATAGATATTGGTCAGTTAAAAATATAGATAAACCTTTATACACCAAAGAGCAATTTCAAATGATTTTCCCAAATTATATCTATCCCAAAGATGTTTTTTCAGCCCAAGCAGATATTATCAAAACTATCAATTTTGATACAGGAAAATCCAAAACTATTAAACTAAAGGGACTACCACAAGGTAAATATAAATTTACTTTATATACAAGAGATAAGTATGGAACAGAGGTCAAAAAAAGCAAAACAAATATTATTGTATATAATCTAAAAGAGAAAAATCCTCCAATTTTGACAGACCTTTGGAAAAAATTGGATAAAAAAAGTTATAAAATAGGTCAAAAGGCGAAACTAATACTCAAAAGTTCAACACCTAATAGTTGGGTTAGATTAGAAGTTCATAGAGGTAATAAGGTTCAAGAAAAATGGATAGAGTTCAATAAATTAACTCAAAATATTATACAAATTACGAAGCAAGATAGAGGCAATATATTATATCGTTTGACTATGATTAAAAATAATCGTATCCATTACTACCAAGGTGCAATATTTGTTCCATGGAATGATAAGCTCAAAGTTGAGTTTATCTCATTTAGAGACAAACTTAAGCCAAATACCAAAGAGCAGTGGCGTATCAAAATTAGTGGAAAAGATAAAGAAAAAGTTATGGCACAAATGGTAGCTACTATGTATGATGCCTCTTTGGATAAATTTATTCAACATAGTTTTTATAAACCAAATATATTTCCATATCAAAACTATATATATAATAGATGGAAAGCTAAAGGTTTTGGTACTATTCGAGCTTATGCACAATGGCAAAATTACACTATGGATAACGAAGATAGAGTATTTTATAATATCAAGGATAAATATAATATTAATATAATAGATGGATTAGGTGGAGATATTGAACCAGTTATGAGTATGGCTCCTATCTCTTCTAATATAAGTAGTAGAGTAGTTGCATCCTCACAAGGAATAGTATCCGAAGCAGATACAAGTAACTCATATTCACAACCAAATATAGAACTAAACCCAAAACAGTCTATACATATTCGTAGAAATCTACAAGAGAGTATGTTTTTTAAGCCAAACTTACAAACTGATGCAGATGGGAATATTATTATAAATTTCAAGACTAATGATGCACTGACTCGTTGGAATTTTTTAGCATTTGTGCATACCAAAGAGTTACAAAGTGCCATAGTCAAAAAGGTAATCACTACCCAAAAAGAGCTAACGGTTGTTACTAATCTACCCAGATTTTTTAGAGAAGGTGATAAGATATGGCTAACTGAAAAAATAGTAAATTTAAGTAATAGAGATTTAAAAGGAGAGTGTGAACTACAACTAAAAAATCCTATAAATGGATGGAATATATATGGTAACCATAAATTTATCAAACCATTTTATCTAAAAAAAGGTGCAACAACTACAGTTGCATTTTATATTCACATACCTACTGTAGATAGTGTTCCTGCTATAGAACACACTATTATAGCTAGAACCCAAACACATACAGATGCAGAACAGATGGTAAAACCTATTTTAACCAATAGAGAGTTTGTAACTGAAAGTAAAGCTTTGTGGTTAAGAGGGAATGAGAGTAAAACATTTATACTTCAGTCACTAAAAGATAATAACTCAACTACTCTCAAAAATTATAAATTAACCCTAGAGTTTACATCTAATCCTGTATGGTATGCTATCAAATCTATACCTTATTTGATGGAATATCCTCATGAGTGCAATGAACAGCTATTTAGTAGATATTTTGCAAATGCGTTATCTGCTAATATTATCAACCAACATCCCAAAATCAAAAAGGTATTTGAGAGTTGGAGAGCTAGAGGAAGTTTAAAGAGTCCATTATCCATAAACCAAGAGTTGAAATCAGTAATGTTAGAAGAGACTCCTTGGCTAATAACAGCCCAAAGTGAAGAGCAACAAGAGAGAAATATAGCTCTATTATTTGATTTGGATAAATTAGCACAAAAGCAAAAAGAGACACTAAAGAGACTATTTCAAAATCAAAATAGTGATGGTGGTTGGTCATGGTTTAGTGGTGGTAAATCCAATTGGTATATTACACAATATATTTTAGCAGGATTTGGAAAGTTATCTATATTAGGAATTAAAAATGATAAGGTTTATAAACAAATCTATAATGCCACCTCATTTATAGATAAAAAGCTTATAGAAGAGTATAATAAATTACAAAAAAATATAGAAAAAGGTTATACAAAACAAGAAGATGACCATCTCAATAGTAGAATAATCTATTATCTATATTATAGGTTATCAAATCAAGTACCATTTACTTCACAAGTATCTAAAATTTATAATTATTATATATCCCAAGCTAAAACATATTGGAGAAAGAGAAGCCTATATGAACAAGGACTAATAGCTTTAGCTATATATGTAAAAGATAAAGATAAGGCAAAAGCCATAGTCAAATCTATAAAAGAAAGAGCAATCAGAAACCCAGAATTGGGAATGTACTTTAAAGAAAAATGGGGTTATCATTGGTTTCAATTGCCAATTGAGACACAATCTTTGATGATAGAACTCTTTACACGAGTAACCCATGATACAAAATCAGTAGAAGAGCTAAAAGTATGGCTACTCAAAAATAAACAAACAACCCATTGGAAAACGACTAAAGCCACACTCAATGCTATATATGCCCTACTAATAAATGATAATTGGTTAGATAATGATAAACTAGTAGATATATCATTTGATACCAAAATAGATTATAAACCAATTATAGAAAAAGCCAAAAGAGAAGCACAAAAAGGTACAGGCTATTTCAAAGCTACCTTTGATAAATTTAATAAATCTATGGCAACAATAAAAGTTACAAACCCAAATAGCAATATAGTATGGGGTGGTCTATATTGGCAATATTTTGAAGATATGAATAAAATCAAAACATTCAAAGAGACACCATTAACAATAGATAAAAAACTGTATATATATGATGATTTAGGGTCAAACCAACTAATTCCAATAACTAATCAAACACTAAAAATAGGTGATAAAATCAAATCAAGAATAGAGATTAGAGTAGATAGAGATATGGAGTTTATAATGCTAAAAGATGGACGAGCATCAGCCTTTGAACCAATAAATGTATTAAGTCAATATAAATGGCAAGATGGATTAGGATATTATGAGAGTACAAAAGATAATGCTACATACTTTTTCTTTAATTATTTACCAAAAGGAACTTATGTATTTGAGTATCCATTATTGGTAACTCATAAAGGAGAGTTTAGCAGTGGAATTGCGACTATAGAGAGTATGTATGCACCTGAATTTAGGAGTCATAGCGAGGGATTGAGGTTGTTTATACCATCTATAAAAACTTACTACTAATATTAGATTATTTTAGTTTCAATTGCTACTTATATTATACACTATATATGATATAATCATTTACATGTCAAAGCAGAAGTTATTTCAAATTAAAAAATTAAAAATTATCTATTTTATTTTATTAAAATAACTTTAATATTTTATTTATATATTGTATAATAGTTATATTTTATATTAGGAGTTCTATATGAAGAGAGAATATAACCCATCACTAATTAATCAACTCAAAAATGATCACAAAAAACTTTTTGATATTTATAATAAATTATATGATATGTTTATATCAAATAGTAACCATAAGGAGATAAATAATAAATTGCATCAATTAGAAGTTATGCTCAATATTCATATAAACTTTGAAGATACTCTACTTTATGCTTATCTCAATAATAGATATGAAAATGATAGTGACAAGTTGAACTTTATTACTAATACAGATAAAGAGATGAAGAGTATCTCATTAGTTGCTTTGAATTTTATTAATAAGTGTTCTAATCCTAAACTTTATAATAAACATAAAGATAAATTTAAAGAAGAACTTGAAATTATTGGAGATATTTTAGTAAAAAGAGTTGAATTTGAAGAGAATAAATTATATCCTCTATATATATAAAAAATATATCTAGTAATTCAGATGTAATCAAAATGTAATCAAATTATTATACAATACGATTATAAAATTATAAACGGAGTGTTTTTTATGAAAAGGATTTTATTATCTTTAGTGGTTATAGGTACGGTTGCTTTTGCAGGTGGTGATATTGGTGAGTCAAATTTTGTAATCAATGATGCTAATAGTGCAGAAATTAGTGCATTAAAAGAGCAGATGAATAGTATGCAACAAAAACTTACGGAGCTTGAAAACAAAAAGCCTGTTATAAAAGTAGTAACAAAAGAGATAACAGAGCCTAAAACAGAAGGAACTCTGATTAAATCAAAAGTACCTGTTATTAAATTTAATGGAACACACTATTTGGGTTTTGTACATACTAAGCCTCAAAGTGGTGAGAGTGATGATAAATTTGAGACACGAAGAAACTATTTCCAAGCCAAAGCATATTTCAAAGAAAATCCAAAAGATTATATGAGATTAACTTTGGATACTAATACAAATAGTGCAGGAGAGGCAAATGTTAGGCTCAAATATGCATTTTTGTATCTAAATGATATTCTTCCATCAACTAGTGTTGAGTTAGGACAAACACATAGACCATGGATTGATTATGAAGAGCATAGTGGTTGGCTATATCGTTCAATTGCAAAAACATTTGTAGAAGAACATAATGGAGCTCACTTTACAAATTCTGCTGACCGTGGTATGGATTTTAAGACTAAAACAGAATATTTCTCTAGTGAATTAGGTGTATTTAATGGTGAGGGTTACCATACAAATGATATAGACAATGCTGAAGATAGAGGATTATCATATGAGTGGAGATTAACGGCAAATATATTAGGAACTGGTAAAAAACATACTCATGCTAGAAAAGATAGATATGCTAATATATCATTTTTGGGTCAATATAATCGAAAACATCTAGGGAGTGAAGATTTCAAATGGGCAGGAGTTCATGCTGTTTATAATCAACCCTCTTTCTTATTAGCAGGTATGTTTGTTAAATCAAATGAGCTAACAGGAGATAAAAATACAGGTGATGGATATACTATCAATGCTGAATATAGACCTGCTGACAAATGGGCTATTTTGGGTAGATATGATAGTTTCTCTGCTGATGATAACAAAGATAGAGAAGAGTATATCGCAGGTATAGCCTATGATTATAACAAAAATGTTAAGTTTATAGGTAACCTATTTCATATAGATAGTGACACAAATATCAATAATAACGCAGAAGATAGATTTATGTTAAGTGCTGAGGTGAATTGGTAATTACTATTTGATGTATTAATTCTTTTTTAAAAATAAATTTATCCTTAATATGATAAACTAGTCTTTGGATTAAAATTATAGATAAAAGAGTATTATTATGACTATAGAGACACTTAAATATATAGATAAAAAATGGAAAATTGAAGAGAATAAATTAAATACTAAACCCGTTGATATAGTATTCATATTTGGAGATAGAGATACTATTAAACAAGCTGATATATATGAAAAATTAAAAACAGTCTATCCTGAAGCAGATATTGTAGGTTGTACCTCTAGTGGAAACATTTTGGGCGAGTCTATTAGTGATGCACCCATAGTTGCTACAGCTGTATCATTTGATAAAGGTAGCGTAAAAATATCTGTGGAAGATTTTTCTGATACAGATAATCAATATAAGTCAAGTCAAAGACTTATAGAAAATCTTCCAAAAGAGAATTTGAAACATATCTTTATACTCTCTGATGGACTAAATATGAATGGTTCTTTTTTGGCTCAAGGTGCAACCCAAGCAGTAAACTCTGAAATTCCTATTACAGGTGGGTTGGCTGGTGATGGTACTGCATTTGAAGAGACATGGGTGATTGCTAATGATATTGCTTCTCAAAAGCGTATGGTTGCAGTTGGTTTTTATGGAAATTCTTTTCATATTAGTAGTGGATGTAATGCAGGTTGGGAAGAGTTTGGTATCTATCGTCGTATTACAAAATCGATAAATAATATCGTATATGAGATTGATGGACAACCTGCACTTGATTTATATAAAAAATATTTAGGAGAGTATGCTCAAAACCTAAGTGCAAATGGATTGAGATTTCCATTCAATATCAAAAAAGAGAATGAGGATTATACCATTATCCGTTCTGTTTTATCAGTAGATGAAGATAAGAAAGCTCTTATTTTTGCAGGAGATGTTAAAGAGGGGTCATTTGCGAGATTGATGAAAACAGATATTGATGGTTTAATTGATGGTTCAGAGATAGCAGCTAGTCATATAAAGCAATATAATAAAAAAAATGCTTTATGTTTAGTCGTAAGCTGTATTGGAAGACGAGTGATTTTAAATCAATTATCTGAGGAAGAGCTTGAAGTTATTAGAGATATTTTGGGTGAAAATGTTCAATTAATTGGATTTTACTCTTATGGAGAGTTAGCTCCTTATTCTGATGAGATTTTATCTTGTCAATTACACAATCAAACTATGACTCTAACAGTTATATATGAGGATTAAAGATGAATAGATTATTGAAAAGACAAATTAAAAATATATTTGGTAGAGATTATGATATAACACAACTAGATGATAAAGTTCAACAACTACTCTCTAGGGTTGATGATGCATATAATGATTATGATAAAGAAAAACGACTACTTAAACATACTATTGAAATAAATTCAGAAGAGCTTATAGAGGTTTATCAAACTATTGAAAAATATAATCTTTCATTGAAAGACCAAGTGGATGAACAATCTCTGCTTTTACGCCAGTACAAAGATGCTATTGATAAAACAATGGTTGTATCTAAAACAGATGTAACAGGACGCATCACATATGTCAATAAATCATTTTGCAAATTAAGTGGATATACAGAAAAAGAGTTATTAGGAAAACCTCATAATATCGTCAGACATCCTGATGAACCTTTAAGTCTTTATAAAAATATGTGGGATACTATATCTCTTAAAAAAAATTGGCATGGAGAGCTTAGAAATAGAGCAAAAGATGGTAGTAGTTATTATGTAGATAGCCATATTTTTCCTCTACTCAATAAAAACAATCATATCATAGAGTATATTGCTATTCGTAGTGATATTACTAAACGGGTTATAGCTGAAAAAAAATTAGAAAAAGAGTATCGTTATAATCAAATGCTATTTGATGACCAAGAGAATGTTGTTTTTACTGCAAATATTCAAGAGGGTATTTTAAAAGCAAATAAACGATTTTTTGAGACTTTTGGTTTTGACTCTTTAGCAGATTTCAAACAAAAATATAGATGTATTTGTGAACTTTTTATAGAAAAAGAGGGATATTTAAAACAAACAACTCCAGATACCCATTGGACGGATATTATATTTAAAGAACCTAATAAACAGCACAAAGCTTTAATCCTCGATACCAAAGGAGAAAAGAAAACTTTTTCTGTCTTATTAAAAGCTATTGCATTTGAAGATGAAGAGTTTATTATTGCTAGTTTTACAGATATTACTGAGTTAGAGTGTGCTAGAGAGATAGCAGAAGCTTCAGAAAGAGCCAAATCTGAATTTATGGCAAATATGAGTCATGAAATTCGTACGCCTATGAATGGTATTGTAGGATTTACAGATTTATTATTTGATAGTAACCTCAATAGTAAACAGAGACAATTTACAGAGTATATCAAAAGTTCAACTATGACACTTTTACAAATTGTTAATGATATTTTAGATTTTTCCAAAATTGAGAGTGGTCATTTGGAATTAGATTTAATAGCTACTAATCCTTTTACAGATTTACAAAATGCAATGAATATTTTTAAATCTCAAGCTAGTCAAAAAGATATATCTTTGATTATTCATATAGATGCATCTATTAGTGAATGTTTGATTATGGATAGATTGAGAGTTGTTCAGATATTAACCAATTTAATTAATAACGCCCTTAAATTTACTCCAAAACACGGCAGTGTTGAGATGAGTGCAAAATCTATGTATATATCAGAAAATAGAGAGAAAGTTCTCTTTTATGTACAAGACACAGGTATAGGCATACCAAAAGAGAGACAAGAACAGATATTTCAATCTTTTATTCAAGCTGATAGTAGTACTACAAGAAATTTTGGAGGTACAGGATTGGGTCTAACTATTGCATCTTCACTTTGTAAATTGATGGGAAGCCAACTCCAAGTAGAGAGCCAAGAGGGAAAAGGGAGCCGTTTCTTTTTTGAAGTAGAGTTTGATAGATGTTCCTCTACACCAACTTTGGCAAGTAAAATCAAAGGTAAACCTATATATCTCTTAGATTATGATGGGGAAATTTATAATGATATTATCACCCAACTAGAACATTTTAAACTAAATGTAGTGAAATGTTCATTTGAAGATTTACTCTGTACAGATAATCCAAAGAGTGTAATTATCTCATTTAATTATCGTCAATATCGTCCTCTATCTCAAATCTCTTCCAAAATTATTCTAATTGATAAACGAGAAGAGGCATATGAGTTAGCTAAAAAAGAGAATATTTTATATCATATTGGATTATATGATGAAGCACCTTCTGTACTATACAATGCTATTTTACATTATAACTATATGGATACTAAAAATAAAAATAGTACAACAAAAGATGAATTAAAATTAGATATTTTAGTCGCAGAAGATTATGAGATGAACCGAATTTTGATTGAAGAGATGCTATCTACTTATGGTATCACCCCATCATTTGCTTTTAATGGATTAGAGGCTATCAAAAAAGCTCAGGAAAAGAGTTATGATTTAATCTTTATGGATATTAATATGCCTAAAATGAATGGTATTGATGCTACAAAAAAATTGAGAGAACTTCAAATTCAAGTACCTATTATTGCTCTAACAGCCAATGCCTTAGAGGGAGACCGTGAAAAATATTTAGCCCAAGGAATGAATGATTATATTAGTAAACCTATTGATATAAATGAATTGGACAAAATATTAAAATCTTATAGTTCACCAACAACTCAAAAGAGTCCTAATAATCAAGAAGATAATAGTAGCAAAATAAATAATCAACTATTTGTAGATGGACTACTTAGAGCAAAAGATAAAATGAAATTTAGTAGCTCTATTATTATACGACTTTTTAAATCTTTTGTAGAAAATTCTCAAAAATCTATAAATAAAATTTTGAATGCATTAAAAGATAATAATCAAGAAATAATTTATGATAAAGCTCATGCCTTAAGAGGTATTGCCCTCTCATTACAATTAAATGAAATTGGAGAGTTGTGTAATGATATAGAGTATGGAATAAAAGAGAAGAGAGATATTAATCTAACAGAGTTAATCCATGAACTAGAGCAGTATATTACTTATATTTTGAAATATCAAAATGAGATTATTACTAAATTTGAAAATTTAGCTTAGAATAGAGAGATAAAATATCTCTCTATATTCCTTTGAAGGATAGAAGCCAACGCACTAAGCTTAGAAGAGATATAGCTGATGAGTATTGCTAACATATATAAACCAAAAACTTGCTATAATAAACCATGAATTTTAAAAAACTAGACCAACTAAAAGCCAAACTAGATACATATCGTCCATTAGACCACAATATCGTCCAAAATCTAAGAGAAGATTTGATTTTACGCTGGACATACAACTCAAATGCCATTGAAGGAAACACGCTAACACTAAATGAGACAAAGGTAGCCCTAGAGGGTATCACTATTGGTGGTAAGAGTCTGCGAGAGCATTTTGAAGCGATTAATCACAAAGAGGCGATTGAGTTTATAGAGTCAATGGTTGCAAAAGATGAGCTATTGAGTGAATATAGTATCAAGTCACTACACGCCCTTATCTTAAAAAATATAGATGACAAAAATGCAGGAAGCTATCGAAATATCAATGTACTTATATCAGGAGCAACTCACCGTCCACCAATCAATATAGAAGTCCCAAGCCAAATGGAAGCCTTTATAAATTGGTACAAAACAGAGGCTCAAACACTCCACCCAATAGAGAGAGCCTGTAGAGTTCATGTCGATTTTGTAGGAATTCACCCCTTTGTTGACGGTAATGGAAGAACCTCACGACTACTTATGAATTTTGAGCTGATGAAGAGTGGATTTCCCCCTGTTATTTTAAAAGTAGAGAATCGTTTAGCGTATTATACTGCTTTGGATAAGGCTCATACTCTTGGGAATTATAAGCCATTTATTGAGCTAGTGGCTCTGTTGGTAGAGGAGAGTTTTGAGCCTTATTGGTTTGTTTTAGGGTAAATTTGAATTATGAAAGTCAAAATCAAAGAGATAAAAACTCGTTGGAATAGTTACAATCTAACTAAATAATGAACATGAGCCTATTCATATTCATGGTAAATATCAAGATTATAAGTTACTTACTATTCTCTAAAACTTTCAACTCTTCTTTACCCTGTTTAACATACTTTCCAAACATAGTTAATAGAATATCATTTGGTTGTTTGAATGTTTTAATAAAAAATGCAGTTGGGTCATTTTCATCAATAGCATTAGTATCTGCAAGATTTTCGATAAAACTATCAAAATCATGTCCTGCCATAACTGCACAAGCATGTATCATCATTGCGTCTTTTAGCTCATCATCTTCTATAGTATGATTAAGTACCAAAAATATCTCTTTAGCCCCTTTGGTATCATTTTCACTATATCTTTGGATACCATGTTCATATATGGCTCTAGCTGTTGATAGTTCTTCGGAGTTTTGCATATTAAAACCCTTATTATTTGTAAGATTTTCAGCCAAAACATCAAATGCTTGATTTACAATAAATGTGAATATATCATTTATATCATCTTCACTTGCCTCAATAGCTAGTTTCGTACCTAAAAGTTTATATCCTTTATCAATACTCTTTTCATTTATCATTTCCATCTCTAATTTTTTTAAATCATTAATGAAGTTTTCATCTTTTTTTAGTGCTTCTATATCTATTTGTGGTTCTTGCATTTTTTTCCTTTAAAGTGCCTTTTTAATTCGTTCTAGTGCTTCTCTTGTTTTATTCTCTTTATAAACTAGTGCTAATCTTACAAAACCTATTCCTTCTCCCTCTCTTCCTAGAAATGAACCTGGTATTACCTTTAGATTATAATCTTTATATAATTTTTTTGTAAACTCTATCTCATCATCTACCTTTAACCAAATATAAAAGGTAGCTAATGGTGGGTCTATATCCAAAATCTCTTTGGCTATCTCAAAGTTTCTAATATATTTGGCTCGAAACCTATCTACATGATTTTGGTCACTCCAAGCAAGAGCAGAGGCATATTGAAGAGGTAAAGGAGAGGCACACCCTACATAAGTTCTATAAGTCATATACTCTTTTAGTATATTGGCATCACCTGCTATAAATCCACTTCTAAGCCCAGGGGCTGAAGAGCGTTTGGATATAGAGTTAATAACTAATATATTTTTAAAATTACTATTACCTACTTCTATACTTGCATTAAGTAGTGATGGTAAGGGAGTACCTAGATATAAATCTATATAACACTCATCATTGAGTAGTACAAAGTTATATTTTAGTGCCAATCTAACCCACTTTTTAAGCTCATCTATGAGCATAACAGAAGAGGTTGGATTATTTGGAGTATTTATAATTACTAAATCACAGTTTCGTAACTTTTTTTCATCTATTCTTGGTTGAAAATTATTTTTTGCAGTTAGATTGAGATATATAGTTTTGGCTCTACTTGCGATAGATGCACCTTCATAGATTTGATAAAAAGGGTTTGGAAATGCCATTATTGGATTTTCTATATCATGTAATAGAAATTGAGGAAAATTAAAAAGCACCTCTCTAGTTCCAAATGTAGGAATGATTTGAGTGTTATTTAGCTCTAAATCAAAACGATTTCGGAGATAAGTTAGCATTGCATCTCTTAGAACTTTTTCTCCTGAAGTTTTGGGATATTTATTTAATAGTGATGCTGTAGTATTAAGTTCATCTAATATAAATTGAGGTGTATCAAATTGAGGTTCACCAATAGTTAGACTTAGTGGTTCTAAATCACTATTTGGCACTATATCTTTAAGTAAGTTATTTAGTTTTTCAAATGGGTAGGTTTCAAATTTCAAAGGTTTGCCCTATTTTTTTAGGGTGATTATAGCAGAAGCTTGATTATATCTCTAAATAATTAGAGATATAATTTGTTTATTACTCGTCACAACTTCCTTCTGTTTTGGCTGTTGGAAGCTTTTTGAAGTTATCATCATGAAGTATAGCAGGTTTTAGATTTTTACAATCAACTTTGTCACAGGGAATGGTTTCTGCCATTGGATAATCATCAAAGGTTTCTCCTTCTACCTCTTCTAAATTTTCACACCCTTTCCCTTTTTTTAATTTGGGGTTAGTAGTTGTTGATTTATCTACTTTAAGTTTAATGATTGGTAAATCATTATTAGATACTTTTTTTGATTTTGTATTTGTATCAGCTTGACAATATCCTCCAATACCAATAATAATTAACACACTCAATGTAATATACTTTAGTAGTACAGTTCTCATTTGTTCTCCTTTATTAATAATTATGCTTAGTGCGTATGATACATTATTTTTGTTTAGTTAAACATAAATTTTAAAAATAAACTGAATAATATATAGTATATTTAACATAAAAATAATAGAATTCCATATATAAAATTTAAAAAGGGGAAATAGATGAAGAAATTTCTATTAATGCTATCTGTTCCAGCAATCTTGATTTCAGGTGGCTTAAAAAGCTTTCTACTTAAATCCAAACAACAAAATAAACCACTTATGGTACTTGTGACAGCAGAGCATTGTAAATATTGTTCAAAAATGAAGAGAGAGACATTAGAAAATCATAATGTTAAAGAGAATATAAAAGGTTTCTTGTTTACAAAAGTAGATAAAACTAGTTTGGATGCTCAAAAATTCTTACCAAAGACTCGTTATACACCAACAGTATATTTTATATCTCCAAAATTCACTATTGTCAATAGTGTTAAAGGATATCTAAATGCCTATGATTTTAATATGTGGATTGATGATACTAGAACAAAATTAGGGATGGGACTTATATCTCATGTATCAAAACAAAAAAACAGTTCAAGATATGTACAGCCAGAAAAAGATTCTGTTTGGATGTATGATATTGCCTCAGCTGTTGACTTTGCATCACAAACTGGTAAACAGATTATGATTTTTGTAGGTTCAAATAAATCAAAATGGTCAAAAAAAATGGAAAAAACAACATTAAATAGTAGTAGAATAAAAGGCAACCTAAAAAGTTTTGTATGGGTTAAACTAAATCATGGAGATAAAGAGGCAAAAGAGTATGGTATCAATCCAAAATATGTACCATCAGTCTATTTTATGAGAACTGATATGAGTAAACTAGCAGTTGCCAAAGGTTATTATAAAGAGAAAAACTTTTTGAAATGGATTAAATATGCTAAATCAAAAATATAGTATGGATTTTCAAATCCACACTATGGGTATTTTTAACTTTTTTTCTCTTTTGGTGTGAGTAAATAGATACCATTTTTGACATAGATAGGATTTCCACCTGTTCTACTTATTCGTCTAAATTTTTTTCGATAAGCAATTACTTTTTTTCGTAGTTTACGATATTTTTTACCTTTGAGTTTATTAACAATAATTATTTTTTTTGTACTATCTGCACGAACATATCGTGCAGGATTGATGGCTTTGCCATGCTTGTATAATCCAAAATGAACATGTGGACCTGTGCTAACACCTGTACTTCCTACGAAACCAATTACTGTTCCTTGCTTAACATAGCTACCTATATGCAGACCTTTCTTAAATCGGCTCATATGTGCATATAGGCTTTGTAATCCATGAGAATGTTTGATAGATATACAGTTACCATAACCTCCTCTTCTTCCTATGCGTACTATTTTACCACTAGCAGTTGCCTTGATAGGTGTTCCATAACGAGTAGCGTAGTCTATGCCCAAATGAGCTCTATATCTATGTAAAACGGGATGATAACGACTTCGTGTAAACCTTGATGATATAAAGCAATGAGTAACAGGTCTTATAAATGCAGAATGAACTTTTTTTATAACTACTTTTCGCTTATACTCCTTACCTCTGGAGTCATAATATTTTCCATCATCTGCTAGATAGCTATAATATCTATTTTTTTTGATAGTTATCATAGATGCTTGAATGATAGGAGTACTAATTGCTTTACCTTTTCTTCTTTTTTGTGTATAGAAGATATTTATCTCATCACCTTTTCTCATTTTATTCAAATTTAGACTTTTATAAGACTTTTTTAGCTCTCTTATTAATGCTTTACTATGCGTTTTGGCATATAAATCTTTATTCCAAGAGTTTCTAAGTGAGATATGAATAGAGCCTCTTAGTGTCTCAAAAGGGATTGGTATAAGCGAAATTTTACTTTTACCTCTTTTGGGTTTGCTAACTTTTACCTGTATTTCATCTGTAATTGGGATTAAAAATATGGTTTGTTTTTTACCTTTTTTAACACTATAACTCTGTCCTGCTCGTATCTCTGCTAGTATCTCTTTGTCATCATTATCTAACTTATAATAGAGTTTTTGAGGAATACCATTATTCCTTAGAAAAGATAAAAAAGAGGTACCCCTTTTCCAATGATATGTTTTTGCAGATAGATTTATAGAGAGAGCCAAGAGTATAATAAAGGGGATTATAATTTTCTTCATTAATAATTTATTCCTTTTTAAATTTTATTTAAAGTATATTCTATAAAATTAATACCCAAAAAGAGATAAAACAAATACATTAATTTTTATTTTAAACTTTATCTAACTTTACCTTTATCTCTTGGTAACATGCACTATTTCCCTCCTCACTTAATATATTTGGTGTGAGATAATTGACCCCTATACTATTTGCAGGTATATAAACTGTATCTATCCTCATAGATTTTGAGTGTTTGACTATAAACTCATACTCTCCCCAAATAGAAGAAACTTTAATTTTCTCTTTATTTTTAAATCCTAAACTAGGATGAATAGTAACTCTATTATCCCTTTTAAATTGAGTATTAAGTGAATGGTTAGATTTGGGAGAGACTAACCAATACTCTGTTATTTTGACCTTTTTTTTACTACTTTTTCTAACCATTCTTAGTTGTTTATCGTTTTCAAAGTCATCATAAAAGTCATCTATAAATTCAAATCCATTATCTTCAAATCCATTTTGATATGGTATAACTTGATAAGCAGGAGATAGTAGATAATCTTCTTCTTTTTTACACTGATTTATCCAATCATTTATATATTTTTGTTCATCTAATAGAGGTTCAAATCCTAACTTCTGCAAAACTCTATTGGTAAAATCATATTCAGATATACCATAATTACACTCTATAACTTTTCTCATTGGAGTTACAATATGATGTGCATAACTCAATCTTATATCATTTTTTTCAAAAAAATTCTTCGCAGGGATAACTATATCAGCCATAGAAGAGGTTTCATTCTCGTATAATCCAAAATAGATTATAGTTTTGCTCTTTTTTAGCTCTTCTATAACTCTTGAACTATTTGGCATAGAAGCAACAGGATTACCCCCTTGGATAAGTACAGTTTGAAAATCTCCAAAATTGGTAGTAGCTTTTTGTACTTTTTTACCTTTTATCTCAAAAGGATTATCAAATCCTAACTTGGAATTACCCAAAAATGCAACACCACACCCCTCTTTACCAAAATGCCCAAGTGTAATAGCTAGAGCATCAATAGCTTGAAGTACAAAATTACCAATAGAGTATTTTTGAACACCATTACCAACCAAAAAAACTACCTTTTTATTGACTATAAACTCTAATAGCTCTCCTATAATACTCAAATCAATACCGATATATTCTAATATAGCTTTAATTCTAAATTCTCTAGTAAAATCATAAAAATCTTCATATTCAGGTGCAAACTTTTCTAAAAAGTCTATATCTTCATGGTTTCCCATAATTGCAAATCTTGCCAACATCAAAGCCAGATAGAAATCACTTCGTGGTTTATTTTGTATAAATAGGTCAGCCTTTTTTGCAATAGGAGTCTCTATTGGGTCTATTACTATAATCTTTTTATCTTCAATATAGGGCATAAGATGAGAAGCTGTAACTGTGATATTTTTACCCCAGACTACAACTACTTGGGCTTTAGCTATCTGTTCAGGTGGTAATATTCTATTAACCCCTCGACCTGCGACTATCCCTGCATCTCCAGCACCATCACATAGAGTTCCTTTTGTAGTTGTGCCATCTATAGCATCAAATAGTAAATTTGTAATCTCTTGCATTACACCAAAGTTTCCAGACCCTCTCCAGAGTAATTTATTCTCTACCTTTAGGCTATTAGCAACAGTTTCTAATGCTTCATTTAAACTAACTTCTTCTTTATTAACTCTAGGTTTATTAATTCTCTTCTCTTCCCACATATACTTATTGAGTAGTGAACATAAAGCACCATTACTTGTAGGGTGTGCAGGGTCAGCTACTACTTTTGGAAAATATGCTATATCACAAACAATACCACATGCATCAGGACAATCAAATCCACAAGCCGTTTTTATCATTATCGTAATTCCACTTTTAGTAATTTAGAAAAGTTATATTTAGGTTTAGGTATTACTATTTCTGCTCTATACGAAGAGATAAATTTATTATCACTCACAGACCATATCTTATTTATCTTATAGTTAGTAACTTTCTCATTTATATATATTTTTTTGTTTTTTATCTCTTGAAGTTCATTATATTCCAAAAATAGTATTAACTTAGCTCTACTCAAATCTTTTATTTGTGCTAAGGGCATACTCATATTAACAAAATCTCCTTTATGCACCAAAAGTTTATATAAAAATTTATTTGTAAGGGTTATTGTTTTTTTCTTAATAGTATCTTTAAGCCGTTCTATATTATATAAAAGGTCAAGTTTCTGTTTTTTGAGTGTTTCTATCTTCTCTTTAGTTGATAGGTATTGGGTTTTGGCATTGATATAGCTATAAAAGGCTTTATCTTTTTGAGTAATAGAAACAGTGGATATATTAGATATACGATGGTAATAATCTTTTTGTTTTTGCAAAGATAAAGATATAGATTTAAGGTTTTGTTGATTTATTTTTAACATATTTTTAATTAAAACCAATGCCTCTCTATCTGATTTAAGTTTAATCTTATCTAGTTTATCATCTAATTTTATGATTATATCATTTTTGATAGTTGTACCCTCTAGTGCTACTTTTGCTTGAATAACCTGTGCAGATACTGCTGATTTAAGTGTGACACTCTCATATGGTTCTACTTTAGCATAGTGAACTTTGGCAAAAACTATTAATGGACTTATAATTATAAGTAAATATCTCATGTTATCTCTTTTTTATTTGGATTATAACATGAGTTATTTAAGAGTATCTGACTCTTTTAGATAAGTTTAAAAATCATATGTAACTCCTGCACTAAGAGTATCTAAATCAGGAGAGTTCTTTTTTACAATTAATCGTTCATAATCGAAAAATAAACCTATACCTTTCTCTTGGTCACCTTTACCATCAAATACTCTGGAGTATCTACCCTCTTTTGGTGTATCTTTTGATAAATCAACCTCTACTCCAGCACCCATGGCTATACCCTCTGCATCAACTTGTGTTAAATTACCTGTAGTTTTGGTTTTTGATGCACCCAAAAGAGCATATAAATTTGTAAGTTGCCCAATAGGTAACATAGGTTTTAAAAATAATCCTGCATGTGTAATAGAAGCTCCATCATCATTGAGCATACTTTTTATACCTCTAGCCTCTATACCTATATATGGATTAAAATCATATCCCACTCTTCCTACTACACCTACACTATTTTCTATACCTGATTTGGTAGGACAATTACAATTGCTATCATATCGACTTCCCGTAATACCCAATCCTACATAAAAACCACTTGGATTTATCTCTTTGGACTCTTTTTTTATGATAGGTTTTACTACAGCTACCACAGGTGTAGGTATGGGGACAACTGGCTCTACAATAGCCTCTTGGGCTAAACGCATATCCTCTTGTTCATAAGGGGTAGTAGTAGGATAAATATCCCCTCCTGCATGACAAAATGTACCTAAAGATATTATAGTTATAATTGATAATTTTATATTTTTCATCTTATTCCTTTTGTTCATTTTAAATAAAAATATTATAAATATAATTTTATTATATCTAAAATTAAATTTTTTTTAAATTAAAAGATTAATAAGATTTTGATTTTCTCCATAAGAAAATATAGATACCCATAGATATTATTATCATAACAAAACTCTGTATCTGCCCCATAGTCAACCAATTATCATACAGAAATCCTAATTGAACATCAGGTTGTCTCCAAAACTCTGCAATAAATCGCATTGCTCCATATAGTACTCCATAAAGAGCAATTAACTCTCCATCAAATTTTTTATATTTTCTATAAGCAAATAAAATAATAGCAATAATAAAACCTTCTAAAAATGCTTCATATAATTGAGATGGATGCCTAAGTACACCATCAACCAATATTCCCCATGGTTCATCCGTAGCCCTTCCCACTAACTCTTGATTTAAAAAATTTCCAATTCGTCCAAATATATATCCTACAGGAATAGCCAATGCTACTATATCCACAATTTTACTTAATTTATTGGGATTTTTTCTATGAAATAACCAAGAACCAATAATTGCACCCACTACAGCACCATGATAACTCATACCTCGAATACCAACAAATTCACCATTGTGAAAAGGATTAAAAATCTGCCATGGATGTATAAGATAATAGCTTGTATTGGTATCATAAAATAGTATATACCAAATTCTAGCTCCTAAAATAATGCCAACCTCAATCCAGATAAAATAGTTGTCTATCTCTTCATGACTAATAGCTATGGAGTCTTTTTTAATAATCCATTTGGCATACCACAAAGCTACAAGTAGTGCAGATATATACATAATACCATACCAATGTACGGATATAAATCCCAAATCAAATGCTATAGGATTGAAGTGTTCATATATATAATTCCAATAGTTCAAATTTTGCCTTTAATTTATTTTTAATAAGTATATCATATATACATTAACTAATGATTAACTTTTCGTTAGTTGATGATTAATAATATTTAAATATAATTCACTCAAGAAGATAAAATGTCTTCATCATTGTTCACGAGATTTAGTATATAATAAACTCCTTTCTTAAAAATATATACTCCCTTGATAGAACATTTTTAGACCTCCTTTGTAATAAACACTCGTGGACAATGATGATGATAGACTTCTTAACTTGATATTAATCTCTCTCATGTTACTATACATAAATTAAAACAACAATAAGGATTTATTATTATAAATATTTTAATGATAGAAGATGATTATGAACTCTCACAAATTTTAACTGAATATTTAAATAAATTTAATATTTCTGTTATATCAGCAGAGGAGCCATATATTGGTTTATCTCTTCTAACTCAACATGAATTTGACCTCATCATTTTAGATTTGACCTTGCCAGGAATTGATGGATTGGAAGTGATACCAAAAATCAGAAAAAGCTCTACTATTCCGATAATCGTATCTTCTGCTAGAGATGACATTACAGATAAAGTGATTGCACTTGAAAGAGGTGCTGATGATTATATGCCAAAGCCCTATGACCCACGAGAGTTAGTAACTCGTATCAAAACTATTTTGAGGAGAGTACAAGCAATAAATAAACCAGTGACACCAAAATCTCTTTTTGAACTGAATGATGATGCTAGAAGTATCACTTTTCATAATAAATTATTAGAGTTAACGGCTGCAGAATTTGATATTCTCTCAATACTTATCAAACATAGAAACTCTGCTGTATCTCGTGAACAGCTTCTATATGATAGTGAACATATTGATGATAATAGTTCAATTAAAAATATTGATGTTATGATTTCGAGAATTAGACACAAGCTATCCCATATTGATAAAGAGAACTCTTATATCAAACCTGTTAGAAGTGTAGGGTATCTATTGACTGAAAAAATCTAAATAGATGAAAAATATTTCGGTTAGTACTTTTATCAATATACTATTTGGACTAGTTCTTTCTCTATTAATTACTGCTCTATTTTTCTTTATCTCTTGGGACAAAGAGAGACAAAGAAGTGATGAGCTATCTCGTTATAGACTTATATCTAATGCCTTGCTATCTACAGCACAACTCAATCCTACTCAAGAAGAGTTAGCAAAATTCTATAGAAATTCTCATGTCAAACCTGTAGCAATTAATGCTAATCGTATGCTTATTTTGAGCAAAGGAAAAGTGATATTTGAAGGAGAATCTATATATGGTAGAATGCAAATTTTTGCTATAGGAGATAGTCGTTATATATATTTACAAAGATATGGGTTTAGACTAATGCTCAAAGATATAAAATCAAGAACTATTAGGTTCAATTTAACAATTTTTATTGCAATATTAATAGGCATTTTGTTTATATTTTTATATATCGCAATTATGAGTAAACTATCACCATTAAAAAAACTCAATAAACAGATTTTGGAATTTGCAAAAGGTAATATGGAGATAAAAATCACTTATAGAAGTAATGATGAGATAGGACAGATAGCACAAAGTTTTGACAATGCTATATATCATATCAAAAGACTATTAGAATCCAAAAATCTTTTTATGCGTAATATGATGCATGAGCTTAAAACTCCCATTACTAAAGGACGAATTGTAGTAGAGATGATTGAGGATGGAAATAACAAAAAAACACTTATTCGTGCATTTGAAAGAATGAACCAGTTAATTGGTGAATTAGCATATATAGAAAGACTTACAACCCAAAGTTTCCAACCACAACTCAAAAAAGTGAATATCAATGATATTTTAGAAAGAAGTCTAACACTTTTATTGGTTACGAAAGAAAAAGTCACTATAAAAACAGATAATAATCTAATTACAACTGATGCGAAACTATTATCATTGGCTCTAAAAAATCTAATTGACAATGCTATAAAATATAGTGAAAATTCTCATGCAACCATTATTAGTAATAATAAATCTATAAAAGTTTTATCAAAAGGAAAGAGTTTGGAAAACCCCCTAGAATATTATCTTGAACCTTTTACACAAGAGGAGAAGAGACAAAGTGGATTTGGATTGGGTCTATATATTGTTAATAATATTATACAACGACTAGATTATACTTTGCATTACTACTACAAAGATAGTAGTAATGTATTTGAGATACAAATTAATAAATAGGTGTAGCGTAAGTATTAACTCGTTTTATCCAACCTCTTAGGAAATGTTTTTCTGATGGTTTATTTTTGACTCTATTTTCAAGTACCACTTTTGCTGCATCTGAAAACTCTTTGAGAGCTTGTGGCCCTTTTGATACAGGTCTCATAGTTTGAAGTACCTGAAGCAATCCCCAACCTTGATTATTATACTTCTCTGTCTCTTTTATACCTTTTCCTTTAAAGTTGATATAATCAATCAGAGGATACCAACCACCATTAGTATTAGCTAGAGCATTATAATTTCGTTTTATATATGCTTGTTTATCTTTTGCTACATATTTAACAATTTCAGGAATAGCATCTACAACTCTATCAAAAAAGAATTTAGTCTGAAGTGTTTTTGTATTTATTAATAGTGTTTTGAGTTGTTCATATTTTGGAGTACCTTTAGCTCTTTGGAAAGCTTGTCTGTTTGCCCAAGGAATACCTTTATTTTTTTGCTCTTTAAGCCATTGTGGAATGTCAACTTTATTATCAATATAATATTGTATCATATCAGGAAAAGTTTGGTCAAATACTACTGGTTGTTCTGCTGGATACCATATAAAGTGACCATAACCCAATGATGCAAAATTTTCGCTTGGAGACCAATACATTAGATATTTAGGATTTCCTCCTGTCTCATTTTTATATATCTGGTCAGCAATTTTGTTTAACTGATATGGTTCTAATTGAGGTCGAGTGAGATTTTGCTCACTATATCTAGTGTCCTTAATTACCTGCTTACTACAACCACCAAAAAGCATAGCAACACTAGCCAAAGTAACTACTAATTTTAAAATTTTCATTTTATCTCCTTTTTTTCTTTAAGTATAGAAAAAAATAACTAATAATCTTGTTAATATTTTAGATTAATTCTTTATTTTGTAAAATTTTTTAAATACTCCATCCTCTTTATACTCAAAAGTATAATGAATTGTAGCATATTTCTATAAAATATATTTTTTTATAACAAAATTTCAAACCTACTTAATCAATATTGTTCTATAATCTATTCTAATTATGATAGTTATCACTTATTGTAATAACCTTAGTTTAATGGAGAAGCTTATGTTTAAAATTATTAGACGGGAAGAGATGGCACATGGTACAATTATCTTAAATGAGATAGAAGCACCACAAATTGCTAAAAAAGCGAAACCAGGACAGTTTGTTATATTAATAGCAAATGAGTATGGTGAGAGAATACCACTAACTATGGCAGATGTGGATAAGACGAAAGGAACTATTACTATTATCTATATGATAGTAGGTAAAAGTACTCGACTTTTTTCATCATTGAAAGTAGGAGAAGGGTATAAAGATGTAGTAGGCCCATTGGGACAACCTACTCATATTGAGAAGAAAGGTACTGTTGTCTGTGTTGGTGGTGGTACAGGAACAGCTGTTTTACACCCTATTACTCGTGGTATGTATGGTGCAGGAAATAGAGTTATATCTATAATTGGAGCTAGAAGCAAAGATTATATTATTATGAGAGAGCAGATGGAAAAGGTATCTCATGAACTTAGAATTTGTACAGATGATGGTTCAGAAGGGCGACATGGATTTGTAACAGATGAACTTAGAGAGGTATTAGAGAGTGAAGATATAGCTGAAGTGGTAGCTATTGGTCCTGTGCCTATGATGAAATTTGTATCTCTTCTTACCAAAGAGTATGGAGTACCAACTACTGTAAGTCTCAATCCTATTATGATAGATGGTACAGGTATGTGTGGTGGATGTCGTGTTACTATCGGTGGAATAACCAAATTTGCTTGTGTTGATGGACCAGAATTTGATGGACATAAAGTTGATTTTGATGGATTAATGAGAAGACTTTTGGCATATAGAGTAGAAGAAGAGCATTCCGAAAATTGTTTATTTGAACAAAAAGAGGAGGTATAATAGTATGACTTATGAAAAAGAGCCAAAATATATGACTAAAAAAGAGCGAAGAGCAATAGCTAGACAACCTATGCCTGAACAAAATCCTCATATTAGAAACAAAGACTTTTCAGAGGTAACTTTGGGATTTGATTTAACTAGAGCTCAACATGAGGCAGCTAGATGTATAGAGTGTAAAGACCCTGCTTGTACTAAAGGGTGTCCTGTTGGAATAGATATAAAAGGTTTTCTATCTCAAATTGTAGAGGGAGATTTGGATGGAGCAATACATACAGTATGGGAGAAAACAGCTCTTCCTGCTGTATGTGGAAGAGTATGCCCACAAGAGATACAGTGTGAGCAGGTGTGTGTAGTAGGACTCAAAAAAGGTAAAGAGTCTGTAGGAATTGGTGATTTAGAGATGTTTATCGCTGATTGGGCTAGAGAGAATAATGTAGTAAATGAGGTAAAAATACCACCTAGTACAGGTAAAAAAATTGCTGTTGTAGGTAGTGGACCTGCTGGAATTACAGTTGCAGGGGATTTGGCTAAAAAAGGTCATGAGGTAACTATATATGAAGCATTTCATAAAGCAGGAGGAGTTTTATTATATGGAATACCAGAATTTAGACTTGCCAAAGATATTGTCGATTATGAGATAGAACAGCTAGAAAAATTGGGTGTAAATATCGTATGTAATACAGTAGTAGGCAGAACAGTTGATGTTGATGAGCTTATTGAAGAGATGGGTTATGATGCCGTATTCATAGGAGTAGGTGCAGGACTTCCTAACTTTTTAAATATCCCAGGCGAAGACCTTAATGGTGTATTTTCAGCTAATGAGTATCTCACTCGTGCTAATCTTATGAAAGCTTTTGATTTTCCAAAATATGATACACCTATAATACCAGGTAGAAATGTAGTTATATTAGGTGCTGGTAATGTAGCAATGGATTCAGCTAGAACAGCTGTGCGTTTAGGAGCAAAAAAAGTTACTATTGTATATAGAAGAACCAAAGAACAATCACCATCAAGAAAAATTGAACTACATCATGCAGAACAAGAGGGAGTGGAATTCAAGTTTTTAACCTCACCACTAGAGTTTATAGGTGATGCCAATGGTAAACTAGTAGGTATCAATTGTGAGAAAATGGAACTAGGTGAACCTGATGAGAGTGGACGAGCAAAACCAATTCCTACAGGAGAGCATGAGTATATTGATTGTGATTTGGCTATTATATCTATTGGAACAAGTGCCAACCCACTATTAACTAAAACAACAGATAATTTAGAACTTAATAAATGGGGAAATATTGAAGCTGATAAAAAAACAGGAAAAACTACCAAAAAAGGTGTTTGGGCAGGTGGAGATATTACACTAGGTCAAGCTACTGTAATTTTGGCTATGGGTATGGGTAGAGATTCAGCTAATTCAATTGATGCTTATCTAAATGGAGAGGAGTGGTAAAACCACTTCTCTAATCATTTTCACAATGGTCAATTCCTAAATCATGAATGAGTGTCTCTATAAATTCGCCACAAGTTCGGCTACAGATATACTCATCACCTGAAAACTCTATACTACAAAACCATTTAGTTTTACTATCTCTTCTATGAATTACCTCTGGATAAATAACTAATTTTTTTTCTAAACCTGCAATATATTTACATATTTCAGATTTATATGTAGGGTCATCATACTGAATAGTCAGCCTCATATACCCCTCTTCCATTCTGACAACAGCCGTTTTATTACATGACATCAAATCTCCTTATAAATAAAATAAGCTAACCATATAATAGCACTATTTTATTTATTTTATACTTTATATTTGAGAAAAAAAGTTTATAAATGAAATTTATTAAGAAAAAACTAAACTGCTACTTTATTACACATATATCTTTTTCATAAATTCTACCTATATAATAATACTACCCAAAGAAAAAAAGAGTGTGTAGATATTTAACAAATGTGACAAATATACTCTTAATTATATAAGTATTAATTTCATATTATTTAGCATAAGCGTATAATATTCCAACTTTAATAGATAAAAGGAGTCCGAATGAATATTCATGAGTATCAGGCAAAACAAGTTTTTGCTAAATACGGTGTACCAACACCTAGAGGTATTATCGCAAATACGGTCGAAGAGGCTGTAGCTAATGCTAAAGAGCTTGGTGGAAATATTTGGGTTGTAAAAGCTCAAATCCATGCAGGTGGTAGAGGACTTGGTGGTGGTGTAAAACTAGCTAAGTCAATAGAAGAGGTAGAGACTCTTGCAGGTGAGATATTAGGAATGACTCTTGTAACTCATCAGACAGGTCCAGAGGGTAAACTGGTACAAAAAGTATATATTGAAGAGGGAGCTGATATTAAAGATGAGCTTTATCTCTCTGTTGTACTTGACCGTGCTGCTGAATTACCAATTATTATGGCTTCAACTGAAGGTGGTATGGATATTGAAACTGTAGCAGACAAAACTCCTGAAAAAATTATCAAAGTAGCTGTTGACCCATCAATTGGTTTTCAATCTTTCCATGGTAGAGAGCTTGTATTTGGTTTAGGAATTACAGATAAAGCTGAACAGAAAAAAATGGTTCAATTTGCATCTAAACTTTATAAACTATATATGGAAAATGATGCAGAGATGATTGAGATTAACCCACTAATTAAAACAGGGGCAGGAGATTTTATAGCACTTGATGGTAAAATGGGATTTGATGACTCTGCACTTGGACGACACCCTGATATTGAAGCTATGCGTGATATTACAGAAGAGGATGCTGATGAGAGAGAAGCTAGTGAATATGGTCTAAGCTATATTGCACTAGATGGTGAGATTGGTTGTATGGTAAATGGTGCTGGTCTTGCAATGGGTACAATGGATACGATTAACTATATGGGTGGAACTCCAGCTAACTTCCTTGATGTAGGTGGTACTGCAAATGCCCAAACTGTTGCAAAAGGTTTTGAAATTATTCTCAAAAATCCAAATGTAAAAGCTATTTTTGTAAATATCTTTGGTGGGATTGTAAGATGTGATAGAATTGCAAATGGAATATTAGAGGCTACTAAATTAGTAGATGTAAATGTACCAGTTATTGTTAGACTTGATGGAACAAATGCACCTGAAGCTGCAGTAATTTTAGAAAATGCAAATATAGATAATATTATTACAGCAACTGATTTAGGTGATGGTGCAGCAAAAGCAGTAGCAGCAGCAAAAGGAGAATTATAGATGTCAATTTTAGTAAACAAAGATACAAAAGTAATCGTTCAAGGTTTTACAGGTGGTGAAGGAACATTCCATGCAGGTCAATGTATGGACTATGGAACTCAAATAGTTGGTGGTGTAACACCAGGAAAAGGTGGTCAAGAGCATCTTGGTAAACCAGTATTTAATACAGTAAAAGAGGCTATCAAAGCTACAAATGCTACGGTATCAATGGTATTTGTTCCACCTGCATTTGTAGCAGATGCTGTTATGGAAGCAGCTGAAGCTGGAATTGAATTAGCTGTTATTATTACAGAGGGTGCACCTGTTAGAGATATGCAGATGGCAAAAGCTTATGCTGTTAAACAAGGTATGAAAACAATTGGACCAAACTGCCCAGGGATTATTACTGCTGGTGAGTGTAAAATTGGTATTATGCCTGGTAATATTTTCAAAAAAGGAAGTGTAGGTCTAATTTCAAAATCAGGAACACTAACTTATGAGGGTGCAAATCAGGTTGTAAATGAAGGATTTGGAATTACAACTGCTGTTGGTATTGGTGGAGACCCAATTATTGGTTTAAGCTATAAACAACTTCTACCTATGTTTGAAGCAGACCCAGAGACCAAAGCTATTGTAATGATTGGTGAGATTGGTGGAGACTTAGAAATCCAAGCTGCCAAACTTATCAAAGAGCAAATAACAAAACCTGTTGTAGCATTTATTGCAGGACAGAGTGCACCTGCTGGTAAAAGAATGGGACATGCTGGAGCTATTATCTCTGGAAGTGCTGGAACTGCCAAAGAGAAAATGGATGCACTTGAAGCTGTAGGAGTTAAAGTTGTTGTATCTCCTGCTGAAATTGGAAAGGCTGTTAAAGAGGTTCTTTCCAAATAATTCTACATAATTAAGAGACAAGGTATATCTTGTCTCTACATATTCTTTTGATATTCATTTACTTTTTTTTTTAATGTTTATTTAAAATTTCATCTTTTATACTAATTTTATTGGTATAATTATAAAAAATAAAAGGAATTCAATATGTTAGATGACTCATATACAAATGATTATTATAATGAAGCAACAAAGAATGCTGTAATAAACAACAATAATATTAAAAATAAAAATAAAATAAGTTTATTAATCTTAAGCTTATCTTTGGTGGGTGTTATATCATTTTTTGGATATAACTCTTTGCAAGATAATACAATACAAAAAACTAAAGTATTGGGTGTAAGTCATACAAAATCTATTTCACAAAGTGATATTGATTATGCTGCTGAAATTGAAAAATTAGATGAACCTGATACAGAGTATAGCTCCCAACTAGTTAATTATGTACAAAAAGAGATTGATAAAGCATCTAAAAATAGGGAAAATAGAAAAAAAGATAAATGGAGAGATATTATAGTAGTTGTAAAACAAGGTGATACTTTGGCTACTCTTGCAAAAAAATATTATAACAATTCTACAGCTTATGACAAAATAATCAATAATAATCACGAACTCACTGAAAAAGCTCATGTAATTTATCCTGGACAAAAACTAAGAATTTCACAACCATATTAATATAATATAACAAAATACATTTCTTTTTAATATTTTTTATGTATAATTATTACATAAGAAATATTTTATATGGAGTAAAGTAATGTATCACCTTGTAACCGATAGAAGTAGAATATTAGTTCGAGCAGATAGAGAAATCATACTCTCAAAAGATGAAACTACAAAAAGTAGAACTGATATTAATGGAACTATCTTATATTATAATCATATTTTTGCTAAAATCTCTGGATATAAAAAGAGTGAACTATTATATGCACCTCACAGCATACTAAGACATCCTGATATGCCTAAAGCCATTTTTTATATTATTCGGCAGACACTCCTATCTGGAAGGTCAACACAAGCTATTATCAAAAACTTTACAAAAGATGGTAACTACTATTGGCTATTAATGGAGTTTATAGTTCAAAAAGACAATAAAAATAAGATAGTATCTTTTTTATCTTATGGAAAACAAGCCCCTAAACAAGCTATAAATATTATTAAACCAATGTATAAAAATTTATTAAAAATAGAGAGAGAATATGGTATGGAAAACTCTATTAAATATTTATCATCTTTTTTAAATAATAATAACTATGCAACATATAATGAATATATATCTGGAATATCAAAAAAGAAAAAAAGAAGTTTTTTATCTAATCTAAAATTTTAAATGATTTGTAAAAAAATATTAATTTTGGTATCATATTAATATATGTTAAGCCAAAAAGATATATAATTAAAAATATTTATGACCATTATATGAAAGTCATAAGATACAAAGGGTGTTTGATGAAGGAAGTTTTAATAGTTGTTTTATCTGCTATCGTAGGATATATTGTGTTATCAGCATTTTCTGTCAGCAATAGTCCACAAGAGGCAATGCGTCGAATTATAGAGCAACCTCATAATGATATTAAACAGCAAAAAGAGTTAGATTTAGCTAGATTGGAGAAAGAACAAGAGACAAATCTTGCAAAATTGCAAAATGAAAAAGATATTGAAGCAATGCGAGTAAAACAAAATATAGAGATAACCAAAGATAAATATAATACAGATGTAAAATTGAAAGAGATTGATTTTAAAACAAATAGTACTTTAGCAGGAATAAAATATGGTTCTGTAGAAAAACAAAAATCAGAAGATAATAAAATGCTAATAGCTATCTCTATATTGGTGTTTATACTTATCTATATATATCTTAAATATCAAAGAAGCTTGGCACAAATTGAACTTGAAAAAGAGAAAGAGTACAAAGATTTATTGGCAAAAAAAGAGTATGCAGAGAGAATACTATCAATTGTGGCTACTGGTAATATCTCGGTAGAGACCGAACATAAATTACTAAAAATATTAGATGAATTGAATAATCCACATATACATTCAAGTAATAATTCTCTTATTCATCATCCCAATCCTGATATAGAACAGCTTCCTTTGCAGAAAAATATTTAATGTAACTATTATTATCTTCTGATAAATAGTATAAAAATCATTTGTCTCAAAAGGTAACATCAAAACTTATTAGTGGAGTAATTGTGAGTTATTCAAATTCTCGTTATCCAAAGTAAGATATTCTGTTATTAGTGATAAAGAACCTCACTTAAATTAACTTTAAATTAAAGGGGAAACCTATGGCAGTAATGAAAGCTCCTGAGAATACTCCAGTATGGGTAGATACATCAAGATGTAAAGCCTGTGATATATGCGTAGATGCATGTCCAGCTGGTGTACTTTCAATGCAACAAGAACCAACTTCTACTTTGGGTGCTATGATTAGTGTAATCGCACCCGAATCGTGTATTGGATGTAATGAGTGTGAACTCTCATGTCCAGATTTTGCTATCTATGTAGCAGATAGAAAAGAGTTTAAATTTGCAAAACTAACAAAAGATGCAAAAGCAAGACAAGAGGCAATCGTAAATAATAAATATAGATTGCCTACAGACTATAAGGAGGCTAACTAATGTCTGCAACAAGAGAAGTAATTTCAAGTGGTAACGACTTAGCAGCAAGAGCATCAGTTGATGCAGGATGTATGTTTTTTGCTGGATACCCATTAACACCTTCAAGTGAAATAATGCATACCATTTCTGACCTTTTACCAAAAGTAGGTGGTGCAGCAATTCAAATGGAAGATGAGATTGCAGGGGTTGCTGCTGCAATTGGTGCAGGTATGAGTGGTGTAAGAACATTAACAGCAACTTCAGGTCCTGGTATCTCACTAAAAGCTGAAAACCTTGGACTCGCACAAATGTGTGAAGTACCTTTGGTTGTACATAATGTTATGAGAGGTGGTCCATCAACAGGTCTTCCAACTCGTGTATCTCAAGGGGATGTAGCACAAGCTAAAAACCCAAGTCATGGAGATTACAAATCAATAACATTATGTGCTGGTAACTTAGCAGAGTGTTATACAGAGACAGTAAGAGCATTTAATCTAGCTGATAGATTTATGCAACCTGTATTTGTTCTTCTTGATGAAACTATTGGTCATATGCATGCAAAAGCTCAAATTCCAACAGTAGAAGCAGTAAAAGCTGGAATTGTTCCTAGAAAAACATTTGATGGACCAGCAGAAGAGTATCTCCCTTATGGTGTAGAACAAGATGAACCAGCAGTACTAAATCCAATGTTTAAAGGTTATAGATACCATTATACAGGTCTTCATCATGATGCATCTGGTTTCCCAACAGAAGAGATTGAAACTTGTAGAAAACTAATTGATAGACTTTTTGCAAAAGTTGATAACTATAAAGATGAGATTGAACTAAATGAAGAGTATATGATAGATGATGCAGATATTTTACTTATTGGTTATGGTTCAGCATCACTTGCTATCAAAGAGGCTGTAAATACTCTTAGAAAAGAGGGTATCAAAGTTGGTATGTTTAGACCAATTACTTTATGGCCAAGTCCAGAAAAAAGAATGCATGAACTCGGACAAAAATTTGATAAAGTACTTTCTATTGAGCTTAACCAAGGTCAATACCTTGAAGAGGTACAAAGAAGTATGGGAAGATTGGATATTCAAAAGTTGATTAAAACAAATGGTCGTCCATTTTCACCTGCTGATATTATTGAGAAAGTTAAGGAGATATTCTAAGATGGCTTTTAATTATGACAAATATTTAAGAACAAATAAGATGCCAACACTATGGTGTTGGGGATGTGGTGATGGTGTTATTCTCAAATCATTTATCCGTGCAGTTGCAAAAATAGGATGGGAAAAAGATGATATATGTGTAGTTTCAGGAATTGGTTGTTCTGGAAGATTTAGTTCATATATTGATTTTAATACTGTGCATACTACTCATGGTAGAACCATTGCATTTGCAACAGGGATTAAACTTGCTAATCCTGATAAACATGTTGTATGTGTTGCAGGAGATGGTGATGGATTGGCAATTGGTGGTAACCATACAATTCATGGTTGTAGAAGAAATATTGATATAACTATGATTTTAATTAATAACTTTATCTATGGTTTAACTAACTCTCAAACATCTCCAACAACCCCTCAAGGTATGTGGACAGTTTCACAAAAAGCTGGAAATATTGACCCAACTTTTGATGCTTGTAAACTTGCAATTGCTGCTGGTGCATCTTTTGTTGCTCGTGAGACAGTTAATAGTCCTAAAAAACTTGAAAAAATCTTAATTCAAGCTATGGAGCATAAAGGGTTCTCTTTTGTAGATGTACAGTCTAACTGTCATATTAACCTTGGAAGAAAAAACAAAATGCAATCTGCTATGGCAACCCTTGATTGGATTAATAGTAATACTGTTTCCAAAAAGAAATATGACTCATTACCTCCTGAAGAGCAAAAGAACCTTTTTCCTACAGGTGTTTTAAAACAAGATACAGAAGTATCTGAATATTGTGATATGTATGAAGAGATTAAAAAAGTACATCAAGGTGAAAGAAAGAAAATCACTCAAGATGACTTTAAGAAAAAAATATAAGGAGAAGTGCTATGAGTAAAATTGTAATGAGATTTACTGGTGTTGGTGGTCAAGGTGTTCTCCTTGCTGGTGAGATTTTTGCAGCTGCAAAAATTGCCACTGGTGGATTTGGAATTAAAACAGCAACATATACATCACAAGTTCGTGGTGGTGCAACTGTTGTTGATATTCAACTAGATAATAAAGAGATATTCTATCCTTATGCCATAGATGGTGAGATTGATTTTATGTTATCTGTTGCTGATATAAGTTATCAACAATTTAAAGGTGGAGTAAGAGATGGTGCAACTATTGTGATAGAGCCAAATCTAGTTCATCCAAGTGATGAAGATAGAAAAAGATGGAATATCGTTGAGATACCTATTATTACTATTGCAAAAGAAGAGGTGGGAAATGTAATAACTCAATCAGTTGTTGCACTTGCTATTGCAAATACATATACTAATGCTTTAGATAAAAAAATACTTGTTGATACTATGCTTAGTAAAGTACCACCAAAAGTACATGAGCTAAATATAAAAGCTTATGACCTTGGTGAGAAATATGCACAAGAAGCTATAACTGCATAGTTAAATAGGGTGACAGAGATGTCACCCACTACATTTAGAACTATTGTTATCCTTAGCTAATTCGGATAAACTTTTTTTGTTACAACCTTTAATAGGTTTTTTGGATTTTTCAATATTGGGCTTACCATTTGAATCCCACTTAACCCTGCCTCCATGTACGACTACAACTAATGCCAAAAATAATACTATTTTTAAAAAATTCATATTTACATCCTATTCTTAATATAATTACAGTATATCAGATTTTTATGATTATTCTTTTAATTTATAATTAATTTTTTTTCTTAATTTTAAAAGAATTTAAAATGTTTCAAAAATACTCTTTTCGATATTTTTTTAAATTATTTAGCATAAATATATATTTTATTTAATATTTATGCTATTAATTATAGTTTTAAACTATTATAGACAAGCTATATCAAAATTTGATAAGTAATAAAACTCAATATCCAAGCCGTAACAGTAGTAAATATAAATAGATAAACTAGATATTTATATCCTCCAGCCTCTTTGGCAAATACCATAGATGCAGCCAAACATGGTAGATAAATCATAACAAATACTATAAATGCCATAGCTGAAGCAAAAGAGATATTGGCTTTTAACTCATTTGATAGAGCATTACTTGTCTCATCAACCTCATCACCAATAGCATATAGAACACCTAGTGTTGATACCACAACCTCTTTTGCAGCAAGTCCTGCCTCTAAAGCTACTGTCATTCTCCAATCAAATCCAAGAGGAGCAAAAAATGGTTCACTAGCTTTACCTATCTGACCTAGATAACTATTTTCTAATTTTTTCATTTTTAGTTCATTTTCTAGTTGTGATATTTTTTGAGTATCTTTTATCTGTTCTATTTTAGAGGCATAACTTTTTTCTAACAGTGGCTGATTTGGATAAGTTGCTAATGCCCAAATAAGTATAGATGCACCTAAAATAAATGTACCTGCTTTTTTTACATAACTTTTTGCATTATTATAAACAGTATGCCAAACTAAAATAAATGATGGCAGACGATATTTTGGCATCTCCATTACAAATGGTTCATCATCACCTTTAAATACCACAACTCTTAAAACTTTTGCCATAATAAGACCTAGTAATGCACCTGATATATAGATAACAAATAAAATATTTCCTGCTTTTTCTGCACCAAAAAATGCTCCTGCAAAAAGTACATAGATAGGAAGTCTAGCCCCACAACTCATAAACCCTATAATAAATAGAGTAATAAGTCTATCCTTTTCACTTTTGAGTGTTCTAGCAGCCATATATGCAGGAACAGAACATCCAAACCCTGTAACAAGAGGGATAAAACTCTTACCATGCAGTCCAAATTTATGAAAGAAGCCATCTAATAAAAATGCTACACGACTCATATAACCAGTAGTCTCAAGTAAAGCAATACCAATATATAAGATGATGATATTTGGTAAAAACATCAATACAGCTCCAACTCCTGCTATAATTCCATCTACTATTACACTTTTGAGAGACTCATTAGATATAGTTGAACCTATCCAATCACCAAAAGCTCCAACTCCAGCATCTATCCAATCCATAGGCATAGCACCTAGTTTAAATGTTAACTGAAATAACCCCCACATTAAAAATAAAAATATAGGAATACCTAAATATTTATTAATCATAATATCATCTATCTTTTTGGTTCTATTTTTCCCACCTCTATTTCGTTTACAGCTAACTGTCTCCATTCTAATACCACGAGCAATTGCATTATACTCATTATATTTTATCTCTTGCACATTTTTTGTCTCATGGTGCAAATAGAGATGTTCCAACGCTGATATAAGTCGGGGTTGAAGCTCCATCATAATAGGTTCATCATGCAACTCTTTGTATAAATCTTTATCTTCAAAAATTAAACGAATAGCTATCTCTCTACTAGATAAATCTCTAAAACTAAATCCTTTAGCATCTATAAATTGGACTAAATCTAAAATCTCCTCTTCTACAGCATCACTATATACAATATTGGAATCTTCTCTTTTAGGATTATCTGCTACCTCATGGATTTTTTCTAATAACTCTTCTACACCCATCTTAGTATTGGCTGATACTAAAACTACAGGTACACCAATAATTGCTTCAATCTGCTTAACATCTATCTCTATACCCTCTTTTTTAGCCTCATCAGCCATATTTAGGGCTAGTACCATCTTTTTATTAAGTTTCAAAAGTTCTAATGTTAAAAGCAAGTTTCTCTGAAGATGAGTAGAGTCTAATACATTAATGATAACATCATACTCCTCACCTTGTAGATAGTTATGAGCTACTTTCTCCTCTTGTGAAAATCCTCGTATAGAGTAAGTACCAGGCAAATCAACCATCTCCATCATATGACAATGGTGTTCAAAACAGACCTCTGTTTTCTCTACTGTTACACCTGAAAAATTTCCAACTTTTAGTCCATTAGAGCCACTCATTGCATTAATTAGCATAGATTTACCTACATTTGGTTGTCCTGCTAAAACTATTTTAATTGTATCCATTATATTTTCTCTACCTCAATCTGTTTAGCCTCTTCACCACGAAGCCCAATAAGTGTTCCATCAACTAATATCTCCATAGTCTGTTTACCTATAGAACACGCCTCAATAGTAAGTTTGCTTCCTCTTACCACACCAAAAGAGGCTAATCTTGTTTTTAGTGCCTCTTGTGTCTCTATCTTTTTTATTAAAGCACTATCGCCTTTGTGTAAATCACTTAATTTCATTTTTTCCCTTAAAGTTATAATTGGCAAAGAATAATGAATATCAACTTAAAAACTAATTAAATGATAATAATTTTCATTATATTTTTTTATAAAAGCGTCCTAAATTTTATATTTGCTATAATCCCACTATGAAAAGTTTATACAATACAAAAATAACAAAAGATTTAAATGATTTAGAACTAAGAGTTTATACATCACGACTATTAGGTAATGATGATAGTTTAGTACTTCACGGTGGAGGTAATACCTCTGTTAAAATTAATGATATACTATATGTAAAAGGCAGTGGTTGGGATTTAGGAGATATAGAAAAAGAGGGATTTGCACCTGTCAAAACTATTAAACTTATCAATTTGCTTGAAAATGAGAGATTGAGTGATAGTGATATGGTGAAATATCAAAGAGAAGCATTGGTAGATAAAACAGCACCTAACCCCTCTATTGAAGCAATTTTACATGCACTTATCCCTTATAAATTTGTTGACCACACTCATGCTGATGCTATAGTTACCATATCAAATTCAAATAAAGGTAAAGAGTTAATAGCTGATATTTATCAAGATTATCTAATCATTCCATATATAATGCCTGGATTTTTGCTATCCAAAATGGTATATAATATAACAGATGGAATTGATTGGGATAGTATCAAAGGGATTATACTACATAATCATGGAATTTTTACTTTTGCTAACAGTGCTAAAGAGAGTTATAATAATATGATAGAAGCAGTAACATTAGCCCAAAATTATATCAAAAAATCAAAGAAAGATAAAATTCATGATTTACCAAAAATCAAAAAGATTATATCCAAAGCCAAGGGATATAGCGTAGTTATGAGAGTTAATCAATCCCAAATTGCTAAACAATTTGCTACCAAAGAGGATATGGCACTATCTAAACAAGGAGTTTTAACTCCTGAGCATATTATACGAACCAAAAGAGTACCTATAATATTTGAAGAGAATTATGAAAAAGAGTTAGAAAATTATATAAAAGAGTATAAAGCATATTTTGAAAGAAATAGTTATGATGAGATTATGCTAAATCCTGCTCCTAATTGGGCTGTACTTAAAGATTTTGGAACTGTGAGTTTTGGAAAAGATGAGAAAGAGGCCAAAATTATAGAGGATATAAATAACCATACTATGAAAGCTATGATAAATGCTAAAAATCTTGGTGGATATAAGAGTATTAGTGAGAGAGATAGCTTCTATATGGAGTATTGGGAGTTGGAGCAGATGAAGGTGAAAGGGAAATAATATGCCAAAACTAATGACAATAGATGCAGGAACAGGAAGCGTAAGAGCTGTAATATTTGATGAACTAGGTAATCAGCTCGGTGTGGGACAAGAGGAGTGGTATCATTTATATGAAGAGGGTATCCAAGACTCTATGAGCTTTGATTTTAAAACCAATTGGGGTTTGGTATGTAGATGTATCAAAAAAGCAATATTAGATGCAAAAATAGAGGCTAATGATATAAAAGCAATAACAGCATCTAGTATGCGTGAGGGAATTGTACTTTATGATAAGTTTGGTCATGAGCTTTGGGGTGTAGCCAATGTTGATGCTAGAGCTTTTAAAGAGGTACGAGAACTCAAAGAAAAATTTCCACAAATAGAAGAGAAGTTTTATCAAGAGTCTGGTCAATCATTTGCATTAGGTGCATTACCACGACTTTTATGGGTTAAAAATAATGAACCTGAAATTTATGAAAAAATAGCCAAAATTTCTATGATTAGTGATTGGATTTTGGCTAAACTATCTGATATTATAGCTACAGAACCGAGTAATGCTGGGACTACAGGGATATTTAATCTAAGTAGTAGAGATTGGGCTAAACAACAAGCAAAAGAGGTAGGACTAATAGATGATATTTTTCCACAAGTATATGAACCATCAGAAATTATTGGTAAAGTAACAACTAGAGCTAGTGGGCAGAGTGGCTTAAGTGAAGATACTATTGTAGTTATGGGTGGAGGTGATGTTCAATTAGGCTCAATTGGTCTTGGAGTAGTAAATGAGGGAGATGTAGCAATACTTGGTGGTAGCTTTTGGCAACAAGTTGTAAATATCTCTTCTTCTACTCTACCTCCACAAGATATGAGCATAAGAGTCAATCCTCATGTAATTAATGGACTCTCACAAGCAGAGGGGATAACCTTTTTTAGTGGATTGATTATGAGATGGTTTAGAGATGCTTTTTGTGATATGGAGAAAATCGAAGCTCAAAAAAGAGGTATAGATGTATATACTCTATTAGAAGAGAAAGCCAAAGATATACCAGTGGGTTCTTATGGAATTATGCCTATATTTAGTGATGTAATGAAATATAGCAAATGGTATCACGCCTCACCATCATTTATTAATCTATCAATTGACTCCGAGATATGTAACCGTGCTTCTATGTTTAGAAGTTTAGAAGAGAATGCTTGTATAGTAAGTAGTATTAATTTGGAAAATATATCTAAATTTTCAGGATTTGATAGTGATACAATTACCTTTGCAAGTGGAGCTAGTAAAGGGGCTTTGTGGTCACAAATATTAGCTGATGTCACAGGCAAAAGAGTCAAAATACCTATAGTCAAAGAGGCAACTTCTCTAGGTGGTGCAATGTTAGCAGGGGTTGCTATGGGGATTTATAGTAGTATTGAGGAGGCTTCTGCTAATATAGTTCAATGGGAAAAAGAGTTAGAACCAAATATGGAAAACTATCAAAAATATGGTGATATAAAAGATAAATGGCAAGAGGTTTATAAAGCACAATTGGAGCTTGTAGATAGGGGATTGACTAACTCTATGTGGAAAGCACCAGGAATTTAATTATAAAGGAAATAGATGTATTTAACAAATGAAAATAAACATGAATATAGATTTGGAACTCATGGACCAAAATATTTAACTAAGGGAACAACCAATATTGATATGGGGATTGTAGTTATTACACCTAATGAAGAACACCCTTGTCATAAACATGTAAATCAAGAGGAGTCATTTCTAGCATTGGAGGGAGAGTGTGATGTTTGGGTAGATGGAGAATTAGTAATACTCAAATCTGGAGATTATTTGGTATGTAGTGAAGGTGAAGCCCACTATTTCAATAATACAAGTGATAAACCATTCAAAGCTGTATTTATCAAAGCCCCAAAATTAAATTATAAAGATAGTATATATATAGATTGGAAACCTGGACAAAAGTTTATTAAAGAAAATTAAGCTACAATTGCAATATAGGTACAATAGGTAGTTGCTGGTGACTTAAGTCACGAGAGGAAAGTCCGTGCTACGCGTGAGATAGGACTCCATCTAACGGATGGCCAGAGTAATCTGAGGGCAAGTGCAACAGAGAGCAGACGACCACCTAAATTAAAGAGTTTCCCTCTCTTTTTCTCCCCTATTTCTTATAGGTGGTCAAAGGTGAAACGGTGGTGTAAGAGACCACCAGTACTCATGGTAACATGGGTAGCTAGGTAAACCCTGTCCGTAGCAAGAGGCATATGGTAAAAATCTCACAAAGCCATTTAGTTGGCATGGTGTCTCGCTTGAGCGTATGGGCAACCATACGCCTAGATAAATAACTACCCAATGACAGAACACGGCTTATCATTGTGCCTATATTCCCACTATAATATACTCTTATCCAAACCTTAATCATTATAAAAGTATAATTCATAAAATAAAAAGGGAATTACAAATTGAAAAAACTACTCCTACTACTCATACTAATATTCAGCACACTGCTAACAGCCAAAGAGCAACTTCTACCAACTGAAAAAACTCTTATAGAAGGGAAATTAGCCAATGGCTTTAAATATACTATCAAAAAAAATCTCAAACCTAAAAATAGGGCTGAATTTAGACTAATTGTAAAAGTTGGTTCATTAGAAGAAGATGAAGACCAAAGAGGGATTGCTCATTTTGTTGAACATATGGCATTTAATGGAACTAAACATTTCAAAAAAAATGAGCTTATTCAATATTTAGAGTCAACAGGTGTGAAATTTGGAGTTCATCTAAATGCTAGTACAGGATATGAAAAGACACTTTATAAACTTACAGTTCCTTTGGAAAAAGATAATTTAGAAAAAGCATTTTGGGTTTTTCAAGATTGGGCAAATGGATTAAACTTTAATCCAAAAGAGTTTGATAAAGAGAGAGGTGTAATATTAGAAGAGGCTAGAATGAGAGATAATGCAGGATTTAGAATATATAATAAATCCAAAAAACTCTTTTATGGAGACTCTATGTATATGAATAGATTGCCTATTGGAAAAAAAGATATTATTAGAAATATATCTGTCCAGAGGGCAAAAGCTTTTTATGATGAGTGGTATAGACCTGAATTTATGCACTTTATTGCTGTAGGAGATTTTAATACAACAGTAGTTGAAAATATGATAAAAAAATATTTTTCACCTCTTAAAAACAAAAATCACAAAAAACGAACCTCCAGAGAGATAAAAGATAATAATAGTACTAGAGTTCTATGTGTAACTGACAAAGAGGTGACTTCAAACTATCTTTCTGTATCTTATGTTGATAAAATAGAAGATACAAGAACTAAGAAAGATGTAAGAAAAGCACTTATAGAGTCTATGATGTTTCAATTATTTAATATAAAAGCTAGAGAACAGATACTAAAAGCAAATCCCAAAGCTACCTCAATTAATTTTGTAGGAGAAGATATAAATAGCAAAAAGTCAACCTATTCGTTTAATGTCAAGTATAATAATGGTGAGGGAAAACTAGCATTACAAGAGCTATATGAATTGATAAAATCTTTTGGGAAATATGGGTTCTCTCAAAATGATTTTGAATTAGTCAAAAAACAGCAACTCCAATCAAATGAAAAAGAGTATAAGAGAGTATCAGATATAAGGTCATCTACTCTCTCTTCACAGTTAGTCAATTATGCACTACATCACTCTATATATATTGATTATGACTATAAGTACAAAATAAAAAAGGAGCTTATTGCAGATATTAAACTATCAGAGATTAATGCTTTATTTAGAAAAGTACTGAATTTCAAAGATAGATTTATACTATTTGTAAATACTGATGGTACTCAAATATCAAAAAAAGAGGTTCTAAAAACTATATCACAGGCAAAAATAGAAGATTTAACAAAAGTCAAAAAACTACCATCTAAAATTTTGGATACATCATTAAAAGATAGTAAAATCATCTCTAAAAAGTATAATAATAGAACTAATAGTTATATATATAACTTGGAAAATGGTATTAAAGTTATGTTTAAACAAAGTGACTTTTCTAAAAATAGAGTACAACTTAGAGGATTTAGTTTTGGTGGATATTCATTATATGAAGTTAGAGATTTGGATAATGCTCAAAAAGCTTCATCTTTTATAAATAAATCTGGAGCAGGAAAGTTTACAAATATCGATTTATCTAAAATCTTAGCAGGAAAAACTATATCAGTTAATACAATCATATCCAAACTCACAGAAGATATTTATGGTTTTGCAAATAGTGAAGATATAGAGAGTATGTTTAGGCTATTATACCTAAAATTGACACAACCTATTATAGATAAGAGAGTTGAAAAAAATGAGAAAAAGGTTCTAAAATTTAGAGCCAAAGAGATAATGCGAAACCCCAAAAATAGATTTAATCAAGAGCTTTCAAAATGGTATCAGAAAAATAATCCTAGAATATTTTTTGATACTCCAGAAAGTATTGATAAACTTGATACTAATTCTATGTTAAAGATATATAAAGATAGATTTTCGGATTTAAATAATTTTGACTTTGCAATTATTGGAGATATTCCTAAAAATAGAGTTGAAAAACTTATTAGTAAATATCTAGGAAATCTACCTGTAGAAAAACGAAAAGAAAATTTTATAGATAGAAAAATCGAATATCTAAAAGGCAAACAAAAATTTATCAAAAATTATAACAATAAAAATATCTCCAATATACTTATACTGTTTAAAAGTAAAATTCCTTATACACAAAAGAGAGATTTTGTACTAAGAGCAATGGTAAGTATTCTAAATGTACGACTTAGGGAGTTAATACGAGAAGAGAAATCAGGAGTATATGGTATTAGGTTTAGTGCTAATATCACGAGATTAGAAAAAAATAAATCAAATGGCTACATCCGTTTCTCTTGTGACCCAAAAAGAAAAGATGAGCTTATATCCTATGTCTATAAAACAATAGAGCAGATAAAAAAAGAGTTAGTAACGGATAAAGAGTTAAATATATATAAAAAGAAATTTAAAGTAGCCCATGAGAACAATATGAGAGAAAATAGTTATTGGCTAGATAAAATGATAGATAGTTATCAATTCAATAAACCCTTAGAAGAGATATATCAACTGCCAACTCTAATTAATAGTATATCAAAAGAGGAGATAAAAAATATAGCTAATCAGATTTTTGGAGAAGATATTCTACAAGCAGAGTTAAATCCTAAAGATTAATATTATGATTTTATATTATGAATATTCTTAAATTATCTTATATATTTTAACTCTTCCAATCTCTCAATTCTCTCTTGAGTAGTTGGGTGTGTGCTAAATAGCTCTTGCATAGAAAAGTCCTTCCCTGTAAATGGATTTATAATAAACATATGTGCCGTTTGAGGCTCTGCCTCTGGTAAGATTATACCTTTTGCATAGTTTTCTAATTTTATCAATGCACTCTGTAACCATTCAGGGTGTCTCGTCATAATAGCAGAACCCTTATCAGCCATAAATTCACGATTTCTGCTGATTGTCATCTGAATAATAGTAGCAACAAATGGCATAACAATCATAAGTATCAATAAGACGATTGGATTTGGTCTCTCTTCATCATCTCCACCTAAAAACATTCCAAAATTCGCCAACATTGCAATAGCACCTGATATTGTAGCTGCTACTGTTCCAATTAGCATATCATAATGTTTAATATGGCTTAACTCATGTGCAATTACAGCTTCAACCTCTTGGTCACTAAGAAGTTCTAATAGTCCCTCTGTTACAGCAACAGCAGAATGTTCATAATCTCTACCTGTGGCAAAAGCATTTGGTTGCTCTTCAGGAATGATATATAGTTGAGGCATTGGCAATCCTGCTCTTCTTGTAAGTTTACTTACTATCTGATATAATCCACTAGCTGAGTCTCTATCGACATGAATTGCATTATAGTGAGCTAAAACCTGTTCATCACTATAGTAGTAGGCGTAAAAATTTGTACCAACAGCTATCAAAAAAGCTATAAGCATACCTGTTGTGCCACCTATCATACCACCAAACCATATAAAAAGTAGTGTTAAGCCTATCATTAAAAGATAAGTTTTAAACTGTTCCATAATAATCTCTCCTATTTTAATTAAATATTGCTATAAATCTTTATAGAATTGATAAGATTTTATCTCAATTTTCTTAAAATATACTTGACTTTTTTTCTTGTTGAGTAACTCTTTTTTATGTGAGGAGTGTGAAGAATATAATAAGAGTCCACAATATTATTTAACCTTAAACAATATCCGATAAAATTTTACTATTAAAAAAAGGTTTAAAAATGAGAGTCGTTACAGGTGTAGTAGGAAATGATATTCATGTAGTAGCCAATAGGCTTATAGAGATTTCACTCAAAGAGAGAGGATTTGAGGTATTTAATTTGGGGGTAAATACCTATCTTGAAGAGTTTATAGATGCTGTAATAGAGACAGATGCAGATGTATTGCTTATCTCCTCACTTAATGGTGAAGCAGAGGGTTGGAGTAGAGATTTATTATTTCTCAAAAGTAAGTTCGATTTAGATGGAGTACTATTTGCTATTGGAGGTAATCTAAGTGTAGGTGAAGCCAATGCAGAGGATATGAGCCAAAAATATAGAGCTTATGGTTATGATTTGGTTTTTCATCAAATTGATTTAAATGAAGGATTAGATATTATAGAACAGACTCTAAAGGAGCAAAATTAATGTTTCAAACAGAACGAAATATTATTACACAAACCCCATATACAGATAGTTTTGATTTTGATGAAATCAAAGATTTCATCACAAATGCTAGTAAAAATCTTTTTATTTCTCATAGATTTAAAAATAGTGATAAAATTTTAGTACAGCCTCGTGGTGGGTTTCCTACTTATGATAAAGTATTTGAACTTTATGGTGAGTTTGTAGGGGCTGGAGTAGATATATTACCTCTAACTATTGATAGTAATACACGGCTAAATGATTATGCAATGGCAAAAAAAATGTTGGCATTATCTGAAGAGACAGATGAAAATATGCTAAATGGGTATCCATTAGTTAATCATGGTTATAGAGTTACTAGAAAAATGGTAACTCATTATGATACACCTATTAGTTTGCGACATGGAACACCTGATGCTAGATTATTGGTTGAAGTAGCTTTGGCTTCTGGGATATTTGAGATAGAAGGAGGTCCTATTACTTATCTATTGCCATATTCCAAAAACTTTCCATTAGACAAAGCATTTTTGTATTGGAAGTATGTAGAAAAAGTTTGTGCAGAGTATTCAAAGCTCAATGAACCTATCAATAGAGAGTCCTTTGGTCCACTATCTGCTACTTTGCAACCTCCTGCTATTGTAATAGTCATTCAACTATTAGAGATGCTACTTTCACTTGAAGAGGGGGTTAAATCTTTTTCTGTAAGTTTTTCACAAACAGGCTCAATGAGTCAAGATATAGTTAGCTCTAATGTGATTAAAAAATTAGCCAGAAAATATGCAGACAGATTTGGACATAATGATGCGATAGTCAATCTAGTATATCATCAATGGATGGGTGCATTCCCAAGAGATAAAGAGTTTTCAGATTCGCTTATAAATACATCTACTGTTATAGCATCTCTAGTTAGGGCTGATAAGATGATTACCAAAACTAGAGATGAAGCATTTGGAATACCAACCAAAGAGGTAAATGCAACTGCTGTAAGAAACACTCAATATACTCTAAATATGTTGCGAGGATTACCCGTTATCACAGATGAAGAAGAGGAAGAGAACTTAACTCAAATGGTAGATGATATTATGGAGGCTGTATTTAATGACCCTGCTGATACTTTATGGAGACAGGTATTCAACTCTATCAAAAAAGGTATAATAGATATTCCATTTTCTCCTCATATTATCAATAATGGCGAAGCGATTACCATTCGTGATGAAGAGTATAATATTCGCTTCTATAAAAGAGGCAATATTCCAATTAGTGATAGATGTTTAGCTTTCGAGCGTTCCAAGGTGAAACTAGGTGGTAAGTCATTGGTTGAGAATATTATTCATGATATAGGGATTATGCTATGAAAAAACTACAAATAGATATAGGAAGTACATATTTCAAAACTTCAGCAAGGGGTAAAACTAATCAGTACTTTAGAAATTTTGATATAGATATATACAGTGATGTCAAAAACAAATGTGAGACTCTTCTAAACTCCTTTAATAAAGAAAATACATTTATATGTAGCTCTGCTAATGGAGGGTTAAGTACTCTTATAATAGGTATTAGTTCTCTATTTAGTATCAAATATGCGACTAATATTGCATTTAACTCTGGAATTAATATTATAGATACTATTTTATATTCTAAAATAGATGAAACCCAAACTCCAAAAGATATTATAGATGTAGTAATTATAGCAGGGGGTATTGATGAGGTTAAATCTAAGTTTGATAATAAATTATTAGAGTTTTTATCAAAAGTTAATTATCAAAATATTGTTTTTGTGGGTAATCTAAATGATGCTAAATTTGTAGAGAAAAATATAAAAAATATTGTAATATTACCTAATATTATTGGTAATAAACTTCAAGTAGTAGAGAAAGATTTAAGAGAGTATCTTACTAATCTATACCAATCTGATATTATGGGCAAAGAAGATATTAAAAAGCTCTATAATATAACAGCCAATCAAATATACTCTACACCATATATTGTAAATAATGCTTTACCTAAACTAAACTCTCTATTTGATGTAATTGACCCATTTTTAGTAATTGATATTGGTGGAGCTACTACAGATATTCACTATAGTACTGATTTGGTTGAGAATAAAAATCTCATTACGGAGAGTGGTTATGATAGATTAGTATTTAAGAAGCTAGGGGTTTTTAAATCTCGTGAGAGTTTAGTATTTGGAGCAAAAAATAATGAGTTTGTTTATGAACTACTTGATTATTTGGGTGTTAATGAAAATATACTTGAAGAGTATAGTAATAAAGCAACTATAACTCTAATGCAGTTAGCTATATTTTTGGTACTTTATCAAGTCTCATATACTCATAATGAGTATGTAAGACTAAAGTTAGAAATAGTAAATAGTATAGTCTTGACAGGTGGTATATCCAAGGTACTCAGCGATAAAGATATAGATAAGATTATCCGTTTCTTTTATAAAAAAATATTGGATTTTACAGAGATACCAAATATTATAACTGATAGAAATTATGAGATTTGGACACTAGGAATGGAGGAGATATATAATGGTAAATAATAGTATTCGAGAGTTATTAGAAAAAGCATATCAACAAGCTCCTAATAGAATAGCATTGATAGAAAACGAAACTAAATATAGTTATACTCAGCTATATGAGAGGGTTAATAAGTTAGCAAACTATTTTAAACAACTAGATTTACCAAAAGGTACAAGAGTAGGTATATATTCTAATAAAAGCTCTGAGCAGGTTATTGCTATTTTGGCTCTACTCTCTACTGCTTATATTATTGTACCTATTACTAGATTTTTGAAAGCTGAACAGATTGAGTATATCATTGAGGATGCAGGGATAGAGTGTATTATTACAGATAAGACCAAAATCAAAAATATAGATAATATTTCCTACCAAGGAAGAGTGATTACTTTTGAGCCTATTAGAGATGAGCTTGTATCACTCAAAGAGATATATAAATGTTTTAATCCTAAATATAATATAAATATAGAGCCAAATAGTGATGCTATAATTACTTATAGTTTTGGGAGTGATGGTTCACAAAAGGGTATTTTGATGACACATCAGAGTCTATTAGATGGTGCTAGAGTAGTATCTAACTATTTAGGACTAAAAAGTGATGATATTATCTCTGGACTGTTATCGTTTAACCTTGATTATGGACTCAATCAGATATTTTGTACTCTATATAATCAATCAACATTAGCTTTACATAAATTTATATTACCTATAGAGTTCTTTACACATCTTATTCGTGATAAAATTACAGTTTTGGCTATAATGCCTATACATATATCCAAAATGTTTGATGAAGAGCCTCATAGATTACCTATATCCAGCCAACTTGACCATGTAAGAGTAATTACCTCCTCAGGTGGAAATATTACAGAAAAGATGGTTAAAAAGGTTGATAACTATTTCAAACCTGCACGATTTTACTCTATGCATGGATTAACAGAAGCACTTCGTTCAACCTATCTTGACCCATTACAAATACATATCCGTCCAACATCTATTGGAAAAGCTATTCCTGAAGTAGAGGTGTATATCATAAATGAAGATGGTAATGAATGTAAACCTTATGAGGTAGGACAACTTATACATAGAGGTTGTTGTATATACAAAGAGTATTGGAACAGCCCATCAGAGACAGCTAAAAGATTTAAATCTATCTCTATTTTGCAAAATATAATAGATATAGATAATCTGAAAGAGAGAGTAATAGCAACAGGTGATTTCGTATATAGAGATAAAGCAGGATATATATATCTAAAGGGTCGTATAGATGATATGATAAAAACTAGTGGGTATCGTGTAAGTCCCAAAGAGATAGAAGAGGTAGTTTATGATAATATCCCAAGTGTAAAAAAATGTGCTGTATTTGGTATGCCAAATCCTGATATAGAAGAGGATATTGTTTTAATATATAGTGCAAAAAAGAAAATACCAAAAAATGAACTAATTTTTGAACTCAAAAAACATTTAGCTACCTATATGCTTCCTACTATTATTGAATATAAAGAGTCTCTACCTCTAAAAGCTTCACATCATGAAGAGGTAGATAAATCTAAACTCAAAGATGAGCTAAAGAAGATAACTATATAGGTCTAATTCTATTTTTGAGCATCTTCCCATTCAAGATATTGTTTATGTAATCTTGCATTATCTTGTTCGAGTTTAGCAATATTCTTTTTGATTATTGCTTTTTCTCCCATCTTTATCACCAAATCCAAATTTCAAAAATCTTGCTTACTTTAGCAGTTCGTCTGACAAATGGAGATACGAAGAGATAAGATGTATAATAGACGAGGATTTAGTAATGAGGAGTATCGATTAATTAAAGATGGCAAAATTAAAATAGAGCTTGTTAAAGGTTCTTTGGTTAATAAGCAGAGATTATTGAAATAGATGTTTAAAATACAATATACTACAAAGTAACTATATTAATAGGAATAAAAAAATGAAAAAACTACCAATAGGAATACAGACATTTAACGAAATCATAGAGAAAAATTATCTATATATAGATAAAACAGAAGATGCCTATAATCTAATTGATGATTATAAGTACGCCTTTCTATCACGCCCAAGACGATTTGGAAAGTCACTTTTTGTAAGTACGCTCAAAGAGCTATTTGAGGGAAACAAGAAGCTGTTTAAGGGGTTATATGTTTATGATAAGTGGGATTGGGAAGATAAATATCCTGTTATTAAAATAAGTTTTAGTGGAGATATGCGAAGTCCAGAGGGGTTAAAAAATACTATATCATGGATACTACAAGATAATCAAGAGGATTTAGGTGTAGAGTGTACTATGACAAGTAGTTATAGTGGCTGTTTTAAAGAGTTGATTAAACGAACTTATCAAAAATATAAAAAAGGGGTAGTTATCCTTATAGATGAGTATGACAAAGCCATACTTGATAATCTCGACCAAATAGAAGTAGCCAAACAAAATAGAGAGATACTAAGAGCCTTTTATGGGATAATGAAAGAGAGTGATAAGTATATCAAATTTGTATTTATTACAGGAGTTAGTAAATTTGCAAAAGCCAATATCTTTAGTGGATTAAATAATTTAG
>Ga0256913_10000007_pt1 | contig 94795 bp, 63 predicted proteins | sample Axial_MatmetaG_FD_185970 | JGI IMG/M metagenome (GOLD analysis project Ga0256913, IMG submission 185970) | Deep-sea worm associated microbial mat communities from Axial Seamount, Juan de Fuca Ridge, Pacific Ocean - Axial_Mat | ecosystem: Environmental > Aquatic > Marine > Oceanic > Microbial... | reverse complement strand
AGGTATTTCTGAGCATTTTATAGCAGTAGATGGAAACACCGTCTTGTGTTTTGCCGTGGCTGAACTGCTTTTTCATTACTTTTTTTGTATCTCTGAACTGACATGCAACTTTCTGGACAAAAATTAATTTAGGGACAGGTTGATAATAAATTATTGACAATTATTGATTATTTTTGCTGTTTGAGGATGATGATTGCAGGTAAAATAGACATGCGATTGAATGAATTCAGAATATTTTTTTCTGATTTTGAAAAAATCAATGGTTTCTGGTAAAAAATTTGTAAAGTAGGGCAGGCGAGACGATATCTTCCTTTATTAAAGAGATAAAATTGCAAAATTGTCCGTTTAGAAATATCAGATCAGGTATTTCTGAGCATTTTATAGCAGTAGATGGAAACACCGTCTTGTGTTTTGCCGTGGCTGAACTGCTTTTTCATTACTTTTTTTGTATCTCTGAACTGACATGCAACTTTCTGGACAAATGCTTTTGAACCTATAATTCCACCGTCAGTCCAATGTCGTGTGCGTCTGAGAAATCTCACAGGCATAGTTTCGCCTTTTTTAGCTTCCTGAACCATTTCAAAAAGTTCTTTACCTATAATGCCCTTTTCCGATAAAGTTATACGCACAACTTCACTTTCAAACAGGTTAAACAGTGCAAGGTCACTCCAGTTATCCGCAACTGAACCTAGCGCACCTTTCATATGTTTTATGAAATTATCATGGAAAATATGTTTGCCTGAACCCTTATACCAGCCCCAGGTGCAGTGTCTGTAGTTTGATGCTGATTCGGTAAGTCCTGCCCTGACTGGATTTAATTCAATATACTCAACAACCTGCCATAAAGCATTTCTTCTTTCTAGAATTGTACTTTTAAATCGGTCCGCCCACAGAGTTCCGCGTCTGTCATATTTGCGGTTAATGTAGTTGGTCATCTGCTGCTGGAAGTTTTTCATAAAATGACTGATGTCAGTCATATTTCTGCGGACTTTTTTAACCTGATCTTTATCATCAGTCTGTATATGTCTATCGAGTTTATCTTCACCGTAAAAATCATTATGCCGTTTTACAATCTCTTTATCATCAGGCAGTTCATGGCTTTGAGGTTCGTATAGCACAATATGATAATGATTACCCATCCAGCACATTGAAATTATTTCAAGAAGATAATACGAACACAAACGCCTGACAAGATTCATTCCATATTCTTTATCAACATCCCTGAACGGATACCAGTGTTTATCTCCTGCCACACGGTTCATCAGATGATAATAACAACCGCCTCCAAGAAGCTTTTCCCTTGCAAGTCTCATAATAATCCTCCTGATTTAATGAATTATAATTTAAAAATTACATCATTTAAATTATATCAAATCAGGTATAAAAAGTCAAGTTATAATCAACCTGTCCCCGAATAGGAAAAAAAGCACTCCATCGACCTTGTAAGAGTAAAAGCACTATTTGGGGATTGAGATGTGCGTTTACTTTTTCAATTGATAGTTATATTTTTTTGTTTATAAAGTATTGTTTTGTATTTGACAAAGAGAAAATAAAAGCTATCTTAATGTTTCTCTCATAAGTTTTAAAACCGTTAAAACAAAAAAAACATAAAGAAAGGATAAAGTCATGAAAAATTTGATTTTAGCTCTAGTTGTGTGTGGTGCAGTCGTATGTATGGTATCATGCAAAAAGAAAAGTGAGCCAAAGAAAGTGGCAACACCAAGTATAACTGAAGCAGTAAATTCAGTTGCAAAAGATGCAAAGAAAACAGCTGTTGAAGTTAAAGCTGATGTTACAAAGAAAGCGGATGAAGCGAAAGCTGATGCTGCAAAGAAAGCGGATGAAGCGAAAGTTGATGCTGCAAAGAAGACTGATGCTGTAAAAGCTGATGCAACAAAGAAGAGTGATGCTGTAAAAGCAGATGCTTCTAAATCATTAGAAGATGCAAAAGCAAAAGCTGCTGATGTATTAAAATAAGATTTTATTTTAAATGCCGGTCGAAAGACCGGCATTTTTTTTTGTATTTTTATTGAAAATTGAATTAATGCACTTTATTTTATTGTAGTTATACAAATCTGTTGCTGATTTTTGAGTAGTTAAGTTTTAGAGAATGAAGTTTTAATATTATTTTGAATAACGAGGTCAAAAGATGAAATGGAAATTTTTATTAATAGCTACGATATTATTACTTGTATATTCTTTATTTTCGACTGAAAAGAAGAAAAAGTTAAAATTTGCGATTTTTTCAAAAAGTTTTCAGAGCGGTCATGTAATGCCTTTGACGCTTGCTAGTTATAAGGTAAAGGGAGGAAAGAATAAATCTCCATCATTATATTGGGAAAATATACCTGAAGGAACTAAATCATTGGCACTAATTTGTATAGATACTCACCCTATTGCGAAGCGTTGGGTTCACTGGATGGTTGTAAATATACCTGTATCATCAGATCATATTATTTATGGAGGGTCTCTTAAAAAAATGCCGGAGGGTTCTGTTGAGCTTTATAATAGTTTTGGCGATACTGGATGGGGCGGGCCTCAACCTCCAAAAGGTACTGGAATGCATAAATATTTATTTAAAATTTATGCTTTAAAAACGGGAAGGGTGCCTGGCGATATAAAAAATGAAAAAGAGTTTAATGCGGCAGTAAAAAAAATGGGTATATTGGGTAAAGCTTCTTGTATTGGTTTATTTCGCCAGGATTAGAATATTCTCTTAACGATTGAAGTTTTAATGAAGAAATGGAGATACTTTTCCCATCAGCATTTACGGTGATATAGGGAAGAGTGCTGGCATTTTTTTTTAAATTTTTCAATTGCATAGATTTGTGATTGTGGAGTGTTATTAACACCATTTTTTGGGGTGATAGAATTCAATGTTGTTTTTCTATATTTGACAAAATTTCACTATAAGCAATAATTTCAGGGATATCATCTTTTTAAATACCCAAAAAATTGCTGCATTTGATTTATTTTTTTAAATTGAGGGTTAAGAATATTATATTGATCGAGTTTTGTCAACAGAATGACCATTTAGAATACTTAGAACAAGTGAAGATTGATTTTGAGAGTCATGATCATTTTTTGATAGGTGGTTCAATATTTAATATATTATCTCGTGATTCCGAGAAATTATCATTGGATGCAGTTGGATGAGTACCTGATTTATTGGAAAAAAGGTCTGCAGTGACTGCAGCATTATATATGCGTTTGCCATGTTCATCAACTCCTGCGGGAGTAAGATGTGTACTGTCTGCTTTTGGTAGTCCAATCATTGATGTGAAAATAATTTTGGAATCACTGTCAGCTATTCTTTGTTGAGCTCCGACAATTTTATCAGGCTCCCAAGTTACAAATAGATGTTGTTCGTCAACCCCAAGTATTACAGGTAAATTACTGATTTTAGAGACATTATTTCTAAAATTGTTAATAAGTGTTTTTAAGTTATCTTCATAAGCATTGCGCAGTGCAGGATATTCTCCATCTGATTCACCTTGAATCCAGATTAAACCGCGGAAAATAACATTATGTCCCTGAGTTTTCAGAAGATTCACAGCAGATTTTAATTCTGTAATCATTGCATCATACATACCACCTGCGCCTGGGGTTTTCCAGTCACCGGCAAGAGTCGTACCACCATCTGAATATTTGAATATTGCAGGATTAAATCCATTCTTTTTTAATTGTCTTGCAAAAGTGATTTCTGGTCCGAAATGGCCATTAGGGAATCGTCCGTCCTGTGGTTTTAAAGTTGTCCATTGTCCGCCGGAAGAAGTTGCAGTTTCATCTGTTTTAGTAGCCGGATAGACCCAGTATAATTTTATTTGTCTATCCAGATTAGCTGTATCTTCGGGATAATATGCTCCATTTCCCTGCCAGCCCTGCATATTTGATTGTCCTGCACATACGAATAAGTCAATATCATCTGCTTTTAGAAGAGTCAGTTTAAGAGAAGAGATTGACAGAATTGAATAGAGAATTACTGCAATGTAGAATTGAACTGCTGCTTTCATAAGTTTGTACCTTTAAAAAAAAATTGAAGTTACAAAAAAGTAAAATATTTAATATACTGCTTATATAACTGCATAAGTTGTTTATTTATTGCAGAAAGAAAGGTTAAATAGTAATTAAAATTGAATAATAGATGTGAGAATTAACATTTAAACTTGCATTTTTAACCATTTTTTATAAATAGTTAAAAAGTAAAATTTTCAAAAGCTTTTTTCATTTCATCTAGGCTTACCGGCTGAAAAGCATCTTTTGGAATTTTTTCAGTAATAATATTTTCAGGCAGTTCGTTTAAGAATCGAGAACGCCTTGCTCTTGTCAATGATTGACCGAATCTGCTTCTTTTTCTTGCTCTACTAATATAAAGGGTTTCTTTTGCTCTAGTTAATGCAACATAAAAGAGTCTTCTTTCTTCATCTTCAGATTTTTCATTTAAAGCTCGTTCATTAGGGAAAATATTTTCTTCAGCAGCAATAATAAAAACATTTTTAAATTCCAGTCCCTTTGCTGCATGGACGGTCATAAGAGAAACAGAATTTTCAGTATTACTTTTATTTTCTTCTTTATCGTTCATGTCGGTAAGGGAATAAGATTCCAGGAAGTCGGCAATTGTGATATGGCCATCACTATTTGACTGGAATTGAAAAATGGCATTTAGGAGCTCTTTTACATTATCAAGTCGTTTTTCTGCTTCGTCTCTTTTTTTATACATTTTGATTAGACCATTTATATATCCGACATCTTTCAAATATTCGTAGGCTGTTTCTGATAAGTTATTAGTATGTTTAAATTCAACAGTCCATTTATTAAAGGTTTGGATAAGTTTATTTGCACTATTTACGGCTTGGCTTGAGACTTTGTTTAAAAAATCTTCATGGACAATCAGTTCGGTCATAGGTAAATAAGAAACGCTTTGCATTTTTCTGAGAAGTTCAATGGATTTTGTCCCAATGCCTCTTGGAGGTGAACTTAGAATTCTCTGAAGGCTCTGGTCATCATATTTATTTACTAAGAGTTTCAGATATGCTGCAGCATCTCGAATTTCTTTTCTGTCGTAGAAAGATTTTGCACCTATTAATTTATATGGTATTCTATTTTTTCTCATTGATTCTTCTATTAAACGGGATAAATGATTAGAACGGTACAAAATGACAGTATCTTTAAAATTTCCATTGATTCCAGATAATTTTGAAACAGCATCAGCGACAAAATCAGCTTCTTCAATTTCATTTGTGGCTGTTATTATATTTATTTTTTCCCCATCACCGCAATTTGACCATAATTTTTTTTCATGCCTGGTCTCGTTTTTAGAAATTATTGCATTTGCTGCATTCAGTATATTGTTAGTTGAACGATAGTTTTGTTCGAGTTTTATCTGTTTTGCATCCGGAAAGAGAGTAGGGAAGTTTAAAATATTTTCTATTTTTGCACCACGCCAACCGTAAATGCTCTGATCGTCATCACCGACAACGCATATATTATTATATTTTTCAGCTAATTTATGAAGGAGAAAAAATTGAAGAGTATTGGTGTCCTGATATTCATCTACAAGGATGTATTTATATTGATTATGATATTTTTGAAGAATATCATCATTTTCTTTGAGGATTTGAGCAGTAAGAAGGAGGAGATCATCAAAGTCCACCATATTCTGATTTTTCAGCATAGTATTATATTTTCTGTATAATTCCGGAAAAATATATGATAAAGCTGTATCGTAAATAATGGTTTCGGTAGGATCGAGCATAGAGCTTTTTGTTGAGCTTATATGGAAAAGAATTAAAGCTGGATCAATCATATCTTTATGAATATTTAATTCAGCCATTACTTGTTTAATAATACCTTTCTGGTCTGCATCATCACAGATTGTAAAATTTCTCAAATATCCTAGCATAGTAATTTCTTTTCTGAGGAAACGGGCACAGAATGAATGAAATGTTCCGAGAAAAACTTTATTTGCATTTTCCTGATCGACAATTTTTTCTAATCGATTTTTCATTTCTTTAGCTGCTTTATTAGTGAAAGTGACACCGAGGATTTCAGATGCTGGAATGCCTTGTTCAATCATGTATGCTATTCGGTAAGTAATAACGCGTGTTTTTCCGGTTCCAGCTCCAGCTAAAACGAGAAGTGGACCGTTGATGGTTTGAACAGCTTTTTTCTGTTCTTTATTCAATATTTGATCGAGTTGAGATGATATGAAGTTCATTATTAATTTTATATTATATATATTTTATGCATAAAAAACCCGTATGAATTAAATAAAATATCATACGGGTGAATTTAAATTAGTATCAAAAATTAGAGAGCACCTTTTAATTTACCTCTAGCTTTTTTTAGAGCTTTTTTAGCTTTATCTTTTTTATCTTTTTTATCGCCTTTCTTTTTATCTTTATCATCTTTATCTTTATCTTTGCCTTTATCATCCTTATCATCTTTATCAGCGCTTTTACCATCTTCATCTGGCGGATAAGCTAAATCTTCATATTCATTTTCCAAATCTTCATATTTTTCAAGTTGAGCTTGGAGTTCATCTAATTTCTTTTTATCTTTTTCCGGATCTAACTTATCCTGTTTTTCAGCGATTGCATCAATTTTTTTATCGAGAGGATCAGTTAAACGGGTAAGTGCTTTGTCAAGTTTATCATTTTCTTTAGAAAGTTTTTTCTTTAATTTTTCAATTTTAGCTTTATCTTTTTCAGCATCATACTTTTCCATTTTTTTCTTGATCTTTTCAATCGCTTTATGGTATTTTATGAATGGGTTAGGTTTCTTTTTTTGCCCAGCGTGGACAGTTAACGAAAAAGCGGTTATCAGTGCGAACATTAATACCAAAGTTTTTTTCATAGTTTTTCTCCTTCTTCCTTCTGCAGTGGTTAACTGCAGTTACCATTTTTATGATTTACTAACTTGTCAAGTAACTGAAATACAGTAGCATTACTTTGTGGTATTGTCAAATCAGGTTTTATCTCAGAAATTGGTTTTAGCACAAAAAAACGCTTTGTTGCATACGGGTGAGGTATTTTCAGAGAGTCAGAATTGATAATTTGATTTCCAAAAGTAATAATATCGATATCTAGAGTTCTTGATTGAGTTGAGGAATGAATTTTAGGGCGCCCGCATATTATTTCAATTTTCTGGCATAGCGCCAGGAGTTCATCGGGAGTTCCCGACCAGGTTCCCAGGAGTGCTGAATTTATAAAATCAGGAGTTCCCGATTCACAGTTTTCTGCTTTAGTAAGGTGATTTTTAGCTTTTTTCAAAACGATAAATTGATTTTGATTTAAAAGATCAATCGCTTTTTTGAAAGATTCTGGTACATTACCCAAGTTTCCGCCTAATGCTAATATAACTTCAGTGTTGTTCATTTTTTTATATCATTATCTGAGTATTGAGTTTGCGTCATAAGCTGATGATTTATCAGAATAATATTAATAAGCATATTAAATGCATTATTTCTAGCTTTTATTCTGATACTCTCTCTTGAGCCCGAAAAAAGAAATTTTTCTGATTTTATAATGTCTTTATATTTGACTGCAATGAATACTGTACCTACTGGTTTTTGTTCAGTTCCACCTTCAGGGCCTGCGATTCCAGTTACAGCAACAGTTGCAACTGTATTGTAAAGTTCTGCAACTTTCAACATTTCAGTTACACATTCTTTGCTGACAGCACCATAGTTCAGAAGAGTTTCATTTGAAACATGCAGAAGTTGATTTTTCCATTCATTTGCATATGATACGACAGAGCCTTTAAAGCATTTTGATGCACCAGGCACATCTGTAATTGCAGAAGCAATCATACCTCCGGTACACGACTCGGCAGATGAGAATGATATATTATATTTTATTAAAAGTGCGACTAAGTATTCTGCTGGTGTGAATATTCCATCAGGAAGCAGATTTAATTTTAATTTTTTCTCTATTGTTGATACTGCTTTTTCTACTTCTTTTTGAGATTTTCCCGATATATAAATTTTTACAGAATCATAAGATGCACAGTATGCTAATTTAACTTTATCATTTGCAATACCTGAAGATTGCTCTTCAACCAGAGATTCCGGCATATTTCTTATCGCAAGTGTTTTGCAAAAGGTTTGTGCTGAGTATATTTTTAGAATAGCAGGTAAAACTTTATTTGAGAATATTGGTTTTAATTCTCTTGGTGGACCAGGGAGAAGAAATATGGATACAGGCTTGCGGGAAGTTTTTGAACAATGCTGCAAGTATATACCAGGAGCGGTTCCGTGGTGATTAGGTAATATTTCGGCATCGGCAGGAATTAAAGCTTGATTATAAACGGATTCGGGTATTTTTTTGCATTTTCTTTTTTGCCAGTATTGTTGTATATTTTTTTTTATATTTTCATTTATTTTCATTTCAATGTTCAGGTAGTCTGCAATAGTTTTAGAGGTTATATCATCAACTGTTGGTCCCAGACCTCCGGTTGTTATTATGATATCAAAATTGTTATTAAAAAGAAAGTCAAGCTGTTGGCTAATCTCTTCTTTATCATCATTAACTGTAATGCATAAAGTTAAGTCAAAACCTTTTTTTAAAAGTTCAGAGCCTATATAAGTTAAATTTGTATTAACCGTAAAGCCGCGCAGGAGTTCATTTCCTATAGAGATAACCGCTATTTTAATTTTATTTCCCATTAACATAAACCTTTTTAAATACAAAAATACTTTCAATTATCATCCATAACTGAAGCAGCAGTACTGCTGTTCCTATAAATAGCAGCAGTAAGTTATTTTGGTCATAAAACTGTTCTATTTGAAGCATTAACGCGTATGATGTCATTAGAATCATAAAAGTCATAGGAAGAAGCGTGAAAATAATGGGTTTTTTTGTTTTTGCCAGATAGACCGTTATTACAAGCAATGCCAGACCAGAGAGTAATTGATTGGTACATCCAAATAAGGGCCATAGGGTTAATGCGCCTTTTCCTGAAAAGACTATTGTTCCATCAACTATGTTTGTATTGTAGAAAGCAAGTACAAATGCGGTTGCGACTGCGATAATGGTTGAAATATGCTTTCCAGACAGAGCCGGCATTTTGAAAATTATAGCAATTTCACTTACAATATAGCGCTGAATTCTAGTTGCAGTATCAAGAGTTGTAGCTGCGAATGAGACAATGAAAACCCCCATAATAGTCAGTGCAATTTTTGGAGAAAGGCCTATTGATGCGATCATATTCTGAGCTCCAACGACAAATGAATTGAGTTTTCCGTTTAATCCGCTTCCGGCAACCGTTTTCCAGGAGCCGTAGTGTTCCGCAAAAGCTTCTGTTCCGGTATAATTTACTCCATTATGCAGATAACCGAGTCCGATTCCTGCGCCACAAGCTATAATTACAAAAGTTGCAAGCAGTCCTTCTGTAAGCATACTCCCGTATCCGATAAAAAGGGCATTTTTTTCATTATCGCACTGTTTTGAAGAGGTTCCGGAAGAAACTAATGAATGAAAGCCTGAAATTGCACCGCATGCGATCATAACAAAAAGCATAGGGAAAAGTGGTGGAGCTCCTTTAATATCAAGTTGCATAACAGGAGCTACCATTTTAGGGTGTGATACTAAAATTCCCAATCCGAGCAGTCCCATAGCGACAAACAGCTGGTAGGCATTAATATAGTCTCTTGGCTGGAGGAGAACCTGTACAGGTAGGATTGATGCAATATATGCGTAAATAAGAAGGATAATTACCCAAATAGCGATTGGTTGTATTTCAAAAAGGATATTTCCATGAGAAGATACCGCTTTTAATGTAGGCAAACCTTCTACTGGAAAGTATGCGCCCAGTACAACGGTTCCATACATCAAAAGAACTGCAATAATAGTTAACGGTAATGCAGGTAATGCTTTTTTATAGACGAGCCACCCTAAAGTTACAGCTATAGGAATCTGGCACCATACAGGGATAACGGAACTTGGGAATATACTGAAGCATGCACCAATCACTACACCGAAAATTGCAATGACGATAAGCAGGAGGAAAAATATTATAAATAGAAAAAGAAGCTTGACTCTTTTATTTATTAAGCCGCCAGAGAGATCTCCTATTGAATGTCCTTTATTTCTCATTGAGACTACCAGAGCACCAAAGTCATGAACTGCTCCCATAAAAATAGATCCGAGTAGTACCCATATAAGAGCAGGGAGCCAGCCCCATAAAATTGCTATTGCAGGACCGACAATTGGACCAGTTCCGGCAATTGAGGCAAAATGATGTCCTAACAAAACATCTTTTTTTGTTGGAACATAATCTATATTATCCTGAAATTCAACGCTGGGCGGTTTATTTTCACTATTTATATGGAATATTTTTTTTGATAAAAACTTACCGTAAGTTTTATATGCAATGAGATACAAAATCGCCATCAAAATAGCTATCAGTGCCGAATTCATTTTTTTTGTAATCCTTTTTTTTATTTTTATGTATAATATCTGTTTTTACAAGTTTACCTTTTGTTAAAATTTTTGCAAATACTTCACAGGTGATTTTTCGGAAATTATATTGAGGCAGAATTTTTCTGCATTATCAAAGTATACTTATTCAAAAAATTTTTCAGGGGAAATTTTTAAGTATTTTACTCATTTTTACAGATTGGTGGAGGATATAAGGGTTTCAGAAACAAAAATGTGATTTATTTTTGTGTAGAGTTTTGACAATTGATGTGATTATGATAGAATAATAGATAATGTTTTTATACTTTTATGTTAAAAAATATCCTGAAAAAATCAGGTAGTTTATAGGGAGATCATTATGGAACAGTCTTCAAATAATTTTTCAAAAGGCAGGATAAGGAATTTACTTATATTCGGTGTAATTATTGTAATTTTACTTGGTATTCTTTCTTACAGAGTAACTTCTGAACCACCGAAACCACCGGAGGGAGCGAAAGTTGTTGTAATTTGCAAGTCATGCAAGAAAAGGATGATAAAGAGAATTGTAAATATTGATAATGACAGCGACAAGCGCAATTATTGTGATAAGTGTGGTGGTAGATTGGCAATATTGTGGAAATGTAATGAATGCCAGTTTGAGTTTCCTGAGCCTAAGCTTGAAGTCAAACAACGGAAGTTTAAAAGTAAATCGGAAATATATGATGTGGTCATGAAATCTCAAAGATGTCCCAATTGCGGTTCAATTCTTTCGCATCCTGTTACACTCTCGGAGTTTAAAAAAGACCAAAAAAAGAAAAAATGATTTTGTAGGATGATTTTTATAAAAGTATGACAACTGATAATATTATTGATTTAATAGGAAATACTCCACTGATTCGTTTCAAAGGAGAAAATATATATGCAAAAGCAGAATTTCTCAATCCAGGAGGGAGTATTAAAGATCGTGTTGCTCTCGCGATGATTGAGGATGCTGAAGCTAAAGGAGTGCTTTGTTCAGGAATGACTATTGTTGAACCTACTTCAGGAAATACCGGTATTGGAATAGCTTTGGTAGGAGGTCTTAAGGGGTATAATGTAAAAATAGTCATGCCTGAAAATATGAGTGAAGAGCGGAAAAAATTGATACTTGCTTTGGGGGCTGAACTAATTCTGACTCCTGCAGATGAAAGTTTGGATGGGGCTGTAAAAAAAGTTATGGAAATTCACAATAACAATCCTGGAGAAACTTATGTTCCACAGCAGTTTGAAAATCCTGAAAATCCCAAAGTTCATTACAATGAAACAGCTCATGAATTATGGCGTCAAATGAGCGGGGAGATTGATTGTTTTGTAGCTGGGGTTGGCAGTGCGGGTACTTTGCAGGGAATTGGATCATTTTTAAAGGAACATAAGAAGAATGTAAAGATTATTGCGGTTGAGCCTAAAAATGTTTCAGCATTACTGGGACATGAGCCTGGTTTGCACCAGATTCAGGGAATTGGAGACGGATTTATTCCGGCTGTTTTAGATACTGCTCTGATTGACGATGTTATTGAAGTAACGGATGAAGATGCGATAGAAACAACTAGAAATATAGGACGGCATAATGGATTGCTTGTTGGTATTTCATCAGGTGCAAATATCTGGGCAGCACGCCGTATTGCTGAAAGAATAAAAGGAAATATCGCTACAATCTTGCCTGATAGAGCGGAACGATATTTCAGCTCATCTCTTTTGTAATCTAATTTTACAGTTTTTACGGTTATCTATAATAGATATTAAAAATATTTATTTTGAATTATTATTATCCCTGCAATACATGCTGTTTCTACTCGCAGTATCCATTTTCCTATTTGAATTGGAGTTGCTGTTTTTTTCAAAAAAGAATATTCATTTTCAGAGAAACCACCCTCTGGACCAACTATCCAGGCAAATTTAGCATGAATAGAGTTTGTTTGTATTCTCTTACAAGAAGACTCATGCTCAGAATTATAAAATTCGGAGCAGTTTTCGGTAGAACCAAAATACATTTCATTATATTTGCTTGAATCTTTTTCTAACTCATTTAATGATATTTCGATAGAGACATCTGGTAAAAATGGGTTGTGAGCTTGTTTACAGGCTTCTTTTAATTTTGTAATAAGTTGCTGTTTATATTTTTCCCCTTTAGGTACTGCAACTGAGCGTTCGGTTTTAAGGAGGTTTATAGAAGAAACACCAGCTTCAACTGCTTGTTTTAGTATAATATCCAGACTGTTTTTTTTAGGAGGAGCTACAAACAGGTGAATTTCTTTCTGAGGTTTTTCAAAATTGATAATGTCTGATATTTCAAATTCAGATTTGTTTAATATTGTACATTTTGCTAAGGTTCCTTTGCCGTTATTAAGCAAAATTTCAGTACCTGATTTAGCTCTTAAAACTTTAAAAATGTGATTTTTTTCTGAAGTAGGCAGGTCATTTGTCGAGTGTAAGCCTAGTTTTATTTTATTTTCATAGAAAAAACATCTCATGATAACCTCATTTTTAATATTAAAATACATGAAACTGACTTGCAGTTATTTCTGTAATATATTCTGTGTTTTAATCTTTTAAACAAAAAAGCGGATACTTGTTGTCTAGTATCCGCTTTAAAATAAATAAGTTTTTAAAACAATTATGATGCTTTCATAACCATTACTACAATAGCAAATGCCATTATAAAAATCGCAACTGTTTCAATGATACCGAGAATCATCAGATAATTAGTGAAGCCTTTGTCTGTTTCAGCAAAAGCATCACATGAACCAGCTGCAGCTTGTCCCTGCATCCAAGCTGAGAATCCCATTGCAATACCACTAAAAACGCCTACTATAAGAAAAAACGGCCATTGAGCAGGATTTGTGAATTTAGTAAGAGCTAAAAACATTACAACCATACCGTAAATTGTCTGAGAAAGAGGGGCACCAGAAAGAATAAGTAACTGAAATGGAGCCGGTTTGTTCTGAGCATAACATTTTTTCCATGCTCCTATTGCAGCAGCACCACTTGCTCCAGTACCTAAAGCTGAACCTACACCGGCAAGTGCGATTGCAGAAAAAGCACCTGCATATCCTAACGCATTCATAATTGTTTCATTCATATTACTTCCTTTTTTATTTAAAAAAACAAAACCCATATTTTATAGACTATTTATATAGGCAATTTGCACTATAAAAAAATAAATTCAAGTGCAGAAATTCTTAAAGAAATAAAAAAATCATTATTTCATCTGATTTAAGCAATAATTTCAAAATTCAATAAATTTCAAAAAAGGGAAGATTACTGCTTGATTTATTCAATAATTCAGGAGTTAATTATAATTATATATGGTGTGGTAATTGGTAATATTATGCTGCTACCTCACGATTTGCGAATAATGTTACGGCAATTACAGAGCAGAAAATAAAATATAAAATGGAATATAATCCGCATAAAATAACATAGTTCCATGATATTGGAGCTTTATTTGCAATTGCATCTGCGAGCCAGAAAAACTGCCAGTTTGGAATAACTGTATATGCAATATTTTTAAAAAAGTTGCTTCCCATTCCTGATGTAAATAAAAAATCGGATATAAGTCCAAGAGAAAAAATAAAGCAACTTACGGCAAGATTTGCAATCATATCAAGTTTTGTTGATAGCATTACTGATATAGCCCCCATTGTCCACACGGCAAAAAAGAGTAATGTTAATGCCGGTAAAAGTTCATATGGAAATGGCAATAATTTTTTACTGAGTGGAAAAATTTGAACTGCAATTATAAATATTGGTAAAAGAATAGAGATAGCATAGACCGATGATTCAGAAAATGATTTTTTAGCATAGAAATTTCTGAACGCTCCTACTGCTGAAGCAATTGCTATAACTCCATAATAAAGGTATAGAGTAAAAAAATCAATTTTGAATTGATCTCCTGCAACTTGAACTGATAAAATTGAAGCTAGAGAGCATATAAAAACAAATACAGTCAGAGCTGCAAGTACTCCTGCTGCTTTAGATATAATGAATGAAATACGGGAAACAGGTTTTGACATCATTAATAAAACAGTACCGTTTTTAATCTCTCTAGAAATAGTTGATGATGCGCAAAGTACAGCAACGGCAAGCCCAAAAGATAATGTTGTTGCCATAGAACTGTCAATAATAAATTTTACCTGCTCCTTGAATACAAATAACGCAAGTGAAGGGAATAATCCTATTAAAGCTATTGCAGCACTGAGAAGAATAAAAAAAATCGGCTCTCTCAGTGCTTCTTTAAAAGTATTTGACGCTATACTGTAAAATTTCAGCATTATTATTCAAATTTAATTATTTAGAAGGCTTAAATTTGTTTTCATCAATAAGTTTAGGTTCACTTACTGATTTATTTTCAATTACTTTTTTATCTTCTGACGGAATTATTTCTTTAGGAGTGGCAACAGGAGGAGGTTGCGGTGGCGAAACGGGCTCTTCTATTAATATATCTGTTGCTTTTTCCGTCACTTTTGTATTTCCTTTCAGTACAAATGGAGGCGGAGTATAGTCATCGTCATTAATTTTTTCTATAGGCATAGTAGTAGTAATAGTCGAAGCTGCTGGTCTGTCGGTACTTTCAATTGTTGATACTGGGATTGCATCATTTTCTGCCGGTTGATAAAGTTTTCCACTATTGATTAATTCCACTTGCTGTTTAAAATCTCTCTCTATATATGTAAGACCAAAAAACTCGTGAATTGTTTTAACTACATCAAGCCAGTATTTATTATTTATGCGGACTTTAGTCTGTCTTGCATTGATTAAATCAATAAAACCATCCGGAGTATAGTGTTTATCTCCAATAATAAGTATTAGTTTTGGATTACAGAATTTAACGAAATTAGCAAAATTTTTCTTTTCTATTACAAGTGTTTTATCACTTCTGTTACCTGACAGGAAGTAAGCTCTGTCACTTCCGTCGGACGGCAGGACTATAATTGGCTGATTAGTTTCATTCTGAAATAAATCAGCAATTAATCGTGGTTGGCGGTAATTACCCGTTATCACAAGAGTTTCAATATTTCTACCAGGTGTTTTAAATGGTCTATGCCAGTTCCAAGCCTCCGCATAGAGTAATCCGTTGACCAATGAAAACGCACCAACAATAGCCATTGCAACAATAAAATTATTTTTTTTCATATTTTCTAACCTTTCAAAATGGATTATATTTTACTATATAATACTCTTTTTCTGCAAAAAAAACAGCGCTTTTAGGTTTTAAGCATTGAAGTTTTGCATTATTTCAGTTAATCTTATGTTTTGTTAAATAAATTAACCTTGAAAGAGATATTTACAATAAGGAATCAAAAATGATTAATAAATTTTTAGAAAAAAAACAATTATCATACAAAATAGCGTTGTTTGTGAGTGGAAATGGAAGCAATGCTGAAAAAATATTGGAATACCATAAGGAGCATAATTGCAGAAATTGGGATCCAGTTGTAATAGTGACTGATAATCCGCAGAAAAGTAGGGCAGGGGAGATTGCTTTAAAATATGGTATTGAGTGTATAAAACATGATATTCGTAAATTTTATAGGGAACGCGGAGAGAATAGAGTAACTTTATTTACAGAAGCTGGCAGGCGAATCCGTGAGGAGTGGACTCAGAAATTACGGAAATATCTTCAACCTTACAGTATTGATTTTGGGATTCTTGCAGGTTTTGTTCCTTTAACCAATATAACAGGTGATTTCCCTTGTTTAAATGTTCATCCTGGAGATTTAACGGTTACAGAAAATGGTAAGCGTATTTTAGTAGGGCTGCATACTGTCCCAATTGAAGCCGCTTTGCTTCGCGGGTTTCAATCACTTCGTTCAAGTGTTATTATTGCACAACCTTATTCGGGGGAGGGAGGAGAAATGGATTCCGGTCCGATTTTAGGAATTTCCGCTCCTGTTGAAGTTGATTTGCACGGAAAAACTTTGATGGAATTAAAATCGATTGCAGCAAATCGTCCTGAAAGAAGACCGGTTGGTGGTTTTAAAGATGAGCTGGAGGAAATTGCAGCGTTGAATCAGGAGCAGCTGAAGATTTACGGAGATTGGATAGTTTTCCCGCCCGTAATAGATGATTTTGCTTCTGGTAAATTTGCATTGAATGAAAATGGAGGTTTATTATATTTGGAATCTTCCGTGGCTCAAGAAATAAAAACAGTGGAATATTCAGAGAGTAAAAAACTAATAATAAAAAAACGGTAAAAGAAATTAACAGCAGCAGTTTGCTTTCAGCAGCAAATATGGATTACATACAAAAAGGTGTTTTTTAATGAGTTGCATATATGAGAATATAAATCTTGATTCATTTCTGGAATTGTGTCACAGTCCGGAGATAGTGCAAGAAGAAGTTCTAAAGGATATTCTTGAAAAAAACAGTTTTTCCGAACTAGGTAGAGAATTTAATATTGCCTCTATAAATAATAGTGATGATTTTGCCAAGAAAGTTCCTGTTTGTGAATGGGAGGATTTTGAACCCTACGCCAGGAAATTCAGATTAGGTGAAAAAAATGTGATGTTTTCGGGATATCCTGAATTATTTATAATTACGAGTGGCACAACAGGAGATTCAAAGCTTATTCCGGAGTCCAATAATTCCATAGCTATAAAAAGAAATATTGCGAATTTGAGATTTGAAGCAATGCGAAAAATTTGCAGGAGTGCATTTGATAATAAAATTCTACCTGTTGCGAATAATGGAGAATTTGGTAAAACTGAACATGGTATTCCGTATGGTAGTGCTTCGGGAGTTACTTTAAACACAGCGTCAAAGAAATGGATTGAACGCCTTGCTTTTCCCATAGAAATTATGAAAGTTATAGACCCTGATAAACTTGATTTTATTAGAATGCGGTTCGCTATGGAAAAAAAGGTAAGTATAGTAATTGGTAACAATGCAGCGAGAATTAAACATTTATTTGAATTAGCTGAAAATCGTTTTTCCGATATTATTGATGCTATAGAACATGGAATTATAGGTAATATTGATCTTAATGAAGATATAAAAAACAGGCTTGAATTACATCTGAATCCTAATCCTGAAAGAGCAGCTTTTCTAAAGCAATTTGCAGGTAAGGGTAAGATAACACCTGATTTATATTGGCATGATTTATCTGTAGTTTCCTGCTGGCTTGCGGGGGCTGTAGGAAGATATGCTTCTGAATTGAAAGCCTATTTACCAGAGAGTGTACTTCTTTGGGATTGCGGTTATGGAGCAACAGAGTCAAAATTCAATATTCCTTTAAGTCCGGATCTTCCATCTGGTCCCTTAACTATTCATTCAGCATATTTTGAATTTATTGATCCGGATAATCCTGTGGAAATTTTAAAAACTCACCAGCTTCAGCAGGGTAAAATATATGAGATTTTGTGTACTACTTATTCTGGTTTATACCGTTACAAAATGCACGATCTTATTCGGGTAACAGGATTCTGCGCAAGAACACCAGAGATTAAATTTGAATCAAAAAGCGGAGATGTTATAAATATTTGCGGAGAAAAAATTTCGGCGTGTGTGTTAATTGATGCGGTTTTAAAATCTATTGAAGATACCGGCATTAAAGCAGTCGGGTGGTGTGTTGCTCCTGATTATGAAAAAAACAGATATCTTTTTTACATGGAGGTGTCTGATGTTTCTCTCAGAAATAATGAGAATGCCGCAAAATTTGCTTCTGCTGTTCAAAAAAATTTATGCGCCAACGATATTCTCCCTTATGGACTTTTTTGTCGTCAGAAACTCCTTACTCCTGCAGTTGTCGTGTTTATGAAATCCGGCTGGATTGAAGCTTGGATGCAGGATTTGCATAATAAAAAAGGTTTAGGATTTGAGCAGATAAAACTTCCTGTTTGTGTTAAAAGTCAACCTTTGCCGGAATTTATAGATGAAAGTATAAAGTATGAATAATTCACAAAACCGGTCCTTCTTTTTCGGAGTTCTTGTTATTCTGAGCAGTTCAGTGGTGCGATTAGGTGGCTGTTTGTATTTACCTGCTATTCCTGCTATTGGAACAGGTTTGAATATCTCAGACTCTGATATGGCGTCAACCGTTACTTTTTATTTTGTTGTGTTTGCTTTATCAAGTCTGCTGACAGGTCCTTTTTCTGACGCTTTCGGCAGAAAACCACTGGTTTTATGCGGTACTTTATTTTTTATTGCCGGTTCTGTCTGTTGCTATATGTCCAACTCTTATTTCTCACTTCTTTCGGGAAGACTTCTACAAGCTTTTGGAGCTAGTATGATTCCGGGGACAGGTAGAGCTATGATTCGCGATCATTGTAATGACTTACAGGTAGTTTCACTTATGGGCTGGCTTGCAGTTCTCGGATCTGTTATGTTTGTAGGGGCTCCTACTCTTGGTGGAATTCTTACTACTACTTTCGGATGGCGTTCAAATTTTAGCTTTTTATCAATTTTTTCATGTATAGTTGTTTTTCTTATTTTCTTTTACCTGCCTGAAACTCTTTCAAAAAAATTGCGTACAAATATAAGTTTGAAAGATAGTGTAAAAAATTATTTAAAAATGCTGATGGTGCCGCGCTTTTCTCTGGTCATTTTACCTCTTTTTCTGGCATTTATTTTTCAGGGAGCTTATTTAGGGAGTGCATCTTTTATATTTATAAAAGAATTTCATTTTTCTCCTGAAAATTTTGGTTATATCAATGTTATTCTTCTGATTGGCTTACTGCTTGGCAGAAATATAGCAGTCAAAAATTCAAAGAAAAATTCTGCTAAAAAAGCTTTCTGGATCGGTGCAATCCTTGCTCCTGTTGCTTCTTTGTCTTTTATTGCTCTTATTTTTAGCCATCAGTTTCAAATTATTCTTTTGCTGCTTGGTTTACTGCTATTTTCAACATCTATAGGCATCATAATTCCACTCTCTATGAAAGTTTCGATAAGTGCGTTTTCTGTCCGGCGTGGCGAAACTGCATCACTTCAGGCTTTTGTCGCTCTTTTCGGCAGTGCTGTAGGGGCGCTTCTGGTTTCTCTTTCTATGCACTTTATTTCAAATTCTGCAGTTATTAATATTTTCGCCTCTATTTCAATCGCCTTAGCTTGTCTGCTTCCTTTTTCTGTTAAACTGGGTATTAAGTATATTAAATAAGAAAGATAGTGTTTGAAAATGAAAAATAAACAATCCTGCAGATTTGTTTTTTGAGGATTTTCATATTATAGTTAGTTTTATTACATAAAGTATACAAAACAAAAAAATGGAAAGATATTACAATGACCTATTTTCGTGAGCATATTATGCAGATGGCGGGGTATACACCCGGAGAACAGCCATTTAGACCCGATGGATGGATAAAACTCAATACAAATGAAAATCCTTACCCGCCTTCTCCTAAAGTTAAAGAAGCGCTGCTGTGTTTATCTGCCGACGAACTCCGGTTCTATCCTAATCCTACGGCTTCTTCGTTGTTGGAAGTTATTGCAGGCTATTTAGGATTAAAAAAAGAAAATGTAATAGCAGGTAATGGTTCTGATGATATTTTGACGATTGCGATTAGAGCATTTGTTGGAGAAGGGGAGACTTTAGCCTGTCCTGACCCTACTTATTCTTTGTATCCCGAGTTGTCAGATATTCAAGGTGCCGTATGTCGCAAAATTCCATTAAACAGTGATTTTTCCTTACCGTGCAATTTTGCCGAACAGGCTCAAGGTGCAAAATTAATTTTAATACCCCGTCCTAATGCGCCGGTTGGCACTCTTTTCCCACTAGAAGCTATGCATAAGATATGTGCTGAGTTTGATGGTGTTGTTTTAATAGATGAGGCCTATGCTGATTTTGCCGAAGATAACTGTATTTCGTTTGTTGAAAAGTATGACAATGTCATTGTCAGTAGGACTTTATCTAAAAGTTATTCGCTTGCAAATATCAGGTTTGGTTTTGCTTTGGCTCCGGAAAAACTGATTTCCGGGATGATGAAAGTAAAAGATTCATATAATGTAAATGGAATTACTCAGAAAATTGCACTTGCGGCGCTTGAGGATCGTCTTTATTTTGAAAAAACAGTAGGAAAAATCAAGACAACCAGAGAGCGTATTAAAAATGAGTTGACAAAAATGAATTTTCAGGTTTGCGAGTCAGGCGCTAATTTCTTATTTGCTGCTCCGCCTGCAAAAAATGCTTCAGAATTATATTCAGCATTGAAAGAAAACGGTATTTTAGTAAGATATTTTCCAGGAGAGAGAACAGGCGATTTCCTTCGTATAACAATTGGTACAGATGATGAAATGAATAAACTGTTATCCGAATTAAAAAAATTACTCTGACCTCTGTATAAAGGAGTTTATCAAATTCTAAATTTAGAGTAAATTCCCTGATGTTCATAAATTTTATTAATCACATTAATCTTATAGTTTTTTATTGCCAGATTTAGCTTATTATTAATTTGCCATTTTGTTGCTTTTGTAGCTAATGTATAATTTATTTTTTTAGCGATTTTGTAGAAAGTAACTTGTTCTTTTGTTGGTTTGGTTCAAAAAGCATTGAAAATATATTTTTTGATGGTATCTTAAAGGTAGAAAGTTTAGTTAAAATTCACTTTTTAGAGGAGAAAGGCAATGAAAAAATTAATTTTCTTAAGTGTAATAGCAGTAATCTGTCCGTTTTTACTTAAAGGGCAGGTTCATTCCCTAAATGGCATACAACCCATAAGTATAAGTCAGGGAGAGTTATTGGATTATTCAACAGTAATTAACAATGTGAAATTAAATGGTGAAGATGCTGAAATTATAGTTAATTTACCAAATACTTCTATTTTGTCGGCAGGGCAGCATAAATTAGTTTTTACAGCGATGACATTTAGTGGTTATACAGAAACCAAGGAAACTGACTTAAATGTTGGGAATTCAAACCCGTTAAATGATATTCCCCAGTTTACCGGAGTTGGCGATCATACATTTTCAGAAGGAGAACTCTTTCGTCCGGCAAAAGCTGTGTCAGCTACTTCCAAATCAGGGAAGAAACTCCAAGTTTATATAAATGTTCAATATCCTGAGCATCTTGCACCTGGAACGCATGATATATACTTTACCGCAATTGATGAAAACGGAAAATCTGCTACAGAAAAAGCTAATGCAACAGTTAATGCAGTCTCTGACATTACAAAAAAACTTGAATGGGCCCGTTTAGGCAGTTTTTTATATGATAAATATTTTGAACCTGCTAGACTTGATCCGTATATGAAAAAAGACGGGAATGGAAACCTTAATACAAAAATCTTTAAAACTTTTTCATATTCTCCAACTTTACATGGAATTACTGCTGAATTATTTTATCTGGATGTAAAGTATGATCAACTAGCTTTTGACTCGATTCCCATAAAAATTGAGCCGTTAATGGCGCGGATGATGATGCTTTTAAAAGAACTGCATCACCATCGTTTTTTATGGAAACATCTGCAGGTGGTTATTGTTCAGGTTGCATTGCGTGGAACTTTGGCCCGTAGTGGTGAAACTGCTTATACAAAGGATAGGGGAGTTCATGCTTTTAGAATTCCGGTATCTATTTTTAAAAAGGAGAATTATCAGACATATTTGACAGCTGCGCTTCAGGGACTGGCTGATATGGAAACAAAGATTTTTTCGAGATCTGACGGGAAGGGATTTCTGACTCATAAATTATATGATGATTCAGCAGTGTCAGGTATAAAAATAATGTATCTTCAGGATTTGCGTGAAGGGTATTACGGCGCTTATAAAACCGAATGGCAAAACGGCAATGTTACTTTTGAAGAAAATTTTGATATGCAGATGTATAAAGATGAATTAAATGCTTTGATAACGAAGTTTAACAACTGGGATTTTGGGTATTTTAATAATCCTTCTCTTCCATATATTAAGCAGCAGTCAAATTAAGGAGAAATGAAAATGAAAAAAATATTTATAGTTTTACTTGTTTTAAGCTCTGCTTTAACCATATTTGCAGATTATCCCAGAATTGCGGTTCAACATCCTAATATTGGTGGTCTTTTTGATGATGCAGTTGAATATCATTCATCATTTGATCCTATGGACGGAGTCATGGCTTATGATTTTTATGATGGTTATATTACCGATAAAGTTAATGTTACAGGCCATGTCGATACTTCCACTCCGGGAAAATATACTTTAACTTATTCTGTTACTAGTTCAGCAGGAGATACTAAAACAATTGAGAGAAGCATTACAGTTCTGCCTGATGGCAAATTTGCCGTAGTTCGTCCTGAGGGGCGTACCGGACCAAATAATATAATAGAGCTTGATGATTCGTATATAAATAGACTAGCAGATGATGTAACTTATATAAGACCAATTGTTTTTGCTAGACCTGGAGCGGTATATGAATTTAAACTACTAAGATATAAATGGGATTTAACAGAAGATCCAAGTAATCCTAATGTAAAGCCGGGTCATAAAAATACCCCTCCGCCTGATGAAGACTGGAATGCAGCTAAAACTAAAGAGTTTTATAAAAGTCTCTTTTTAGCAATTCGTCCAAGAATGGATTTATGGTTAAAGATTATAGTTACATATAATGGGCAGACTCAAGAATGGGTTTATGGACTCAAGGGAGATGATGGTGTTCAATTTGTAAGTACTCAGGATGGAAAGACATATTATCATTTAAGCAAAGAGGTTGATGACCCTCAAACATCTGAATATCAATCCAAATACTATAAAACAGGCTCTTCTTACTGGTTTGCTGGTTCAAATACTGAACTCAGAAGGATGGGAAGTCAAATAAAAGTGATGACTATGGGGAGCATAGTTAATGCTTATGATGAATTAGCTGGAGAAGAAGTGTATGATTTATATATGACCGCAAGAGCATTTGGTCCCGGAAATAAAAATGTTAATACAGATGCTAATTGGGAAAAAATTATGAAGGCATGGAACCATACACTTTCTATGAATCAGAATACTTCTTATCGTCGTGCTTTTCAAATATTTTTTTCAGAGTGTAAGATGCCGAAATGGATGCCGTCATTTGAAGCAAAATACCGTGAGATTAGACAAAATTATAACCCCGAAAGAATTTATGTGGCTGTTTCAAATTACGGAAGTTTCAGCGATTATAAAAACTTTTATGATGAAACAAGTCCTTATTTTCAGTTCGAATGGCACAAAGGTCATTTCCCGACTATGTTTGACAGATTTCCTATAATCGGTTCAAATTATCATTGCTATTCACAGTATCCACGAATTAACGAAGTCTTTTCCCCTAAAAATGCTATTTTAGCATATCAGACACACAGGGATCTTCATGCTTTGGCTCAGCAGAATAGAATTTCTGCTGCTATTATGGATAAATGTGGTTTCCTTAATAAGATTGACGGTAAATGGATTGATTTGGCTAAGATTTATTACGCAATGTGGTTTTGTTATGAAGGTTATGATTACCTTAATAACGGAGTCTTTTTCAGAGATGACTGGGATGGCGACGGTCTGACAAATCAAGAGGAGTTTGCCTTGGATTCAAATCCATTTGATGCTGATACTGACGGCGACAAGGTTTTTGATGCTGACGAAGCGGCGTTTAATATGGAAATTAATGACCCTTCAGATGGTTATAGTGATAAAGATGGTGATCGAATACCTAATTTTCTTGAAGCTGTTCTTCGTAAAGCAACTCCTGCAATAGGAACTGGTACTCCAGCATTTGTTCCCGTTCATATTATTGATGCAAACGGAAACAAAGTTTTAATTAACGGTGATAATTATGAAGATGGAGAATGGGATACTGACGGAGATTTGCTTCCTACATGGTTCGAAGCGTTAAGTAATGGAAATCCTATGGATTTACATACTTACAAAGATGGTTTGAAAGGTGCGTTTATCTGGCTTATCGATGTAGCAAAGGATTATGCCGGAATGACTAAGATGATGGCATATAATAATGATATTGTCGGTGATAAAGATGTTGATGATGATGGTATTTCTAATCTAGATGAGATTGTTTACGGTCTTGATCCGAATAAATCAGCTGATGCCACAGAAGATATAGATGGAGACGGCGTTGATAATATAACAGAAATTACAAATGGAACATCAATTTATGGTGATGATAACGATGGACCTGAATTCTTTTCGTCAATTGTTAAACTGCCTGCATTTGTTAATTCTCCATACTCTGATAATCTTATATGTAATACGGTTCCTCCTGATGTTGGAGAAACTTTTACTTTTACAAAAAAATCTGGTCCTGCCTGGCTCTCAATTTCATCTAAAGGACTTTTATCAGGAACTCCTTCTGCAGGTGATGTTGGAGTAAATACTTTCTCTGTTGAACTTAATGGAGGAATGGGGCAAAAAGTACAGGCTAGTTTTGATATAGAAGTTCTCGGTCAAGCGCAGTCGTATACGCTAACTGTTAATTCAGGCAGTGGAGACGGTTCATATCCGGCTGGAGCTAAGATTGTAATAACTGCTGACGAAGCTCCTTCTGGTCAGGTGTTTAAGAACTGGGAAGGGGATACTCAAAATGTAAATGATATTTATAATCCTGATTCTTTTGTAATTATGCCGGGTGCGGATGTTTCAATAACTGCAGCATTTACTGCAGAACCAAATAGTAATGTTGCTCCTTTTGCTAATGATGATTTCTATAATGTTAATTTCAATAAAACTTTATCGGTCAGAGCTCCTGGTTTTATGTCAAATGATTCAGATGCAAATGGAGATTCCATGACTGCTCAAAAACAGACAAATCCAACTCATGGTAATTTGAATTTTAATGCTGACGGTTCTTTCATTTATATCCCAGATAATGACTTTGTAGGGGCTGATTCTTTTACATATAAATTGTCTGATGGTCATTCTGAAAGTCTTGTTGCAACTGTATTTTTGAATGTAGTAAATAAATCACCGATAGCTGTTGATGATGCCTATAGTTTAGTTATGGATAAGTCTATAAATATTTCAGCTGACGGAGTTTTGAAAAATGATAAAGATAAAGAGAATGATCAGTTAAGTGCGGTTCTTGAGGCTAGTACAACTCATGGTCAGTTGACTCTTAACTCTGATGGCTCTTTTCTTTATACACCTAACAGCGGTTACACTGGAGGTGATTCTTTTACATATAAAATAAGTGATCCATTCTCTTCGTCTGTCAATGCGGCTACTGTTACACTTACAATAAATTCAGCAGGTACGGAAGTTAAACCTATCGCTATCAATGATCAATATTCTGTAAATCAAGGGGAAGTTCTGAATATTCAAGCTCCAGGTTTACTTGATAATGATACTGATATTTCAGGTACTGGTATTACTGCAGTGCAGGCTCATTATCCTATTCATGGGGTATTGAATCTACACTCTGACGGGTCTTTTTCTTATACACCAGCAGCTGGATATTCTGGAGAAGATTCTTTTACCTATAGGGTAGCTGGTTCAACAAAAACAAGCGATATTGCAACTGTATCTATAACGGTAAAAGCAAATCATGTTCCCCAGTATACTTTAACTGTTAATAATGGAACAGGTAGCGGACAATACGCTGAAAATGTAGTTGTTAATATTTCTGCAACTCCACCTAATGGACAAGTTTTTGACAAATGGACTGGAGATACGCAGTATGTTAATGATGTTAATGCAGCATCAACTACGGTAAATATGCCTGCTCAGGATGTTACAGTAACTGCAACATTCAAACAAGCTCCGCCAAATACTCACAATATAACTGGAACTGTATCAGGCGCTGTTCAGCAGGGTGTAGCTGTTTCAGTTGATGCAAGCCATTCAGCAACAACTGATGCAAGTGGTAATTACACAATAGGCGGACTTGCTGATGGAACTTATACAGTAACACCAACTCTTGCAGGTTACACATTCGCTCCTGCTACAGCTAGTGTTACGGTTTCAGGTGCTGATGCTACAGGTGTTAATTTTACTTCAACACAAAATACAGCTCCGAAATTTACTCTTACTGTAAATAATGGAACTGGTGGCGGTCAATATGCCGAAAATGATTCAGCAACTATTTCAGCTACGGTTCCTGCAGGTCAGATCTTTGATGCATGGACTGGTGATACTCAATATCTAGCAGATGCAAGTGCAGCTTCAACGACAGTTACAATGCCTGCTCAGGATGTTTCAGTAACTGCAACATTCAAACAAGCTCCGCCAAATACTCACACTATAAGCGGGACAGTTTCTGGAGATATTAAGCAGGGTATAGCTGTTGCAGTTGATTCAACTCATTCAGCTACAACTGATGCATCAGGTAACTACACAATTAGCGGACTCGTTGATGGAACTTATACAGTAACTCCGACTCTTGCGGGTTACACATTCGCTCCTGCTACAGCTAGTGCTACGGTTGCGGGGGCTGATGTAACTGGCATTGATTTTACGTCTACTACCTCCGGTGGTGGCGGTGGAATTACAGATCCGACAGACATTGCAGGTTGTAATTTATGGCTTGACGGTGCTGACCCTAAAGGTGATGGTTCTGCTGTAACAGGTGCATTAGATGCATGGAAAAACAAAGCAGATACAAGTAATTTTGCTTATCAGGTAGATGGTGCTAAACAGCCGGAAGTTGTTGCAAATGCATTAAACGGACTTTCATTGTTGCGTTTTACTGGTGGAGATCAATCCTATCCGATAGTAGACTCTTCTCTTGGTGGAACATCTATCAGTAATATCAGTACAATATTCTGGGTAATTAAAGAAAGTTCAACTTTAGCTGCAGATACATGTCCGTTCTTCTTAGGTAATTCAGGAACATCTGTATTCCATCGCGGAATTGGTGATGCTAATGCAGGTTATGCATTTGATGGAAAATACTGGGATGATGATTATGCTTCAGATGAAGTAAAAAATGGTCAGACTTATCTTGACGGAACAGCGGTTAGTGGTACAAATGATGTATTCCCGGCCGGTGATTATCATATCGTTTCTCTTGTCCTTGCTGGACCTGTTGAGGTTGATTCTATTACTCAGGATAGAAATGGTGCATACGGACTAAGGTCATGGCAGGGTGATATTGCTGAAATTATTACATATACTTCTGCTTTATCAGACGCAGACCGTCAGAGCGTTGAAGCTTATCTTAATGCTAAATGGTTCGGTTCTGCTCCTGCTACTTACACAATCAGCGGTACAATCACTGGTGATGTTACTTCAGGAGTAACAGTTTCTGCCGGTGGAAAATCTGCTGTAAGTGGTGCAAGCGGAAATTATACAATCAGCGGTCTTGCTGACGGAACTTATACAGTAACTCCTTCATTAAGCGGTTACACATTTGCTCCTGCTTCTCAGTCTGCAATTATTTCAGGTGCTGATGTAACAGGTATTAATTTCACATCGACTACCTCAGGTGGTGGCGGTGGAATTACAGATCCGACTGACATTGCAGGTTGTAATTTATGGCTTGACGGTGCTGACCCGAAAGGTGACGGTTCTGCTGTAACAGGTGCATTAGATGCATGGAAAAACAAAGCAGATACAAGTAATTTTGCTTATCAGGTAGATGGTACTAAACAAGCGGAAGTTGTTGCAAATGCATTAAACGGACTTTCATTGTTGCGTTTTACTGGTGGAGATCAATCCTATCCGATAGTAGACTCTTCTCTTGGTGGAACATCTATCAGCAATATCAGCACAATTTTCTGGGTAATTAAAGAAAGTTCATCTTTGGCAGCGGATACATGTCCGTTCTTCTTAGGTAATTCCGGAACATCCGTATTCCATCGCGGAATTGGTGATGCTAATGCAGGTTATGCATTTGATGGTAAATACTGGGATGATGATTATGCTTCAGATGAAGTAAAAAATGGTCAGACTTATCTTGACGGAGCAGCGGTTAGTGGTACAAATGATGTATTCCCGGCCGGTGATTATCATATCGTTTCTCTTGTTCTTACAGGACCTGTTGAGGTTGATTCTATCACTCAGGATAGAAACGGTGTATACGGATTAAGATCGTGGCAGGGTGATATTGCTGAAATTATTACATACACTTCTGCTTTATCAGATGCAGACCGTCAGAGCGTTGAAGCTTATCTTAATGCTAAATGGTTTGGTACTATTCCTACTACTCACACAATCAGCGGTACAATCTCCGGCGATGTGCAGGCAGGTGTAACAGTTTTAGCAGGTGGAAAATCCGCGCTAAGTGCAGCAGATGGAACTTATACAATCAGTGGTCTTGCAGACGGAACTTATACAGTAACACCAACTCTAACTGGATACACATTTACTCCTGCTACAGCAAGTGCTACAGTTTCCGGTGCTGATGTTACAGGTATTGATTTTACATCCGCTCAGAATTCCGCACCGCAATTTACTCTTACTGTAAATAACGGAACAGGCGGCGGACAGTACGCTGAAAATGATTCTGTAACTATTTCCGCTACTGTACCAGCGGGGCAGGTCTTTAACGGCTGGACTGGCGATACTCAGTATCTCGCTGATCAAAATGCCGCTTCTACTATCGTAACAATGCCTGCTCAGAATGTTACAGTTACTGCTACTTTCAAACAGGCTCCGCCGAATACTCACAATATAAGCGGTACTGTTACAGGAGATATTCGGCAGGGCGTTACTGTAGCGGTTGATCCAACTCATTCTGCGACAACCGATGCGTCCGGTAATTACACAATTAGCGGACTAACTGACGGAACATATACAGTAACTCCTTCATTAACAGGTTATACATTCGCTCCTGCTACAGCAAGTGCTACAGTTTCAGGTGCTGATGTTACAGGTGTTAATTTTGTTTCAACTCAGAATGCAGCACCGCAATTTACTCTTACTGTTAATAACGGAACAGGTTCAGGGCAATATGCTCAGGGAGATATAGCCAATATTTCTGCAACCGTACCTGCCGGCAAGGTCTTTAATAGCTGGACTGGTGATACTCAGTATATAGCTAATACAAGTGTAACTTCAACTACAGTAAGCATGCCTGCTCAAAATGTAACAGTTACTGCAACATTTGATGATGCTCCTGCCGGTACTTACAATATCAGCGGTACAATTACAGGAGATGTTCACGCAGGCGTAACAGTTGCAGTTGACACAACTCATTCTGCGACAACCGATGTAAGTGGTAATTACACAATTAGTGGTCTTGCAGATGGAACTTATACAGTAACTCCTTCATTAAGCGGTTATACTTTTAATCCTGCTACAGCAAGTGCTACAGTTTCCGGTGCTAATGTTACAGGTATTGACTTTACTGCTACAGCTGATGTTGTAAACAATTCGCCAGTTGCAAAAAATGATTCATTTAATGTTAAAGTTGATACAATGCTTACGGTTAATAAGCCTGGAGTTCTCGCAAATGATTACGATTTAGAAAATGCTCAATTAACTGCATTTATTGTAACACAAACAACAAATGGTACTCTTACTTTTGTTAATGACGGGAGTTTTTCATATCAGCCTAACAATGGATTTACTGGTACTGATTCATTTACTTATAAAGTTTCAGACGGTGAATTAGATAGTAATACTGCTACTGTTACTTTGACTGTTTACAATGCCAATACAAATATTCCGCCAAATGCGCTGGATGATGATTATGCGATGGCTACAAATAGTGAGCTGACTGTAGATGCTGAAAGTGGTGTTCTTGCAAATGACACTGATTTGAATGATGCAGATACTTTAACTGCTGAGATTGGAACAATGCCGTTACAAGGAACTCTTGTTTTTAATGCGGACGGTTCATTTACTTATACTCCTGAAGAGGATTTTGTAGGAATCGTTGAATTTACTTATACTGCACTTGATAATAATGGAGCACGAAGTGGGGTAGCGACTGTTCAAATTGATGTTAAACCTTTTAATATTACAATTGGTAGTCCAGTTACTGTACTTGCAACGGAAGTTTTGACAGATGAAAAATTTGTGAAAATACCGAAAATTTACGGTATGGTTGACGGTAAAAAAGCATCATTGAAAAAACTTAAATCTCAATTTACCCCGGATAAAGCTGTCGGTATCTGGAGTCGTAAAGTAACTTTATATGATAAAAAAGCATTGAAAAATGGTTATGCAGCGTATTTTGAAAACGGAGATCCTCAGAAGCCTAAAAATATTCAAATTAAAGTTAAAATGAAAACTCAGGCTAAAGAGAAGATTGATGTTGATGTAAAAGTTGCAATGCTTGTACCACCAGTATTTGAAAGCTTTCAAATTAAAGATGATATTATAACTGAAGCTTCTGCCGGTGCATCTATTATTATTAACGGCAAGTATTTTGGAGAAAAAATTCCTAAAGTTGCTCTTGTAATAGATAATAAGCTGGTTAAATGTAAAGTTGATAAGAAGGCTTTGATTTATAAGAATTATAAAGGGAAACCTTCTCCAATGGAGCCTGAAACAGGAATTAGCCGTCTAACTGTAGTTTTACCAGTTAAAAAAGTTAATCCCGGAACTTACGATGTAATTATTGATAATAAAATTGGTATTGCTACTGATGCAAATGAAGCATTACCAAAAATTATAATTAAATAATATAAGTTAAGTATTTTATTTAAACAGATTGTATAATTAATATTGTACAATCTGTTTTTTTAGTTTCTGCATTTTGGTGCTAGACGCTAAAAATTAACTGCATTATTTGGGGTTATTGCATATTAGTGCAGTTTCCACTTTATCTATATCTGAAAAAATTATTTGATATATTTGAATAAAGCTTACTTTACTTGGTTGCTATTAAAATTTCCCCCTCAGATACCAGACTCCAGCGGTAAAATTTATTAAACCTTTAATCTTTATTGTATTATTGTTTATTCTGCACAATACTGAAGGATCGCAAAAGGATTCACTTATTTGATATTTTTCATTATATGGCAAGAGAATGGAGATTTCTTCCTGTGAAAGAGTGAATGTATGAAGAATAATTATACATTGTTCTCTTTTTTTTGAATACCTGACGATTACCTGCCAGCCTTTCGGGTGATTATAGCTTTTTATTACTGTGCCGAATCTGTAACTTTTTCCATTTTGAATAATATGAGAAATTTTTGAATATAAATACAAGGCTTTATGCAGAATGCTAAATTGGATTTCAGACAACTGATCTATTCTTCCGCTTAGACAGATTCTTCCTAGAAAGAGAGCTGCTAGGCTGTAATATATTCTATTTATGGAATCTGTCTGGTGAAGAACAGCCCAAATTAGAGATTTTGATGGTGGGATTATAAATTGCAGGTTTCCGGCAATAATTGGAATACTACAACATTCATGTGCATCTGAAAATGAAGATATATCCATAGTATTAACGAATGCCGGACATAATCTACTACCGCCAGATGCACAATTTTCAATAATTAGTTGTGGAAATTTCTTTTTTAAATTTTCAAAAAACTTTATAACTTGATATAGATGTTCACGAAGGCCTTCACCTGGTAGGTTATTAGAGTCACATCCTAGCCCAATTGTTTCATTATAATCAATTTTTATGTAACCTAAACCGCATTCTGTAATTAAATTACTTAGTTTGGATTCTAGGTAGTTTGTAACTTCAGTATTTCTAAAGTCGAAAAAATATCTTGTTCCAACTTTCACAGGTTCACCGTCTAGTTTTAGCTGCCAGTCTATTTTATTTTTTATAGTTGCGTCTTCTCCTATTGATTCAGGTTCGAACCATAATCCTGGAGTGATTCCAAAGCTTCTGATCTTTTCACAAAAAGCTTTTAAGCCTTTTGGATACAGTTTTTTATTTTCATTCCAGTCACCTTGACTTGTATACCAGTTTTTTTCACCATTTCCATACCATCCAGCATCTATTATCAAATAAGGAATTTTTAATTTTTTCAAGACAGGAAGTAATGGAGTGAGATTTTCTTCTGACGGATACCCCCAAGTTGTACACCATTCGTTGAATACCGGAAATAATTCTGTATTTGAATTAATTTCTATTCTGTTTTTTATCTCTGTATTTGTCAACCTTTGAGTTATATCTTCAATTTTCCCATGTACCACAGATATCCAGGCGTTTCCTGAATGAAACTCTTCTTTTGGTATGATTGTTTTATTCCAGTGTCCGAATTCCCGATCTGCTAGCCCGCCACTTAGAGCAAAAAAATCGTCTTTTCTGTAAATTTCAATTTGCCATGAACTTAATCCTTCCACCTTTGCGCCCCAGATAACTTTATGTTCATTATCTTCTATTGAAATAAATGGAAACCAACGCATTACAGGCAGAGAGCCAATTACTCCAAATCGTTCGCATTGAACAGAGTGATTACTCCAGGAGTTTTCAAGTTTCAATTGTTCAGCAGTTTCCGTTATTAATGTACCTTCAGAACTCCAGGATGATCTTAATCTATGAATACGGTATACTTCGGGTGCATTGTTTTTTTGAAATGGGCTGATTCCGGTAATTGAAAAAGAAGAAAATAGTTCAAGTGTAATAGAAGTATTACTATTATTTATAAAAACTGCACTGCTTTTCAAAAATGAAGATTTTTTTTCATATTCAATGGTATGAATAACTTCAAATCCTTCTTTGCTTTTTAGTTTTGTCAATATTTTTTTTGTCGTATTTGTTTCTTTAATGTGCTGTGAGTCAAAAATAAATAGTTCAGCAAATTTCCCGTTTCTCATAGTTTGACCGACACTTAAATTTCCTGCTCTTGGGTATTTTGATGCATGAAGTAACACGAGAGGTTCTATATTCAATTCATCAGGACATTCACTAGTATGATTTTCAGAAGTTGAAGAGAGAGTTTTGGTGTGTTCAGAGATTTTTTTAGTAGAATCAGCAGGAAAAAGTCTTAAGCCGATAATAGCTGTATCAGTGTCTAAAATATATTGTAGATTCATATCTCCCAAAATAAATTGTGAATATATTTTTTTCATACTTAATTTATCCTGAAATGATTAGATAAGACTTTCCGGGTACTGTTTTGAATTCTATTAATCCATTTTTTAAATCTAATGGAATAATCTTCTCTTCTTGTCGGCATGATATTTTCCTCATTTCAGCAAATGGAAAAATTCTGCATAATTTTCCTTTTTCACTTTTTATATTTATGGAAATAATTTTTTCTCCGTTATATTGTGCAGATACAAGAAACGCTCCAAAAGCTTTGATGTTGTAGAATGACGCAGCTTGTCCAGTCGGCCAGCATGGGAAAATACGAATGAACCCCTCATGGCTTTGTAGCATCATTTCATTGATTCCGGATGGTATTCCGGCGTTATTTTCTATTCCTCCACCTCCCAATTTGAAAAGAAAATTATCCTGGACTCCTTGCTTTGCAATTTCTTCTATCTTTTCAAGAATGATTTCTGGGGGATAGCCAATTCTTGCAGCTGCTGCAAAAATTGTGCTGAATGAATTATTTTGATCCCATAAATCTTTGTATTTAATAGTGTTTATGCCGGCTTGAATCAATTCTTTGGGTGATGAAAGAGTTATAGCTCCGCACGGAAAAATATGTTGAATACAGCACATATTTACTTCTTCTAGCTTAGTCAGACCTGTTTCACATACATCAAACATTGTTTTTCCATTTCGTTCTGTTAAAGGAAATGGAGGTAAATGATCCAGTATATGTTGCCATTTGTTCTGATGTTTATTTTCTATTCCAAGAGCTTTACTCATCTCAATGAGAGCTTTAGATGTTAGTTGTATTAGAGCTAGTGATAAAGGATTATTTTTATCTTTTGCTCTTTCAAATTCTCTGTCATTTTCAGGCAAAACATGCCAGAAATTTATTTCATTTATAACATCGTTATAAGAGTTATAGTAACCGTTTTCAAACACGAGATACTCTTCCCAGAATTTCATCACTTCAAGACAGAAGGGATATGCGTATTTTTCTGCATATTCCAAATCTTCAGTCAAATAATATCTTAAAATCATATTTAACGCTAAAAATGATGCATCAGATTTCTGACCTAGAAAATTAATTCCATCTTCGTAAGGAGTTGTTGTTGTTGCAATATTCAGACCTTTAGGACCAAAGCCAACATTGCAGTATGCTCCTGTAATATTAAGATATTTTTTTGCAAATTCCTTCATTCTGGGCAAATAGTCCATAACTGCTTGGTCGTATGTATTTGTAATTTCGATTAAATTTGCAGTTAAGACTCCCCACCATGCAGCCTGGAAATTATAGTTTGTATGATAGTCACTACTCCAGCGTGGATGATCGTTTGTTATCCATGCGAACAATCCCGGTGGAAAATTGAGATTGCCGTTGCAGGATGCAGTTATATATAAAGAGCCGTAATACTGTTTTGTTAAAAAGTGTGAATCAATTTGAATTTTAGAGCATTTAGTCCATATATTATCCCACCAGGTTAAGTGGTCATTACGCAGTTGATCCAGTTTTAATAGCGAAAAATTCTTAATTTGTTCAATCGCTCGTTTTGTATGTAACCGTGTATCAAAACTACTTACTACAGCAATTGGAATAGTTATTTTTTCTCCCGGTTGCAGGTCAAATTTATTTTTGGCATCAATCGCTACGCTGACAGAACAAGGCCATAGTAGTTCACTATAATCAAATGTTCTTTTATACCACTTTACCCCGTTTGTAATACCTTGTGAAATTGTTGAATTATTTAATTCATGTAACCCTAATTTATCACCCATTCCCTGGATGGTAACTGTGTCAGTTATATTAAGAGGCTTTATCCCCGCATTTTCAAGTTCAATAATAAGATAATTATCCGTGCGTGGCTGCCATGCTTTAATTTTTAAACAGCAATTTCTTTTTTTAAATTCTCCATAAACTGTGGCATCATAAATCGATTCTTCCAGTTTGTATGATGCATTTTTTAGTTGTGGTATCTTAATTTCCACCGGACCAATAGTTCTTGCCCCTCCTTTTTCCGGAGGCTCTTCGTTTGCTTCCCAGAAATCAAGCTTTGAGAGCCAAAATAGTAAATTGTCGCTTTCCCCACCTATTGCAGTTAGTATGTCTCCGTTCCCTATTAATGCTCCATCTGTTGTACCATTATCTGGTAGAAATCTAGGTGGATTTGAAATGATTCCTTTTATTTGTTTTATAATATGCATGTTTTTCTATTATATTTCTTATTGAATTGTTATAGAATTGGAGTAAATAAGGAGCATAGATTTTCAATTAGTTGAGTAATAATACTTTTTTGTATGATATGTGAAAGTTTCACCTCACTTGAATGTTTTAGTTCAATTTCAAATTGCTTTGCTAAATCTTCTGGGAAATGTCCATTTTCCACAATTATATCAAGTTCAAAATTTAGTTTAAAACTTCTGATGTCGCAGTTACTCGAACCAATTCTTGCAGTTTTTTTATCTATCAGAAGCACTTTTGCATGTAAAAAACTACCGTGCCGTTCAAAAATTCTTACTCCATTTGCAATTAGAGTTTTAAATTTACTGCGACTTGCAAAAGTCGTTAGAATATGGTCACTTTTGGCAGGAAGTATAATTCTGACATCAACTCCTTTTGCTGCGGCTACAGATAAACTTTTGCAGAAATCAGTTCCAGGTACAAAATAAGGAGAAATTATCCAGAGATGTTTTTGAGCGGCTGCCGCCGCCGCCATAAACATTTTTTCAGATGCCTCCATTTCTTGTCCCGGCCCGGAAGTAATCAGTCGTATGAAATGTTCTCCTTCTTCCTGTAATGTAGGAAAGTATTTCTTTTTAAGAATTTGATCAGGTGATTCATTACTTATACAGTACCAGTCGCGTAGAAATGAAAATTGTAGTTCTGCTGTAATTGGACCTATTACCTTGCAGTGCAGGTCGTGAGTATACCTTTTTTTTATAGTAAATCGTCTGTCATTATCGCTACTGATATTGACTCCTCCGAGAAAAGCAGTTTTACCGTCAATAATTAATAATTTTCTATGATTTCTCATTTGAATTGCCCAGGGTGGCTTTAAAGAAAAACTTTTTATTTGAAAGTTTTTTTCATTTTTTACAAATGTTGAAAAGAACATAGTTATAAAAGCGTGAAAGCTTCCGAATCTATCGTAAAGGACTTTTACTTCTACACCTTCAGATGCTTTCTGACGGAGTTTTGCAAAAATTTCTTTCCCGATTTGATCATTCATAATTATGTATGACTCTAGATGAATAGAAGATTCAGCATTGGATATAGCATCAAGCATTTGCGGGTATGCCTGAGTTCCGTCGCAAAGGAGTTCCGTCTTGTTCCCTTTTAATATCACACTTTGCGGCATAAAACTGTCAAGAATTTTATTGAATGTAGAGAAATGAGAAATATTGGATTTTTCAATTATAAATTTTTGTTGTTGTTTTAAATATTGACGCATTGTCGCAATCGCATTAGTACCGGATTTTTCTGAAGTATCATCATAATCCTGTTTTTTTTGATTCATTATAACTTGGTTTGCTACTTTGATTTTTAAGCCTTTTGTGTAAACTCTGTTAATTCCAAACAGAATATAGAGTAAAATACCAAAGCCTGGGATGAAAAATACAGTCATAAGCCACAATACTGCACTGGCTGCTTCTTCATGTTTATTCAGTAGAATATGTATTGTCGTTACTATATCCAATAATGCAATAAAAATCAGGATATAAGTAATATTTAAAATGTCAGAAATGATTGATCCGGGTATTGTCATAATCATTAATATTATAGCAATTAGGTATGAAATCAAATTAATATAAAAAAAAGTTTTCACTAAATGTAAATAATTTCTTGATAAAGCGAGAAAAAACAATAAATTTCTAGTTTAGGTATGTAACAAAAATATATGGAGGAAAATGAAACTTTATAAAAATACGGGATTAAAAATTTGTGAACGCGTAATACTATTGTTTGTTATATTTGCTTTTTTTATAGGAATGTCTATTTTTGGTGATGATAAAGCATTGGGTAGCGTTGTTCTTTTTGATGGACAACAGCATATGTCAGGAAAAGGATTTGCTTTACCTCGTGGATTATCTAAGTTTGAATTGTCTACTATTAATACTTTTTCTGGAAGCCGTGATCTTTTTTTTGATTTACAGTTTGATTCCGGCTGGACGGGGTGCGGTTGGAATTGGACTTCATGGAACTATGATGCACCTAAGACCAGTATCAAAAGTTATTCTAAAATTATTTTTTATATTTCAGTTTCTCCTTGCAGTATTCATGATATCACATTTCAGCTTACTTCCGCGACTAAGCCAGGAACTCAGGATGGTTTTGGAAAGAAAGTTTCAATTTTCCCTTTTATCAAAAAGCGTGATACTTATACAAAAATAGAAATTGATTTGTCAAAACTTGAAGGACAGACTCTTGATCCTGCAGAAGTATGGGGCTTTAATATTGGGGTTTTTGCCGGTAAAGCTTCAAATCCTGGCAGATGCAAAATGTATATTGATAATATTGAATTGATTCCTTAAAATATAGTTGTTATTACTTATGAATTCAGATTTAGGTTTTATAATTTTGGCTTCTCTTTTACTTTTCTGGCTTATGTCGGCATGGGAGGCTTTGATTCAGTTGAGTGGCGGGCGTGTACGACGAATTGAAAATAAAGATAGAGTGCTTGCTGCTAAGCTAGAAGAATGGATTGAACATAGAAGCGCGTATGAAACAGTTTTTAGATTTCTTTCTCTTTTGACTGTCAGTTTTATTTCTGTTGCAGGTTTTGATGTAATTAAATCGCATTATCCCGAATTGCAGAGACTAACGATTTTTCTTATTTTCTTTTGTGTTGGCTTATCTTTTATGCTATTTGCTGAAATTATTACAGGATTGGCTGTTCATCTTTTTGATATAGCTCTGTTGAAAGTTACTATGCCCCTGATAATTATCTTAAGATATTCATTCTTTTTCCCTTTGGTTTTTATTACTGAGTCAATTAAAAATAAGACTGAAGAAGCTCATTTTAAAGATGGAGATGAAGAGCGTACTACTGCTGAAGATGAAATAATGTCTCTTGTAGAACAGGACTCTTCCGACAAGGATGATGCCAGCTCTCTTGAAGAGGATGAAAAACGAATGATTCGCGGAATATTTGATCTTGATAATACAAGTGTACGAGAAATAATGACTCCACGAGTTGATGTTAAAGCTCTATCAATAGATAAAACAGTTGAAGAAGCAATAACTCTGATTACTGAAACTGGACATTCAAGAATTCCCGTATATGAAGGCAGTATAGATGATATTCAGGGTATTCTTTATGCAAAAGATTTGCTTGACAGGGGGAAAATAAAAAATAAATCGTTAAAAAGCCTGTTGCGCAAGCCAATATTTGTTCCGGAAACAAAAGAGGTTGGAGATCTTCTTGAGGAGATTAAGAAAAACCGTAGGCATGTTGTCGTTGTAATTGATGAGTATGGCGGAACTGCAGGTATTATTACTCTTGAGGATATAATAGAGGAGATTGTCGGGGAAATTCGTGATGAATATGACCAGAATGAAGATGATTCTCCAACCCATGCGGAACTTCCTGACGGTTCTCATATTTTTGAAGCTAGAACTTTGATTAGTGAAGTCAATGAAATTTTAGGTATATATCTACCTGATGGTGATGATGTTGATACACTTGGCGGTTTGGTTTGCAGTGAGCTTGGGCATATTCCAAAGCCTGGAGAAGATGTCTTTTTTGATGACAAAAAAGTTAATATTAGAGTTTTAAAGTCAGATTCAAAAAAAGTCCTTTCTTTAAAAATTACTTTACAGGATGAAAATGATAAGAACTGAAATTAAACATAAATCGTCTTTAGGGAAAAAAATATCTACTAGAATTGTTACTGGATTTTTTTTGATTGTGCCAATTCTTGTAACTTTGTGGATTGCTACTTTCCTATATGAAATCTTAACTAGCTGGTCAACTTTTATTATTGAATTAAAAGCTTTTGATACACTTCGCGAACAATTCTTTGCATTTGATACTATAGTGCGGCTTTTATCTTTGATACTTATTTTATTGGTACTGTTTATACTTGGTTCAATCATAAAATATGCTATAGGATTGCGTGCCATAAAAATAATGGAAAAACTTATAATGAAAATTCCTATGCTGAATGTGGTGTATTCTACATCTCAGCAGTTGGTTGATGCTGTTAGAAATCCGAATGCCGGTATGTTCAGGCAGGTTGTTCTTTTTGAATATCCGCGTAAAGGTATTTATGTTATAGGTTTTTTGACAAATGAAAATACTAAATCTTGTGAATTAGTTGAAAAAACAGAAGAGGCTCTAATTAGTATTTTTCTGCCGACTACTCCTAATCCTACAAGTGGTTTTCTTTTATTTGTACCTAAAAATGATTGTGTGTTTTTAAATATGAGTATTACTGAAGCAATGCGTATGATTATCAGCGGTGGAGCAGTGTCGCCTCCCGGTCCTAATCATACTGTTGTTCTTGATTCGGAAAGTATCAGAGAAAAAAATAAGGCGGTAATGGATATGATGGAAAAAGGTGGTGAGTAGAAATATGTACCTTATCAGTTTTTTCTTAACTTTTAAGTTCTCAGAAAAAATAGTCTATTCATTGGAATATTCAATATGATACTGCTACTCTTTTTATCTTTACTTTTTTTTGTTTTACTCTTATGTTCCGCTTTGTTTTCCGGTTCAGAAACTGCTCTTTTTTCTTTAAGCAGAGCAAGAATTCTTGCCTGGGAAAAAGATTCTTCCTCTAAAAGACGCCGTGCTGCATTCTTAATGAAAACTTATAATAAAACCCTTATTGCGTTAGTTTTGGGGAATATGTTTGTTAATATCGGTATTTCTTTAACTGGTGATGAAATCTTTTCTCATTTTTCTTTCCCGTTATGGTTAAATACTGCTTTGTCTATTTTTTCTGTTATTGTCCTTCTGCTTATTATCGGTGAAATTACTCCTAAAACTCTTGCTTTAATTTACAGTTCTCAGTTTTCTGAAAAAGTTTCAGGTATAGTATGGTGTATGAGAATCATTCTTGCTCCGCTTATTTTTCTAATTGAAAAATCCTTCTCAATCGTTTTGGATTTTTTGGGAAGATGCAACTCTGAGCCGCTTTCTCCTGAAGAATATTCTTCTTTTATAGAAATTGCTAATAGTGCTGGTGCTTTTACTCTTGAAGAAACTCACCTGCTTGATGGCGTCTTTTCTTTAAGAAAAAAGAAGGTTTCTGCTATTATGACACCAAGAGTTGATATTGAAACTGTCTCTGTTGAGGATTCCGCTTCTGAAGTTGATTTAATAATACAGAAAACAAGAGATATTTATTTACCTGTTGTAACGACTGACTTGGATGATGCTGTCGATCTTTTATCCGCTAGGGACTTTTATCTTACTCCCAAAAAACAACGCTCTGCATGGCGGAAAAATGCTGTATTTAAAGCTCATTTTATACCAGAATCAACTATTCTTACAAAAGCCCTTTTTGAAATGAAAAGACAAAAAATTCCAATTGCTTTGACTGTTGATGAGTTTGGTGGTGTTACCGGTGAAATCAGGACTAAAGATATTTATAATGAAATATTTGGTAGAATAAATTCTGAATTTGAAGTTCCAGACTGGCAGGTAAGAAAAACAGGTAAACGAAAGTGGATATTCAGCGGACAGATGACATTAAGTGATATTGAGAATATTACTTCTATAAAATTTCCTGATTCAACATTAAATACATTAAATGCCCTTTTTTATGATAATCAGGAAAAAGTTCCAGAAGAGGGAAATTGTATTAATATAAACGGTGTCAAAATCCGTGCATTGAAAGTGCAGAATAACCGTATTGTCGAAGCTGAGCTATCTTGTTTGAATGAAAAAAAAGAAACCCATAAAGAGGAGTCTGAGTAATATGATTTTTATTTTTATGACACTTTTTTTTATGGTTCTAATGGCCTTTTTCAGTGGTATTGAAACTGGTTTGGTCTCTTTGAGAAAATCCCGTGTTAAGCACGGCGTAAAGCAGAAAATCTTAAAAGCATCAATTCTTGATTTTTTTATTTCTCACCCGGGATATATGCTTGCTACGACATTAATCGGAACAAATATTTGTATTGTATGTTCCTCAAATTCAGCAAAAGCAGCAGCTGAGTCTTTAGGATTTAAAGGCACAGCTTCAATTTTAATATTAACAGGTATTATGACCGTATTACTTCTTTTTATTGAGATTGTCCCAAAAGACTGGTTTCGTCAGCAACCTTATCAAAGGTGTATGTTTTTTGCATATTTGCTTTATGCATCATATTTTATTCTTTATATTCCAGTTAAACTAATATCTGCATTTACTTCATTTTTTTCATCTATTGTTACAAAAAAAACAACTGCATTAGAATCATCTGCAGGGATTCTTAGGGAGGATTTTAGAATTCTTCTTCACGAAAGTGAGGCTGCAGGCATTATAGATTCGGAGGCGGCAAACATACTTGACCGTGCATTGGAATTTCATTATATTCAACCGGGAGATATTTTCATAGAACACTCCTCTGTTATTGAGATTCAATCTAATATGTCTGTTTATGAGGCGATTCAGTTTTGTAGAAGGCACGGGAAATCCAGGCTTCCGGTAAAAGTTACTTCTCATGATACAGAAAAACGAAGATGGATTGGTATTTTTACTGTATATGATGCACTCTTTGATATTCCGGAAAACTTATGGAAAGATACTCTTGTCGCTGAATGTCTAAGACCTCTTGTTGAAATAAGCGAAAAAGCTACTATGAATGATATGCTTATGAATGCCAAGTCATCTGAAACAGGGATTTTAATTGTATGTTCAGATTCCAGAGATCACGAGCACCTTGGGATTTTAACAATTTCTGATATTATTAAACTTCTTTTCGGATAAAAGAGGTTCTTTTTTAGCTTGTGAACTTGTTTGAGATTGTCAACAAGCATTGTTGATTTGAGACCTATTTGGATTTTTTTCAAACATTGCAGTATATAAAATTTGGTTTAAGATTCTCTAATCGGCTTTTCTCTTATTATTTTAAACAATAATTGATACAAATTTTCATTTCTATAATTAAACCTAAATTTGCACTATTCTAGTGTCAAAGAAGGTTTCATTAATTTCTATTTTACCTCTGTTAAAAGGAGTATCTGCTTCACAAAACTCAGCAATACGCTGTCGTGCAGTTTTAAAAATACGATTGATACATGGTTGACTTACATGGGGAATCTCAGGAATTTTATTTGTCTCAATATCCAATGCAAAGTAACGAATTATTTCTCTAAATTTTGCTTCCGAAATTCGTGTACGAGATATATTTGTTTTTCATTGTAATGCAATAACTTAACTAATTAATCAAATTAAAGTATCTTGAACCCAAAAATTTTTATTGGATATGAATATATAAATTCCAGTATTTTTAAATATACATTTCTATATACATTCACCTCTTTTTTTATGTCTAGTTCTTTATATGAAAGAATTTTATCTAATATAATCAGATTGGTGCTGGACTATTTTTATTCTACTCATCTCTGTTGGCAGTGTATTTGATTGAATTAAAAAAACTTTATTTCGAGTTTTAATAAAAAAATCTATAATTTTGAGCTCAAAAAACTATATTAAGGTAGTTCAGAAACCTTTTTTATTAACTATATTTATCTTTAATTTCTCAAATAAGTGGATTATTTTATAGTAATTTCCGGTAGAATAGCATTTTCTCCAGGGGTTGTTGCAATGCCTATTTTGTTATCAAGAACAATAGGATAAGTTCCTTTTTGCAGGTTTTTAACAGGTAGAACAATTTTTATTGAACTTTCTCCAGTAAGTGGATCCATCGCTGATAATTTACCTTTATTATTTTTATAAGAAAGAGAATTTTTATCCACTTTGCATCTTAATAATTTTCCATTAACTTCAATGGATACCTTCGGTAATTTTGTTCCAAAATATTGACCTTGAATAGTGATGAGAGAACCTTTTGAAACTGCAGGTTGTGTGGGGTCTGTAACTGACACTCCATTAATTGATGATATAACTGGAGGAACTAAAAATACATCTTTAATAGTTAAATCAATATTTTTTTTGGTTGCTGTTTTGCCTTTCAATGCGATTGAAATTTTCTGAGGTTTTAATGCTCCGTGTTTTTCAAAGTATGATTTATATCCATTTTTCAGAACAGATTTATCATACAGGCGAATTTTCTTTGACCATATACCTTTAAATAAAGTTGTAGTGGAACTTTTTACTTTTTTAAGGGACATTTTTTTACCTTGATACAAACCATAAAGTTTTGGTGGTTTTATAAATTTATCACTTCCTAAGTTAGGAATATCTTCAGCTTTGAACTCTAAGAGAGAGCCTAAAGATATTTTAATATTTTTTTGAGGCATTATTTTCAGATAAACCGAAGCTGTTTCTGTTGTTCCTGAAATCTGATAAACGAATCTATCAAGACCGGTAAAATCTTTGTTTGGCGTATATGTGAAAGTTCCGTCATTATTTAATGTAAGTTTTCCGTTTGTTACATTATTTGAGATAGTTACGGTTTCATTGCCATTCAAATTTAAGTCATTTACTAAAACACCATTTTCGTGAGATGCTGTTATTGTTTGGTCAATAGTTGCACTATATTGATCATCTATTGGAGTTGGGGGAAGGGGAGTGCCGGTAGCAATTACATGAATTATAACGGTTGTTACATTGCTATCACTTTGCCCGTCATTAGCCTGATATGTAAAAGTTATATCTCCAGTTTTGCTAGGTGCAGTAAATGTAAAACCACCATTTTGATTTAAAGAAAGAGAACCTGTTTTTAAGTTTGCGGTTAGTTTATCGTTATCAATGTCAATATCATTAGCAAGTACTCCAGCCGCATCTGAAACTGTTAATATTTTAGATTGTTCAACGAAGTATTCATCTTCTAATGCAACAGGAGGATTATTTTTTTCTGAAGGGCTTGTAGATTTTATTGCCTGGAAATTTAAATTTTGAATATCTGTATTTTGTAGGATAACTATTTTATTTATTGGTTCAAAGATATAGTCTTTTGAATTTGGCGTAACTGTATAGCTTCCGGCTGTTAAGTTATTTATTGTATAATTCCCGCTGCTGTCTGAAACTGCAGAATGCGTGCTGTCTGCAGAAATTGTTACTCCGGAGATAATATCACCTGAAATGGTCCCTGAAATTGAATAAGTATCAACTGTAATGTTCTGGAAATTAGCTGTAATTGTAATATCATGATTTGGCATTGTTATGGTTGTGGTAGCTGAATTTTTATCAGCGGCATATTGAGCACCATCACCGCTCCATTCTTTAAAAGTTTTTCCTCCTGGAACAGTTGCTGTAATATTAACTTTCGTATTTTCCGCAAAATTTCCGCTTCCTGTTCCATTTTCAACCGTTAGTCTATATGTCGGACTACTGTCAGGTGTGGCAGTAAAGTCTATTCCAGTTTGATCCGCATTTGAAATAGTTACCGTTTTGTTTGCTGGATTAAAAGAATAACCGCTTAATGCTGGTGTAATGGTATAAGTGTTTCCATCTGGAAGGTTTGCAAATGAATAATTACCGCTTGCGTCAGTTGTTGTTGTGGAGCTGGTATTTCCTGATAATTCAACACTGACTTGGGCGAGGGGAGTTCCGTTTGATGTTATATTACCGCTAATTGAAAATTGAGTTGGACTAGAAGCAAACCATTTATTGTATAAATAATCTTCAATTTTTGTTCTGTCTGTATCAGAAAGAGGCTGATTATAGATAATTATTTCAGCTATTTCACCTTTCCATGTGCGGTCTGAAAAATTACGGTCTTTAGTAATAGTTGAAGCTGTAACATCTCCAGTAGTTACTAGAGAAACAATATTATACTGATTCAGCGGTAAAGGTTCTGCTGTAGGATCAGCGACTAAATTCCGATTAAGATAGGTTTTTCCATTTTTTATATTTTCCGATGCATAGTTCCGATGCCAGAATATTCCGTTTGGAACATTGCTGTCACTCGTTCCGCGTGAAAAATCAAAATTGTCACTGTCGCCAAGCAGAAAATGCGAGGTGCTGTAGTCTGTTTCTTGTAAAACCCAGAAGACTGTACGGATATTAGTAATTTTATTAAATGAGTAGAAGTCATCTGTTCCGTCAAATGTTAATACTGAATTTCCGTTTAGTGCATTCGATGTAGCTACTGCCTGCATTGTCGAATCACTTTGAACCGCATTATTGCCAGTGCCGGATTTATCTTTCCATGTTTCAATATTTCCCGTAGCTTGTGCGCCATCTGCGTTCGGGTCAGAAGCATCCAGCCAAAGCATACAACCCGAAATTGAGGTGGGTACCCCGCCCGAAGGAATAATTTCATCTGAGGTAAAATCAACTGCACTAATATCAGTGTCATTTACCGTAACAGAGCGCTCGGAAGGAGAAAATGTATAGCCGTTATATACCGGTTTAACTGTATAGCTTCCGGCGGTTAAGTCATTTATTGTATAATTTCCGCTACTGTCTGAAACTGCAGAATGCGTGCTGTCGGCTGAAATTGTTATTCCGGAGATAATATCACCTGAAATAGTCCCTGAAATTGAATAAGTATTAACTGTAATATTCTGGAAATTAGCAGTAATCGTAATATCATGATTTGGCATTGTTATGGTTGTGGTAGCTGAATTTTTATCAGCGGCATATTGAGCACCGTCACCGCTCCATTCTTTAAAAGTTTTTCCTCCTGGAACAGTTGCTGTAATATTAACATTCGCATTTTCCGCAAAATCTCCGCTTCCTGTTCCATTTTCAACCGTTAGTTTATATGTCGGACTACTGTCAGGTGTGGCAGTAAAGTCTATTCCAGTTTGATCCGCACTTGAAATAGTTACCGTCTTGTTTGTTGGATTAAAAGAATAACCGCTTAATGCTGGTGTAATGGTATAAGTGTTTCCATCTGGAAGGTTTGCAAATGAATAATTACCGCTTGCGTCAGTTGTTGTTGTGGAGCTGGCATTTCCGGATAATTCAACACTGACTTGGGCGAGGGGAGTCCCGTTTGATGTTATATTACCGCTAATTGAAAATTGAGTTGGACTAGAAGCAAACCATTTATTGTATAAATAATCTTCAACAGTATCTCTATCTGTATCAGAAAGAGGCTGATTGTAGATAATAATTTCAGCTATTCCACCATCCCAGTAGCGTCCCATGCCTCTGTCTTTTGTAACTTGACTTGCTGTTAAATCAGCAGAAGTTACCAGTGATACTATTATATATTTATCCGCTGGTATATCAGCAGTTAATCCGTCAAAATCTGCACGATCAACCCGCGTTGCACCGTTTTTAATTCCATCAGCTGCGTATGTGCTATCCCAAAGAGTACCTGAGCCCCTATGAAAATCATAATTTCCATCATCACCTAAGAGAAAATGGAGAGAAGAACCGTCTGAAGTCTGATTAACTTCCTTTAAAACCCAGAAGACTGTACGGATATTAGTGATTTTATTAAATGAGTAGAAGTCATCTGTTCCGTCAAATGTTAATACTGAATTTCCGTTTAGTGCATTCGATGTAGCTATTGCCTGCATTGTCGAATTACTTTGAACCGCATTATGTCCAGTGCCGGATTTATCTTTCCATGTTTCAATGTTTCCAGTAGCTTGTGTGCCATCTGCGTTCGGGTCAGAAGCATCCAGCCAAAGCACACAACCTGAAATTGAGGTAGGTACCCCGCCCGAAGGAATAATTTCATCTGAGATAAAATCAACCGCACTAATATCAGTGTCAGTTACCGAAACAGAGTGCTCGGAAGGAGAAAATGTATAGCCGTTATATACCGGTTTAACTGTATAGCTTCCGGCTGTTAAGTCATTTATTGTATAATTTCCGCTGCTGTCTGAAACTGCAGAATGCGTGCTGTCGGCAGAAATTGTTACTCCGGAGATAATATCACCTGAAATAGTCCCTGAAATTGAATAAGTATTAACTGTGATATTCTGGAAATTAGCCGTAATCGTAATATCATGATTTGGCATTGTTATGGTTGTGGTAGCTGAATTTTTATCAGCGGCATATTGAGCACCGTCACCGCTCCATTCTTTAAAAGTTTTTCCTCCGGGAATTGTTGCTGTAATATTAACATTCGCATTTTCCGCAAAATTTCCACTTCCTGTTCCATTTTCAACCGTTAGTTTATATGTCGTACTACTGTCAGGCGTGGCAGTAAAGTCTATTCCAGTTACGCTGGATGTAATAATATATACAGATTGGTTTACAGGTGCAAAAGAAAATCCGCTTAGATTTGGTGTTATCGTATATGTCCCTTCCGGAAGAGCTGCAAATATGTAATTACCATTTGCATCTGTTTTTACACTTGTCGTTACATTTCCGTTTATATTAACATCAACATTAGCAGAAGGTGTACCTCCTTCTGTAATTGTTCCTGATATCTCGTAGGAAATAATTTTGGTTGATGATGCACTAAAATTAATATTTGATTCATCTGAACCAACAATTGAAAATGTTTGTGTTGGTGGGTCAAATGTACAGCCTGAACGGATTGCTTTTATTTCATGATCTCCATTAATTACTCCGCTGATTGAATAATAGCCATTCGTATCTGTTATTACAGTTTGTGAATTATTATCAAGAGATATTAAAACTCCACCATTTACTATTCCACTAACAGTTCCTGAAACCGTATATGTGTTAGGTGACGGGTCTTTGAAAGTTGCTGTAATAAGAATATTTGCATCCGGCATGACTACAGTCGTTTGAGGTGCAAAAACATCAGTAACATTCGCGATATCGCCAACCCATTGGTCAAATACTTTGCCGGGGTGAATATTTGCTGTAATGATACCCGTTTCTCCGGTATCATATCGCCCATTGCCGATTCCTTCATAAACAAAAAGCTTATGTGCGCCTATTAGACCGGGAGGTGGTTCTGCTCCTACATAATCACGATACGCTTCTTTAGACACATAAGTACCGGATGCTCCTATAAAATCTTTTTGCTGCCAGGGAATTGTTCTGTCATAAAGAGTGATGGCTCTTTCATATTTAGGTCTTGCTCCTGAAGCCCATAAAGATAAGTAATAATCATATTTTGAACGCATATCCGGAAGATTGACAGGATTGTTTTTTATTGTATCTGCTATTTCATGAGGATCATTAGTTAAATTATAAAGTTGTTCAGCCGGAGTAATGTCAGGATTGCCGTAACACCAGAAAATGTATTTCCATGAGTCATTTACAACACTCAACGCTTTAGGAAAATCACAATTTCCAGATGCCCAGTTTTGAATTAAAAGAATGTCGTCATGTATTTTCGCGTCTTTATTGACTCTAGTTAAATCTTTGAGAGATTTTCCATCCATTTTATTAGGTTTAGTAATTCCTGCGTATGCTAAAATTGTAGGAGCAAAATCTATATTTGCGACCAAAGTAGAAGTTCTTTCGCCATGAACATTGCCTAATGGATCATAGATAATTAAAGGTATTCGTGATTGTTCTTCATAAGGAAGAGTTTTTCCCTGAAAACCGTGAGACCCAAGAGCATACCCATTATCTGAAGTATAAATAATGATAGTATTATTTGCAATTCCCTGATTATCTAGTTCATCTAGAATCATTTTTACTGCACTATCCAGTCCAGCTATCAGCTGGTAATAAGCTTTAATATGATTCTGATATTCAGGAGGAGCCCATTCATTCCATTGTGCTCTCTGTCTTCCTAATTTAGGTTGGGGTGGGAGCGGATTAAAATATTGATCTCCATAATTCAGTGCTGTATTAAAAGTTACTCCTGGAAATAACGCCTGGTCGGCAGGATCAATATTATCATGTGGTTTATGGGGTGCTTTGAAACTTATTGATAAACAGAACGGAGTTCCTGTATTAGCATGATTTTTTATAAAATCACTGCCAAATGCACCTAACGCTCTTGTGACATGTGGGTAAGTACTTGCATAGCTTGTTAGAGAAACATTATCATGCGTATTATAACTTCCCTGTCTGAATGTTTCAAAACCACCCCATGCATCAAAATCACTTATATAGTCGTAACTGTCTTCTAGTTTATAACCCCATTTTCCGGCAAATGCGATAGAATATCCATTTTTTTTCAGTAGCATTGGATAAGATGTCTCTTTCCAGTCGAGAGTAGAGAGAGCGCCGGTATTAAAATTACAACCGGTTTTATATTCATACATACCTGTCATTACCGTAGCTCTTGAAGGCATACATATTGGGGAAGTTGCATAAGCTTTATCAAATATAAGACCTTTTGCAGCTAATGAATCCAGAGTCGGAGTTTTAACTTGGGTATTCCCCATACATCCTAATGTCATTGCCTGATGGTCGTCAGCCATAAAAAAGATAATATTAGGTTTCGGGTCGTCTGCTATTAAACTACTTGTTACCGATAATAGAGAAAGACTACTTAAGCCTAGCGTTGTTAAATTTAAGTTCACTTTAAGTATACTCCTTCTGTGATTCGTTATTTTCAGTGCTGTCCTTAATGTAGTTGTTATAATTAAAAAATCAAGTTTTTAATTAAAGTAAACATCAATAATGTGTATAAAATTATTTGGATATTTTAAATTTTTATACCGATTTATTTTGATTTAATTATAATTTAACTTTATGCAAAAAGTTGTAGAAATTAATGCAGGACGAGCTTCAGTTTTAGGGTTCTTCCGGACATAGTAGAATCGAATATTGGCATACGCCAGGTCCGTTTTCTATACGCAGTAAAATTGTATTAAACCCTTTCTTGAATTTTAAGTTAGTGAAATTTTCGTCAAGACTCCATGGACTTAAACCGTTGTCCTGCCATACCTGTTTGTCATTGAGAAATAATTCCGCTGCATCGTCAGATGCTATTGCTACAGTGATTATTTCTGATTGTTCACAGTAAATTTCTGTATACGCATAATATGTGGCGTCCGTTTGATCATCTGGTGGTGTACACCTGATTGTATCAGATTGAAAAAATTTCCAAGTAAGTTTTTTACCATTTTTTCCACCATTGTATGTTTTTGAAAGATCAACATTAAATTCCGGTTGATATTTTAATTCCCAGTTTATTTTCCCATGGTTTTCCCACGGTCCGATAATATACCATGTATCAATATAAATCCATCCGCGCCTTTTTGATTTTGAATTAATTTTTCTGCCCGGCAATGCCTGTGATTTAATTTTTTCTGCATTTAGTATCAATTTTTCTCTTTTTATAGACCATGACATGTTTTTACCACCAGATTTTTTCTCTTTACCTGTATATGTCGTGTTTAGATTAGAATTTCTGTTAAATAATGGTGAAAATTTGGCTGTTATCTCTCTCCCCTCTGGATTTGCCATATCCACGATCAGTTGTGTTTTGTTGAGAGCTTGTTCCGTTTTATAAAGAGATTTTTTTAACTCTTTGCGGTATTGTTTTAATTGTGCAATTGTTTGAAAAGATGATTGTGTTTCTGGTTCTTTTAGATTAATTGCAGGTTTTGAAAGTTGATTTTTTATTTTATTATATATTTCTGAATAGGATTCATTACGCAGTTCTGATAATTTTTCTGCTCTGATAGATGCGTATGATTCAATGATTTTTTTACTGTAATTATTCATTTGCTGTAATATTTCACCATTTGTCAGCATCTTGATATTTGTTTTTTCTCCAAGATAGAGGGGCTTCTTTTGTTTATTCTTAAATCCTTTTTCAATTACTAACTTTTGACTTTTCCCATTATTCTCTTTTTTTCTTAATTTATCCATTTTATCGAGTAGTAACTTCATTTTTCCAGCATAAAAAATAAGTTTTTCCCTATATTTTTTCTTTTCAAAAACTTTGAGTTTTTCTGCTTGATTTTTTGTTATTTTTCTGTTTTTTTCTTGTTTGAGGCGCTCTCTTTTTAGTTGAGTTTTAGCTTTTTTAATCTTTTCCTGCATTTGTAGGTTAATTTTATTTTTTTCCTGTTTTATATCTGAAATAAATAGAGGTCTTGCTAGATATAAGAATCCGAGAATTATTATTTCGACAGCAATAATAATTTTTAGTTTATCGTTTTTTGTTATAATACTCATCATAAGTCCTGAACACTATATTCTGTAAATTATTAAATCCGCATAAATCAATTACATTTACAACTGAATCTATTGGTGCGTTTTTATCTATATCAAGTCTGATCTGCCTGTTCTTATTTCTTAAACTCTCTTTTCTGAGACGAAAGTGTAAATCCATTAATTTTATTGATAATGCATCATAATAAAATTTTCCTGTTTTATCAATACCTATAACTGTCTGATTATCTGTCGGCAGTCGTTTCTCTGCAGAGATTGAATTCGGCAATTGTATATTTATATCCCTGTTGGTCTTTTTTGACATCGTTGCTGCAAGAAAAAAAATTAAAAGCAGAAAAACACAATCAATTAGCGGACTCATTGAAATTTCCGGCTCTTCATGTTCGGGTTGCTTTAATTTCATTTGTTGATTTTCTCCCTGATCCGCACTGATACGCTACTGAATCCGTTAAGTTTGCAGGAGTCAATAGTATCAATCACTGTTTGAAATGGAACTTTTCTCTCACACTCTATGCGTATTGGATTATTAATTGCGTTGGAGTGCATCTTTTTTATATATTTGGAAACATTTTCTATTTGAGTGAATTTTGCACTGCCGTCTGGACCTTTTCTGTTTATAAATTTGTAAACAGTACTGTTTTTATCAATAGCTAATATTATTGTTTTATCGTCTGTTTTTTTATCAAGAGCTGCTGTTTGTACAGGAATTTTAGCTGGAAGAAGTTTTTCTTTTCTTTTTATAACAGTAGTTACCAGAAAAAATATTAGCAGTAAAAAGACACAGTCAATGAGTGGGCTCATATCTATTGCTGAATATTCTTCAGCAATTACTTTGCGTTTTCTTCTCATTTATTCTGTTCCAATGAATTTTTATTTTCAGTGCATTTATTCTTTTCAGATTTTGAAATGAACTCTTCATTCTGTTTTAATAACCAGATACTGACTATTTTTTCAAATTCTTTTTCAAGACTAATACTTAGTACATTAATTCTGTATTTGAAAAAGTGATAAAGACCTAGAGCTGGAATTGCTATAATAAGCCCGACAGCAGTTGTTATTAGTGCTTTTGAGATTGCCCCGGCAAGCATTGATGCTCCGCCTGCATCACCATAAATTTCAACTAACTTAAAGCTTTCAATCATTCCGATCATTGTGCCAAGCAGTCCTAAAAGTGGTGCAAGGCTGGCAATTACAGCAAGTGTAAGAGTCTTTTGTGAATGTGTGCGGAGTTCTCTGGTTCCGATGTCTTCAACGCTTGGAATTAATAAATTAGGATCTGTTCCTTTATGTTTAATTAGAAAAATGATCATATCTGAAAGAATTGATGGTTTTTTTCTGCATATTTCATATATTCCTTGAATATCTTTATTATGCCATTTTGGTATTAAGCTTTCAGTAAGTCCGTCTGGGCATATATTTCCTATTCTGAGACTTATAAGTCTTTCAACTGTAAATGCTATTAATAGCAGAAAAAGTAATCCCAGTGCAAACGAGGTATTTCCACCTCTTAAAAATTCTGTATACCAGTTAATTTTTACATTAACAAGTTCTCCCTCTGTAATGGTGGCTATAATTATATTCATCTGAATTATCTCCTTTTTATAAAATAAGGCGTTTATTAAATTTTAATTAGGTTTATTTTTATTTCATAACAATAAAAAAGATATAAAAAATAAAATTGAATTATCTGTAGTGTTTATGAAGTTATTGTTTCTTTATTTTTTGTTTTTAAAAAGTAAATACAGTTCCGGCAGGAGCAGGATGAATAAGTGATGGCATTTGTGAATAAATATAAGAAGTTGAATGTTGCCCTGTACAATGGTTTGGAGCAAAAAACGAAATTTTATATTTTTTTAAGATTTCAACAGTAAAGTCAAGTCTTGTTTTATCTGCACTTCTTAAATGAGTCCCACCTATTACCGCATAGATATTATCTGTCCTTTCAATTTTAGAAATGTAATCTAGAGTGTTACCTAAGCCAGAGTGGCAGCATCCTAACAGAACGACAATTCCTTTTGAAGTATTAAAAAAAAGAGCTTTATCGTCTAAAAGTTTATCAGGTTTTGATAAATTTTTATCTAAATAAAATTTTGTTTCACCTGATTCCTGCGGATTCGTATGAGGTATTTCGCCTGTTAGTTTAATATCCGGAGAAATTATTGCCAGTTCTGTTGTTGTTTCTGTTATGTTTGAATGTTTTAAAAGAATACTTTTTGCATCTGGGGATATTCCTATATATTTTGGACCATCAGCTGTTTTTGAGTATTTCTCTTTAAGTGCATTTGGATGCAGTAAAATTTTTAATTTATTCTCTTTTTCTTTTTTTTCAGTTTCTTGAATTTTAAAAAAATCACTTATTCCTCCTGTATGATCATAATGACCGTGACTGAATATCAGATAGTCTGTTTCCTGTAAATTAAGTTTTGAAACTTTAGCATTATGTTCAAATGCATAACCACGACCTGTATCAAATAATATATTTATATTATCTGATTTTACAAAAAACGAGAGTCCGTGTTCTCCTATATAATCGGCAGATGCTGTATTATCACATAAAACCTGAATTGTTAATTTATTTATCATTTTTCTCCTACTGGTAAATGATGATTTATTAATAATTTTGTTAAAATTTTAAATCCAATAATTCTGCAGCGTTTTTTAATAAAATTTTTTCATTATCATTATCACTGAAGCCAAGACTTAAAAAATCATCAATATAAGTTACGGGATCACGCCATGGAGCATCTGTTCCGTATAGTACTTTTTCAACACCGTGACGGTGAATCATATCAATTAGAAAATTTTTATCTAAAAACCCCAAAGTGAATGATAAATCAAGAAATACATTTTTGCCAATTATAAATTTATCCACATCTTCCCAGGAAAACCAGCCTCCGAAATGTGCAAGAACCAATTTTAAATTTGGATAATCTTTAATTATTTCAGAAAAGCGTTCCGGTGTTCCGCATATATTTTCAAATATACCAGCATCTGCTCCAGCATGAGTAACTACAATCAAATCAAGCTCTGTACAATATTGCCATATTTCCAGCATCTCTTTATCGCCAGGATAAAATCTCTGATATTCCGGATGAAGCTTTATTCCTTTTAGTCCGTATGATTTGATTTTTTCCAATATTTGTTTTTTATTTGTTGAGTGAGGATGAATTGTTCCTAAACTTAAAAGAGGCATTTTTGATATTGAAGCTGCCCAGGAATTTATGGACTCAACCTGTTCTGGTTTTGTTGCTATAGGGCAGTTTAATGCACCGATAAAATTATCCATTTGAGTTATTATTTTATTTAAGCCATTATAAGTCCCATCAAAAGAGGGGCGGACTCCGCTGTCGCCTCCTATTTTATTTAAAGCATTTTCAGCAACTTCATTCGGAAAAATATGCGTGTGGAAATCAAAAAATCTCAAAGTTTCGTCCCCTTATTGATAAATGAAATAGTTGAAAAGAAAATAACCAGCGGCGGCAGCAGCAGTTAATACAGAAATAATTAGAAAGAGTTTGAGCATTAAAGAAGTTTTTTTCTTTTGAGATGCATCAAAAAAGTCTGATATTTTATCAAAAATAATTTTATATGAATTTGCGGGAAGGGGAGGCACTTTTGTGAAAATAACTCCCATTTTATAAGTCAGACGCAGGGGAGCATTTAAGGCTCTGCCTGATGCTTCGAGAAAAATACCTATATTTCTGCTCCTGAGTTTGATTACCGCTGCAAAAATAATAGGAACTATAAGAATGAGAACTAATGCTGCAAAAAACATTAATACCTGCATAACAGAAACATATTTCCATGCCTTTGAGACCGATTCAAATGCACTGCCTACTCCGGCAAGCCCTATACCTCCGCCAAGTAAAAATAAAGGAGTTGACCATGCGCTTTTCTGTGCAGGTGCCGGAGGATTGGTCTTTGCTTGTTGTATCGGGATTTTTTCAATATTAGATAAACTCTCTCCTAAGCTTTTTTCAACCTTATTGTAACTTGAGCCTGTTATTTTTTCTGTTTGTTTTTTGAAGAATGCAGAAAGTTTTTCAAATGGCATCAATAACGCTTCCGATAAGGAAACAGGATGTTTTATAAAATCAGTTACAATTGCGTCCCAATGTTTTCCATCACCTGAAATAAATATTCCACGCTTCCCGATAAAAATATTTTTTACACTGCCGGATGTTACCGCTGTCGCTATCAACGCACTTGTTTTCTGTTTGTTCTCATACCGCGTTAATCCTAAATACATTATACATATATTACTTTTGGAAGCAATTTTTTTATGATCGTTAATGTTGTTTATTTTAATACACAAATCAAAGTGCCTGCCATCCAGTACAAGGCGTCCAAATTGAAGCATTGAAGTTTTTTCCGGATTAAATAAACTGGAGAGTGATATGAAATCATTAACAAAGTCAAACATAACTTTTTTAAATAAAAGAAGTTTTTCAACTTGACATATCTGCTTGATTTCCTCCGCTACAGCAAAATCAGCGTCAAATAATTTCTTTAATTCGATAAAGTAGGTTCCTGTTAGGTATTCTTCCAGTTTCTCTATTCCCAATGAGTCTACCTTTGTTTCTGTTTTCTTCCTTGTCCAGTCTGCAAACTGTGCAAATTCTTCCTTTAGTTTTTCCCATTGCTCCAATGTCAATGAATCTGCATTGTTAATTGCTGATTTTTGAAAACCTTTAATCTGATTCAAATAAAAAGGATTGATTTTATCATTAATATTTAATGTTAAATCAATACTCGGAGATGCTAGAGGTGCCTCTTTAAGTAATCTTTTTAAATCAGATTCGGAGTTTATATCTAGTTCTTTGATTGCCTTTTCTTCAAATTTGAATCTGCTTTTTATTGTTTCATCTGTTTTAAGTAGCTGGCAGTATAGAAAAAATTCATCAATTTTCCCTCGAAGTTGTTCAATTTCTGCATAAATGAGTGGTGTCTTACTCTCTCTTACCATTACTTTCATGCCAGTTTCTTTTTGAACCTTTTTGCCTTCTGTATACCACGACAAATAATCTTCTGCTTCTCTTAAAAATTTATCCAATAGCTTTTGTGAAATACCTTCTTTATTGCTGATATCTTTTTCTTTGCCGATAGTTGCCATTATGTCCAGAGCAAATTCTCTTAACTTTTTTGAAGTAATAGATTCAGGAGGTATTATTCCATCTCCGTTACTGTCTGCTGCAGCTAGGATTTTATGACGATTCTGCACCTGTTTTATATCAATTTTAGTGTTATCTTGTGCTTGAAGATTTTCAAGTATGCGTTGTGCCGCATTTTTTATCTTTTTACCTTCTTCGGTTTCTGTGTTAATTGAGTTAAGATTTAGTTCAGTGTCTTTCGTGTTAAGAACAGAAAAGTCATTGAGAACTCTAGATAACCATACAATAGATTCTTTTACATCTTTGGAGGTGATGCGAGAGTCATTGTCCGTATCAATATATTTTAGAAAAAGTTTGTCACAGTTAAAGGAATTTAAATCAGCACTCGTCGTAATCCAGTGTGCTTCATCTAAGGAAGCGATAAAATGCAGGTCTGAGGCATCTTCAATCATTAACTGATATGACCCACCAAGTTTCTGAAATACCTTTTTAGTTTTTTCCTGCATATATTACTTTACCTAACAATTTTTATCTAATTATAATTATCTCTACTATATCGCTAAAATAATTCAATATTGTTGAATTACAAAATAAGTTTATATGAAATTGAAATATATCTATTAACCTGTTTCTCAATTAGGGTAGTTTAAAATTGTAAATAAGTTCATATTCAGTCAATGTTTTTTTGCTTTAAAGTGAATTTATTGATAAAAAATTCGTAAATTCGGTCTTTATATATAGTAAATGCTTGTTATATGCAGTATATTTTAAATAGATACTTATGATTAATGTAATAAGACCGTGGGTGATATGTCTGTAAATAAAAAAATACTAATTGTTGCTATGTTTGTGAGTGTAATTCTCTCAATTGCAATTTTATTATTTCTTGATTATAGAATGGTCAAAGTTCAGAAGTTGGCTAATTATAATAACCTCGAAAAGTTGTCTCAGGGGATAAATAAGGTCTTTAGCGATTTGAGCAGACATGCAAAGATTTTAAGTCAAACACCTGTTGTTGTAGATACAGTTACGGGGGAATTACCTCCGGATAATCTACAAGCTATGACAGCTCTGAATCTTATAAAAAATATACACAATGCATCTATTGTGTATATCCTAAATAAAAAAGGTATAACTGTCGCCAGTACAAAATACGGTGAAAATAATACGAATTCTCTAACTGGAAAGAATTATAAGTTCAGAAAATATTTTCGAGCTGCTATTAAAGGGAAAACATACACTTATTTAGCTCTTGGAGTTACGACTTTGAAAAGAGGTATTTATTACAGCTCTCCTGTTTATTCGGAAAATATGAGGGACATTTGTGGCGTTTCTGTTATAAAAATGGGAATGAAGGAGATAGACGGACTTTTACAGAATATACCATCAAATTGTTTTGGAATCCTTCTATCTGAAGATGGTGTTATTTTTGCCTCCAATGAACAAGAATGGTTATTTCACACAGTATTACCTCTTGACCGTAAGGTTTTAGAACGAATAAATTCTTCAAGGCAGTTTGCGGGGCATAGACTGTTGCCTCTTTCTTTTTCCCTTGATAAAAATGAAATATTTTTTAATTCTAAATCATATTATATTTTCAAACAACCAGTGTCTGTAAAAGGCTGGAGTATATGTTTTCTTGCCCCTGTACGGGATAGATATCCTTACCTTCAGGCATTATTTTATGTTTTAACTATTTTTATTGTGAATTTTTTACTTGCTCTCTATATCTATTCAATACTCATGAGATTGAAAATGAAAAAGTTTATAGAAAATCAGAATAGAGAGCTTCAGAGTCTGAATGAACAGTTGAAAGATGAATTAGAAAAAGATAAAAAATATTTGCATGAACTTGAGATAGCCAAAAAACAGGCAGAAAATGCCAATGAAGCTAAAAGCCAGTTTCTTGCAAATATGAGTCATGAAATAAGAACCCCGATGAATGCTATTATCGGCATGGGGGAACTATTAAAAGATACAGGTTTGAATAATCAGCAGTTTGAATATCTGAATGTAATGTTAAGTTCTTCTGAACTGCTCTTGGCTCTTTTAAATGATATTCTTGATTTGGCAAAAATTGAAGCTAAAAAATTGAGTGTCGAACTTTCCGCCGTAAATTTATTACAACTTGTAGAATCTGTAGGCTTGTTTTTTGCACCTAAATCTAATGCAAAAGGTATTGAGCTGATTATAAACTATAACCCCCATGCCCCTCAATGGGTTGTTACTGATTCAATTCGAATTAGACAAATTTTATTTAACCTCATTGGAAATGCAATTAAGTTTACATCATGTGGACATATTTTGATTGAGGTAAATGCAAATAAGCTGAAAGAAGATATATATGAATTTTCATTCAGGATTGAAGATACGGGCATAGGAATAAAAGATGAAGTGAAAAAAGTTATTTTTGATAAATTTACCCAAGCTGACTGCAGTACAACAAGAATGTACGGAGGAACGGGATTAGGTCTTAATATTTCTAAGCAACTTGTTGAGCTAATGGGTGGAAATATAGCAATTGAAAGCGAATATGGAAAAGGCAGCACCTTTACATTTTCTCTGCCTCTGGCGTTAAGAAAGGAATTCGCGACTGCTTCTGATCATGAAAATATTGAATATTATTATTTTAAAAACTGGAAAGTTTTAGCAGTTGATGACCACCTTATTAATCTAAAGATTTTAAAAGAATTATTAGAAAAATGGGGTTGTAAAGTAACAACAGTTCTATCTCCTGTTGAAGCTGTCGATATTGTAAAGAGAAGCCCTGATTTTGATGTTATTATAACAGATTATCATATGCCTGAAATGAATGGCTTTGACTTCGGTTGTAAAGTTAAAGAAATTTGCAGAAATGCATTTCTTGTTATTTTAAGTTCTGTTAGTAATTCTGATAAAGAGAAGTTTTCTATGGGGAATATATTTGAAGCTTGTTTGATGAAACCGATCAGACAAACTAGAATAAAAAAACTCTTTTTTGATATTCACAATAGAATGAATCAAAATAATGATAAAGATTCTAATAAAGAGAAGCTTGAATCCGATTCAGAAGTAGAATGCAATTTTGGTAAAAATATATTATTGGTGGAAGATAATCCTGTAAATCAGAAGCTCGCGGCAATCTTTCTTAAGAAAATAGGTTGTAGTGTTGTTATTGCTTCAAATGGATTGGAAGCATTTCAGATATATTCTGAAGGGGAAACAAAATTTGATTTTGTTTTTATGGATTGTCAAATGCCTGTTATGAACGGATTTGATGCAACAATAAAAATTCGGGAATTTGAAAAGAATAATAATCTAACTCAGATTCCCGTCATTGCTATGACTGCAAATGCTATGAAAGGTGATAAAGAACAGTGTATGGCTGTTGGAATGAATGAATATCTGAAAAAACCAGTTAGATTGAAAGAGATTATTGAGATAATAAAAAAATATCTCTGATTTTCTTTAATTTTATTCTTGATTATATTAAAAGAGATATTATCTTTTAGCTGTTTAATGAAAAATTACTGGCCGATGGTGTAATGGTAGCACGAGTGGTTCTGGCCCATTTAGTCAAGGTTCGAGTCCTTGTCGGCCAGCCAGTTTTTTTATTTTTTTTCTCTTTAAAATTCCATGCTATTGCAAAAATTATATTTTGTTTTATATTCACACTTTCGTTTGTTCTTTTTATTATATTGCTTCTGTAATATTGAAAATGCGTCTGGAATTCTTTTCCAAGATAGGTGAAAAGGTTTAACTGCTCGAATCTTAATATACAAAATTTCGTATGTTTGATTCTGCTTAATGTGATATATGATGGTGCTCTATGTGTGCAATTTCTGGTTTTTTCAATTTTAAAAATGATAACGCTGAAAAAATTCTCGACAGGATGAATAATTTGCTTTTTCATCGCGGTCCTGACAGCGGAGGGCTGTTTTGTGAAAATGAAATTGGTTTAGCGCATCGTCGTCTTGCTATTATTGATTTAAATTCCGGTCAGCAACCAATGTTTTCTGAGGATAAACGATTTATTACTGTTTTTAACGGTGAAATCTATAATTATAAAGAGCTTAAAGCAAAACTTATTGAAAAAGGTAGTGTGTTTATTACGGATTCTGATACTGAAGTTATTGCAGAGTCTGTCAGGTACTTTGGGATTCAGAAAACTGTCACATTATTACGGGGAATGTTTGCATTTGCAGTATATGACAGAAAAGAAAAAAGTCTCTTCCTTGCAAGAGACCGTACAGGTATAAAACCTCTCTATTATGTTCAAAATAATTCTGCACTCTTTTTTGCTTCCGAACAGAAAGCATTATTGACAATTCCTGGTATCTCTAAAAAAATCAACTATTCCGCTTTAAATGATGTTTTAACTTTAGGATTTCCAGTTTCTACAGATACATGCTGGGACGCGATACAAATGTTTCCTCCGGCATCTTACGCTGTCGTTAAAGATGATGTTCAAATTGTCCCTCAGCGCTACTGGCAATGGAATTATCAACCTGCTCAGATCACTTTCGATGATGCCCTTGATGAAGCTGAGGCTGTTTTAACAGATGCCCTTAAATATCACATTCGTGCAGATGTCCCTATTGCCGCATTTCTTTCTGGCGGGATTGATTCATCTTTACTTGTTTCTCTTCTGACTACTTCCGGGTTAGTTGGAAATCTTCGAACTTTCAATGTCGGGTTTGATGAAAAAAAATATGATGAATCCGATGATGCCAGGCATGTAGCAGAAAAAGCAGGTTCTATTCATTCGTCAATCATAATGTCTTCCGGTCAGGGGTCTCCTGAAATGTTTGAAAAGATCATTTCAGGTTTTGATGAACCGTATGGAGACAGCTCGTGTCTTCCAACATATCTTATCTGCAGAGAAATGCGCCAGCATGTTAAAGTTGTTATTTCCGGAGATGGTGGCGATGAACTATTCGGAGGCTATGATCGGTTCATTAATGTTTTGAGAATAGCACAATTATCGAAAATTCCGGGCAAAGGAGTTTTTAAACTTTTTCTGAACGCTCTTTCCCCTTTAATTGGAGATGAATTATTCAGAAAATTCAATAATGCTTTAATGATGTCAAAATGCTCTAAAGCTGAATTGTTCTGTATGCTTCATACATATTTTAAAGATGTTGAGAAACCTAATGTTTATTCAGAATTTTTTAATAATAAACTTTTATCCGCAAATTCTGTTACCTGGAAACGAATGGAGAAATTTATTGCCTGTAGTGGTAATGGTCTTGATGCGGATTTAATGGGAACGGAACTTGCACTTAATCTGCATGCAGATTACCTTAGAAAAGTTGATATTTCAAGTTCCGCACATGGACTTGAAGTGAGAGTGCCGTTTCTTGATAATGAAGTTCTTGATTTTGCAGCAAAACTGCCGATGAATCTGAAAATTAAATCTGGGACTTTGAAATATCTGCTCAGAGAACTTGCCAGAAAAAAGATTTCAGATAGAATTGCGGATAAAGGTAAATGGGGCTTTGGTATTCCGTTTGATAGTTGGTGCGGACCGGAAATGAGAGAGTATTTTTATGACCTCTTCTTCTCTAAAAAAGCAGATGAGGGAATTTGGCAGCTATTTAATAAATCTCAGGCTAAGATACTATGGAAACAATTTGAGGATAGTTCTAATATTCCCTATAATTCAATTAGTCGATTTCAGGTTTATCAGAGAATTTTTGTATTAGCATCTCTTCAGGTTTGGTTTAATACTTATAAACCTGAACTTTAAATAAAAAATATCGATAAAACCTTTAAACTGAATATGACTTTATGCATAACTTCTGTATGATGATTTTTTATTAAATCTAATGATGTATATATGTTTTGTAATATTTGAATTATTCCCTTCTTAGTCTATATTGAGGTGTATAACTTAAGATGTTTGTTTTTCTGAACTGATTCAATTTAGAATTATACATTAATTTCAGCTTAATTTTGGGAGAAAATTATGAATAATTGTATTTTTTGTAAAATAATAAATGGCGAAATACCTTCTGTTAAACTCTATGAAGATGAACTGGTGTTTGCTTTTCTTGATATAGCACCTATTAACCTGGGGCATCTTCTAATTATTCCTAAAGAACACCATACAGCTTCATCTACAATTCCGGAAAATATCGCAGGACGAATGTTCCATGTGGCTTCACGATTCGGTGTTGCTATGAAAAGAGCTTTGGATGCAGATGGCTTTAACCTGCATCTGGCTGATGGGGCTTCTGCCGGACAAGTTGTAATGCATGCGCATCTTCATGTCGTGCCCCGTTTTGTTGATGATGGTTTTCATTGGAATTGGCGCCATAAAGAGTATAATGATGACTCAGAAAAAACCGATTTGGCTGAAAAAATTATCGCTAAACTGAAAATAAATGAGCAGCAATGATTGCAGATGATTATAAATTTTCTTCTCTGAAATGTCCTGACGACCTAAAAAAACTTTCTTTAGAGGAAAAAAATAAACTAGCTGACTCAATAAGAAAACTCCTTGTTGATGTTATTTCTGAAAATGGCGGACATCTGGCTCCTAACTTAGGTGTAGTTGAACTGACTATTGCTTTACATAGCGTCTTTGATATGCCTGATGATAAAATACTTTGGGATGTCGGACATCAAGGATATGTTCACAAAATATTGACAGGACGAAGTGAATATTTTAAAACACTGCGTAAGGATGATGGATGTTCCGGCTTCTTGAGCCGCAGTGAATCTGAATATGATGTTTTCGGTGCCGGTCATGCTGGTACAGCAATCTCTGCAGCATTGGGCTTTGCTGCAGCTAGAGACCTTAATGGTTCAGATGAAAAGATAATTGCTGTGGTTGGTGATGGTGCATTGAATTGCGGTATTTCTCTTGAAGGGTTGAATAATGTTGTTGAAACAACAGATGACCTTATTATTGTTCTAAATGATAATAAAATGTCAATTTCAAGAAATGTAGGAGGAATGGCACGATACCTTAATAGGATTATATCAATGCGCAGATATAATAAATTAAAGGCAGTATTGCGGAAAATGGTTTGTTCAATACCTTTAATCGGAAATAAGCTGACACGGAAAATTTCAAAATTAGAAGAAGCGACTAAAAGTATGTTTGTCCCCGGAGTTATTTTTGAAGAACTTGGAATAAGATATCTCGGGCCAGTTAACGGTCATGATATTAGTGAATTAATCAGAACCTTTGAAGTAATTAAAGAATTTCCGCGTCCAGTAATTGTTCATGTTTTAACTGAAAAGGGCAGGGGATATGAACATGCAGAAGCTTCACCTGAAAAATTTCACGGTCTTTCACGATTCAATCCTGAGTCAGGTAATGCATTGAAAAATGAGTCTGATATCACCTATTCCATGGCCTTTGGTAATGCATTATGCAAACTAGCCGAGTCTAATGATGATATTGTCGGAATCACTGCAGCAATGTCTGCCGGAACTTGCATGACAGGTTTTGCCAGAAAATTTCAGGCAAGATTTTATGATGTCGGTATTGCTGAAGAACATGCACTTGTTTTTGCTGCAGGATTAGCCGCTGCCGGCAAAAAACCTATTGTTGCTTTATATGCATCGTTTTTACAACGAGCTCTAGATAATGTTATGCATGATATTTGCTTACAGAACCTGCCTGTAATTATTTGTACAGATAGATCTGGCATTGTTGATGATGGTCCGACTCATCATGGGATTCACGATCTCGCTTTTCTTTTAAATTTGCCTAATATAACGATAATGGCGCCGGCTGATGCTGAAGATATGGAAAATATGCTTTCTACTGCATATAAGATGAATTCTCCGGTTGTTTTAAGATATCCAAAGGGTATTGCAAATGGCGTGCAATATGAAAATAAAACTACCCCTGTTTCTCTTGGTAAATCCATCGTGCTCAAAGATGGTAAAGATGTTATGTTATGGGCTGTTGGTGGTGAGGTTCGAACTGCTTTTGAAACTGCAGTTATTCTGAAAGAAAAAGGAATTAATGCTGGTGTTGTAAATGTTCGTTTTCTCAAACCTTTTGATTCGGAACTTTTACTGTCTCAAGCGGAAAACAAAACAATATGCACAATAGAAAACTCTCAGATTAATGGTGGAATAGGAGCTTTAGTTGATTCAACTCTTATTAATACACCTCATAAAAAAATTATTCATTTTGGATGGAATGATTCAATTATCCCTCATGGAACAGTTGATGGAATTCGTTCGAAATTAAATTTTACCCCTCAGAAAATCGCTGAAAAAATCTTTTTAGAATTATCATAAATATAATTAATAATACCAGTGAATATCTCTCTTCTTTTGCTAAAGCAGAAAGAATAAGGTTTATCTTAATATTTAATTTTCCACAAAAATCTTATTAGTTGCCCGGACTCCTGACTGCATGATCAGGCAAACCGACTCTTTCGCAATCTGTATGGGGAATTATGTCATGCTCGTAATACTCATCTTCTCTCAAATTTTACCATTTTTATCCTATTTCATTTTTGGGATTATATTTTCTTTTTTCTCTTATTTAAATACTTTTTTCTTGATTTTTTCGTATTAATGCTGTATCTTTGATGAACTTTTACGATTTTATAAAAGTTTAATTTTTATTTGCTAATTTTATATAGGCCGGCGCTATTTTTTATATTGAGAGGAATTTATGGGAATATTGGAGTTGATAGGCAGAAAAAAACCTCTTCTAGAAGAAGATATTAAGGATAAGGAAAAATATTTGCAGGAATCTGTTTCATTATCGTCATTTCTTGTAATAGGTGGAGCAGGATCAATTGGTCAGGCAGTCGTTAAGGAGATATTTGTCCGCAATCCTAAAAGGCTTCATGTAGTTGACATTAGTGAAAACAATCTTGTTGAGCTTGTAAGGGATATTCGGTCTTCATACGGTTATATTCGGGGAGATTTTAAGACTTTTGCTCTTGATTGTGCAAGTGTTGAATTTCAGGCTATGTTTTGTAAGAACAGGTATGATTATGTATTGAATCTTTCTGCATTAAAACATGTTCGTTCAGAGAAAGATCCTTATACGCTGATGAGGATGGTTAATGTTAATATTGTCAATACTGTTAAGACTTTAAAATTAGCGTCTGAACATGGAGTGAAAAAATATTTTTGTGTTTCGACAGATAAAGCTGCTAATCCAGTTAATATGATGGGGGCATCGAAGCGTATAATGGAAATGTTTCTGATGAAATGGGGAGAAGATATTCCAATTTCAACAGCCCGTTTTGCGAATGTAGCATTTTCTGATGGTTCACTGCTACATGGTTTTGACTGCAGGATGGAAAAACGCCAGCCGATAGCAGCACCGAATGATGTGCGTCGATATTTTGTAACATCGAAAGAGGCGGGGCAATTATGCTTGCTATCTACTATTTTTGGGGAAAACCGTGAAATATATTTTCCAAAACTAAGTGAAGAGTTAAATTTGGTTACTTTTTCCTCAATAGCAGAAAGGTATTTAATAAGCCGTGGATATGAACCGTATTTATGTTCAAGTGAAGAGGAAGCCCGAAAAGATGCGGAATTACTGATTGAGTCAGGTAGGTGGCCATGTTGTTTTTTCCCTAGTGATACTACGGGAGAGAAAGATTTTGAAGAGTTTCATACAGCAGACGAAGAAGTTGATTTTGATAGATTCCGAAAACTGGGTATAGTAAAGAACAGTTTTGTATGTAATGCAGAGATGTTGGATAAATTTTTAAATAAGATTACCGAAATGAAGCATAATGGAGAATGGACTAAAAAAGATATTCTTGATTTATTTATAGAAATGATACCGAATTTTAATCATAAGGAAACAGGTAAGTATCTGGATGCAAAAATGTAAAGAGTTTAATGGAATTGAATAATGTCTGATCAAAAAAATGAAAATAAAGAATTTATACCATTATCAGTGCCTAGTATAACAGGTAATGAATGGAAAAATATAAAAGAGTGTTTAGACACTAACTGGGTTTCATCAGTTGGGAGTTATGTGAATGATTTTGAGAGAGCTGTTTCAGAATATACTGGAGCGGAATATGCTGTTGCGATGGTTAATGGAACAGCGGCAATTCATATTTCATTGATTCTTGCAGGGGTGGAGCGAGGGGATGAAGTTATCATGCCGGCTTTAACTTTTGTTTCACCGGCAAACTGTGTCAAATATGTTGGTGCTATACCTCTTTTTATGGATGTTGAATCTGAATTTTTTCAAATTGACACTGTTAAACTCAGGAGTTTTTTAGAAAAAAATTGTGAATTTAAAGTTGATGGAAGAGTATATAATAAGTTTACAGGGAGGAAGATTTCAGCAATTATTCCTGTTGATTTGCTTGGGCATCCTGCAAATCTTGAAGAAATCAATATTTTGGCGGAACAGTACAATTTGAAAGTTATTGAGGATGCAACCGAAAGCCTTGGAGCCGAATATAAAGGAAAGAAACTAGGTACTTTTTCAGATATTAGTTGTTTTAGTTTTAACGGTAATAAAATAATTACTACAGGTGGAGGAGGGATGCTTGTTACGGATAATCATGAATATGCTGAAAAGGCAAGATATCTTTCTCAGCAGGCAAAGGATGATCCGGTAGAGTATTATCATAAAGAGATAGGGTATAATTATAGATTGACAAATATTCAGGCGGCAATGGGATGTGCTCAGATGGAACAGCTTGATTCATTTATTGAAAAGAAGCGGTTTATTGCTGACAGATATTCATCGAATTTATCTGATGTTCCCGGTATAACCTGTCCTGGAGAGGCAGGACATGTAAAGTCCACATTCTGGCTCTATACTATTCAAGTTGATAAAGGGGGATTTGGTCTTTCAGCCAGAGAGTTAATGAAACTTCTGCAGAGTAAAAAAATTCAGACAAGACCGTTATGGTATCCGCTGAATTCTCTGCCCTATTTCAAAGATTCTTTTGCTTTTGATTTGGAAAATGTTGAGAATATTCACCGGGATAGTTTGAGTATTCCCTGTTCTGTTGATATTACTGTAGAGCAGCTTCAAAGAGTTATTAATGAAATAAAAGAGGCGCAAATCGGAAAATAAATTAGGTAGTACAGATATTATGAGAAAACTATATTTACATATTGGAACACCAAAAACAGGAACGACACTTCTGCAATTTATTTTTAGAGATAAATCAGATGATATGCAGAGTGAAGGTATTTATTATGCAGATTTTGGAGATTATGCACGGCAAATTTTTGGAGGTGAGATTCCTGATAGCAGGGGATATTTTGAAAAACTTGCAACGAATGCACCTGAAAAATGTGATGTGCTTATCAGTACTGAATTTTTAGCTGGCACAAGTCCGCTTGTTGGAAGAGTTGGTATTAAAGATTTGGCTGAAAGTCTGAAGAAGGCAACTGACGGTCTTTTTGAAGTAAAAATTATTATTTATTTGCGGCGCATTGACCTCTGGCTGGAATCGAAGTATATGCAGTACATTTCAGGAGGTTTGGGGATGGATATTTCCTTTAAGGAGTATCTTAAACTTAACGATATTGATAATTTTGACTTTAATAAAGTCGTTACGGCTTATGCAGAGGTTTTCAGAAAAAAAAATATGATTGTAAGAATCTATGATAAAAAACATTTGCCCGAAAAAAATAGTCTTGTTAATCAGTTTGCTGATATTTTGACTTTACCTTGTCTGAAAGATATTGATTTGTCTAAATATTCAACAACTCAGTCAAACTCGGGCTTCAATAGAACTGCGGTTGAAATTGCAAGATTATGTATGCCTCAGGCAACAAAGGAAGAGCAGAAAGAGATTCGCAGAATTTTATCTTATGCTTCAAGAAAAGTACCGTTTCAGAAAAATATTTTTTTTACGATGGATGAGCGTAGGAAACTTTTGGAACTTAAAAAGAGTTCTTATGATTTGATTGCAAAAGAGTATTTTCCTGATTTAAAGGGAAATCTTTTTTCAGAGCTTGAAGATATGGGAGAACCAAATGAAAAACTTACAGTTGAGGATACTGCGCGAACTTTAATTATGGCTGTTTTAGCACCTTCCCCTCATGAACATATTCTTACGATGCGTTCTCTGCTGGTTTTATATAAAATTGAAACTGCACTGAAAAAGAGTCGTTTACTGAAAGGATGCGGGCGTCTGATTATGAAAATTTGCGGAATTAAGGATAAAGAAAAATAATATTGGATTTTCAATGAAAAAGAGTTTATTCATACATATCGGATTACCTAAGACTGGAACGACAGTACTTCAGTCAACTTTTAAGGATTTAGCTGATAATTTCAGGAAAGAAAATATTGAGTTTGTAAACTTTGATTCATTTGCAAGGGAAATCAGATTAGGTAAGGTGCCTGAATGCAAGGATTTCTTCAGAGAACTTGATGAAAAGCTTTTGGATTCATATAAAGTTTTTTTAAGCAGTGAATTCCTAACGGGGATGGATTCTACATCATTTAATCTTGTGCCGGTAAGAAAAATTGCTCAATGTTTAAAAGATGCAGCAGGTGATTTTTTTGATGTTAAAATTATTCTCTATTTAAGAAGAATTGACCTCTGGATTGAATCAATGTATACTCAATTTATATCTGACGGAGGATATTTAAGGTTTAGTGAATTTATGTTAGAGCATAAGCTTGAAGATTTTGATTACTCAAATCTTATTGAAGGTTATGAATCTATTTTCGGACAGGATAATATTATTCTTAGAATATATGACAAGAAACATTTGCCTGAGAAAGATAGTCTCCTTAAAGATTTTGCTGAAATTATTGGGTCGAAATATTTGGCTGAAGTTGATTTGAATTCATATTCTGAAAAAAAATCAAATTCCGGATTTAACAGTAATGCAGTCGAAATAGCAAGGCTTTGTATGCCGCAGGCGACCCGTGACGAACAAAAAAGAATTCGTGAAGTTCTTCAGTATTCATCGAGAAAAATTCCATTTCAGAAAAATGCATTTTTTGATATGAATGAAAGGCGAGTTTATTTAGAAGAACGCATGCATTCAATGAGTGAAATATGCAGAAAATATTTTCCAGATTATAAAGGGAATGATATTTTTTCCGAACTTGAGGATATTCAGCCTGTTCCGCAGTTTTTGAGTGTTGAAGATGCCGTAAGGAGTATAACTTTTGCAATTCTTGCTCCTTCCGAGTATGAATATATCGAAACATTGCGGACTCTTCAGATTCTTTATAAAATTGAAACTGGACTAAAGAAGTCAGTTCTCCTTAAGGCGTTAATGAAAATGATTCTGAGATTATTCGGAATAAAAGATAAAGAGAAATCATTATGACTGTAATCGAATGTTTTTTGAAGCAATCTGATGCATATCCGGAGAAAACTGCGGTTATTTTTGAAAATAAATATATTTCATATAGAGAATTAAAAGAATCCGTATGTAAAACTGCTGGATTTTTACGCGATAATGGTGTCGAAAAAGGGGCAAAGATTATTCTGTCTTTATCTAACTCTCCTGAATTTTTATATTTTATGCTGGCAGCAGCAGATATTGGAGCTGTAATAGTTCCTTTAAGTATAACTCTGTCTGAAAAAGCTCTTGCAGCAGCAATTAAATCATCAGATGCATCATTTGCTGTTGTTGAAAGGGGAAATGCTTCTAAAGTTTTCAACCTTTTAGATAATAAATCTATCTTTATTGTTTCAGATAAGTTACCTGCTGATAATTCAGAATTACTTTTTAATTTACCAGACATTGACACACATTACGCTTTAGGTAAAAATGAAATAGAACCTGACATTGATTATATTTTAACTATGACTTCAGGTTCAACCGGGAATCCTAAACCTATAATTTTTTCACAGAAAAATAAAGTTCTCAGAGGTATTGATGCTTGTGCTGAACTTTACGGAGTTACAGAAGAAGATGTTATTATTACAGCATCACCTATGTATCATTCTCTTGGGCAAAGGCTTGCTCTTTTTCCACTTATGATTGGTGCTTCAACTGTGATTCTAAAAAAATTTATGCCTGAACTTTGGCTGGAAGCTGTAGAAAAGTACAAAATTTCTTTTACGATAGCAGTATCCTCTCATCTTGAATCTATTCTTAGGAAACTGAAACAGGGAAACTATAATATTTCATCTCTTAAAACAATCGTTTCTTCTTCGTCTCTGCTGAAAAATGATGCTAAACTGGAGTGTTTAAAATATTTTAATTGTGATTTTCATGAATGCTATGGAACTTCTGAGGTGGGAATAGTTACGAATCTTTATCCGAAAGATGCAAACATAAAACTAAAAAGTGTTGGAGTCCCGCTTCCTTTTGTTGATATGAAAATAGTTGATGATAACGCAAATCAAGTTTCTGTCGGTGAAGTTGGAGAAATTATCTGTTCAACACCTACGCTTTTTTCCGGCTATTATAAACTGCCTGAAAAAACGCTTGAAAGTGTGGTTGATGGTTATTTCTTTACCGGGGATTTGGGGAAAGTTGATAAAGATGGATATCTCTACTTCTGCGGTAGAAAAAAAGAGCTGATTATTGTTGGAGGCACAAATGTTTATCCTGGTGATATCGAAGAAATTATCAATGCATGTTCTGAAGTATCTGAATGCGCTGTTATTGGTGTTGATGATTCATATTTTGGAGAAGCTGTTTTAGCTATAATTGTTCCGGTAAAAGGTATTGAACCTAAAAAGGCTTTGCGTTCGGCACGAAAAGCTTGTGCAGGAGCTTTAGCAGATTATCAGCAGCCGATGGCTTATGAAACGCTAGAATCATTACCGAAAAATGCCTTAGGAAAGCTGATGAAGCATAAATTGTGCGAGCAGTTTATAGGGTACGATGCGACAGCTAAATTCAGGGCATTGCGTGGTATAAAATAAAAGGTGGTTATTTATGAAGAAGTTTAAATTATGTTTTATTGGGGGAGGTGTTGGGTCAATCGCCGGCAATCCTCATTATATTGCGGCAAGAATGGATAATAGGTTTGAATTAATTGGAGGTGTTTTCAGTTCGAAATCTGAAATTTCTCAAATTACTGGAGAATTAAGAGATGCTGTTCCATTTTCTGATTCTGAAGAAATGCTTGATAAGGTTAAGCCCGATGCTGTTGTAATTTTAACTCCTACTCCTATGCATTATGATAATATTTCCATGCTTTTACAAAAAGATATTCCTGTAATTTGCGAAAAGCCTCTTGTCGCATCAGTTGAAGAAGGAGAGAGTCTTCGAAATTTGATTGATGATAAATTTTTAGTAGTTACCAATAATTATAGCGGATATCCAATGCTTCGTGAACTTAAAGCAAGAATTGAACGCGGTGATTTTGGTGATATAATTAATATTCGCCTGCAAATGCCTCAGGAAACTTTTATGCGTCCGCCGAAAAATATAAAATATCCTCAGCCATGGCGTCTGAGTGACGGTCTTATTCCAATGATCTGCCTTGATTTAGGCGTTCACCTTCATCATTTGATGTTTTTCCTAACTTCTAAAAAACCCAAAAAAGTAATGGCTGAATTTAACAGTTTTTCAAAATACGATGTTATTGATGATGTTAATATTTGGCTTGAATTTGATGATTCATCTAAAGCGTCAATGTGGATGAGCAAAGCTGCTTTAGGGTATAGAAACGGTATGGCAGTTGAAGTTTTTGGAACAAAATGCAGTGCATTATGGGTGCAGATGAATCCTGAAGTGTTAAATTTATCTTATTTTGATGGATCTAAAAATATAATTGACCGTGGATGTGAATGTCTTGTTGCTAATGATGCGCGTTATGCAAGAATGACTTCAGGGCATCCTTCCGGATTTATCGAAGCTTTTGCAAATTTATATTATGATATTGCTGATTCTCTTGAAGAGTTTCTGGAAACGGGTTCATATAACAATCCCTATGTTTTCGGTCTTGAGCATGCTTTAGAAGGATTAAATATTTTCGAAACTGCAGGTAACGCTCATAATGCACCTAACTGGTTGGATTTAAAATAATTTCTCCGTTCAATAAGAGATATTTACAAATTGACTGATATTGAAGCAGAAGAGTTTTTTACTTATTTTGTTATAGTAAAATAAACTTTAAAAAAATTTATAAGAATAAGTATTTGTTATTTTTTGAGAGCAGTAAGGTTTTAGATTATTGAAATAAAGGTAAATCTTTGAAGGTCTCTTCTGAATTTGTAATTTGCCAGTCAATAGATTTTTCGCCATTTTCAATAAGTATGGAATTTATTTTTGAAAATGGAGAACTTCCAAAAAAACCTCTTGATGCAGATAACGGTGAAGGATGTGCCGAAATTAAAACTTTATGCTTGTCTCTATTTACTAAATTTACTTTCTTTTCCGCATTTTTACCCCATAATACAAATATCAATCCTTTTTTATCGTCGTTTAAACGCGTTATAACTGAATCTGTAAATTGCTCCCACCCTTTTCCTGCATGGGAATTTGCATTATGTGCTCTCACTGTCAGGACTGTATTTAATAGTAAAACTCCCTGTTTAGCCCAATGCGTAAGAGAGCCATGATCAGGAATAGTACAGCCGATATCATTTGACAGTTCCTTGAAAATATTTCTCAGTGATGGCGGTTTTTTCACTCCAGGCTTAACTGAAAATGCAAGTCCATGAGCCTGACCATCATCATGATATGGATCCTGTCCTATTATCACTACTTTTACATGCTCATAAGGTGTAAGGTTAAATGCATTAAAAATATCTTTTTGCTTTGGAAAGACTTTATGATTTTTTAGTTCATTCTCTAAAAAAGTAAGCAACTCCTTGAAGTATGTTTTTTTTACTTCTTTTTCAAAAATAGATTTCCAGTCAGTATTAAGATTCTTCATTATTATCATAAGATTTTTCCTGTTTTTTAAATATAGAAATGTTTGAATTTTCCATGTTTCTATAATATAATATAAAACTAAATTTTATTTAGTATACATAAGACCTTTTATATAACCACAGGAATATAATACCTGTTCGGAATTTAGTAAACACTACGACCTAAAAAAAGGAGAGAAAATGAAGCGTTTTGGACAATTAATAGGAGTAAAACAGGAAGCACTGGAAGAATACAAAAAGTATCACGCAGCGGTTTGGCCTGAAATTTTGGATAAAATTACTGAGTGTAATATAAAAAATTACAGTATATATTATAAAGACGGTTTACTATTTGCCTATTTTGAATATCATGGAGATGATTTTGATGCAGATATGCAGAAAATGGCAGATGATCCTAAGACACAGGAATGGTGGGCTATTATGAAGCCACTACAGCAACCGTTAGATACTCGCAAAGAGGGTGAATGGTGGGCTGACATGGAAGAGGTTTTTCATTTAGACTGATTACGCAAAAATAGATTAAAAAAATATTAAGGAAATTCTATAATGACAAGTAGAGAACGAATATTAGCGGCGGTTGAGCACCGAGAGCCGGACAAAGTACCTTTAGATTTAGGGGCAACACCGAGTTCTGGTATTTCAGCTATTGGATACAATAACTTAAAAAAACATTTGGGTATAACTGAAGGCAGAACACTTATTTATGATGTGGTTCAGCAGCTTGCTCAGCCGGAAGATATTATTCTAGATAAATTCGGGGTTGATGTTATTGATGTCGGCAGAACATTTAATGATAAAGATGAAGATTGGGCTCCTATGACATTAGCTGACGGAAGTACTGCTTACTATCCGGAATGGTTCAAGCCTGTTTTAGCTGATGACGGAACTTGGTATGCTTATGATGGCGATATTTTGATTGCAAAAATGCCTGAAGGCGCAACTTTTTTTGACCAGTGTTGTTTTCCATGGGCTGATGGGTTTCCGGATGATTTCAGCGGTTTACCAGATGCCATGAATAAAGTTTTATGGTCAAATTTAGTTCATAGTCCGTGGGATCATGCTTCTGATTCAGATTTCTGGGATAAATTGCGTGCTAATTGCATTCATTTAAGAGAAAATACAGATAAAGCTCTTATGATTGTATGTGGATGTAACCTCTTTGAATGGGGTACTTTTTTAAGAAAAATAGATAATTTTCTGATGGATTTAGTATTAGAACCGGTAAAAGTGGAACAGCTTCTTGATGCTTTAATGGAGTGCCATCTTGCCACTTTGGAAAAGGTTTGTAATGCTGTAGGTGATGTTGTCGATATTCTCCGTTTCGGAGATGATTTAGGAATGGATTCAGGCCCTTTTATGGCTCCTGATACTTATCGCCAATTATTTAAACCTCGTCATACTGTTCTTTGTGACTATGTTCATAAAAACAGTAATATGAAAACATTTCTCCATTCATGCGGTTCAATTTATAGATTAATGCCTGATTTAATCGAAGCGGGGTATGATATAATCAATCCTGTTCAGACAAATACATTTGAAATGGATCCTCAGACCTTGAAGAATGAGTTTGGTAAAGATATTACCTTCTGGGGGGCAGGAGCTGATACACAGACTGTTTTAAACAGAGCAACTCCGGATGAGGTAAGGGAACATGTAAAAGAAAGGCTTGATATATTCTCCCCTGGAGGAGGTTTTATTTTTAATACAATTCATAATATTATGCCGGATGTAAGTCCTGAAAATATTGTTGCAATGTATGAAACACTTGAAGAGTACAATTCTTGATAAATTAACTTTTTTCAGGATAATTTAATCCCATTTTCTGTCGATAGTATTAGTGCCGGCAGATATGGGATTTTATAATTTATCCCTGAATATTTGATTTCTAAATTAGCCGGAAGGCATGGAGCAGGTAAGCAATCAGGGGGGTTCATATATCAGAGGCAGTACCTTATCTTAATCTATGCGCTATTTGTCGTATATTATAAGTTTAAATGATATTTGCGATGCAATAGAGAGTCGTTGTATGTAGACTACGATAGAGAGTCGTTTTTATGGTAATTATCCTGACTTGGCGACTATCGCCCTTAATAGGCATTTTGTATCTATTTATCTCCTTCCTGAGAAAATATTCATTTGTATGTAGATAAAAATAGAAATAAATATTTTCAGGAGAATAGAAAATAGAGTTTAAAGTAGCAGTTGAGATTAATAAACTTTCAAACTTACCGGGGTATAATAAATTTATTTCATAATCTCATAAAAAAAAGAAATTCAGTTTGAAAAAAAAGAATAATAGATTATTTTTACACTAGGGGAATATTTGATTATACTTTTAGCGGTCGTTTATTTACACCTCAAGAAAATAGATAGATAAAGAGTTTTTTTGTATGATACGCTTAAAATGTTGCTTTAATGTATTATAATTTAACAACTTCGATTGCAGGGGGAATTTGTTATCTTTGGGCGTTATATAGGTAATTAGCTAAAAAAGAAGGTAAGGAGAAATATTATGTTAGTGATCATAACGGGTGCTGTGGCATTAATTCTACTAATTGTTTTTTTAGTCATAATAATATGGTGGGTTGGCACATATAATATGCTTCAGCGATTAAAATATAGAGCAGAAAATGCATGGGCTCAAATTGATGTTCAGTTAAAGAGGCGACATGATTTAATTCCCAATTTAGTTGAAGCTGTCAAATCATTTGCAAAACATGAGAAAGAAACTCTTGAAGCTGTGATTAAAGCAAGGAATATTGCAATAAATCCAAATTTAAAAGGCTCTGAAAAAGTTGAGGCAGAAGGGGCTTTAAGTGGTGCTTTGAGTCGTCTTCTTGTCAGTGTCGAACAATATCCTGATCTGAAAGCCGATCAAAATTTTTTAAGTTTTCAGGAGGAACTTACTTCGACTGAAAATAAACTTTCATTTGCAAGACAGGCTTATAACGATGCGGTAATGGCGTATAATATGAAAATTAAGTCAATGCCCTCAAATATTGTCGCAAATACGGGTTCTTTTACTTCTAAAGAAATGTTTGAACTTGTTGATTCTGCAGAACGGGAAGTCCCAGAAGTTAAATTCGGGAATTAATTTATTTTGATGGGTATTATAGACTTGATAAATAAAATGAAGATGGAGTTTAATGCAGTCTCCGAAAAAGATATTTTATATATACTTTCCGACCGTTTCAATGTCCCAATTCAGGAGCTTAAGTTTTTTTCAAATATTAATTTAACTGAACCTGATATAAGTGCAATAAGCAAACAATTAATACGCCGCCAGCAGGGTGAACCTTTACAATACATTACAGCTAAAGCTTATTTTCGAGATTATGAACTTAATGTTGGGGAGGGAGTACTTATTCCACGACCTGAAACTGAAGTTCTTGTTGATTATGGCGTAAAAGTTTTGCAGAAAAAGTGTAACCCTTTTGTTTTAGATATTGGAACAGGTTCAGGTGCAATTGCTATTTCTTTTGCGGTTGAACTACACGATGCTTCTGTATTTGCTGTTGATATTTCTTCTGATGCAATAAAGTATGCTGAAAAGAATATTGCAGCATATAATTTAACAGAGCGTATATCATTGTTTCGTGGAAATCTTTTTGAGCCTCTTTCAGATGATATCAAATTCGATTTAATTGCTGCAAATCTTCCTTATGTATCTGATTCATTTTATGACCTTTTACCGGATGAAGTGAAAAACTTTGAACCGCACTCGGCCCTCTTTGCTGAAAATGAAGGTTTAGATATAATTATTCGATGTATTTCTGAAGCTGGGAAATATATGAATCCGAAAGGTCGGATTATTTTAGAAATATCCCCCGAACAGAGTCGGAATGTTAAAGATTTATTGCGTGATGCTGGTTTTTCTACAGTTGAAGTGATAAAAGATTTAACTGGTAGAGACCGATTTTGCTGTGGGTGCCTTGAATGACAATTTGCTCTTTATCAAATATCCTGAAAAAATAAATAAACCGCTAATCCGGCAAAAAATTTTAAGTTTCATTTAATCAAATTTTAATCACTTATAAAATTTGAATTTATTAAAACTTTTTACTCTTAAATTATCGTGAATTTTACTATTGACTTTTTCGTATGCAATTTGTTGGACAAGCAGCAGCTTCTATAACTTCTGGCGCCGGGTAATATTCATAATTAACTACCGCAACAAATTTATTCATTGAGATTTGCCCCTCTTCAGAAGCTTTAACACATTTTCTGCATCCAATACAGGAAACGGAACATACTTTTTTCTTGGCAGCACCTTTTTCAGGAGATGAACAAAATACATGTACTTCCGCTTTCGCAGGAACCATTTTTATAAGATTCCTAGGACATGTCTCTACGCATTTTCCACATCCTACACATAAATCGGGATGAACAATCGCAAGACCGTCTTTCATTTCAATTGCACCAAAAGGACATGCTCTTGCACAAGAGGCCATTCCTAGACATCCGTAAGCACACCCTTTATAACCACCTGCAACTGAAGCTGCAGCTTTACAGTCAATAATCCCGTTATATTGTATTGTACTGGTTGCTGTTTTATTATTTCCTCCGCATAATACAATCGCTACCATTTTTTCTTTCTCTTCAGATGTTATTCCCAAATTACTTGAAATGGATTGTAAATCTTTGTCAGAACATACCGGACACTGTGCTGGTTCAGCTTCCTTTGCAACAAGAGCTTTTGCAAAATCTGAACATCCTGCATACCCGCACCCTCCACAGTTAGCTCCTGGAAGTAGTTCTTCTGTTGTTTCTATCAGAGGATTGATTTCAACCGCAAAAATTTTCCCAACTACACCGATAATTACACCAAGCACCAGGCAGATTACAGCCACACTGATCATTGCCAAGATAGCAGTACTCATAATTTTATATCCTTTATAATTAATTTTATATTTTAAATATTAGCAAATGATTTGTTTAAACTAAGCCGGAAAATCCAATAAATGCCATTGCTAGAATTCCTGCTGTAATTAATGCTATTGAAGCTCCCTGGAAAGGCTTCGGTATCTTTGCAAGTTCCAATTTTTCTCTTAAACTCGAAAATATTATCAATGCAAGTGAAAATCCTAATGCTGAGAAAAAACCGTATAGTGTAGAACCATACCAAGTTGATTGTAACGCACCTGTTGATTGTGAGTTGATTTTGGCAACTCCAAGCACTGCACAATTTGTTGTTATCAACGGAAGATAAATACCTAATGCCTGATATAGGGGCGGAGCAACTTTCTGAAGTATAATTTCAACCAATTGTACCAATCCTGCAATTACAACAATAAACACCAAGGTATCCAGAAATTTAATATTTACTCCATTAAACTGATGTCTTAATAAGTAAATGTCAATTATTGAAGTTACCAGTGATGCTAGAGTCATTACGAAGACAACAGCTCCAGACATTCCAAGTGCTGTGTCAAGTTTCCTGGATACTCCAAGAAATGGGCATATACCTAAAAATTTCGACAGTACGAAGTTATTTACAAGTACTGCCCCAATTGTTAATACTAAAAGTTCTTGTGTCATAAAATTATCATGTCCTTACTCTAAAACTTTAAAGCCGATTTTTTATATTTTTATATCAATTAATTTTTAAACAGATTTAGAATCTGCCGTAATAAAATAACAGCAATTTTCAAGAATGAAAATAAAAAATAGGAAAATTCTTTAATTTTTATATAACAATAATCGAATACAGAAAAATAAAAAAACCGATACAAAAAATGTACCGGCTTTTGAAAGGTAAATTTATTTAGTAGAATTAATGCATTCTATCTACGACAGCCTGGGCAAAACCCGAACATGACAGTTCTGTTGCTCCATCCATAAATCTGGAGAAATCATAAGTAACCATCTTATCATTAATCGCTTGTTCTATTCCATTGATAATTAAATCTGCAGCTTCGTTCCAGCCTAGATGACGAAGAAGCATTTCACCCGAAAGTGTAAGCGATGACGGATTAACTTTATTCAGTCCCGCATATTTTGGTGCTGTACCATGAGTTGCTTCGAATAGAGCAAGACCAGTTTCAAAATTAATATTTGCTCCGGGGGCAATGCCGATACCTCCTACACAGGCAGCTAATGCATCTGAAACATAGTCTCCATTCAGGTTCATAGTAGCTATTACATCATAATCATCAGGTCTTGTAAGTATTTGCTGGAGAAATGCATCACAAATGCAGTCTTTAACAAGTATTTTCCCCTCTGGAGGATTCCAGTTGCAGTCAGGCGCTGGTTCCGCAACATCAGAGAACTCTTTCCGGATAAGCTCATAACCCCATTCTTTAAATGCCCCTTCAGTAAATTTCATTATATTACCTTTGTGAACAAGTGTCAGGTTTCTGCGCTTATTTTTTATCGCATAATTCATTGCTGCACGAACTAATCTTTCTGTTCCTTCTCTCGATATAGGCTTTATTCCTATTCCGCTAGTTTCAGGAAAACGAATTTTATCAACTCCCATCTCTTCATGAAGAAATTTTATTACTTTTTTAACTTCAGGTGTTCCTTCTGCCCATTCTATTCCCGCATAAATATCTTCTGCATTTTCACGGAATATTACCATATCTGTTTTTTCAGGATGTTTGACAGGCGAGGGAGCTCCCTGAAAATAACGAACCGGACGGAGACATACATAAAGGTCAAGCATTTGTCTTAAAGCTACATTAAGTGAACGAATTCCACCACCAACCGGAGTTGTTAAAGGACCCTTAATGGAAATATGGAACTCTTTAATTGCTTCAACCGTTTCTTCAGGTAGATAAACCTTTTCTCCATATACACTGCAGGCTTTATCTCCACAGTAGATTTCCATCCAGGAAATTTTTCTTTTCCCATTGTAAGCTTTTTCAATTGCACTATTCCATATATGCATACTAGCTGCTGTTATATCACTCCCGATTCCATCACCTTCTATAAAAGTAACAATCGGATTATCGGGTACTATTAAATTCCCATTCGATTCAATTGTTATTTTTTCCCCGGCAGGGATATCTATTTTATCATATTTTGACATTTTATTCTCCTAAATTTATTTTTCAGATACTTTTTTTATAATTTTACAAATGCAGTCAGATTAATAATTCAGCTATTTGAACCGCATTAAGTGCAGCTCCCTTAAGAAGCTGATCGCCACTTACAAACATCTCAAGTCCACGCTTGTCGTTTCTCGAACAATCCTGTCTAATCCGCCCCGCTAATACTTCATCAATACCTGATGCGTCTTTAGGCATAGGATATATATTATTCTGTATGTCATCCTTTACTATTACACCTGGAGCTGATGATAATATATCCCTGGCTTCTTCCGGCGTAATTTCATTTTCAAATTCCATGTTAAGAGACTCTGAATGAGCTCTTGGCACTGGAACCCTGACACAAGTGCATGAAATCTGCAGTTCAGGATGATGCATTATTTTTCGTGCTTCATTAAGCATTTTCATTTCTTCTTTTGTATATCCATTGTCCAGGAATATATCAATGTGAGGAAATAAATTAAATGCTATCTGATGAACAAATTTTTCAGGATTAATATTTTTCCCTTCTAGTACATTTGATGTTTGCTCTCTTAATTCTTCCATTGCCGCAGCTCCTGCTCCGCTGGCTGCCTGATAAGTTGCAGCAACAAGACGCTTCAGATTCTTGGCTTTGTGAAGAGGATATACAGCTACAGCCATAATAATTGTTGAACAGTTTGGATTTGCTATTATCCCGTTGTGTTTAAGAGCATCTTCAGGATTTACTTCCGGTATTACCAATGGTACATTTTGATCCATTCTGAAAGCACTTGAGTTGTCTACTACAACTGCTCCTGCATCTATTGCTGGCTGAGCAAATTCTTTTGATCTCGAAGCACCAGCACTGAATAATGCAATATCAACTCCTTTGAATGAATCTGCAGTTAGCTCTTCAACTTCAATTTTTTCGCCTCTAAATTCAAGTTTTTTACCAACAGAACGCTTCGATGCAAGAAATCTTATGTCTTTAACAGGAAAATTCCTTTTTTCAAGAGTCTTTATCATATCTGCACCGACAGCACCTGTTGCGCCAGCTATTGCAATTGTGCGTGAACCGCTCATAATTTCTTATCCTTCTCTTTTAAATTAATATATTATCATTTTTAAATTTGGTAAAAACTACAGTGATAAATATACTTTTCAATACTTCTTGAAGAAAAAAGAGTGATAAAATTTCCTTTTTATCGGAAAATATGCAGTATGTTTGTCCATAAATACCTTTGAGGAAAGAATGCAGAGGCATCTACTCTTATGTTTAAAAAATCAGCAAAAATAAAACCAGAGCCTCTAAAGAGAAAAGGCAATTTTTTTAACAATTTTTAAAAATGATATATAAGAATCAATACCACCTTCTCTGTAACCGCTTTTTAAAATAAACTCACCATCTTCATTTAGAAAGACTACAGCAGGAAACTCTTTTACTTTATATTTTTCAGCTAATTCCTTATGTATATTTAAAATCTCTTCCGGTAGTGGATGAGCTTGCGGAAAATCTATTTTCAGCAATATAAAATTTTCTTTCACATAAGTTGCAAATTTCGGTTTAGAAAAAACTTCATTTTCCAATTTTTTGCAATATGGACACCAGTCTGATCCGGTAAAATTTACAAGTATAGGTAAATGCTCTTTTCCAGACTTCTCTTTTGCTAATTCAAAATCAGTCAGCCATAAAGTGTCTTCTGAATATAATGAATGAAGTAAAGTAAGGCAGAAAATAAATATACACAACTTTACTAGATTTATACAATTTTTTCGAACACTCAAACCTGACATAATCTCTTTAACTCCTAATTATATTGTAACAATACAAAAAATCTATTTTGCTGTTGTAATATAAAGTTTTATTTTGTAATTTCAACTGATGATTTTGTTTTAAGTAAAAAATATATACAATTACTTGTTTATTTTCTATCACATTTACTTGAAATATTCATTATTTAGAATATGCAAAAATTATTATATTTTAAATATTTTATATGGCAAAAGTTAAGTTTTAAAATCTTTTATTTTGAGCAATTCTCCTTATGAAATTCTACTTAAATCTCACTCAAAATCTTATGAAAATGAAAAAAATTAATAATATCTACATATTTGACTTGTAATATATAAATAGTATTATATTTTTTTTTCTTTATACATGGCATAAATTTGTTGATAGTTGCATTTTATTAGAAGGTATAGTATTTAAAGTGCACAGTTTAATAAAGAAGAGATATTAAAATTTTTAATTTTAACAAAAATAAGGCAAAGGAAATGAGAAAAAAAATTACAATTTTTGTTTTCGCTCTTTTCTGTTCGGCTTCACTGTTGTTGAATGCTCAGAACATGGAAGGGGTGGTGAAGCAGACCAAACAGGTCAAAACAGAAGGGACAAAACTGCAGGCTAGAGAAAGTCATGTAAATGAGACAACGCGGGAAATTACTCTTATGGAAGACCGTGATCAGAGTTACATGACAACAAAAGTTTATGAGATCAAGAACACAAAAGCGTCTGATCTTACACCTTTTGTCGAAGGAGCTGTAAAAAGAGCAAATGAATCTTCGAGAGTAGGAAATCTTTTCTACAAAAAGGAGAATAAAAACTTTCTGTCTGTTAGTATGCCGAACTTTATGGTTCCTTATATTGATGATATGATCAAAAAACTTGACCGTCCGGGTATTAAAGACAGTTCAGATTCTGTAATTGCCGGTACTGGAATTCATCATTTCTACTACTCTCCTAATTATCGATCAACCGATGAAATGCTGAAAGTGCTATTTGCAAGATTTACCAATGGTGATACAATTGTTTTTAGAGGAGCAGGTTCAAACTTCTTCTACTGGAAAGGTTCCGCTTCTGATGGTAAAACTGTCGGTAACTGGTTAAAAGCTATGGATAGACCGCTTCCTCAAATGCAGGTTAGAATTAAAGTTTATCAAATTAGTGTTTCAGATTTGAAAGAATTGGGGCTTGACTGGGTAGCTTTTAAAAATGGTCCAGGTGCTGAACTCTTTGGTGTTGGCCTTGATATGATCAAAAATCATTCCTTTACAGATTTTAGCAATATGATGGATTTTACAAGTCTTTCTTCATTTACTAATCCTGGATTCTTTGTTGCTCCTAATATAGATATGACTTTTCTCCGCCTTCTCGCACAGAAAGGTAAAGCTAAAGTGGCAACATCAGCGTATATCACTGTAGTAAATGATCAGAATAATGATATTGACAGACATGGAAATGTCGCATGGAGTCCTTTTTTCGGAAATTCCCGTTACAGAATAAAATTCAATCCTGTTTTTCAAACTATCACAAAATCAAATGATCAATATCAGGAAGTTAAAATCGTATCACGCCAGCCAAGTATTTCATTTTTTGTTTCAGCACCGGTTATTTTGTTTGATAATGCAGATATGTCAAATCAGGCTGCTATTATGAATTTTAACTGGAATGTTGCTGTTGAAAATGAAGTTTCTGAAAGTACTCATACCGGTGATTTAGTACAGGATAATTTTTACTTCGGATCATATGCTAAATTGCGCGCTAATTCAGAAAAACTTATTGCCACTTATGTAAAAAGACATAAAGTTAATCAGGATAACGGACTTCCGTTTTTAAGTGATATTCCTGTATTAAAATATGTTTTCGGAGCAACTACAGACAGTTGGAAAGATTTCAGATATTATGTTACTATCGAAGCTGAACCTGCTGATCCAATGGATTCAACATGGAGCCAGTGGGCAGGTAAATTAGTAACAGCTGAAGATATGCTTGCTTCGCCAATTAAACCTAAAAAAGTACCTCTTCGTGAAGAGTGGGCGCCAGCTGAAGATATACTCCCAAGTCAGAGAAAATCACAATAATAAAAGCACATCAAGGAGAGATATAAATGAAAATTAGAAAATTATTAAAAATTTGCATATTTGCAGTGTCGATATTGCCTCTTGCAGTGTTTGCAGATTCGCCAACCCCGGATCCATTGAGAACTCATGTTGAAACAAATCTTAGAGTTGATATTGATAAAAATACAAATACAGTACACTTTATTTCAACTAATAATGACCCTGATGTTATTACTAAAACTTATGTTCTTAAACATGCTGACCCCTACGAACTGCGTCCGTATTTAAGAAAAGCCATCACTTCTACTAGAATTGATGGTAGTCCTGTCAAGGTTGAAGCTATAAAATATAATGACGGAACAGGCGTTCTGGTTGTTTCAGCTGAAGATTATAAATTCGACAAAGCAATTCAGGGCGGTGGAATGACTATTGATGATATCGTTAAAAAACTTGATCTGCCTCAGATTACTTCATCTTCAGGAAAAGGTGCCTTTATCTACTTCCCTAAATATGACCCGGCTGATGCTTTAGCGGAAATGCTTAGAAATGTCGGTTTAGATGTTCCTAACAGTATTCAAGAAAACTCTAGAGGTAAAGATTTTGCTTATGTTGATCATGAAATCAATGCGATTTGGTTCAATATCACAAGTTGGAGTGTTAAATATATAAAACACCTTTTAGAGCTTTACGACCAGCCTTACCCTGAAGTTCAGGTTAGTTACAAAGTTTATGAAATCGACAGAGAAAATGATGATAAAATCGGTGCTGACTGGCAGGCTTGGAAAAATGGACCGGGTAGAGATTTATTTGCTGCTTCAACAAAGTATGCTAGTGGATGGGATTTTACACAGTCTATTCCGGGAATGCCATGGGTAAATAATTCACACACACAGTTTATCAAATTCAGCCCTAGATGGAATACAAAGTTTCTGGATCTTCTAGCTGCTAAAGGGCGTGCTAAAATTTTGACAAACGGTGTTGTGAATCTTATTAATGGAATGGAGGGGCATGTTGATGTCAGAACTCAGTTCCCAGGGTTTTCTGCAGGTAATAAATATCAGAATATGACTTTAAATTCTTATGTTCGTTTTGATAATGCTACTCTGGTGGCAGTGCCAAGCGGGTTTCAGATTACAGATTCTATGGGACTCGTTTATATGGTTTCCGCTGTTGATATGAATGGACGGGGAATTAGTGTTCTGAACGGTTCTCCTGGTCAGACAATTATCATTACAAGAAGTAAGGTTGGTCCGCAGTATTCATATTATATGAAAATGGACGCTGCAGCTGCAGCAAGAACTGACACTCAGTTTTCTGCAAACCGTCAGGCTATAGGAGATGATATTCAATGTTCTTATGTTCAAATAATACCACCTCCGGGAATGGTTGTTCCATGGAGAAGAGATCAGTCAACAACTATACATAAAGATGCAACCAGAGAAACTCAAGTACATGACCTTGTAAGTGAAAATGATGTCTTCGGTTTTCATCTAAGTATGATTCCGTCAGTTTGCGGTCGTGCAACAACTCTTGAAATTAATGAATTCAATACAAGTCTTATTGGTTTTGAAAGTGACGGAGCTCCAAGAACTGAAAGATCGGAAATCAATACAAAATTAATGGTTGCTAATGATGGCTCAACTTTTGTAATTGGTGGAGTTGAAAAGAAAAGTGTTATCAACAGTGTTAGTAAAATCCCTTGGGTTGGTAGTTTACCCGGATTAGGATGGCTGCTTGGTAGTGAGTCTTCTGTTACTAAAAATGTTAGAATTGTAACAGTGCTTGAATGTAAGCCTATTCGTCTTAATACATCAATCCCAGACGCTGTATCTGAGGATCTTAAGAAAGTTACTAAGGCAACTAAAAAGGCAACTAAAGGTTATAATAAAATTGGTTTTGACCAGTTTCATATAGATAAAGACAAAAAATCTCTGGATAAATTGCCATAAGTTTTTTGTGTTTCTCATTGTTTAATAATAATAAAATATTTTGTATAAAAAAAATTGAAAGGAGTATAAGAATGAGTTTTAATTTAACAAAAAAACTTGTGGCTATTACAATTGCAGTAATGTTTGTATGTTCTGTGTGGGGTGAAGAAAAAGGAAATAAGCCTCCAGAGCAGGAAACTTACAAAATGGGAATCAAACTTTGCAGAGGAATCACTAATATAGCAACAGGTATTGGTGAATTTCCAAGACAGATTTATCTTTGCACCGAAAAAGATGGCGCTATAGGTGTTCCTTACGGATTAGGAAGTGGCTTGGCTATGACTATTGTTCGTACTCTTTACGGTGTTGCTGAAACTGCATTTTTCTATGTGCCGTTTGACGGTGGATATGATTCAGCTCTTAATCCTGCTTTTGTTTGGCAGGAAGCTACTGTTCCTGAGCCAAAGGTTGAGGGCGAAGAGTAATTACTCTGTTTCTGTAATTAATTAGAAATCCGCATTTGAAATTGTTTCAATGCGGATTTTTTTTATTTCATGCAGTGAGAAGAATTTATTGCTTTCTCTTTTTATAGAACCCTTTTATATCCACAATATAGTAATAGTGTTTTTTTGTTGAAAAGTAGTTGATTTTAGTCTTACAATGAAGTAGACTATTATCTTGATAGCCGAAAAGCTGTTATCTGAATAATGTTTATTTTTAAGGAGATTTAAATGAAAAAAATACTGCTATTCCTTTTATCTATAATTTCCGTGGTTTTCCTTTTTACCGGATGTCAAACTTCCCAAAAGCAGAAGATTGTTTTTTTAAAGAATCCTCAAGTTCTTAAAAATTATGAACTTATACCTGTCGGAAAAGTATGGAAAGATCCGTCAGCTGATTTAAGAAAGTACGATAAAGTGATGATTGATTCTATTATTACATCAAAAAAGCTGAAGAAATCAACTTTAGAGAAACTTAATCTAGGAGGATTACTTGGAACAGATAATAAAGAGTTTATTGAATTTGTAAAATATACAAAAAATGCATTTGAGAGAGCTGTAAAAAAAGATAAACGATTGAGCCTTGTAGACTCCCCAGGACCAAATACGCTTATACTAAGACTGGCTTTAGTTAAAGTTGTGCCTGGAAAACCTCTTTTCGGAATTATACGAAATATTCCTATACCTGTAGGGCAGGCATCTTTCATTATTACTCCTGCTGCAAAACTTACAGGCTTTGCTTTTAATGATGTTAAAGGTTCGGTTGCCATTGAGGGTGAACTTATTGATTCTCAAACCGGAAAAATTGTTGCAATGTTTGCAGATACACGAACCGAAACTCCTTCTGTTATCAATATTAGGGCAATGAGTACTTACGGCACTCCTAGAAAAATTGTTGATGGTTGGGCTGTCTTATTCGTCAGAGCATTAAACAGAAAGCCCGGTTCCAAACTTGATGCTCCGCCATTGTTTAAATTAATTGAACTTTAAATTTGAATCATATCATTAATATATGTTTATTTTATGCGTGAAAGAAATATTTTTTATATTAAAATAAAGGGATGTTATTATGTCTGAAATTAGACAGGATTTAGCGACTCGTAATTGGGTTATTATTGCTCCAGAGCGCCTGAAGGGTAAAAAGTTTGCAGGAGCGAATAATCCTTGTTTGAAAACTTTTGTTCAATATGATAAAACCTGTCCGTTTTGCCCTGGCAACGAAGAGCGGTTTCCCAATATTGAAGTTGATAGAATTGTTTGTCCGGATAATAGTGAACCTTGGCAGGCTCTCTGCATTGAAAATAAATATAAAATTATGGGAGATGCTCCTGAATGCCCTATGGGGCCTAGTGAATTTGATATAGATGGTATTTATCACCGCTTTATGGGGTGTGGTAATCATGAGCTTATTATTGAAAGCCCGTATCATAACAGAAGTTTTGCTCTAATGACGGTGGATGAAGTTATTCCAACAATTGAGTTATATGTTCGGCGTTATACTGAATTAGGGAAAAATCCTAATAATTTAATAACACTTATTTTTAAGAATCACGGACCCGCTTCCGGAGCATCTCAGAGGCATCCGCACTCTCAGATTGTGGCTAGTAGAATTGTTCCTAATTATGTCAGATCCTTAGTTGATGAGGCAAGACGCTATTTTGATAATGAAGGGGTTTGTGTTTATTGCAAAATAATAAATTTTGAACTGAAAGAAAAAAAACGCATAGTTTATGAAAATGACCACTTTGTAACCCTTTCTCCTTATGCAGCACCTCTTCCTTTTCAGTTGGATATATACCCTAAACAACATGAGTCTGATTTCCGGAATTTGGATTCAAGACTGATTGCATCTTTGGGTGATTGTCTTCAGGTAACAATGAAAAAATTATATATTAGATTAGGTAACCCTGATTTTAATATTATTTTCAGAAATCCACCATATCAAGATACAAATGTTCCATATTGCCATTGGTTCGTTCAAATCGGACCTCACTGTATTACTCCGGGAGGTTTTGAAATAGGCTCCAGAATGCATGTGAATGTTATACCCCCAGAACAAGCTGCGGCAGAGCTTAGAGAAGTTTAGCATTTGTAAATTACTAAGTTCTGGTTTATTAATTAAAAGTCACTATTATTTAATAAAGTAGTCTCAGAAGAGGTAACCCCATTCTCTGACAGATAGACCGTTGTCTTTTAAATTTAAAACTAAAAAGATTTAAAAGAACTCTTTCTCATATTCGTTATAAAATTTCAACGGGACATATTGAATTTTTTGTTTGACTTTTTTTTAATAGCTATTATAATCTTAATTATTGTTCAGATAAACGGAACACGGTGTAAATCCGTGACGATCCCATCGCCGTAAGCGGGTATGAAAGTTGTGTGACCACTGCAATTAAAAATGCGGGAAGGTACAATTAGTAATTTGATCCGTAAGTCGGAAGACGTATCGAATAATTTTATTGTTAGAATCTAATGGAAACGGGTTCCAAGCAGGTAATTTTACCTGCTTGGAACCCGTTTTTTTTTGTTTTGAAGTATAAAAATAATTAGGAGAATAAGATTATGAAATCGCAAATTGAATTAGCTAGAGAAGGAGTTATTACACCACTTATGAAAGTAGTTGCATCAGATGAGGGAGTAGATGAAAACTATATTCTTAATAAAGTTGCAAAAGGTGAAATTGTAATACCAAATAATCCTATACGCAAAGGGCAAAAAGTTTCTGGTATTGGAACTGGGCTTAGAACAAAAATTAATGCTTCTATAGGAACTTCATCAGATATTTTTGATATTGATTTAGAAGTTAGGAAAGCATTGATTGCAGAACAAGAGGGCGCTGATACTTTGATGGAGCTTTCGGCTGGTGGTGACCTTGATGCAGTTCGTCGGGCTGTGCTTGATGCTTCGAATTTGCCTGTCGGGAATGTTCCTCTTTATCAAGCATTTGCTGAGACTGCTCGCAAAACTGGTGATCCAAACTCTTTGGAGGTTGAATTCTTATTTGATTTAATTGAAAAACAATTGAGTGACGGATTAAGTTTTATGGCAATTCATTGCGGTATAAATCGATATTCCATCGAAAGATTAAGGAAACAAGGCTATCGTTATGGAGGTTTAGTTTCAAAAGGGGGAACATATATGGTTGCATGGATGGATGCTAATAAATTAGAAAATCCATTATATGAGCATTTTGATAGAGTTTGTGCGTTAATGAAAAAATATGATGCTGTACTTTCTCTTGGAAATGGTATAAGAGCCGGTGCTATTCATGATAGTCATGATAGAGCTCAAATGGCTGAAATGATTACGAATTGTGAATTAGCTGAAATTGGACGCGCAAACGGGTGTCAAATGATGGTTGAAGGACCGGGGCATGTGCCGTTGGATGAAATTGAAGGAAATATTATGTTAGAAAAACGCATGAGTGGCAATGCTCCATATTATGTGTTAGGTCCATTACCTGCTGATACTGGTGCAGGATATGATCATATAACGGCAGCTGTTGGAGCTGCAAATGCAAGTCGTGCAGGAGCGGATTTGATTTGTTATATTACACCATCTGAACATCTTGCTTTGCCGAGTGAGGAGGATGTAAAAATTGGTGTAAGGGCAACTCGTTTAGCTTGTAGAATTGGTGATATTGCAAAGTATCCAGATCGTCGTGAAAATGAAAAACAAGCAGCACTTGCTAGAAGAGATATGCGTTGGGATGACTTGAATAAGTATCTAATGTTTCCTGATGAAGCAAAAGAGATTCGTGAAAGCCGTTTGCCTGCTCAAGAAGATACATGTACGATGTGTGGTGATTTTTGTGCTATGAAAGGTGGGAGTGAGATATTTCAAGATGATATGAAGGGTGATAAAACAATAAATACATGCAAAAAAAAGAATAAAATTCAATGAAAAACCTTTGGGGAATTGATAAGGTATGGAAAATTTCGTACATTTTGCAAAAAGTGGAAAGTTAAACTAATAGGAATTTCGAGGAATCGAAAAATCTATATTATTGCGTTTGATAAAAAAAAGCACGGTGTTTAGCCGTGCTTTTTTATTTTTAATTATCGTTGATTTGTTATTTAATTATGATTTCAGGTAAAGTACCTTTGTCTTCTGGAGTTGTCGCTATTCCTACCTTATTGTCAAGAATAATTGGATAGGTTCCAGTACTTAATTTATTAGGAAGGATTACTCTAATAGAACTTTTGCCAGTAACAGGATCCATTGCACTAGGTTTCCCTTTATAATCTGAATATGTTAGACCAGCTTTATCAACTTTGCATTTTAAAAGCTTACCACTAACTTCAAGGGCAACTTTCGGAGCTTTACTTCCAAAGTATTTACCTGTAATTACAATTGTTCCACCGACAGACGCTTCAGTAATAGAATTTCCGCTGCCATCTTGAATATCAGTAATTACAGGCGGAACAAGTTGGACTGTCTGAATATCTGTATCAATTTTGGCTTTAGCTGTAGTTTTACCTTTGACCATAACAGTAATTTTAGCAGGAGCGGATGGACCCTTTAAGTCAAAGTAGGATTTATATCCGCCTTTAACAGCTTTTTTATCATAAAGGGTGAATTTCTTACCCCACGCTCCGGAAAACTCCAAGGCTGTCGAAGCCTTAATCTTTTTGAATGAGCCTTTTTTATTGTTTGGGAAAACTCCGTAAAGTTTCGGAGCTTTCGCAAATGTATCACTTCCAAGTTCAGGTACTTCAGATGATTTATATGTCAAGATAGAGCCAAGTGTAACTTTTACCGGTGCAACATTTAATGCTACAATTGCAGAACTTTGAGGTGTTGTTCCGTCTATTGAATAACTAAACGAATCAAGACCGGAAAAATTATCATTCGGAGTATATTCAAAAGAACCGTCAGGATTTAATGTTAATGAACCATTTTGAGGATCTATCAGAATTGTTACTGTAGCATTTGTAGTATTCATATCATTTTTAAGAACACCTTCTTCAGCACTTACAACTTTTTTACTATCCTGAGCTATATTATATTTATCTCCAATTGCTGTGGGGGGAACATCATCTCCTTGAGGAATAATTGTGATTGTAACACTTACAACATTACTATCTGATTTCCCATCATTTGCCTTATATGTAAATATCATATCTCCGGAAGTCGCAGTTGGAGTATAAATAAATTCACCACTTGTCTGTAAAGTTAATCCTGCAATCGATTGAACAGTGATTGCTCTAATTTCATCGTTGTCCGGGTCTATATCATTTGTAAGAACTCCAGAAGAGGCTGAAACTGTTAATGTTTCTCCCGCTTTAACAAAATACGAATCATTTGCTGCAATAGGAGGATTATTATCGTTTGATGGTTCACCATCTGCTGTAGCAGTAAAATCAACGCCTGTAATATCCGCATTTGAGATAGTCACATTTGCAGTTTCCGGAGCAAATGTATAACCTGCAAGAGTTGGTGTTACCGTATAAGTTCCGTCCGGAAGTCCGCTGATCGTGAAATTCCCACCTGCATCAGTTGTAACAGAATGTGTCGCATCTACAGCAACAGTTACTCCCTGCTGTATATCACCAGTAATAGTACCGAAGATACTGTGACTATTCGGCGGTGCTTGTTTGAATGTAGCTGTAACTGTAATATTCTGAGCCGGCATTGTTAGAGTAGTTGAAGCTGCACTTGCATTCGCAAGATACTGAGTATCGCCCGTCCATGTGTCAAATATCTGACCCGCCGGTACTGTTGCGGAAATAGTTACAGAATCATTTTCTGTATATTGCCCGCTACCTGTACCGTTATTAACAGTAAGGGTAAACTGCGGAGCGGCATTTTGAGTTGAAACAAAATCAATGCCTGTAACATCAGCACCGGAAACGGTTGCACTTGCAGTAGCAGGAGCAAATGTGTAACCAGGTAATGTTGGAGTTACCGTATAAGTTCCATCTGCAAGTCCGCTGATTGTGTAATTGCCGGACGCATCGGTTGTCGCAGAATGTGTAGCATCAACCGCTACAGTAACGCCTTGTTGAATATCTCCTGTAACAGTTCCGCTGATACTGAATGTATTCGGTGGAGCGGCTTTAAATGTTGCAGTAACTGTAACATCCTGAGCGGGCATTGTAAGTGTAGTTGAAGCTGTACTTGGATTGGCTAGATACTGAGTATCTCCAGTCCAGCCGTCAAAAATCTGACCCGCCGGTACAGTAGCTGAAATGGTTACAGAAGCATTTTCTGCGTATTGCCCGCTACCTGTACCGTTATTAACAGTAAGGGTAAACTGCGGAGCGGCATTTTGAGTTGAGGTAAAATCAATACCTGTAACATCCGCACCGGAAACGGTTGCACTTGCAGTAGCAGGAGCAAATGTGTAACCAGGTAATGTTGGAGTTACCGTATAAGTTCCATCTGCAAGTCCGCTGATTGTGTAATTGCCGGATGCATCAGTTGTAGCAGAATGAGTTGGATCAACCGCTACAGTAACGCCTTGTTGAATATCTCCTGTAACCGTTCCGCTGATACTGAATGTATTCGGTGGAGCGGCTTTAAATGTTGCAGTAACTGTAACATCCTGAGCGGGCATTGTAAGTGTAGTTGAAGCTGTACTTGGATCGGCTAGATACTGAGTATCTCCGGTCCATGCGTCAAAAATCTGACCCGCCGGTACTGTTGCGGAAATAGTTACAGAATCATTTTCTGCATATTGCCCGCTACCTGTACCGTTATTTACAGTAAGGGTAAACTGCGGAGCGGCATTTTGAGTTGAAACAAAATCAATGCCTGTAACATCAGCACCGGAAACGGTTGCACTTGCAGTAGCAGGAGCAAATGTGTAACCTGTAAGAGTTGGAGTTACAGTATACGAACCATCGGTAAGTCCGCTTATTGTGTAATTGCCGGACGCATCGGTTGTCGCAGAATGAGTAGCATCAACCGCTACAGTAACGCCCTGCTGAATATCTCCAGTAACAGTTCCGCTGATTGAATAAGTTGACGGAGCTGTCCCGAACCATTTATTATACAGATAATTTTCAACACTATCTCTATCAGTCTCAGAAAGAGTTTGATTATAGATAATGATTTCTGCTATTCCGCCATCCCAGTTGCGTCCGATATCTCTGTCTTTTGTAACTTGACTTGCTGTTAAATCACCTGAAGTTATCAGAGATACTATTACATATTGATTCGCTGGTATATCAGTAGTTAATCCGTCAAAATCTGTACGGTCAACTCTTGTTGCACCACTTTTAATCCCGTCAGCGGCATAGGTGCTGTCCCAAAGAGTACCTGTGCCTCTGTGGAAATCGTATTTCCCATCATCTCCTAATAGGAAATGAAGGCTTGAACCATCGGAAGTCTGATTCTCCTCTTTTAATACCCAGAAAACTGTTTTTATATCTGTAATTTGTGTAAAATTCAGAGAATCATCCGTTCCGTCAAATGTTACTACGGATTTTCCGTTAAGTTCAGCTGCAGTAACTGACGGTTGCATTGCAGAATCACCTTGAGATGCATCATTACTATTTCCAGACTTATCTTTCCATGCAGATAAAGCACCGGTTACAGTAGAACCATCTCCAGCAGGGTCAGCTCCGTCTAACCATAATACGCAACCCGCGATAGAAGTTGGAATATCCCCTCCGCTTCCATTTTGAGTTGAAGTAAAATCAACGCCTGTAACATCAGCACCGGCAACGGTTGCACTTGCAGTAGCAGGAGTAAATGTGTAGCCAGGTAATGTCGGAGTTACTGTATAAGTTCCGTCTGCAAGTCCGCTGATTGTGTAATTGCCGGACGCATCGGTTGTTGCAGAATGAGTAGCATCAACCGCTACAGTAACGCCCTGCTGAATATCTCCAGTAACAGTACCGCTGATATTGTGAGTGTTTGGCGGAGCGGCTTTGAATGTAGCAGTAACTGTAATATCCTGAGCCGGCATTGTTAGAGTAGTTGAAGCTGCACTTGCATCCGCAAGATACTGAGTATCACCAGTCCATGCGTCAAATATCTGACCCGCTGGTACTGTTGCGGAAATAGTTACAGAATCATTTTCCTCATATTGTCCTGAACCTGTTCCGTCATTTACAGTAAGAGTAAATTTAGGAGCTACATTTTGAGTTGAAACAAAATCAATACCTGTAACATCAGCACCGGAAACGGTTGCACTTGCAGTAGCAGGCGCAAATGTGTAACCAGGTAATGTCGGAGTTACTGTATAAGTTCCATCTGCAAGTCCGCTGATTGTGTAATTGCCGGACGCATCGGTTGTCGCAGAATGAGTAGCATCAACCGCTACAGTAACGCCCTGCTGAATATCTCCAGTAACAGTACCGCTGATATTGTGAGTGTTTGGCGGAGCGGCTTTGAATGTAGCAGTAACTGTAATATCCTGAGCCG